>Ga0222679_1000144_pt1 | contig 30076 bp, 49 predicted proteins | sample AntAcemetagen939_FD_179843 | JGI IMG/M metagenome (GOLD analysis project Ga0222679, IMG submission 179843) | Saline water microbial communities from Ace Lake, Antarctica - #939 | ecosystem: Environmental > Aquatic > Non-marine Saline and Alkaline > Saline | place: Antarctica: Ace Lake...
GTTTTTTTAACTTATTATTTTTCATCCTTGGAGAATTAATTAAATTTCCCTTAGGACCAAAAACACCATGAGTTAATAAAGAATAATGTGTTGAACCTAAAGAATTATTCAAACTAATTTCTTGGTTAATTTTCCTATAGTATTCTAATAACTCTTTAACTGATTTTTCTTTAATTTCATTTTTAAATTTCTCAAAACTCATTTTCTTTGCTCCTTAAAACTCTTAACAATATAAGCAATAATATTTCTCTTTGAAGTAAAATGAATATCCTCGCCAATCTCTAAAACTTCACCATTAAGATCCTCGCCCAAATCCACCATGAACCTTTTCTGTTCACTCAATTTAACACCCTCATTCGAGTTCTTAAAAATCTATAATGAACCCAAGCAGCCATAACATCTTGAGCAAACAAAGCTTTAGTTAACTCAGTTTGTTTTTCATAAGTTCCTTGATCCATTGCTGTTTCAACATCTGTTGGTCTTTTGTTGTTTTTTACTAAATTTTTCCAATCCATAATAAAATCCTCCTGTTACACATTGTATACATATTGAGTACTAAGTGTTTATATACCTATGCTTTATTCTAATCCCTTTCCTTAAAAGGATCAGCAGTTTCATAACATTCAGCACAACAAAACTTAGTAATACCACTCAAATCACTCATACTAGCAACAGCTGGGTGTGTATCCCCACAAATTGAGCAGGGCATGTCCTTTAAATCTCCATCAAGCAAAGTCCAATGAGGTTCAGAGGTGTTAGAGGTGATGGGGGCGGGGGGTGTAATCACTTCTATATTAGAACCAAAAGAAGAAGGTACTTTGGGTTGTACGCTAGTAGACATACCCCATAACATATTCACCTCTGTCACCTCTGAAATCTTTTTCTTCTCTTTCCTCAAAAAATCTCCCAAATTAATAGGGGTATTATCCTTGAACACAACAAATTCTTCTAAGTGCGGAGCAAAGCCTAACCAAGCCACAGAAGTATGTTGTCCTTTATAATCATGAATGAAACCATTCTTCTTCATTCTTTTGTAAATACTCTTAGCTTGTCTTTCACTGGTAACTCCAAAAATATCTTGTATTTGATTTTGAACTTCAGCAATCATTACTTTAGAACCATCTTTAGTCAAAGCTCCTTTATAATGCATCCATTCAAATAACATAGCTTCATTCAAATCGCTAGTTTTCCAAATATCTCTACTCAAAGTCATTATACTTTTATTTCCATATATTTGCACAGTGCTTAAAAGAAATTGAAAACAATCAAAACAAGCTTGTTTAACTGTAACATTTGTTACTTCAGGTTCATTTCTCATTAAACTAAGAATTGTAGATAATCGCATAAAGTATTGTTTTCCACTAAAAAACATTCTTCTACCCAACAATCTAATTCTTTGATTTTTGTTCAATAAACAAAATTTATTCCAAGCTTTAATCCAATAAATTAATTCTTGTATTCCTTCTTTAGAAAAACCTCTACTACTAGCATTCCAATCTTTTTGGTTTATGTATTCTTTTAGTTCCGCAGTTTTGTTTTCTAATAATAAAGATTTGATTGCTGCATCTTCATCTACTTCTATTGGTTTTAATTCAAATGCAAATAATCTTCTTGCTGTTCCAAGATCAAAGAATACTGGGGGAAGAATTGTATCGTGAGAATAGAATCCAAATCTTGTTGTTGGATTGAATGAAAGGAATCTTTCAGCATCAACATTCTTTTTATCTACTGTGTTTCTTCCATAAGTGTCCATTGCTATTCTAAATTCTCTCATTACTCCACCTAAACTTCTATCTTCTTCTGTTATCAAAGTGTGGCATTCATCTACATCTAAACATTCTTTTCTAAAATATCCTTCGATTTCGTTTTGTTTTTTATCTATTTTTCCAATTAGTTGTTCTAGGTTTGTTCTTGCTCCGCTACATTCAACAGCATCTTTGTTTAGTCGGATTGCTGATTTAAGAACTCCTTTTCCTGTTCCTGCCCCACCAAAGAATAAAACATGCAATCTATTATCTGTCCATTCTTTTCCGACACTGATTGTTATTGTTTTTTGTTTTAATGATTCTACTCTATAATTCATTATTTTTTTTACAGAATAATATTCTTTTCCTTCAAGTCCAAGCTCTGCATCTACTAAATCAAAAGCGTGTAAATGTTTATGAGTGTTCTCAAATATTTTATCATATTCTGAGAAATCAATTAAGTCAAGTGTTGGAACATCATCATCATTAAAAGATTTAGTTTCTAATAATGTTTTCTCTAAAGCTTTTTTATAAGTATGTTCTCTATAAGCTGGATGATGTGGATTAGCCCATTTTGAAAAAGCCATCATTTTTTTAAACACATCTTCTTTACTTAAACCTTTTTTGACATAAGCACAGATTGCACCAAATTCAGTTTCACTTCTAGATTCTTTTTTCTCTCCAGAAACAGTTGTCGCTTCTCCTTTTTGAATTGGTTTTAAATCTCTTAAATCAAAACCAAACTTCGCATCTTCTTTTCTTCCAGGACAATACAGCCACTTTGAAACACGCCAAGGAGTTTCTTTAGTATTTTCTCCTTTAACACTAAGCGTTCCAATAACTTTTATTATTCTTGGAAGGTCACCAATTTGGTCAATTTTAACTTCTTTAGAATTATATTGTTTTTGTAAAGCTTTGATAAATTGTTTAACTTTACCTTCAGTTTCATCTCTGTTTTTATCATCAATATTTATTCCAGGAAAAGGAAACCATAATTGAACACCATTTCCACTCATAGCTTTCAATGGTTTTTCATAACCTTTTTCTACTGCTTTGTTTTCTATTTCAAAAGCTTTTTCTTTTGCTAGTTCAAGTTGTTCTTTTGTTGCAGCAGTTCCAGCTTTTCTTACAGGATCAATATCAATAACAACAGTTTTAACTTTAATAACACTTTTAGCTTCAGTCCCATTTTTTGTTCTTTCATTTATTCCAGCATAAATATTATACTGTCCATTGTATTTTTTGCAAGCTCTAACAAAATCTTTCTTTGTAGTTACAAAAACACTTATTGGTTTTTGGTTTCTTTTAGGGTCTATTAATCTTAGTTCAGTTTCTTTCTCATGATTTAAAATATCATAAGTCATTTCAATATCAGATAAAGTCAAAGAGTTTTCCATTTTTATTCACCTCTTTAAATTCATTTTTATCAAGGAAACCCATATTGTTTTTATTAATATGTTTTTGCCATTGAGTTCTATTAGCAATAAAATTTAATATTGCTTTTTGATTAGTTTCATAATGTTTCATTCCTTCTATTTCTAAACATATTTTACCTTTTGTTGCTTCTGATCTTAAATCAATCAAGTTATAATAATCTCTTGAGTAGGGTCCATAAGGACCATCTAAAAATTCCATTCTTGGATTTTTTTCTCTAACTTTCCAATCAAAAAAAGCCACCCCGAATTGTTGACAGACTCTTTTATATCCTAAAAGATGTTGTTCATCAGAATTTGTTATATAAGGATTTCCAATATTTTGTGGTTCTGAACGAATGTATTGGTTTGTTATTATAATCCAAATATTTATTGGTTGTTTGATTCCTTCAAAGTAATGTTTTTGGTATTTGGTTATTACTTGTTTTAAAGCAGTTGCCGGAGTTTTTGATTTTGTGTCATCTTTTAATTCTATTCCAATCCACCCAAGTTTTTTATAAGTTGGATGTTTAATTAGTAAATCAGCTTCATATGAATGTGTCCAATTTTTTGTATCTTCTCGTTTAATATAAGTTTTAACTTCCCAGCCATTATATTCTAAGTATTCTTTTATTTCTTTTTGCAACTCAGCTTCGTTTCGCATTATTGCACGTCCTTGTATTTAATGTGTAATTTGATTAGTGCTACTGGCATGTCTTCAAATTCTTTGTCTTCTCTGTCTTTGTATTTCCAGGGAACTACTCTTACTTTTGCTATTCCTATTTTTGAATCGGCAGCAATTAGACAGCCATAGTAAACCTCCCTTTCACCAATTATTATTTTTCCATATTTGTTTAACCTAAAACCTAGGTTGTATAGTTTATCTTCTAACATCATTGTTTTACACCTTCTCCATCATCATCAGGTTCTTAGAACCAGTTTTTTTCGCAATTTTTTAATTGCTATAATATTTAGGACATAAGTCCTTAATAAGCTTTCGTCTATTCTTTGTTGTCAAAACTTGTCCCACAGTTTGTGCAGTTCCAAATTATCCAGGTTTTGTTGCACCCGGGGTGTTTTGGTTCTAGAATTTGTTTGTGTAATAATTCACAGCCACATTCAATGCAACGATCCATAAAAATAAATTATGGTTTGGTACTTCTCAATCCCCACCACAATTAGTAAAAGGGCTGACGTGATATTCAAGATAAGAATACCGCTACTTGTTTCCACAAACCATAAAAATAATTTAAAGGGTGTAATGGGGTTTTTAGCCCCGGTCCCTTTTAGTAAAACACATTAGCAAGTATGTGTTACTTTCACATCTTTAATTACTCTTTCAAAGTTATTAAGCATTGTGGTATTATTCCTGTAATTATTCTTTCATTATCTTTCCAGTTTCATCTAACAAATATGTTACATATTTTGTATCATTTCTTGTTGTTCCACTTCTGTTTACTTCAAGGCCAACAGCATTTTTATCTACTGCTTCTTGGACTTTTTGCATTACGCTTTTAGGAACATTGTAAGTTATTTCATCCCCGTCTTCGTTTTTGATTGTTACTTGGTTTGCTGGTCTTTTTGATCCATCTTCTTGTTCAAATTCTGTTGTTTTAAAATCAGCTTGTTCTAAATCAATTATTGTTTTTCCTACTGGGAGTCCGCTTGATCCTGAGTAGTCTTTTCCTTTTGTAAATTCTTTTGCGTTCATTGTTAATCATCTCCTGAACACTCATGGTGTTCGTGTTTAACATTTAGTATTGTGTGTTGTAGTGTTTAAAAAGGTTTTACAACCACAAGGCCGGTTGAAATTAATAATGAAAAGAACTTGTGTCTTTAGAATCACTAAACACAAACGCAATTCCAGAATAAGCAGTAAGTACTCCACCAACAAGAACAAGCATCATAGAAAACAAGTTTACACTAGGAGCAGTAGTAGAATAAGAAATATCTTCATACACAAACGAACCATCATCTGCAACATCACTAACTCGAGAACCTAAAAGGATTCCAGACTCAGCTTGAATAAAAACACCAGATAACATTAGAATAATAAATGCTCCTACTAAAAAGATTTTGTTTTCTGTTACCCAACCGAACACAAAAAAGCCAAGGGCTAGTATTAAAATAATTCCAAGTATTATTATATGCAATGCCATTTTTTATTCATCCTTCATAAACCTAAATTATATTTATAGTCCCACTTTCTTTCAAGCGGGACTCAACTGTTGAGTCCTTTCAAATTTTGTTTAGGGGATTTTATCCTCTAACTAATCCGAAAGCCCCTTTAACAGTTAGACCAGCAGCAGCAATGAACAGTGCAAGAGTTATCATTGATTGAGATCCAGCTGGGATCGGAGTCAAGTTAACTGTTGAGTAGATTGTCCATGCAACAACTAGTAAGATCAGTCCTATTACAATGTATAGAACGTCATCAACTATTGAAGCCATAATATATATGTAGCTTATGTTATTATTAAGCTTTATGTTAAGCCGAACTCTTGCATACTTTTTTGTTGTTCTTCAATCTCTGACGCTTTCAAATCTTCTAAAAGATGATTACTAATCCACGCCCTATCCTTTTCACGAAACGCACCGGCTTCAGTAATACAAAGAATGGTCTCAGTCATCTCTTGTATTTCTTTATAAGTAGCAACCTGTTCTTGTGTTAAATGTCTAGCCCTTTTTTTTAAACCTCTAAAAGCATAAAAGTCTTTTATTTCTTCACGAATATAATTAATACTCGCGGCATCAATTATTCCTAGTGCGTGTCTTTCTAAAAAGAAGTCTATTTCTTGAATAATTTTTTTGTATCTGTAACCGGGCATTTTGTTTTTGTATTTAAGTTTTATTGTTTGTATGATTTTTTTCTTTATTCCTTTTTGTTCTGCTTCGAGTTTTGTTAGGTCTTCGCAGTCCCATATTTCGATGAAAAATATTTTTCCTGCTTGTTGTCCTAGTCCTTTCCACATGTTTGTTAGTTTGTTTTTTATTCTTCTTTTTGTTTTTGTTTGTTTTGATTTTTGTTTTTGTTGTTTTGTTCGTTTCAAAAATTTACCCATTATGTTTCATCTCCATTTTTAATCAGTCTCTTCTAAACAGTCAATTATTAAACTGTAATAAAAAAAGTCTAGGAAGTATCTGAAAGCTTTTGGACTTAGGGAATACCATGCTCTGCATTTTCCATTTCTAAAAACATTAAATGCTTGTTTGTTTCCCAGGAAGGTAAAGTTTATTGAAACGTATGATGTTCTTTGGTTTGTTTCTGGATCAAAGGATGTGTTTATCCAATTCATTTCTGTTATTTTTTTGTATAGTAGTTCTAGACTTATTCCGTTTCTTTTTGGGATTGGGAATGTGTAGGTTTGGCTTATTGTTGTTTTTCCTATTTCATGACATTCATGTTTCATACTAATATGTGTTGTGTAGAAATATTTTTAAACAGTATATATTTGTTTTGGGTTTGCTTTTCAAACCATATGTTTAAATATACATATTGTCATTAATTGTATTATGGCTAAAGTAACAGGTGTCAACTTTGATGAAACAGATTTTAAATTAATAAAAGCAATACAAGATAAAACAGGAATTAGCACAATCAAAGATACACTAAGATATTCTTTAAGAAAAACTTTAGAACTGGAGGAATTTAAATGACTGAACAAGAAGAACAATATGTTCCAACAACAGCTGACAAATTACAAATGAACAGGTTCATAGAAAGACAAGAACAACAAGCAAGAACAAAAATAGAAGATGAATTTGCTTTATCAAGTGAATTGTTAAAGAACGAACCACTGCCTTCATTTACTAATTATGAATTGCCAACAGACCGAGACGCAATCAAATCAAATTTAAACCCTGCAGAATTATCTGCAATCAGAATTAATTCAATACAATCAGTAGCACTAGCATTTTATGGAAACTTATTAAACATGGATTTAAGCCCAACACAATTAACTCACGTTCACTACAATTCTATTCTTGCAAACACTTCAAGAGGAAAAGGTGGATGGGCTGGTTACTTATCAAAAACAAGCAAAAGTGTTTCAGAGACTACTCTTGTTGAGAAAGCAAATGAAATACAAGGCAATAACCAAAAGAAAGGCGTGTTTGGTAAAATACTAGGGAGATGAATAAACAAATGGTTAAAGCAGAGTTAGATAAAAAAGTAAAAGAAATAAGAGAAGAAGAAATAGTAATTGAACCTGAGTTTGATAAACTTGAGTTTGCAGAACAAATAAAACTTGTTGATGCAAAACTTGTTGCTAGTGCAGAAAAAGGAAAAGAGTTTCAGGAAGCTTTAAAAGAATTATCTCCACAAGAACAAAATGTTGTTTATAAGTTTCGTGAATATGAAGCTCAAAGAAAAGCAGAACAAGAAACTAATATTGAAAAGATTAGACTTGAAGAAAGAGAAAAGCTTAAAGAAGAATATGATGCTGCTTCCCCTGACATGAAAATGGATGCTGATGTTCAAGGAACAAGTGTAAGTCCAAGTGGTTTACAACAATGGTTAAAGAAAAGCGGTATTGATAGGAAAAAAAAGAAATCTTATAAGAAAGGTTTAAGTGTTATAATTAAGTGTAACATTGGTAGAGGTTATGAAATTATTACTTCTAAAAAACCTGTTAGGTATGTAGAATTTAAATCAAAGAATGAGAAAGGAGAAGAAGTAACAAACATTACTAGAATAACAAAGTCAAAGGGACACTTGAATGGTTCTAGTATTCCTGTTCATTTTTGTATTGAAGGGGTTGCTAATTCTTATGATCCTTTTGAAAACATTGAAACTAACATGTCGGCTGAGTATTTTAATAAGTTATTACAAGGAGAGTTTCAAGCTGGATTATCTGTTGGACTTGCAATTAAACCTGAGGGTGCTGGTAAGTTTGACATGGCTAAAATCACGCCTATTCTTTTGTTAGGAGTGGTTGCTGGTCTTGGAGTAATTGCTTATTATCAAATGCAATTGTATGAAATGGTTTCAGCAATGGGCGGTGCATAAAAATGGTTAAACATAAGTATAGTAAAGAATGTATTTGTGATTCTTGTATAAAATATTCTAATGAGGTTTATTTTACTGAAGCAATGCACAAGTTAAGTACGCATGAAAGAATTGCTATAAATAGACATTATAATAAACAATCAATTAATTTGTTTTATGTTGGATTTTTGGTTGCTGGTCTTGGAGCTATTGCTATTGGTTTTGAAATGGCTTTTTATATGGTGGTCTAGGTGGGTACTGGTACTTTGTGTAGAAACAAAAAGTTTAGTTTAGATGTTGGTGCTGAAAAATCAAAGTTGTTTATGTGTGGTCGGGGACAATTTATTCCTGAGCAGATTAAAGAATATAATTTTGGGTATAAAAGAAGAAAACAGTTAGCGAAAGCTTTGTTGGTAGATGTTGTTTCTAATGAGTGGATGTCTAAGAAAGACTTTGTTGATTTTTTGTTGGGTGAGGAGCTTATTCATAAAATGGAGTTGTTGGCTTTGGTTACTACTTTTAATCGCGAGTCTTATTTAGAAGAAAAGAAAAAGGTGAAGAAATGAAGTTAAATATTGGTCATGCAATTAAAGATGGATGTTTGTTATCTTGGGATGAAATGAATAAAAGATTAAAGTTTGCTTTTGATGATTTGGAGAAACAAATGAGGGCATCAGATTTTTGGAAACCATTATTCACAAAACCAAAGAGGAAAAAATAATGGATGATGTTGGTAACTTTGTTAATGTAGATGCTGGAAGCGATGTTAAAGGAACAAAGTTTAACGTTCAACTAGTAATAATAAAACAATTAGACAGACTAGGATACCTAATGACTTTTGGAACTGTAAACGCAGACAAGTCAAGAGACTTTTATAGAAACGCTTTGTCACTATGGCAATCTAATTTTTACATAGAATCTTTACTAACAAAGTTCTTATCAGACAAATATAGAGATGAAGCCCCTGCTCTAAAATTAAAGACTAGAGACTTGTTAAAGATTTTTGACGGACACGACATTGAATTTATGGATGCTTGGAACCAATGGTTTTCTTTGCTCGTGAACGAAATGAGTCTAGTTGGTTTATTACCTATTCCTGAAATTGATTATTATGTTGCAAACAACGATGGTGTTTGGGACAAGTACAAAGCACAAGGCCTTGGGTATGGAGACATTCACGAAGAAGATATTGCTGGAAACGGGGAAGTTTAAATGGTTCAAGCGATGCCTGCTCACATCAAGCAGAACTTTTGTTATGCAAAGATTTATAGAAAAGTACACCACTATCGTTCCAATGCAGATTTTATTGTAATTGGAGAACCTGGTTGTCAACCAAAAGGTTCAAAGGTTTTAATGACTAATGGTAATTGGAAAAACATCGAAGAAATTAAAGTTGGAGATAAGATAATTAGTCCTCAACAAGATGGTTCAAATATTTTTTCTAAAGTAAAAAGTGTTGTAGCGTGGGATTCAAAAGAGAACTACACTGTTATTGAATTAAATAAAACCAAGAGAAAACTTTATTCTTGTTCATACAATCATTTAATACCAACTTTTCATTATTGTTATAATCGTAAAACAATAAACAATAAAAGGTATGCGTTTAACAGGCGATGGGAATTAAAAAATTATTGTGCGGATACATTTTCAAAAATGAGCATAAAAAGAAAATCCCATCAAAATATTGCATTTTCTTCATTTGAAATCAAAACTTTTGAAGGGCAACAAAACTATTTTGTTGAACCATATACTTTAGGTGTTGTTTTGGGCGATGGGCATTTTAGTTCGAAATTGTATACAAGAATAAATACTAAATCAAAAGAACATAATTTGATTCGTTTTTTAGCAAATAAACTTAGTATTACTTCAGATGATATTGAAATAATAAATAAAGTTTCTACCTATTATAAAATTAGGAGTAATTATTCAAAACAAGGAACAACTGCAGTAGCTTATGGGTTTAGTCCTAATGGTAAATTGTTTAAAGCTTTATTAAAAACAGGTTTAGTAAATAAAAAGTCGGGTGCCAAATTTATCCCTTTAGGTGCTAAACTTTCTGATTCAAATTATAGAAAAGAATTGTTAGCTGGATTAATTGATACTGATGGATATTATTCTAATGGGGGTTATGAGATAACTTCAAAGTCAAAACAGTTAGCAACCGACATAATAGATATTGTTTATTCTATTGGTGGGAGAGGGCGAGTAAGGGTTTGTTGGAAAAAAGCTCAAGGTTGGGCAGAAAAGAAAAAATATTATACTGCTGCGTTTTATTTAAATGATATGGAATTGCCTTTAACTTTAGAAAGAAAAATCAAGAAAAGCAAGTCAGTTTATTTATCTTCTAATAGAGTTGCAATTGATTGTATTAAAAGTAAGCCATGTAAAGTTTATGGTTTTGAATTAGATTCAAAAAGCCAATTATATATTACAGATAATTGGATGGTTACTCATAACACTGGAAAATCTAGTTTAGCTCAGCGTGTTGCTTATGATATGGATGAGTCTTTTAATTTGCAGCGAATTGTTTATTCTACAAAAGAACTTGTTAGAATTATTAGGTATGGTGAAGTTGTTGGAAAGAACGAAGATGGAACTGATAAGTTTAAAAGATTAAAAATTGGGTCGGCAATTATCTTTGATGAAACTGCTGGATCAGCTGAAGGTGCAGATTCTCGTTCAGCTCTTTCAAAAACAAATAAGACAATGAGTTATCTTAAAACTATTTATCGGGACTATAAATTAATCGTTTTTTATATTGCTCCTAGTCTTTCACAGATTGATAAGAATGTTAAGTTGGTTGCAACGACTGGTGTTTTTTGGACTAAGAAGCAAGATCCTGCTAAGAAAACTATTTGTGCTACGTTCTATTGGTCTAAGTCTAATTTGTTAATGGGTAAACATTATAATAAGAAGCCGATGATTATTAGTCCTATGAATAATAATATGTATGGGATTAGGCATTTGTGGTTTCCTTATTCTCCTAAGCATATCTTTATGGGTTACGCTAAGATTAAGCGACAGTTTATGGATGAGAGGTTAGCTGGTTGGTTGGTTACTGATAAGGAATTGGCTGAAGCTAACAAGCCTAAGAGTTTTAAGGACTTCTTTGAAGAAGCAGAGACTAGGAGAGATGAAGTATCTATTGATGGTCATGTTGATTGGGGATTAATAATGGCAAAGACTGGAACAGGTAAATCATTTGCTGAGAGGATAGCATCATTGATGAATAAGGGTGCCACATTGTAAGCCTACCTATACTGGCTATGTACTTTCATATTAAAATATATAAGGCTATATTTTTTATTTTAATTTAAATATCAGTATAGTGGCTAGAATATAGATAATAGCCAGTGGGTTTTTAAGATGTTAGGGGTAGAGTAAATACAGTATGAGTCAGCTAAAAAAGAAAGCAATTCCTTATTCACAAGTAATGCACATCATTGAAGCTTGTCCTGAACAAAGAACCAAGTTAGCCATAGCCATACAGTATGCTTTTGCTACAAGGATTGGAGAACTTGCTAAAGAGTATATACATTATTATTATAGGAATACTGATAGGTTTGATAAGCAAGTGTTTGTTAGTGAGGGTCCAAAGAATAAACACTTTGCTGTTAAAGAAGTAGAACAGGAGATTAGTTTTCTTAAACCTAATTTTAAACAAAAGAAAATAAAGAACACTGATAAAGACATTGTTGGGGTTGATAGGTTTACCAGTTTTGTTATGCGTTCTGGAGAACCTTATTTGTATGATTTGATTCTTAGTTGGGTTAGGGGTAAAGGTTATGAAGAACCTATTTTTGATATTAAACAATCAAGGTTGAGGTTTCTTGTTGATGCTGAGTTGAAGAAGTATAATGTTGGTTGGTCAACTCATTGGTTGCGGCAATCTAGAGCTTGGCATATTGGTGAAGCTACAGGGGATCCTTATGCTGTTCAAGCTATTCTTGGTCATGGTGATTTGAATACTAGCTTAAAGTATGTTAGTGGTTTGCGGACTAGTCTTAGGAAGTTGTTTAGTGGTGGGAAGACTATGGAAGAATTACTTGGGAGGGTGGTTAAATGAATTTGTTTTTGTTATCTAATGATATTGTGGGTGATTTAATGGGACCGACAATGATGGATTTTGTAATCCCTGGCCTTATTGCTGGTTTTGTTGGGGCTTATGTGTTCTATAAATTAGCAGTTAGTTGGGGTTGGATATGAATAGAAAGCAATTGTATATTTTGTTGTTTGTTACTATCATTCCATTCATTGGATATTTGTTCAATCCCTTGCTAGCATATTCTGATTCTTATGCTTGGCTTGGTGGGGCTTGTGGAATTAATTCTCAATTTGTTATTCCTTTTGTTCCTTGTAATATTTTTGTTATTAAACTTATTTTGTTGTGTTTGTATGTTGTTAGTATTTTTGCTATTGCTAAGTTTGGTGAGTCGGTTGTTGGTGAAAAGTTAGGTTGGCGTGTTGGTTTGTATTCTGCTGCGTTGACTCCTTTGCTTTTTCAGGAAGCTTTGAAGTTTGAGAATGATATTTTTGGTTGGTCGCTTGCTTTTGTTGGATTAATGTTTTTTGGCTATTTTATAAAATTTAGTTGTTTTAATTGGGTTGGAATGAAAAAGGATGAAGCTGGTCGATTTTATACCGACTCAAAGGCAAATTAAGTGGTGTTTTTTATGTTGTTATTAAAGAATGATAAGATTAAAGCTATTAGTTGCTTGTTTATTGCTATGTGTTGTTTTTACCTTGCTTATCTTGCTTGGGAGGGTAGTCTTATCTTACTGTTTTCTTTAAGTTTTGTTTTTTTATACTTATTACTAATTACTGTTCCTATCTTTTTAATAAAATTTAACATGTTAATAGGATATTTACTAAATAATTTTACAAATGCAAACCCAATTGCGGAAGAAGTTGTTGGTGCTGGAATGATTCCAATGATGTTTTTGTTCCCGGCGATCTTAGACATTCCAAAAAAATGGAAATTAACTGGATGGGGTTTATTTGTAATAGGTTTTATAAAAATAAAGTATATGTTATTCGCAATTCCTTTCCTTGCTCTTGGAATGGTAAAGTTTGAAGAAAAATATTCTAACATTAAACATTTTCCTAATCTTATTTATATCGCAATTACTTTTTCGGTAGTTTTTAGTTTTATGGGATTATGGACTGCTCCAACTTTAGAACAGTTTGATAATATTGATAATGCTTTTTTATTAGCAGAAGATTTAAATGTTCCAATTTATAATGATTGGTCGTATGGTTGGTGGATAAAATATTTAGGACATGATACAAATTTTGTTTCAAGTTATCCTGATCCAGATTATAACAATTTGTCAAGACCTTATGTAGCGATTTCTAGTAAAGATTTAAATTGTGAAATAGTCCTTGATGGAAGACCGGCAGTGTTCATTTGTTGAGAACTATTTTTTTAGCCAGGTCTCTTTTCCATAAGGTTTTTTGTTCTTTTGTTTTTTTAAGAAACTGTATACTTTTTTTGCTCCACTTGCAGTAGCTTTTGCTCCTTGTCTTGCTATTTGTACTCCAGCATCTAGTTCTTTTTTTGAAACAATGTATTCTTGTCTTTTTGTCATTGGCATTTGTCTTTGTACTTTTCTTGGAACTCGCATTGGTCTTGTATAACCTTGACCATAACCTCCGCCTTGTGCCATTGGTTTTTGAACCATTTGTTTCTTTTGTTGTTCAGAAACAACCGGTTTATCAAATTCTCCAAGTTCTTTCTTCTTTGCATTAAACGCATCTTCAAATGTACCCATATTTATTTCATCTCCTTTTTATTGTCCTGTTGATTGTTTTCTCATTCCTTGAACCAACATAAACATTCCTGCTATAATTGCAATCCAAAAAATGAACGCAAAATCAGGAACAAACGTACTCAATAAATAAGAAAAACCAACACCAATAACAATAGCAGCACCACTTCTAACCTTAGCAAATAACATTACTAGAGCAAGCATTGCAAAAATAACAAGGCCTATAAGAATCCAGTCTCCGCCTGTAAACTCTACTATGGTGTTCCAAACAAACCCAGCAACTGTATTAGAATCTTGTATCATTAATAATGGTGTGTACATAATCATAATCTCCTTAAGTGAATGGAATCAATGCTCCTATTGCTACTGCTAGTCTCATTCCAAGTGCTAGTAATCCCACTAGTTCTATCATTCCTATAATTCCAATCATCATTATTGCAATTATTGATGCTGAAGCAGGAATAACACTATTTAGAACAATGGCCCACATGAAAAATAAGTTGTTTAAAAATCCTAAAATGTTTCCTTCATAACCAGTTAAGTTATTTTGTCTTTGAGTAGAAGCTTGGCTTGTATCGTCACTAATAGTGTTTGTTCCATTAGTATCAACTCCTAAATCTGCACTTGTGAAAGAATCTAGACTGCCATCACCAAACCCCGTGATGTTTAGGTTAGGATTTTCTGTGGTAGTGTTTACCCACATTGCAAATACATTAAATGTAAGGATTATTATTGTAAACCACACTGCAATATCAATGAATGAATCAGGCATTTTAACTTCCTCTCCTGTCAGTAATTATGAAAGCAAAGATTAATACCCATGTAACAATGATTAATTCTATTGGAACCCATGTTAAATAAGTAAATATTGTTAAAAATACTCCAAATAATATAGCTGTTGCTTGTGTTCCTAAAGCCCCAATTTTTATGCTAGCAAATACCACTATTCCAGTAGATAAAATAAGAGCAATAGCTAATAAAGGGCCACATATTCCTGTTGCAGTACAAGCTAAATCACTTCTTAAACCAGTTCTTAACCCTTCAATAGGATCATAGTATCCACCAAACGGAGTAGCGATTGTGTATGTTTTAGAATAATAATAAGTGTTTCCATCCCAAGTAACAGATACAACAATGTTTAAATCTCCTTTTTCTAAGTCAAGCCAATTAAAATCTGCACTAAAAGTATAATCAGAACTTATCCCAAGAACAAAATCGCTTTCAATTAACACTCCGTTCATATAATACCAAACACTAGCACTCATTGCATCATTGTTCAAATTAGTAATTGTTTGAGTGAAAGTTTTAGTCCCGGAAGTCTGGAGTGTCAAGCCAGTAGTGATTGGGGTGTAACTGACTTTGACTCCAGAAATATCTGTTGTACTTGCTCCGCTTTGAGCAACGTTGATAGTGAAAACTATTTGTGAACCTGCAACTTTAAGTAGTTGAACTGTATCACCATAAAATTCTATTATTGTTCCGTCAACATAAACTTCAAATTCATAAGTGTCTCCGGCAACCAAGCTAACAAATGCTTCTCCTTTTGCATCAGTAATAGTTTGTTCTATTAATGAACGCCCTTCTTCTGCTAGAGTTTTATATATTTTTACTGTAACTTGTGGGTATCGAGTTACTGTTATTCCATTATCTTGTTCTGTAATAATTTTTATTGCAGTTGCAACATCTGATTCTGGAAGATAAGGTTGTAGTGTTAGAGTTGAGGGATTTCCTGTGGTTTGCATTTCATATTTTCTTGATAAGTAAACTGGGTCATTAGAATCTGAACTGACTGTTAGAATATAATAATCAACTGTGTTTGAATAAATCGCTAATAATTGTGAGTTGTCACTAATATCTTGAAATGAAGCAGCTGCAAGACCACTAAGAGTTAAATCCCAAGTTTCAGGAATATCAACTGCTGTTTCTTCTGACTTTGGTCTGTTAACAGTTAGGGCAATTGAATTGTAATCATAAGAATCAAATAAGAAATGGTAATTTCCATCTAACACATTTAAATTAAATGAAATGTTTCCGCTAGCATCTGTTAGTTTTCTTTCCATGTAATTATTATCTTTTCCCCAGTTTTGTACTGTGATATAAGTATTTGCTACTGTTGTGCTTCTGTCTGGCATAAAAAACTTGAAGTCAATGTCACTTTGGAGACCATCAGGAAGCAACATGAAATCTTTATCTAAAACACTATATTCGTTTAAATCTGTTGTATAATATCTTGTTCCATAATCTGTAAGAGTAAAAGTAAAAGTGTATTGTTGGCTTGTTATTCCTGTAAAGTTCAAATCTAAAACATTTGAATCTGTAAGTGTAGCTCCTGAATCTCCATTAATGCTTGGGCTAATAGTGTAAATAATATCATTTAATAATGCTAAACTATTTTCATCATAAAAAGTTAATTGTCCATATCCATAAGTAGTAAAATCATAATAATTTATTGGTTCATTATTATCATTCGTATCGCTAGAATAATAATTAATGTTATGATCCCCACCACCACTAATAATTATATTTAATGGAATTATTCCAATTGCATAATAATTATAATCCCCACCATCAATAGAAAAATTAATATATTCGCAATTATTATTATTATCTACACAATTTAAGTCTATTGAATAATTTGTAGTTCCTGATACTTGTCCATTATCAGTTAGTGTTGTTACTGGTGCTGTCCAATCCCCGCTATTAATAGTGTAATATTGAAAATCATTTAAACCATTATTTGTGTCAACTCTTAATCCAATATTGTAATCAGTATATTCGACAACGGGATAATTAAAGTCAGCAGTATATCCAATATTTGTATCATCTAATAAATATGTCCAATAATCTATTTCTGTTGAACCGCTAGTTGTACTTGTGTCTGTTAAAATCAATTTTGCTTCTTCTTGATTTATCACATAACTATAATTTGCATCCACTTCATCAAGAGGTACAAAAGGATATGAATTTCCATCTAATCCAGCATTATACAAAAAGTTTATATCGTCAACAGTTAATTTACCAGCCCATATTGCCATTTCATCCCATTCACCTTTTACATTGGTGTTTGAAAATTCCCAACTTCTTGCACTAATTGTTGGCAAAGTTGTATTTATTGCTCCTGTTTTTGCTTTGGATGCTACTTCGACATTATTCACATATAACCGCATATTTGCACCGTCATAAGTACAAACTCCAAAATTCCAATTTCCGTCAAGAAAATCTTCATTTCCTTGTGAAATTCCTGAAGTTGAACCTTCTCTTATTGCACAAGTCAAACCCGCATTAGTTGAATTATCCCAAGACCACATTACAAAACTATCGGCACCCGCAGTTCCTTGTGAATAAAAATAACCATTTTCTCCTGCACCTTGTACTGTTCCTTTAAACCAAAAAGAAACTGACATCGCACTAGTTGAAAAATTAGTATTCCCTAAAACAGAATAAGAAGCTGGGCTTCTTCCTTGGTATAAATAAGAATAATCAATTAAACCAACTTGTTCATCAACAATACTTGTATTTACCCCATCATTTCCATTAGCTGTTTGATCTATTAAGTTTCCACTTGTTTCATCAAAATTATAATAAGCAACTGGGTTTATTGAAGTTGTTGCTGTAACAGTTCCCAAAATTAATAAGAAAATTAATCCAATTATAAAAAGTTTTTTAAGCATATGATCCAATCTCCATTCCACTTTTAGTATCTTGTTGCTGTTCTTGAATCACTTCATGTAATTTGTGAAGTTCTCCTTTATGAGAAACTGTTAAATCAACCCAATCAGAACTAGAGGGCTTGGCAAGGTAACACACTCTGCATCACCCGTAGCCATCAACCCGAGTTCTATCTTCCCCTTTAAGCATTTCTTTAATACCCGCGTACACTCCGCCAGCAACAAACATGAAACCAATCAAACCCAGCATTAACTTAGAACCTTCCGCCATAGCAAAAGTTCCAGCCGGAGCATTATCAATAGTTTCTTGTGCAACCGGAACTACAACAGAAAGAAAACTCAGTAATACAATTGAAACAACTGCAACCATGAAGAAGATTTCTATACCTTTTGTCATACCCATATCTTTTTACACCTTATAATATATAGTAACTTCAAACCAATATTGATTATGTATTTTTTACTATAATTTTAATCTATATTTACTTCGTTTTAATTTAGCTGCTCTGTAAGGAATACCCATTTTTTCCCCTCGAGAATCAATCGCATACCTAGACTTTTCTACAAGAGTTAATTTACCAAGCTTGTTTAATTTTGATTTTGAAGCTGGCTTGTTAAATTTCTTTGTAATTGATCCAATGTTTTTAATATCTTTTTTCTTAGTATAACCGCCCTTTTTTATTATAACAGTTCTTTGAGTGAAACCATCTGCTGCTTTCATTGCTTTTTTAGTAGCAGTTTTAAATGGTTGGTCATTAGCAACTTGTGTTTCTTGCATCACTCCAAATTTTGATTCACGAACAAAAGAATCATATCCTTGTTTAGAACCTTTAGGTTTCACAATTTTTCTCATACTATCTGAACCAATAGGTAAAATAATTGGAGGAGTAATAATTGGAAAAGGAATATCAGGAACAACAGTTGGAATAACTGTTGGAGTAGTAATAGTTTTAAGCCCAGTTACTTGTAATGTTTGAGTTTTTAATCCCTCACCAACTTTAACAGAAGTTAACTCTCCAACTTTAATTGCACTACTAGTATCTTCTAAAATTCTAACCCCAGTATCTAATTTAACAGTTGTTTTAGTAAGAACTTTAGTATCTACTTTTGTTGCTAATCCTTCTTTAAGTTTAACAGCAGAGACACCTCTAATTTTACTTGAACTTGCAGTAGCAGGTTTATAACCCGATGAACTTTTAGCATCTTCTAAACTCCTTACACTACTAGCATAATCATAACCAACTTGAGAACCACCAACAGCAAAAAGTAAAGCTTGAGTATTTAATTTAGCAGGAGTCATTGCAGATTGTAAACCATAAACATCCAAGTAAGGTTTTGTAATCTTAACCGCACTAGCAGCTTTAGTAGCAAGTTTAGCAGAAGTATCAGTTTTAGTAATTAATTGAGTTGGCCCACTAGAACTTATAGGTATAATAATATCATCTGCAACCTCTTTGTTCAACTTAATTAAATCAGAAATCAATCCCGGCTTCCCTTGATAAACAACAGCAGGTTTTTTTCCAAACACATTATATGTTTTTCCAGTAAATAATTGTCCTTCAATTTTTGTTCCACCAATCGTTTTAGTGTAAGTTCCCATAACACCATCATCAACAAGTGCTAATTGAGAATCAACCCTTGAACCATATATTGTATCATCCAAAGTTGAAAGGCCTGTTTTAATTTTAACCTTTGTAACAGCAGTCCCTGTTGGACTAGGTCTAACAATAGTATTCTTTGCACCCATGACACCAAAAGTTCTTTTTACAACACCTGTGCCAGTGTAACCTTTTCCTACATCATAAAATCTAATTAATCCTCTTGATTCAAAAACAGTTTCTCCTTTCAAAGAAGAAGCCATGTCAAATTTAAGACTAGTCAAACGTACAAGTTCCTCATCAGGTAATAAAACAGAATAATCTTGAGTCACCCCAACATATTTTGCTTGAGCTTTAGTCATTGTTTTCAAACCAAGAGATTGTCCTGCTCGGTATCCAACAACAGCATCATCACCAAAATTAGCAATGGCTTTAATTTTATAAGGAGCTTTAAGAGTTTTAAATAATTCATCAACATTTTCTTTATAACTAAAAACAGTTGATTTTATTGTTGCGGGTTTAAACCTAAACTTATCAAGAGTAGACCTGAACTTTGCAGTTGTTGCTCCACCACCACTAATAACAAAATCATCACCTGACTCACTAACAATTGTAGTTTCTTTTCCAAACACTGTTGTTTTTGAAACTAATTTTGGAACTGATAAAACCTTTACTGCTTTTGCTCCAAGACCAGCACCAACAAAACTTCCTCCAATATTTGCAACAAAACCAGTAGAAGTTGAGATTAATTCAGAACCTGTTTGTTGATAAACAATATTTTTTGTAGCAGCACCAGCTACTCCACCTGCAAATCCACTGAACATTCCAGTTATTCCCCCAGCGACAGTTCCTGCTCCAGGAACAACAGTACCAATTGTAGCTCCAAGACCAGCACCAATAACTGTTTGGTGGCTTATATCAATCCAATCTGCTTTCAAATCTTCCCACTCATAAGGATCTTCAGCTCTTTGTTTAGCAGCCCTTAAACCAAATTGTTTTTTAAACTCTAATTCTTCAGTATAACTGGTTGGGGCAACTAATTCTTTAGAAGAATCAACAGAACTTAACACATCTCCTTGAGCATAAGTTTCAGGTAATGCCAAAATCCCACTTAACAAATCTCTTGAAGTTCCTTGCAAAGCAAGCTCAGCAGGACTAGATTGATAATTCATATAATCAAATTCTTGAACAAAACCAAACTGTGTCTTACCAGATGGACTAGCAACAGCATAAGCTTCTTGAAAATCATTACGAGCTTTAAACAATGCATTAACCCTATCAGCTTCATTTGACAAAGCTCTAGCATCTTGTTCAAAACTAAAAGCTCTACGTTGATAATCACCATAATCATTAGAACTTAATTCAAGCTCAGGAGTAGACGGGTCTAAATCTTTTAACTTAAACTCACTTTGAAAAGCACTATAATTTGAATCATAATATTCTCTCTTAACATTAAACGCATCCACAACCTTTGCATCAGCTGCTGATTTTTCTTCAGTGTAATATTCTTGACGTGCAACTAAAGGATTCTTACCAGCCACTATTCCAGAATCAGTAGCTCTAGACTCAACAACCCCACCAGATTCTTGCCTTGCTTTAAAATATAATTTTAACAAATTATCAGATTCTTCTTTTCCAGTAGAAGAACCCATTGCACTCAAAAACAAATTCTGTTCAGGTTGTGAAACTATAACATTTTTAGTATCCATATTAACTTGAGGAAGATTACCAGTAGAAAACTTTGTTTTATCTGATTGAATCAAACCCATTAAAACATTCTCAGCAACCTTAGCAGAATCAATCTTACTAGATTGTTGTTGTGCTTGAATATTTTTGGCAGGAGTATACAACATTGAAGTAGTTTTTACTCCAGTTGCTCTTTCTAACATACTTGGTTTGGTAGAACTAGAACTTGAAATTGAAGAACCTGTTAACCTATCGTTTGGAAATAAACTTGATGTTGAATTACTTATTGAAGAATTTGAAGCGGTACTTATTTGGTGTGATGAAATATAAGCTTCACGAGCATTATAATTAGATGACCCTGGAGTGTAAGGATTTCCAATTGTAGTAATCGCTCCCGAATCAGTCATTATTGTTGGAAGTGATGGAGTTGAAGCAGGAGTATAAGTTGTTGTTACAGTGTATCCTGCTAAAACACTTCGAGAACCTGCTCTTTCTCTACGAGTAAAACCTGGCTGAGAAGCTTTAACATCAGCCTGTAACTTAGTTTCTCTAGCTTTCTTAAAACTACTTAACCTAGCTTCAGCCCTAACAGTAGCACTAGTTTCTCTTATACCAGCTTGTTCTTTTCTCTTTTGTTGAACAGCAACAACTCTAGGAGCTTTAGATTTAACCTCAATAGGTTTAACAAATTGTTGCCTCGCACCAGCTTGTTTTCTTTGAACACTAACTTCTTTATCTCTAGCACTAGATTCTTCACTAACTTTGCTTGAAACATCTTTGATAGCTCGACCAGTTTCTTCTTTAACATACTTATCATAACCTGCTTGATCAAAAACAGTTCTATAAACAGGCACACTTCTATAAACAGCTTCACGAGTAGTAGTAGAACCACCACCACTAGAACTTCCAGAACTAGGAGCTGAAACTCGATTAGCATTAATGTATGCTTGCCTAGAATTATAATTACTAGAACCCCTACTATAAGGATTACCAATTCTAGTAACAGCACCCCTACTTGTTCTAACATACGCCATTAGTTTCTCACACCCTTACTAAAATAACTCATATATAATATAGCGCGTTCAAACCAATATTGATTATGCTTTTAAAAAAAAGATAGTGTGGGTAGAAAAAAAAACCCCACCAAATCATTTCTTATCCGTTTTAAATATTGTTGTTCCTGTTTGTAATTCTTCTTCTGCTTTTGTTTGTCTTATTTTCCAAACTTCTTTAACAAATTCTACTTTATCTTGTATTGCTTGATTTAATTTTGTTTCCATTTGTTCTGTTGAATCTTCTAAATCATATGAAACATTTATTTCTGCTCCACTAAACAAGTTTTCTTTGTATAAAGCATATCTGCAAGTTGAACCAGTTTTAACTGAACTTGTTTCTATTCCATTCTCGTCTAATATTATATCCATATCGTCTGAGCAATCTTTTTCAGTCCATTTTATATCTAATCCATTAACGTCTGTTATTTCAATTTCGTCAGTTGTTTTTGTTTGTTGTTTTGTTAACCAATTTCTTTCAGTAGTTCTAAAAGATTTTGCCCAATTCTTTAATTCATTTCCCCTATTGGATTACACCAAGAGTAAGTATTCCTTCCAATATTACATAATTCCATTTTAATTAAATCATTTTCTGTTTTTAAAGCTTTTATAGATTCAACAAGCATTGTTATTGTTGATCCTAAATTTCTTCCCTCGCGATAATCAATAATTACATTTCCGTAAACATTGTAACAATATTCATATTCTGGAATAATTATTATAGGACAATCTTCAATCCCCTTTTCATTTCCTAAACAATTTAATTCTGTTGCTTCAGGAACAATTATACATTCTTGCCCCGTTACACCCCGTTCATATATTGGTATTACTGCTTGTTGGAATTTATCTAATAAAGAATGGTCGATTAGTCCATCTTTATTTCCATTATTTGTTAAACTTATTAATGCTTCTTGTGAAGTTCCTGCCCAAGCGGGAGTCCAATCAACAAAATTATCCGCATAAACATTTCCATCTACTCCAACAGCAGAAGAAAAAGCAAAATAATCTGCTGTAAAATTCATATCTCCATTAGCTTCAATTAAAATATCGCTGTTATCCGAAATTATTGTTGGAGTTAATCCAGCATAAGTCAATAATTCTACATCATCATATTCTTCAGTTCTTCCACCATAATAATCTGAATGACTCATTTCCAAAACATAAGTTCCGCCAAGACTTGCCCAATTTGTAGCATCATAAACACTAGTTCCTATTGAAGAACCATCATAAAATATTTCTACTTCTCTAGTATCTGGATTAACTGTAATTCTTATATCATGCCAAACACCAAGAGTAATGGCTTGAGATAAAGTTCCCCTTACTGTTCCACTCCAACTATTACCAGCACCAAAATCGACAACTCTTAAAGCGGTTCTTGAAGTAGTACAAGAACCTTGACACATTAATACTCCTAAAAAGTTTTGGTTTCTGTGTCCATAATATGCTTCTCTTGTAGCGGTTGGTTTAACAAATTTTACTGAAGGTTGTGCAGAACTAACATAATGATTAGTTGCTGGTTTCCATCTAAAACTTAAATCAATTCCCTCAGTTAAATCATAAGCATCATCAGTATATTGGTGACCACCAGCCCATCTATCATTACCAGCATTAATTGCAAGAGTTCCATTATTCGTAATTGTTGCTGGATAATCAAGAAATTGCGACCATTTTACAGAATCAAAAGTTGCAAAGTCATCCTCTACCAATAATTCTCCTAAAGATGGTTCCACATTTATGTTTCCATAAATTGTCTCCCCATAATTACTTGTTAATCCGCCAGTAGTAATTGTATTAGTAGTAATTGCCCCATTATCTGTCGCTGTTTGTAAACTTTGGTCGCCTGTGTTACTCCCACTTAAAGTTAAACCAGCAGTCTCAAAATTAGTGTCAAATCCAAGTCCTGCCCCACTTGAACAAGTCCCATCTCCTGATAAATATTCTCCTGCATTACAAGCAGTTTGTGCGTTTGTATCAATTGTTGAAATGATCAAAGAATTATTCACATCACTAAAAGGAACAACATTCAATTTATTCCCATCAAAAATCAACAAATTATTATCATACCAACCAGCTTGAAACTCAGCATAATTAAGATCAGTAGTACGATAAACAAACTGACTAGTTGAGTAGGGTATCACTAAATCTGAACCCGTACATCCAAGCAAAGTTACAAATATCAACAAGCTCCCAATTAATACAAAATATTTATTCATGTCATTCATTCCTCTTTTTTATTCCTTTTAAATCAAAAGTTTTTCTATGACACTTCATACAAAGCGTTTGTAAATTATCTAAGAAGTGATTTGTATTGTCCCCATCAATATGATGTACATGCAACCCCATCCCATAAATAACAATGTGCTGTTCTCCGTTCATTCCACATTCTTGACACTCCCAGTTATCTCTTTCCAAAACCGCTTGTTTATTTCCACCAAACCGATTTACATCATTTATCACAAATTTTTGATACGCATACCTTTTTTTATTTTGTTCATAATTTTCTTTTTTCTTTAATAGCAAATGCCCTCTATGTGCTAAGTCATAAGCATTATTTCTTTTTCTAATCCTGTCTTTATTATTTAAATAATATCGTCTAGTATATTTTTCTTTGGTCTCCCCAGTATCTTGAAAATATTTATAATTTTCTTTATCTTTTAAATCAGGGTTTCTTTTTCTATAATTTCGATGTCCAACTTTAGTTCTACAAGTTACAGAACAATATTTTTGGCTTGAACGCTTAGCCATAAATTCTTTTCCACAATCTAAGCATTTCTTTTTATTCAAACCAATTCTTCCTTTAAATTAAGAGGATCATAATTATCCAACAACTTTTCTAAAAAAGACTTCTGTTTCTTTTTAACCATACTATTATATATGAACTTTAAACTATTTATTACTACCTTTTTTTATTCTCTTAACCAATTAGGCATTTCTTTTTGTTCTCTCGCAATAATTCTTTTAATTTGCAATCTCGTATAATCTCCTCTTGACAAATGATAAAAATGAGCAATATCTAACAAAGCATCATAATCTTCTTTGTCCACACGCACTTGTAAATAAGCTCTCCCTCCAAAATCACTATACTTCTTAAACACTCCAGCCATTATTTCTCAACTCCATATAATCCTTATTTACCTTTAAGATTTCCTCGTAAAATCTTAATTGTTTCATCAATAGAATTCATAATCCTAATTTCATCTTCAAGGTCATACCAAGAATTATGATGAAGATTCCATTTCAAATCTTTTAATTCCTTTATTAAATCCTTTATATCTATTTTACCACCTAAGTCTAATTTACTTGTATTTCCCCTTCATCTTTTTCTTTACACTTAAACAATTCATTAATGCTTTTGTTCCTTCCATTAACAATACTGCCCAAGCAATAATTAATCCAAGTTTAATTGGATCCTCAAATTGATACCAAATACCATTCAAAACAAATCCAAAATAAAAACAAATAATGCACCAAAATCCGTTAGCCAATCTTGTTTGCCAAGTAATCTTATTTGTAGTAAGATTATCTGAAAACCAACTTGCAAATATTGCTCCACTAAAAATTCCAAACAAACTCATTTTACCACCTAAACCTAATTTACTTGCATTTCTCCTCTGTAAAATATTCATTTATTTCTTTATTTTTAATACCTAACTTCTTTAAAACTTCTTGATATACTTGAAGTTTTCCATAAACCTTATGATAATTTTCGACTTCAAATTCTGTTAATTTATGCTGTCTGTATCTTCTTCCAAGCATATTCCAATATTTATATTTATTCTTAAGTTGTTTTACAAAATATATTCTAAGTTCTTCTTTAAAATCATCTAAGTCAGAAGGTAAAATAACAGAATAATCCTTTGGCTTCCCACCATAAATTTCAGAAGCAATTTCATTAATTGTTCTTTGTCCAGTTAATATTTTCTTTACCACATAATCACCCATATACCTAATTATCTTTTAATTTTTCCTCACTAAATATTTGTGTCTTGAAATTATATTCCACCCTCTTGAAATAAACCAATAAGGAATATATAACATTAAAATTAAAGTAATTATTGATACAATAATTGCAGTAAAATTACTCATACTCGACAAGTCCGAGGGAAATATTATTTCCAATATCATAACTGAAAAAAACCAGATTATTCCAAGAATCATCATAGCTATCCCTGTAGCATTATCATTCAAATAAACTTTTCCTTTTTCCACATAATCACCCATATACCTAATTATCTTTCGTTTCTCCTTTGTGTTTCTTCAGCTTCTGTCTGTTTCCAAGCATTAATATTCATTTCTTCGTTATCAATCCTTTCACAAGCTTCTGCCGTATCTTTATTATAATATTCTTTATTACAACACTCACAAACATATACTTTGTATTCCTTCTTTTTGTTAACTTCAATAACTATATAATCACCCTTCTATTTTGTCCTTTCCTCGTAAAATTTTAATTAATTCCTTGTTTTACTTCACCAATATTATTAATATAAGGTTTATTGTCTCGACTAATACATAAATAATCCTGAATTAAATTTATTATTCTATCACATTTCCGCATAATAAATCCCTCACTTCTTCCAATATTTCTTTATTCATTTAAATTTCACCTTGTATCTACATTTAGAAGCATAAAAACCAATTATAAAACTTATTAAAAAAACAAGGATTGTCCAAATAATTATTCCTAATTCGCTCTCAATCATATTATTTATTCACCTTTGCTATTTTTTCCCCTAGTAAAATATCCTTAACTTTACAAGTTCCAATCAATGCTCCAAACAAAGTGCTAGCTATTTTATTCTTTTCATTTACTTCGAGTTCATCTAAATGTTTTAATAAAATTTCAATTCTTTTTAAAACATTAATTGTGTAAACCAATGCTGGATAAGTAGTTTCACTATCAATTAATCCAGTCCTTGAAATATAATTCTCTTTTAATTCATCCAAGACTTTTAGTGCTTTAATATTATTCATAATAAATCCCTCACTTCTTCTAATATTTCTTGTTCAACAAAATCTTTATCTTTAATACTCAATTTAATTCTTTTATATAACCAATTATTTAATCTTTCAATCTTTTCTAAAGATTTAACAGCTTCATTTAATGCTTTCATAACGTCAGGTTCTTCTTTTAATCCTGACCAACAAAAACTCTTTAATATATCACTACTATTCACAAATACCCTCTCCGTTCACTTTCAAAATATTTGGCTTATTCTTCTCATGGATTGTTAAAAACCCTTTCTTCCTTTTCACTTTTTCAACTCCTTAATTTCAACTTGTAATTGTTCTAATTTATCTTCAATTAGTCCACAAATAGTTGGGGAAATGTTATAATTATTATCTACTAAATCAATATCAATTATTGTTTTCAAAAATATTTTTTGATTTTTAAGTTCTTCTAAATTTCCTTCTTTTCTACAAATATCTCTATGTTGCAATAAAGCTTTTCCAGTTATTTCAACAACATCCTCTTCACAAATAGGCGTAACAAAATCTTGTTTAGGAGTAATAGTTCCTCTACCAACTTCATCACAAAAATCTTTAACTGGTTCACTTGTTTTAATTTCCCTCTTTACTATTCCATTCATACAATGTCCACATAACCAATAAGCTTTTCCAAGATATTGTAAGCTATAAGCCCCATTTCCCTTCAACTTTATATTACATTTATCACAATTACTATTCCTTCTTTCCACATCAATCATCTCCTTTTTACAACATATGTCTAATTATCTTTTACTTCATCCTCATAAAATTCCTTTTCTTTTAATCCTTTTAAATAAATATATTCTCTACAATGAGGACATCGCATTGGACTATATTCCTGTCTTTTAATAATTCTATTATTCTTTTTCCTTGTAACTAAAAAAGACCTTTCCTGCCCATCCACTGTTTCAAAAGTTATTCGTTTTCTTCTTACCATATAATCACCCTTTTACTGTTTCTCCCCTTCGCAATTTAGGGTTTGTATATCTTTCCCCATGACTCCCATAAATAAAAGTCAAATCTTTCTTCCTAGGAAAACTTTCTTCCTGAAGTAATCCATGTTTTACAATAGTGCTATTCTTTACATCTTCTTTCTTCCCCTTTTCACCACTGCACAAATAACCTTTGTCTTTAAAATAAATTCTCTTTTTCCCAATACATAACGCTTTAACATTCATTATAAATCACTTTTCCTTTTTTGTTGTTGTTGTTTTCTAACACGATGTAAAGCTTTTAATTCAACAAAAAAATTCTTATCGCCCCAATTATTCTTTCCTTTCAAAAAAGCCTGTTTCATATCATGATAACTAAAAACAAAACCACTCTTTTTTTCAAAAAACAATTCTTTCTTTATTTGTTTAATTGCTTTTTCATTAAAACATTCAGTACAAACATAATCTTTGTTCTTAGATTTATATTCAAAAACTTCCTGCCATTGATTCTCATACCACTTTGCACTAAAATCACAAAAAACACATTTCATAACAACCTTCATAATAAATCACCTTATGTTTTATTTCTCTTTCGTATTTCTTTCCAAATTATTATTCCAACAACCAAACAAGCAATTAATAAAAAAAATACAAATCGATTCATTCCATAAGTATTTTCCATAAAAAATCCCATAAATATTAAAGGTAAACTAATTAATATTCCAATTCCTTCTTCAATCATTTTTATCATTCTCCATATAATTCCTCTTATCTTACTTTTCAACCTCAACAAAAACAGTATTATATTCTGCTTTTGCTTTTAAGAAATTAATTAAATCGTCAAGTCTTTCATTACATTCTTCTTCACCAAGTATTCCAGCAGTATCTCTAATACTTATTTTAATTTCCCTCTTATATATTATTGCCATTTTATCATCTCCTTCAACATAATTCATCCTTTGTTGTTTTTCAATTTCCACATTAATCACCATATGCTTTAAGATTTTCTCACAAAATCTTAATTGTTTCATCAATAGAACCCATGATTCTAAGTTCATCTTCTAAATCATACCAAGAATTATTATGCAAAATCCCACTTCAAACTCTTTAGTTCCTTTATTAAATCTTCAAGTTCCATTTATTTCACAACTCCCTTTTCAATTTTTTTAATTTTTCTAATTCTTTTAATAATTCTATTTTCTTTTTAACACTTGACCTACTATATTTATGCAAAATAATATCAGCACTAATAATTAATTGTACAAGAGTAAAAACTTCTTTATTATCTTTCATTTATTTTTCACCCCTCTTTTTTTGTTTTACCATTTTCATTCCTCCATATAATCTTACTTAGCTTTTATTTTCTCCTTAGTAAATCTAACTCTTTCTTAGAAAACTTTGCTTTAAAAGATTTATTAGTTTTAACTTTCTTTTTTAATAAATCAATTCTAGTCCAACCAAGTGGAGCTTCATATTTATTATATTTTTTAAATTCCATTTTCTTTCCAATACTCACATATATTTCTTTAACCATATTTATTCATCTCCTTCAACATAAACCCTGTTATCTTGTTTTCTCTTTTGGATATAATCCATAACTTCCAAAATAATCCATCCAATGAAAATAACTAATATTACTCCCATATAAACTTTAGGCATTAAACCTTCTTGCATTAAAACAACAAATGAAAAAGCTCCACAAGCCATTAACCCAGTATTTAATAAGTTTCTTCCCATCATTTTAATTCATCTCCTTCAATATAAATCTTATTAACCTTTGATTCTCTCTCAGCTTTAATAACATTTAACAAAAACAATTTAGCAACAGAATAACGACCCTCATCCAAGTACTCTAAAACAGTATCAAGATCCTCTAACACAATCATTCTAGATCACCAGCATTACTAGTCAACAATTCCTTTTTAACAATCTCTTGCATACAAGAACCACAAACCCAATAAGTTTTATCCAAGTATTTTAGAGGATAAGCTCCGACACCTTTTAATTTAATATTACACTTATCACAATTCGTATTTCTATTATTCATTTATTTGTTCAACTCCTTACCATTCCAACCCAGCCTATTCAATTTAGTCAAAACAATAGCCCTTTGTTTTTTTAACTTATTATTTTTCATCCTTGGAGAATTAATTAAATTTCCCTTAGGACCAAAAACACCATGAGTTAATAAAGAATAATGTGTTGAACCTAAAGAATTATTCAAACTAATTTCTTGGTT
>Ga0222679_1000145_pt1 | contig 30010 bp, 30 predicted proteins | sample AntAcemetagen939_FD_179843 | JGI IMG/M metagenome (GOLD analysis project Ga0222679, IMG submission 179843) | Saline water microbial communities from Ace Lake, Antarctica - #939 | ecosystem: Environmental > Aquatic > Non-marine Saline and Alkaline > Saline | place: Antarctica: Ace Lake...
GCCCAGACTGTCGCTAACTATCATCTGGCAAAAGAAAATAATCTAAAAATAATTCCGGTGGTAAATAAAATAGATTTACCACATGCTGATATTGATCATGCTAAACTTCAACTTATCAGTGCCTTTGGTTTTCAGGAAGAAGAAATCTTAACAGCCAGTGCGAAGATGGGTCAGGGAACAGAAGATATTCTTAAAGCCATTGTTGAAAGAATTCCTCCGCCTAGCGGAAATAGCCAAAAACCTTTGAAAGCACTAATTTTTGACTCAGCATATGACGTTTACCAAGGTGTAATTTTATACGTCAGAGTTATTGATGGAGAAATTAAACATAATCAAAAAATAAAATTAATGAATGCCGGCACCTCTCATCAAATACAGGAAGTCGGAATCTTTAACCCCAAACCGGTAAAAACAAAAGGGCTTAAATGCGGCGAAGTTGGCTATTTAGCCTGCAATATAAAGAATGCCAGCATAGTAAATGTAGGAGAAACAATAACCTGCTTTAAATCGCCAGCCAAAGAACCTTTAGAAGGATACAAAAAAATTAAACCTTTTGTTTTCTGCGGCATATATCCTGAAAACACTAAAGATTTCGAAGAACTAAAAAAAGCCCTTGAAAAACTTAAACTTAATGATGCTTCTTTTACGTTTGAGCAAGAATCCTCTGAATCTCTGGGGTTTGGTTATCGCTGCGGCTTTTTAGGTCTCCTGCATTCTGAAATAGTTCAGGAAAGATTAGAAAGAGAGTTTGATGTCAGTCTAATCATTTCAATTCCCAGTGTTGTCTATCGCATTGAAAGAACAAGCGGCAAAGAAGTAGAGCTTGAAAACCCATCAAAGTTTCCAGACCCACAGGAAATAAAGCATGTCTTAGAACCTTGGATAAAGGCCTTTGTCATTACACCTCTTGACTACGTTAATGATATAATGCAATTAGTAAAAAACAGGCGGGGGAACTATATAAAAACTGAATACCTTGGAGACGATAGATTAATTCTGACATACGAATTGCCCCTAGCTGAAGTTGTAGTTGATTTTTATGATAAACTTAAATCTATCACTAGAGGCTATGGTTCTTTTGATTACGAAGTGATTGGATACAGACCGGGCAATTTAGTAAAGGTTGATGTACTATTAAACGAAAAAAGATACGACTCTTTTAGTTTTATTGTTCATAGAGACAAAGCTGAACAAAGAGGCAGAGATGTTACTGATAAGCTAAAAGCATTGATACCTAGGCAATTGATTCAGGTGGCTATTCAGGCAGCCATATCAAATAAAATTATTGCCAGGACAAATATATCTGCCTTAAAAAAACATGTAACTGGAAAATGTTATGGGGGAGATATAACCAGAAAGCGTAAACTTTGGGACAAGCAAAAAAAAGGTAAAAAACGGATGAAACAATTCGGAAATGTACAAATACCGCAAGAAGCTTTTAAGGACATACTAAAAATATAGGAAAGGGTTCAGCATGTCAAAACATAATAAATCAGCAACACGTGAATGGATTGAAACTATTGTTATTGCCGTTGCATTAGCTTTATTCGTTCGTACTTTTTTTGTGCAATCCTTTAAAATACCTTCCGGCTCTATGCGCAAAACACTAATTGAAGGTGATAAAATACTAGTTAACAAGCTTATATACGGGCCAAAAATACCCTTTACCCATATAGTATTACCTTCTATAAGGGAGCCTAAAACTGGCGATATTATAGTTTTCAAGTACCCTGAGGACCCCAAAAGAGACTTTATAAAGAGATTAATTGCCTCTGAAGATCAAAGGGTTGAAATCAAGGATAATCATGTCCTGGTGGACGGACAAAAGACAAACATTGAAAAAATTGATAAAAATATCTACTATGCGAGTGGAATTTACGGAGATAAAGAGATAAAAGTACCAGCTGACAACTATTATGTTCTTGGAGATAATAGCTACGCCAGTAAGGATTCTAGATATTGGGGATATGTGCCTGAAGACAACTTGGTAGGCAGGGCCTTCTTCATTTTTTGGCCACCTCATAGAATTGGCATTTTAAAATAAGTTTGTATTTATACAATATATATGGTATTATCACTTTGAGGACAACCACATATAGTATAAAAGAATAGCCTTATAATAAATGCAAAATACCGATAGAACCTTAGCCATAGCCTTGATTGTATCATTTGCTAGCCATAGTTTCATGTTTATTCCAGTTGGTAAAATGTTTTTATTGGACCGCTCTAAAAAACCCACCAAAATCGAAGTAACCTATGTTGCCCCTATTCAAAAACATAATAAAAAAACAGCTGACGCCTATACTAAAGCTGATAATTCACAAACAAAAACTCTTAAACAGGCAAGCTTACCAACACCTAAGATTGATGCGGGTAAATCTCAAATAAAATCAAATGATGCCACTTCTAAAATTAAGGCTATAAAACAAGCAAAAGCTAAAGCTGATATTGTTATAAAAAAATCTAGCGCTAATCTTGGCTACCAACAGCTCTTAAAAGCAAAGGTAAGGAATTATAGTTACTATCCAAATTCAATCGGCCAAGGGGAGGTGAATCTTTCTTTCACACTTTCAGCCAGCGGACAACTAAAGATAATTAAGATCATTGAAGACGCATCTTCCAATGATCACAGGCTCCGCCTCGCAGCTATTGAATGCATCAAACAGGCAAACCCTTTTCCGCCGTTTCCAGATAATCTCAAAATGCAGGAAGCTACTTTTAACGTAACCATTTCTTTTATGTCCGAATAGATATGATTTATAGAAAATCTTATCCTCAAGAAAATGGATTAATCACTTGTCAATTCCGCATAGGTGAATCAAATATAATGATTTCCTCTGATAAACCCATAAAAACAGTGGCTAAAAAAATACTTACAAAAATAAGAAGTGACATAAAAAATTATATTAAAATTCACCCTGAATTTTCTGAAAGTTTCAATCCGGTTAAGATTAAAAGAAGCGCCCCGAATATAATTAAAAAAATGGGCAAAGCTGCGCAATCAGCAAATGTGGGACCTATGGCAGCTATTGCTGGGGCTATCGCTGAAGAGCTGGGAAACAACTTAAGTGCCACCACATCGGAATTAATCATCGAAAATGGGGGAGATATATTTATTAATGTTAAGCGCCAGATTATAATTGGTATCTGGTCTCAGAACAAAAAAATAAATAATAATTTAGGAATATTGCTTAATAAAAAAAGAGGCCGTTGCGCCATCTGCACTTCAAGTGGAACACTGGGTCACTCTTTTAGTTATGGCAAAGCAGACGCGGCAACTGTTATTGCAAAAAATGCCGCCTTGGCAGACGCATGGGCCACTAGGCTAAGTAATGAGATCAAAACCCCTAAAGATATCAAAAGAGCTATAGCGCTATTAAAAGATATACGAGGTATAATTGGTGCACTGGTAATACATAAAAAATCCATAGCTCTCTGGGGAGACATTGAACTTACACAAATTACTGGATGAAATATTTATTAGTGATATAATGGGCTATATAGAAACAGGATTAAGGATTAAGGATTAAGTTAGAAGCAAGAAATATTAGCGTAGAGCAAACAAAAAACAATAACATCTAAGGTTTAGAATTTAAGCTTTGCAAAAGGAATTAAATAAAAAAACTTAATTCTTAGAGCGAATGAAATGAGCGTCTTAATTCTTAGAGTGAGCGAATGCGAACATCTTGATATAAGCAGTAAAATATATTATACAAAATAAGGAGACTACACATGGCCTTTATAATCTTAGCTGTACCATTAATCTTATTGCTCTTAATAGTTGAAATTGCTTCTATTGCCCTGCACATGACAGGTCTCAACATGAAAACAGCTAGATTTCAGGCTTTATCGGCCTTTACATCGACTGGCTTTACCACAAAGGAGTCAGAGGATGTGGTCGCGCATAAGTATAGACGTCAAATAATCATGACCTTAATGATTGTGGGCTTTATTACCTGGGCTTCTTTGGTGTCTCTATTCATCAATGCCTTCCTCACAAAACATGAGCTTCTTCCGTCCTTACTGCAAATCTCAGGCTTATTACTCATCTTTGTTGTTCTTTTATTCTTAGCCAGATACAGACCTTTTGTAAAAGGATTTAGAAAGAGAATATCAGAATATATCGAAAATAAAACAAGTTTAAAAACTAGGACTTTTGATGAAATCCTGAGATTGTCACAAGATTATGGTATTGCTGAAATAACCCTCACTAAAGACTCACCCAATATTGGTTTAAAAATAAAGGAAACTAATTTTAGAGATAGTGACATTATTATTCTTGCTATTGAAAGAGCAGAAAAAGTAATACCCGCGCCAAAAGCAACTGATACACTTCAAGAAAACGATGTTTTAATTTGCTATGGAAAACTTAAAAAAGCAAAGGAATCTGCTAAAGATGAGACTTAAAAAAGGCCACTTAAAAAAAATTACTTTTTTTCTACTCATATTTTTTGCATGTTTCTTTCTAAGCTCTTGTGCTCAAGAAGAGGTAATAACCTTACAGAAAACTCAAGCACACCAATACTCACTGGATAACGGACTCAGAATAATCCTTAATGAAGACCATCGCCATCCTGTTATTGCCATATATGCTCTCATTAATGTTGGATCAGCCAATGAAGGGAGGTATGAAGGTAGTGGGGTAAGTCATTTTATTGAGCATATGCTTTTCAAAGGCACTCCCCAATTAAAAGTAGGGGAATTTCACTCAAAAGTAAGCGGGCTTGGAGGTGAAACAAATGCTTCTACATCATTTGATTATACAGGTTTTTATATAACGGCTCCAAGTAGCGGACTCAAAGAATCATTAAAAGTTCTCAGTGATGTTATCATGAATTCTAGCTTTGAGGAGGCGGAATTCCAAAAAGAAAAAAATGTTATCTTCAGAGAAATGGATATGCATGAAGATGACCCATCTTCAGTTGTCATAAGAAATCTTTTTGCTCAGGCCTACATCAAACATCCCTATAAACATCCCGTTATAGGCTACAGAGAAACATTTAAGCAGCTAAGCAGAGATGATCTATTTAACTTTTATAAAGAAAATTATACCCCCGACAACATGGTTATATCTATCTCAGGAGATATTAATCAACAGGAGGTATTCAATCAACTCAAAGAAGACTTTAGCGACTTCAAGAGTACACCCATTGGAACCAAACCCTTAAGCACCTGTGAACCTAGACAGGTAGGAACACTAAAAGATATCTCTTACAAAGATGTTAATCTTGGATACCTAGCTCTTGGCTACAAAAGTGTTTCAATTTACTCCCCAGATTTATATGCCTTAGACGTTTTAGCAATTGCCCTAGGGGAAGGAAAATATTCTATTCTATCGAAGGATTTAAAAAGAGAAAAAAAACTTGCCTACAGCATTAATACATATAATTATACTCCTAATTGTCCCGGGCTTTTTATTATTGAGACAACTTGCGATGGAGCCAAATACGAAGAAACAATAAATGCTATCAATGAAAAATTAGCTCAAATCAAAAAAGAAGGTATCACCCAAAAAGAATTAAGGAGAGCTAAAAAGATAGCTCTAAGTAATGAGATTAATGCTCTTGATACATACGAAGCTATGGCCAGAGATTTAGCTTATTCATTAATTATGAGTAATGATCTTAATTTCTCCAACACATACATAGAAAAAATTCAGAAGGTTAACAAAAAGGATGTAATCCGAGTAGCTAATAAATATTTTAAAAAAGATCAACTAACCATTTCGGCTATCTTACCAGAAGAGAATAAACCTCTTAAAAACAACACCTTAGGCTCAGCTTCCTCACAACCCATCGAAGTAAGAAAGATAAAGCTTGATAATGGCCTGCGCTTACTTATAGCTAAGGACAATACATATCCACTTGTAAACATTCAAGTTATTTTTAAAGGAGGATTACGCTATGAAGATGAATACAACAATGGTATTTCCCATCTTTTAAGCGGGCTCATAACGGATACATTCTACAACACAAAGAGTATCTCTAATCAGCTAGAGGAAAGAGGCGGCAGCATTTCAAGCTATAGTCAAAACAACAGCTTTGGAATTCAAATGCAAGTCCTTAAAACAGACGAAACCTTCGCCCTAGATATATTAAACCATCTTCTTAACAATCTAAAAATGATAAGTGAGAATGACATTAATTATTATAAAGATTTACAATTAGCTGCTATAAAATCTCAGGAAGATGACGTTTTCTCTAAAAGTTTTTTGGCCTTAAGAAAAAATTACTTCGTCAATCATCCTTACGGCATGAGTCATTTAGGAAGCAAAGCCATCATAGAAAAAATAGATGAGAATCAGCTTCTAAAGTTCTATTACAATATGTTAGAACCAGAGAATATAGTAATTTCTGTTTTTGGAGATATCAATGAAAAAAAGGTTGAATTAAAGTTAAAAAAAGATCTTTCTAGAATTAAGCCTCCTATAGACGATTTCAGTGTTGACTTACCTGAAGATAATCATATTAAGGAAACAAAGTTTATTAAGGAAACAACTAAGGACAAACAAGCCATAGTAATGATTGCATATCCTGCACCAAAGGCAGTAAGTGAAGATAGATATGTCTTTGATGTTCTTACTTCAACTCTTTCAGGGGGAGACTCTAGGCTTTTTTACAATTTAAGAGATGTTCAGAATTTAGCCTATAGCGTTGGCACTTTCAGCATGATGGGTTTTGAACCAGGCTGTCTCGTTTTTTACTTATCAACAACACCCAAAAGAGCCCAAGAGGCTCAAGCTGCACTTTTAAAAGAAATATCTATACTAAAAAAGCTGGGCTTAACCCTTGATGAAATTAATAGAGCAAAACAGGAAATTATTGGGCAACACCAAATTGGGCTGCAAACAAGTCAGCAACTAGCATTCCAATGTGCCCTGGATGAATTATATGCAAATGGCTATAATAATTATTTAAAATATGATGAAGAAATAGCTCAGGTTTCACAAGAAGATGTAATGAGTGTTATTAATAAATATTTGAATACTGATGAATACTTGGTCTTAGTTTTCACTGCAGAGAATGAAGAGTAATATAAAGCATGATAAAAAAACCAAATTTTGCGGGCTCATTTTATCCTGAAGATTACACTGATTTATCTAATCTTTTAGAGTCTTTTGCCCCTGATGAACCCATACACACCAAACCTGATGCTCTGGGCCTTTTATTGCCCCACGCCGCATATTTCTGCTCTGGTAAAGTTGCCTACAGAACACTTGTAAATTATAATCTGGCAGATACGATAGTTATTCTAGGTACACATCATAGTCTTTCCGGGGAACCGTTTGCAACTTCCTGTGCTGAAGGCTGGCAAACGCCCTTTGGAGTGGCTTCTATTGATACTGAATTTGTAAAGGATATTGCTCATAAATCAAAATATGTTACTATTGATGAAAAAGCTTTTTATGAAGAACACTCCATTGAAATTCAGGTGCCTATGCTGCAATATTTAAAAAATAAATTTAATTTCATTCCCATATTAATAAGTGAAGCAGAAAAAGAGACATACATAGCCATTGCCTTAGATATCATTAAGACAGCTAAAGATTTAAATCGAAATATTACTATTATTGCCTCTGGCGACTTAACCCATTATGAATCTCAAACGCAGGCTGAATACAAAGATGCCGAGGCCATAAAAGCTATATTACAGTTAAATCCAGAGGAACTTTTAATTATAAGAGATAAATTACACATATCTATGTGTGCCGGAGCACCGGCATACACTATGCTTTATGCCTCTAAAAAGCTAGGAGCCAAAGAAGCAAAGTTAATCATGTATAATACGAGCGCAGACACCACTAATGATTTTCACTCAGTAGTAGGTTACGCCGGAATAGGAGTTTCTTAAAATTATGCCCACGATAGATTTCATTCATCTACTTGCTGTCTTTATAATAGGCGGATTATTATTTTCGTTTGGCTTTGCATTCATCAATAGAAAAAGTCAAAAGCAGAAAGATAAGGAATCAGATTATCTTCTAGATAAAGTCAAGGGAGCCTTTAGCGACCTATCAATGAATGCTTTATCGAAATCAACTGAACAGCTCATTGAACTGGCTAAAGCCAAGCTAGAAACCGAGAGACAAATAGGATCTAAAGAACTTGATTCCAAGAAAAGTCTTATAGATCAGGAATTAAAAAACCTTAATAAACAGCTGGAAGATGTTTCTAAACTTGTCTGTGATCTCGAAAAAGACAGAGTAGATAAATTTGGTCAATTAAGTAAAGTCCTTGAAGGTGTAAGCCAGCAGAACAGGGACTTAAATGCGGTCACCACTGACTTAAAACAAGCCCTTTCAAGCACAAAAGCCAGAGGGCAGTGGGGCGAACGCATGGCCGAAGATGTCCTGCGCATGGCAGGTCTGGTTGAAAATATTAATTATCTAAAGCAAAAAACCCTCACGAATAATAATCTGCGGCCCGATTTTACCTTTCTGCTGCCTAACGAATTAAAGCTTAATATGGATGTAAAATTTCCACTTAATAATTATATGAAATACATTGAAGCCGAAGCAGAAACTGATAAAAATATGTTTTGCAGTAAGTTTCTCCAAGATGTCAAAGCCAGAGTCAAAGAAGTAACTTCTAAGGATTATATTGACCCGGAGGAAAACACAGTTGATTACGCTTTATTGTTTATTCCTAATGAACAAATATATGTTTTTATAAACGAAATGGATAGAACAATTATAGATGAGGCTATCAAAAACAGAATCATCATCTGCTCACCTGCAACTCTCTTTGCGGTCTTGGCAATCATCAGGCATGCAATTGATAACTTTGCCCTAGAGAAAACTTCAAACGAAATCTTAACATTATTAAACACATTTAAGAAACAATGGCAATTATTTATAGATAAATTCGATAAATTAGGCAGCAAAATTAAGGAGGCTCAATCGGAATATGATGTCCTGACTACAACTCGCGCGCGGCAATTAGAAAGACCCTTGAATAAAATTGAGAATTTAAGGAATCAAAAACAACTACCTTCAAAAATTAAGAAGGAAGACGATATTCAACATAATTGAGCAAATATACTTTACATAACTTTAAGGTTATGCTATAGTTAGGCTTGTGAAAAAAAAATTAGTATTTTTATCTCGAGTATTAGTCACGATTATCCTTATGTCAATATTATGGTTCTTTCTTAAGGATAACGTTAATGAACTTCTGATCACTTTAAAAGCTGCCAATAAAAACCTGCTCCTATTCGGATTTGCACTTTTCTGTCTTAATATAGTTCTTTTGGCAATCAGATTAATATATGTTCTTAAAACACAAAATATAAAATTAACTCTTAAAGAATCAGTGATTATCAATTTTATCGGTTTTTTCTTTAATAGTTTTTTACCAACAGCAGTAGGGGGAGATATAGCCAGAGGTTATTACGTCTCTGAAAAGTATAGAGATAAAAAACTCGAATGCTACACCGCCGTCATTGCCGATAGAACAATAGGCTTAATTTCAATTGCTTTCATTGCTATCATAGCTCTTTTCTTTGTAAAATCTGATCTAATTAGCTTTAAGATTCGTCTGATAATCATGTCGATTTTTACAGCATCTATATTTTTTATAATATTCTCTCTAAATAAAAAGTTGACCGCAAGGCTTGGAATACTCATTAAAATAGTTAAATTTTTTAAATTAGAAGAATCTGCTGGGCGCATATATAAAGTTTTAAACGATTTCAGGCACTTCAAAAGAGAAAGTTCATTTGTTTTCTTGGTTGCTTTTTGCGGTCAAACGCTTATGATTACCGTAGCCTTTATAATTGCCAAAAGTCTCAATATGGATTTGCCTTATGTAGTATTTTTGCTCTTTATGCCTATTGTCAGCATAGCCAGCATGATTCCTTCTTTGGGTGGAACAGGACCCAGAGAAGGAGCCTTTGTTCTTCTTTTTGGGGGCATAGCTTCCGAGGTAGAAGCTGGAGCCTTAGCTCTTATGTGGTTAACTTATTTTATATCCCTAAGTATGATCGGGGGCATTATATATTTACTCAGCGGATATCATAAATTTAGTATTTCTGAAATTGAAGAAATGGAGGTGAATTATGATAGATAAAAAACTTTTAGACATTTTAGCCTGTCCAATATGCAAAAAGAAACTAAATGAAAGCAACAATAAGCTTATCTGTGAGGCTTGCAATAGGCAATATTTAATTACAGATGACATACCTGTACTTTTAAATAACCCGGAGCAGATAACAACTGACTCAATGGAGAAATAACATGACTAAAGTACTTCTTATTCACGGACCAAATCTAAATTTATTAGGACAAAGAGAACCTGAAGTTTATGGCAAGGCTACTATTGAAGAAATAAACCAGGAAGCCATTAAAGAAGCTGAAATAGAAGGAATCTCCATAGAAATCATGCAATCAAATCATGAAGGAGAAATTGTAGATATAATAGGCAAGGCAAAAGATAACTTTGAAGGCATAATCATCAACCCCGCTGCATACACACATACCAGCGTAGCTATACGAGATGCCATATCAGCTGCTGGTATCCCCGCAATAGAGGTTCATCTTTCAAACATTTACGCCAGAGAAGAATTTAGACATACTTCTCTTATAGCACCTGTAGCCCTCGGTCAGATATCTGGCTTTGGAAAGTATAGCTATATATTAGCCGTAAAAGCAATAGCAAAAACTCTCAAGAAATAAATACCTACAAGAAATCATAATGAAATGAAGAAAAGTTTTGAATTTGCAAAACGAATACGAGCTTTAAAAAATCTCCTTTATAAAAATAATATAGAGGCAATGCTTTGCTTGAGTAGGGAGCATGTTTTTTATTTCACCGGTTATGACCAAGAAGATGCCTATTTATTGCTAACACCAAAAGAAGACTATCTATTTACAGATTCACGCTATCAAGAGGAAGTAAAAAGTCTTAAGATGAACCTCAAAAAGATTATTTCATCTAGCTCCTTAATAGATTTATCTCAAATGATAAAAAAAAATAATTTTAAAACATTGGGGTTTGAAGAAAATTGTCTTAATTATCAGATGTATGCTTATATCAAAAAACAGTTAGCCGGAGTAAGAATGAAACCTGCTACTAAATATATCAAGCTGCTAACCCTGATAAAAGATGCTCGAGAAATAAAAGCTATTTCAAAGGCCTGCGACATAGTCAATATCACACTTAATCAAATAAAGAAAATTAACCTAATCGGAAAAACAGAAAAAGAGCTAGCTGCTTATCTAAAATATCATATTTCAAAATTGGGTTTCGAGACAGCAAATTACGAACCAATTGTAGCCTCTGGAAGCAGAAGCGCCTTGCCGCATGCTAAAACGACTAACTATAAACTAAAAAAGACGTCTAATTTTCTAATTGATTTAGGTGCAAAGGTTTACGGTTACAATTCAGACTTGACAAGAGTATATTCATTAAGTAAAATGAAGGCTGAGTATAAAAGAATTTATATTATAGTAAAAGAGGCTCAAGAAACTGCTATACATAGTATAAAGCCAGGAATAAAAGCGTCACTTATTGATAAAGCAGCTCGCGATGTAATCGCAAAATACGGATATGCTAAGAATTTTATTCACACCACGGGACATGGTCTCGGGCTTCATATACACGAAGCACCAACTATTAGTCCTAAAAGTGACGAGTATCTCGAATCGGGAATGGTTTTTACCGTCGAACCTGGTATATACTTAGCTGATAAATTCGGTATACGCATTGAAGATGTTGTAGTAGTAACCCAGAAAGGATATAAAGTTCTCAGCCATGATATCACCCACGCAGTTTAAAGCAGGAATTGTTATTAAATATAATAATAGACTTTATACAATTCTCAGCTATCAACATGTTAAGCCTGGCAAAGGACCCGCATATTACCGCACCAAGTTAAAGGGTCTAGACAATGATGCAGTTATTGAAAATACTTTTAGATCAGATGAGAAAATTGAAACAGCTTTTATCGATGAAAAGAAACTAACGTATTTATATTCAGATGGTGATATGTATCATTTTATGGATCAGGAATCATACGAACAGGTACCCTTAAGTAAAGACATGTGCCAAAATATTGCTGATTTCATGCCTGAAGAAACAGAAATAACTGCATCTATTGCAAATAATAAAATAATCTCAGTAAGTCTTCCTAATTTTGTAAACTTGAATGTTGCCAAAGCAGAACCAGGAGCTAGGGGAGATACTGCAAAAAGCACAGCTTCAAAAAACGTAACCGTAGAAACCGGCGCCAATATCATGGTACCTAATTTTATCAATGAAGGTGATAAAATACGCATAGATACCCGAACTAGTGAATATGCCGGAAAAGCCAAATGAGGTAAAGATATGAATCTTAAAGAAATAGAAGAAATGATAAAGCTTATGAATGAAAATAAGCTAAAGGAAATTGAAATTGAAAAAAACGGCTTGAAGGTAAGGCTCAAAAAAGAAGATAATCAGATAAAACAGGTTATCCAAGATACAGCCGTAAATTACCAGCCTGCTCAAGGCTCAAATCAGACAGCCCAAGAAGCTGCCAAAGAACAAGAGCCTTTGAGAAAATTGATTGAAATAAAAGCACCAATGGTTGGTACGTTTTACAGAGCTCCAGCCCCAGACGCAGAACCTTTTATTGAAATAGGCCAGGAGATCAAAGAAGAAGACACGCTTTGCATCATTGAAGCCATGAAGCTAATGAATGAAATTAAATGTGAAACTGCGGGCAGGGTAGTAGAAATATTAGTTGAAAGTGGTCACCCTGTAGAATTTGGTCAAACCATTATACTTTTGGAGCCGATTGCATAATTATGTTTTCAAAAATATTAGTAGCCAATCGTGGTGAAATTGCCCTTAGAATAATCAGGGCTTGCAAAGAAATGGATATCCGCACTGTAGTAGTTTATTCAGATGTTGATATCAATTCATTGCCAGTTCAACTAGCAGACGAAGCCATTTGCATAGGATCCCATGAACCCCACAACAGCTATCTCAACATACCTGCAATTATAAGTGCTGCTGAAATAACAGATGTAGAAGCAATACATCCGGGATATGGATTCCTAGCTGAAAATGCTCACTTTGCTGAAGTATGTGAATCATGTCAAATTAAGTTCATAGGACCTACTCCAGATTCAATAAGGAAAATGGGGAATAAATTAAACGCCAAAATAACCATGAAGAAAAATGACGTTCCCGTTATACCTGGAAGCCTTTTACCTATAAAAAATAAAGATGAGGCTCTAAAAGTAGCTAATCAAATTAAATATCCAGTAATCATCAAGGCTTCAGCTGGCGGTGGCGGCAAAGGTATGAGAGTTGCTCATAACGATGTTCGACTTACAAATGCCGTGGCAACAGCTCAAGCGGAGGCTGAGAAGAATTTTGGAAACCCAGAAATATATATAGAAAAATATTTTGAGCTCCCTCGGCATATAGAAATTCAAATAATGGCTGATAATCATGGAAATGTTATCCATTTAGGAGAAAGAGATTGTACTATTCAGAGACGACATCAAAAATTACTTGAAGAAGCGCCATCTCCAGCTATAAACAAAAAGATCAGAAAAAAGATGGGGGATACTGCAGTAAAAGCTACTAAGGCTGTTAACTATTCTGGCGTTGGAACAATTGAATTTCTTTTAGATGAAAAAGATAATTTCTATTTCATGGAAATGAATACCCGTATTCAAGTAGAACATACTATAACTGAAATGGTTACTGGAATCGATATTATTAAGGAGCAAATCAATATTGCAGCCGGAAAAAAACTCTCAGTTTCACAAGACAAAGTAGAAATAAGAGGTCATGCAATTGAATGCCGCATAAATGCTGAGGATTTTAGAAATGGTTTTATTCCTTCTCCTGGAAAAATAGAAGTCTATCATGCTCCTTCAGGTCCTGGAGTCAGACTAGATTCAGCAGCTTATCAAGGCTATGTAATTCCGCCTTACTACGATTCAATGATAGCCAAGCTTATTACTTATGGAAAAAATAGGCAGGAAGCTATAGCTATAATGAAAAGAGCCCTAGATGAGTATTTTATTCACCCAATAAAAACAACCGTTGATTTCCATAAAAAAGTTCTTAATAATCAAGAGTTTGTTAAGGGGCAGTATTATACAAACTTTGCCCAGAAATTGCTGGATACTACTGATTGAACACAGGATTAAGAATTAAGGATTAAGTTAGAAGCAAGAACTAAAAAACAATAATCAAACATCAAACAGTTTTTCTTGGCATAGTTTGGTTATTCGAATTTGATCATTGTTTCTGGTGACTTAATTCTTAAAGTGAGCGAATGCGAACGTCTTAATTCTTTAACGTGTCTAATAGACACATTATATGAGGAGGCTTATAGTGAAAATTTTTACTGGTATCGTAATCTTCTTTTACACATTGGTTTTTGTGGCCGTTGGTAGCCTTGTAATTGCTTTCGCACTTGGATACATTACACCCCAAACAGTTAATGAGTTGCTCATACGTATACCAACAGATCTGAACATCAGAATGATTATCATTATGATAGGAGTCGGTATTATCGTTATTTCTCTTGCAATAATGCAGCTAGCCTTTGGCTCAGGCAAGCAGGAAAAGAGTATATCCTTTGAAAATCCTAATGGTCAAGTTACTGTATCATTATCTGCTATTGAAGATTTTGTCAGAAGGCTAGGTAGGGAATTTAAAGAAATCCAAGACTTAAGACCTCTAGTGAAAGTAAAAAAGGGTAATCTAACAATTACTTGTAAGACATATCTCTTGGAAGATCTTTCCATTCCTGAAATCACACAAAAAATACAGGATACAGTGAAAAATAGAGTTAATAAGCTTTTAGGCAACGCTGAAGAAGTAAAAGTGCTTATTGATGTTATTAAAATCGTTGAAAAGGGTAAGCGCTCCAAAAATAAAAACGAAGAAGAGGAAGCAACTGTTCCCTTCCAATATAAGTCAGAAGTATAATTTTTCAACTTAATATGTAGAAAGGGTTTCATCATGGCAAAAAGAATTGGAGTTTTAACAGGAGGTGGCGACTGCCCAGGATTAAATCCCGTTATTAGAGCTGTAACCAGAAAAGCTATTAACGAAGGACTTGAAGTCATTGGCATTAAGAATGGTTGGAGTGGATTAGTTAACAACCAAACAGTAAAGTTAGACTTGAAATCTACTTCAGGAATACTTCATAGAGGAGGCACTATCTTAGGCACTTCACGCACTAATCCCTATAAAGATGTTAAACTTTTAGCAAAGGCTAAAAGGAACTTCAAAGCCCTAAAACTAACCGCTTTGGTTGCTATTGGCGGTGAAGACACTCTGGGTGTAGCCGGAAGACTCTCTAAAGATGGCTTTCCTGTTGTTGGTGTACCAAAAACTATTGATAATGATGTTCCTTTAACTGATGCAACTTTCGGTTTTGATACAGCTGTTAATATAGCCACAGAAGCCATTGATAGATTGCATACAACAGCTGAATCTCATCACCGCGTTATGGTCGTTGAAGTAATGGGACGACATGCAGGTTGGATTGCAGTTGACTCAGCTATAGCTGGTGGCGGTGATTATGCCCTCATACCGGAAATACCTATCAATACCGAAGAATTAATTGAAAGCATTAAGAGTAGAAAAAAACGCGGTAAACACTTCAGCATTATTGTAGTGGCTGAAGGAGCCAAAATGAGCGGCAAGATGATTCTTCAGGATCAGGAAATGGACGCTTTCGGCCATGTTAAATTGGGTGGCATCGGTCAACAACTGGCTGATATTATTGAAAAAGAAACTGGATATGAAACCAGGGTTACTGTTTTAGGTCATCTCTTAAGAGGTGGTTCACCAACTGCCCATGACAGAATTCTAGGTACAAAGTTTGGAGTAAAGGCTGTAGAGCTTATACTTGCCGGCAAAGCAGGCTATATGGTCAGCTTGCAAGGCAATAAAATAGGTCACGTAAAAATAGAAAGGATTCTTGGCAAACTAAAAACAGTTGATAAAGCCTATTATGATTTAGCCAAAGAATTTTTCGGTTGATATTATGAAAGATGCAATAAAAAAACATTTAGAAGAAAGCTTAATTGCTAAGGAAGATCTTCTCAAAAATCAGTTATCAGTAATTGAAGAAATTGCTCAAGTTATGACTGAAGCTGTAAATAAGGGTAAAAAGATTATTATTTTTGGTAACGGGGGAAGCGCAGCTGATGCCCAGCATATGGCAGCTGAATTAGTAGGCAGATATAAAAAAGAAAGAAAACCTATTGCCGCCATAGCGCTTAGCACAAACACTTCTAACATAACTGCCATTGCTAATGACTATGGATTTGAGAATATCTTTTTAAAACAATTACAAGCCTTAGGTCAAGAAGGTGATATCGCTCTAGGAATATCTACCAGTGGCAATTCACCTAATGTTATTAAGGCTCTAAGATGGGCCAATGAAAACGGATTAATTACTTTTGGCCTTAGTTCAAAAGATGGTGGGGAGCTTAAAACGTGCACTAATTGTTGCCTCTCTATCAATAGCAACAATACTCCCATAGTTCAAGAAGCGCATATATCCTGCATACATATTCTATGTGATATCATAGAAAGCCATTTAAATGTATAAGGATAAAATTAAGTCAACAGCCGAACTTCTTAAAGAGGTCAAGAAACTTAAGAAGCGTAAAAAAACTGTTGGCTTTACCAATGGCTGTTTTGATCTCTTGCATGCTGGACACGCCAAATACCTTCAGGATGCCAAGAAGAAGTGCGATGCTCTCATTATTGCTATAAATAGTGATAGCTCTGTAAAAAAAATAAAAGGTGAGAAGAGGCCGATCAACAGCCAAAAAGCAAGACAGATTGTTATTGCTGCTCTGGAATCAGTTGACTTTGTAGTGCTTTTCAAAGAAACAACACCACTCAAACTTATCCAAACAGTCAAACCCGACATCCTAATAAAAGGAGCTGACTGGAAGAAAAAAGATATTGTGGGAGCCAAAGAAGTATCATCTAATGGCGGCAAAATTATACGTATTAGTTTTCTAAAAGGTTACTCAACCAGCGCCATCATTAAAAAGATATCTTCTAAAATATAAATGAAAACAGCCCTTTATAGAATTATAGATGCTAATTATAACCGCTTAAAAGAAGGCTTGAGGGTTTGCGAAGATATTATTAGGTATGCCTTCGAAGATAAAAATTTAACACGCACTTACAAAACTTTAAGACATAACGTTACAACTGCTTTTAAGCAGCTATCAATAGATGAACAGAGCTTATTTGAATCAAGAGACTCCTTAAAAGACGTAGGTAAGGGTACGCCAGATTACGAATTAAATAAAAAAAATATTACAGATATTTTTCTAGCAAATTTACAAAGAGCTAAAGAATCTGCGAGAGTATTAGAAGATGTATCTAAACTTTTTAACAAAAAAGCGGCCTTGCAATTTAAGGATATAAGATATAAACTTTACGAACTTGAGAAAAAAACTTTTAAAAAAATTCAGTCTTTATGTAATCGTAGATGAGAATTTAGATATTGCAAAACATGTTATTTCTCAAGGTGCTAACATTGTTCAATTGAGAATAAAAAATAAAAGTGACAGCTTTGTTCTTGCTATAGCTAAAAAAATAAGGAAGCTTACAAAGAAGCATAATGTTCTTTTTATAGTTAATGACCGGCTTGATATAGCTAAGATTTCAGAAGCTGATGGTGTCCACTTAGGCCAGGAAGACATTAGTGTTAAGGCTGCGCGTGCATTTCTAGGTAAAAACTACATAATCGGAACCTCAACTCATTCTGTAAAAGAGGCAAGGATAGCACTGTCCCAAAATCCTGACTATATAGCTATTGGTTCTATTTTTAAAACAACTACTAAGCCGCATTTAAAACCTTTAGGAATAGCTAGGGCTCAGAAGATTATTAACAAAACCACTATTCCTTATTTTGTTATTGGAGGCATTAACTTAAAAAATATTAGTCAGCTCATTAAATATAAAATAAATAAAATCGTTGTCTACAAAGCTATCTGCCAAGCAAAAAAACCTGGAATTACAACAAAAAAGTTTAAGGATATTTTATTAAATTATGAAAACTCTCATAGATAAAATTAAAAGTAAGCAAATCCCTGCTATAGTTAAAAAGGTTGCTAAGTCTGAAGGTTTAGACGCAAGAGAATTAGCAAATGACATCAAGAACGGGCAAACAGTTATATGTTCTAACTATAAACACGCTCCCAGTAAACCTTGTGCAGTTGGAAAAAATCTAAAAACTAAAGTAAATGTAAACATTGGCACTTCTCCTGATTTTACCTGCCTTAAAAATGAATTAAATAAACTCAGTATAAGCTTAGAATACGGAGCAGATGCTGTCATGGATTTAAGCACAGGAGGCAACTTAAGGGAGATAAGGCGCAAGATAATTAGCAAATGTCCTGTTTCAGTAGGAACTGTTCCCATATACGAAGCAGCTGTTTTGAATGCTAAAAAAAATATAAAGATTAAAGATATGAAACTTGATGATATATTTAGCTCTATCAAGCGTCAGGCAGAAGATGGAGTTGATTTCATGACACTTCATTGCGGCCTTACCCTTGAAACCTTAAGCAGATTAAAACAGGAAGGCCGATTATTAAATATTGTCAGCCGCGGAGGAGCATTCTTAACAAATTGGATGATTCATAATAATAAAGAAAATCCTCTTTACGAACATTACGATGAGCTTCTTGATATACTTCATGATTATGATATTACTATTTCACTTGGAGATGGCTTAAGGCCTGGCTGTATAGATGACGCTACAGATAGAGCCCAAATCCAAGAACTAATCTTCTTAGGCGAACTAGCTCAAAGAGCGAATAAAAGGGGCGTACAAGCCATCATAGAAGGCCCTGGACATGTACCGATAAATGAAATTAAAACCAATATGCAAATACAAAAAAAACTATGCCATGGAGCTCCATTTTATGTGCTGGGTCCCTTAGTAACTGATGCAGCTGTAGGCTATGATCATATTGCTGCCAGTATAGGATCAGCTATTGCAGCAACGTACGGAGCTGACTTTATCTGCTATCTAACTCCAGCTGAGCATTTAGGCCTTCCTTCAGATGAAGATGTAAAAGAAGGTTTAATTGCAAGCCGCATAGCAGCCCACGCAGCTGATGTGGCCAAGGGCAACAAAAGCGCAATACAAAGAGATAAACTACTATCGCAAGCCAGAAGAAAGAGAGATTTTCCAAAGCAATTCGAATTAGCCCTTGAGCCAAACAAGGGGAAGTCTAAATATAAAAAACTAAAAGCAAAAAAGAAAGATGTATGTTCAATGTGTTCTGAATTTTGCGCAATTAAAACCATAGAAGAGGTGCTTAAAAAATGAGTTTATTAGTCGTAGGTTCAGTTGCTTATGATTCAATTGAATCCCCTTATGGGAAAAAAGATGAAGTCTTGGGAGGATCTGCTCTTTACTTCTCATTAGCCGCAAACTATTTTAGCAAGGTTAAGCTTGTAGCTGTTGTAGGTGAAGATTTCAAGAAAAAAGATATTAATTTCTTAGAAAACAAAGGAATTAATATAAAAGGACTTGAAATAGCCAAAGGTAAAACATTTCGATGGAAAGGTAAATATTCGGCAGATTTAAATCATCGCGAAACCATTTACACTCATCTAAATGTCTTTGAAACCTTCCAACCAAAACTTCCAGCAAGTTATAAGCGCAGTAAATATGTTTTTTTAGCTAATATTGACCCAGACTTACAACTTGAAGTATTAAATCAAATAGAAAATCCAATACTCACAGCCTGTGACACCATGAATCTATGGATTGATAACAAAAGGAAAAGCTTATTAAAAGTCTTAAAAAAAATACAAATCTTTATTGTTAATGATTCTGAGGCCAGAGATTTAAGCGGACATAGCAATTTGATTAAAGCTGCAGAAAATCTTTTAAAAATGGGTCCTAAAATGGTAATTATCAAGAAGGGTGAGCATGGAGCAATGATTTTTGCTAAAAACTTCAAATTCTCATCAGCAGCCTATCCACTAGAAGAACCTCTGGACACTACTGGATCAGGTGACGTTTTTGCGGGTGGATTCATGGGATATGTTGCCAAGACAAAGAAATTAAACCAGGCTAGCTTTAAAAAGGCGGTTATATATGGTAATATATTAGCATCTTACAACGTGGAAGCATTCTCCATAGAGAAACTGAGAAAATTGAAAAAGTCAGATATAGACAAAAGATATAAAGAATTTAAAAAATTAACAAGCTTTTAACTGCGGACGTGATTTAATGGTATCCCGCGCCCATAAAGCTTTTTGCGAGTGTAATTTAATGGTAGAATGCCAGCTTCCCAAGCTGAATACGGGAGTTCGATTCTCCTCACTCGCTCCAAAAATATTATGAATAAAAAAAAATCGGTCTCATATTTAATTCTTTGTTTTTTATTTTGCTCATTAATCTTTACTGGGTGCAAAACAACTAGAAGCTCAAGGTCAACCTTGGTTAATTTAAAATCAACACCTGGTAAATACCACAAGGTCAAAAGAGGGGAAACTCTCTGGAGCATATCTAGATCCTATGGCCTGAGCATTGATGAAATTGTCAAAATTAATCGCATCTCAGATGCTTCCATGATTAAAGTGGGTCAATTGGTTTTCATTCCTGATAATTCGCAAAAAACAGTTTCAAAACAAACAGTTTCATCATTTATAAAAGCAGAAGGTAATTTTCTCTGGCCGGTAAAAGGTAAAGTAATAAGTTACTATGGAGTTAAATATAACGGCATCAAGTCAAAAGGAATTAAGATTAAAGCTAGGCGGGGTCAAGAAGTCAAAGCAGCCCGATCAGGTACAATTTCTTTTTGTGAAGACAAAGTTAAGGGTAAGGGCAAAACCATAATCATAAATCATGGAGATGGTTTTTTAACAGTTTATGCACATAATTCAGAAAATCTAGTTGACTTAGGTGAAACAGTAAAACAGGGGCAAGCTATTGCCTTAGTCGGAAACACCGGTCGCTGTGAGCATCCGCAGCTTTATTTTGAAATAAGAAAAGGGCACAAACCTCAAAACCCATTTTATTACTTACCATGAGAATATTTGAGAGTATAAAAAAACTTTTTAATACAAACTCAAAAAAAGAACAACTGACATTTTCCGTTCAATGCGGCAAGTGCCAAGAAATTATTATTGTTAAGGTAAATCCAACTAATGACCTAATGAATCAATATAAGGGCGTAGGAGACTCAGGCCCAGCCTTTATACTCAAAAAGGAAATACTAGGTAATAATTGCAACAACCTAATGCAGCTTACAGTAGAATTTGATGAAAACTATAATATATTATCCAAAAGTGTGAGAGGTGGAGAAGTAAGCTCATAATTATGTTAAAAATAGGAGTAATCTCAGATACTCACATACCCATTAATTCATTGCATATCTCAGATGAGATAAAGAGTCACTTTCAAAAATGCGATCTTATTCTTCATGCGGGAGATTTAATTGAGATAAACGTTATGAGCGAATTAAAAAAAATAGCTCCTGTAGTTGCGGTTGCAGGCAATATGGATAATGTGGATGTCAAAAATAAACTTCCCAAAAAACAAGTAATAAAAATAGATAAATATCATATCGGATTAATGCATGATCCTGGTAATTTAAGAAAAAAAGAGGAAATATTAAAAAATAATTTTGCAACTGATAAATTAGATATCTTGATTTATGGACATACTCATATTCCTATGTGCGAAACTTATAAAAAAACAGTTTTTTTTAATCCCGGAAGCGCTACTGATACTATTTTTGCTCCTTACAAATCCGTGGGATTAATCTATCTAAATTCGACAATAAAAACAAATATCATAAAACTGGAAGAATAAAAAATGTATTTAATAGGCCTGAAGTTTGCTTTCTTTTTTCTGCTTATTATTATAGCTGGTTGGCGATTATCTGATTATGCTAATAAAATATCAAAAAAATCAGCTTTTCCAGAAGGTCTTTTTGGAGTTATATTTCTAGCTATCATAACCTCAATGCCTGAGATATTTACCAGTATTGGTTCTGTTACTGTGGTTAATTTTCCAAACATGGCAGCATCCGATGCTATAGGGTCTATATTTATAAACTTAATGATTATCGTTGTCCTAGATATCATACAAGGTAAGGGTGGCATATTATCTATTGCCAGCAAAAAACACATCCTAACTGCCAGTTTAACTATAGTGGTCCTTGGAATAGTCTCTATTTCGCTATTATTAAGAAAAATAGCCGGCATAAACTTAGGCTTTTTTAATATAGGTCTTGATAGCATTGCAATAATTGCTATTTATATTTTCTGTGTAAAACTTTTAGTTAAGCATGGATGTGAAGAGATAACCAAAGAACCTAATAATTCTAATGGATTGGGATCGCTATGGATTAAATTTATTATTGCTGCTATCTTAGTAGTTGCTTCTGGTTTTAAATTGGCAGAATTAGGCGGAGAAATAGTTAACCGGACAAGCTTAAATGACAGTTTTGTTGGATTAGTTTTTCTTGCTGTAGCAACCTCGCTACCTGAGTTAATTGTTTCTTGGTCAGCAGTTAAGCATGGTTCAATAGATATGGCTATAGGAAATGTACTAGGAAGCAACTTCTTTGATACAGCGATTATTCCAATAACTGATGTATTCTATAGAAGCAATCAAATAATGGCTGACTTAAATATTTCACACATCTTTACCATAACTTTATGCATGATAATGACAGCTATTATTATTAGCGGATTGATTTATCGGAGTAAAAAATCAATTTTGAAAATTGGCTGGGATGTCTTTTTTATGCTGATAATAATCGTTACTTCAATTGCTTTCTTTTACATGATAAATTTTAGTTAGGAGAAATTTATGGATAGACTCTGGGCTCCCTGGCGTTCTAAATATGTAAAATCAAAAAAAGATAAAGGTTGTATTTTCTGCAATAAACCTAAAGAAAATAAAGATAAAGCCAATTATATAGTTAAAAGAGGGAAATACTGCTTCGCAATTTTAAATATTTATCCTTATAATAACGGACATATAATGGTAGCCCCTTATAGACATATAAGTGATTTAGATAAGCTAAAAAAGGACGAGCTTGTAGAAATAATGGAGCTAACTCAAGAACTAATAAAGAATCTTAAAAAAATATTGAAACCAGCTGCTTTTAACTGCGGATTTAATCTCGGTGAAGTTGCCGGCGCAGGCTACGCAGACCACCTACATATCCACATTGTCCCTAGATGGCAGGGAGACACCAACTTCATACCCATTATTGGCAACACTAAAGTTATTCCTCAAGCGCTAGATGATTTGTATGAACGCTTAAGAACTCAAATAAAAGTTAAGAAATAGATACTATGGAACATTCAAATTTTGTTCATCTACACAATCATACTCTCTTTAGCCTCCTAGATGGCGCTTGCCATCTAAAAGACATGATGGAGGCGGCCCACAAGTACAAAATGCCGGCTGTAGCCATTACAGACCATGGAAATATGTTCGGCGCCATAGAGTTTTACACACAGGCAGTTAATTATGGCCTCAAACCTATAATCGGTTCAGAGATATACGTTGCTCCTGGCTCACGATTCGAGAAAGCCGGCCGGCTCGGTAAAGAAACAGCTAATCATTTGACTCTTTTAGCTAAGAACGAAGAAGGCTATAAAAATCTTATGAAATTAGTTTCCATTGGCTACCTTGAAGGATTCTATTATAAACCCCGAGTTGATCTTGAGTCTCTAAGGATACATTCCAAGGGCCTAGTAGCAATGAGCGGTTGCCTAAAGGGAAGAATACCAAGACTACTCATGACCGAGCAAGCTGATGAAGCTAAAAAATTAGCCGCTGAGTTATATGAAATGTTTGACGGTGATTTTTATCTTGAGCTTCAAGATCATGGCATGCAGGAACAAAAAGAATTAAATCGTCTACTTATTAAGCTTTCTAAAGAATTAAATATTTCTCTAGTTGCTACTAACGATGTCCACTATATCAAAAAAGAGCATGCCCGAGCTCATGAAACCTTACTCTGCCTCCAAACACAAACAACCCTTGATGACCCTAGCCATATGCGATTACAGACCGATGAATTCTACTTTAAAAGCCCTGAAGAAATGAAGGAGCTATTCAAGGAAGTCCCTGAGGCCATTAAAAATACAATAGAGATAACTCAAAAATGCAACCTAGAACTATCTTTCGACAAAGACTATTTACCAAAATTTAGCCCACCGAAAGGATTAACGAACAACAAATATTTGAATCAACTCTGCTATGAGGGGGCAAAGAATAAATTTATTACTATTTCTGATGAACTTAAAAAACGACTTGATTACGAATTAAATATTATAGAAAAGTCTGGCTTTACAAGCTATTTTCTTATGGTTTGGGATTTTGTTAAATTTGCAAAGGAACAAAAAATCATGGTTGGACCAGGAAGGGGATCAGCAGCTGGAAGCGCTGTAGCCTATTCATTAGATATAACTAATATTGATCCCATAAAACATGATTTAATTTTTGAAAGATTTCTTAATCCCGAAAGAACAAGTATGCCTGATATCGATATTGATTTTTCTGATGAACGCAGGCAAGAAGTTATTGATTATGTTACCAATAAATATGGCAAAAAGAATGTAGCTCAAATTATTACATTCGGAACTATGGCTGCTCGCGCTGTAATTCGAGATGTTGCCCGAGCAACTAATTTTACTTATGCTGAAGCTGATAAAATAGCTAAGCTTATACCTTCAGACCCAAAAATGACACTAACCAAGGCATTGAAAGCCGAACCAGAACTAAATAGTCTCTATGAAAATGATGAAAGAATAACTCAATTAATTGACACTTCAAAAATCCTTGAAGGCTTAAAAAGGCACGCTTCGATGCATGCTGCAGGTGTTGTTATTTCAGATGACGAACTAACTAATCATGTGCCTCTTTTTAAAACTAGTGAAGGCCAAATAACTACTAGCTATGATATGGAATCACTAAAAAAGATTGGCCTAGTTAAAATGGATTTTCTTGGTCTAAAAACATTAACTGTTATTGAAAAAGCTTGCAAAATCATCAAGAGAGTAGACGGGGTGGAAATTGATATTAACAACCTATCCTTAGATGATAAAAACACATTTAAACTTCTTAGTGATTCAAAATCTATGGGGGTTTTTCAACTTGAAAGTACTGGCATGCGTGATCTGCTAAGAAAACTAAAGCCTGAGGTCTTTGATGATATCGTAGCTTTACTTGCTCTCTATAGACCTGGTCCGCTTGGCAGCGGTCTGGTGGATGATTTTATTCATCGAAAACACGGCAGGTCTCCCGTAAAATATTTACACCCAAAACTAAAACCCATATTGGAGGAAACTTACGGAATCCTTTTGCATCAGGATCAGATTATGGTTATGGGTGTCGAGTTGGCCGGTTTTTCTTTTGCTCAAGCGGACATTTTGATGAGAGCTATCAGCAAGAAAAGGCCAGAACAGATGGAACAACTTCATGGTGATTTTATTATTGGAGCAGTAAAACGGGGTATAAGTGAAAAAATTGCTGAAAATATATTTACTCTCATTTCACACTTTACAGGGTATGGCTTTAACAAAGCTCACACGACATGCTACGCAGATATAGCTTATCAAACCGCCTATCTTAAGGCTAATTATACAATAGAATTTCTAACATCTCTTCTAACAAGTGAAAAAAATAATGCGGATAAAATTGCCTTATACATTGAAGATGCTAAAAGTTTTGCAATAGAGATACTGCCGCCTGACGTTGATGAAAGCTTTGCTGAATTTACCGTTGTAAAGGATAAAAATTCTATAAGATTCGGGTTATCTGCTGTAAAAAATGTGGGAGAAGGCGCAATCGACTCAATCATAAAGGCTAGAATAAAAGGGGGTAAGTTTACTTCTCTATATGATTTTGCTACCCGCATAGATACAAGACTTGTAAATCACAGAGTTTTTGAAAGCCTTATTAAATGTGGCGCCTTTAGCAGCTTTAACTTGAAGCGCTCACAGCTAATGTCTATATTAGATAAAACATTAGATGCTGCTAATAAGCTTCATAAAGATAAGGCTGCAGGCCAATTGTCTTTCTTAAATGATTTGGGTAACGAAAACGGTTTTGACAGTACTTTTATAAATATACCAGATATAGAAGAATGGCCCGAAAATGAAATTCTGACTTATGAAAAACAATACTTAGGTTTTTACATCACAGGACACCCCCTAGCTCAATATTCAAAATTACTAAAATTCTTTTCAAAATTACCTGTTTCTCAATTAAAAGAAGGAACTGATGGTGCGGAAATATACATTGCAGGAGTTATTGCTAATATTCGTAAGACCATAACCAAGAAAAAGGGTGAGAGAATGGCTATATTGCGCCTTGAAGATCTCACTGGACAGACAGATGTCTTAGTTTTTCCTAAGGCTTATACTAAATCAAGTGAGGCAATTATAACTGATGCTATCGTAGTCGTTAAAGGACGTTTGAACCTTAAAGAAGATACTCCCAAAATTATTGCTGATGATATCATGCCTATCCAAGAAGCCAGAAAAAAGTTTACCTCTGCCATAGAAATCAATTTAAACACAGCCGGATTAGAGGAAGATACCCTAAAATCCCTCAAAGAAGCTTTAGCAGTACACCCCGGAAGGACTCCTGTATACTTAAACTTCACAGAACCTAGTGGCAAAAAACAAAAAATGCTTCTAAATGAAGATATAAAAGTCAGGGCCGAAGAAGCTCTCATAGAAAAACTTGAGAAAATTGTAGGTCAAGATGCTGTGATAATTCAAGTTTGCCCTTGACATTCTTGTTTTTATTATGTATTATTACTCTTAGAAACAAAAGAAGTTATAAAAATTAAGGGGGCAAGATATGACCAAAAAGGACATAGTATTAAAAATTGCCAACGAATCCAAAATTAAACAGATTGATGTCAAGAAGGTTGTTCAGAAAACTCTTGAATGCATAATAGAAAACCTTCAAGAAGGCAAAAAAGTTGAATTAAGGAATTTTGGTGTCTTTAAGATCAAACAGCGTCGAGGTAGAACCGGACGAAACCCAAGAACGGGTGACGTGGTACCGGTTCCTCCGAAAAAAGTTGTAGTTTTTAAACCTGGTTTGGTAATGAAAAAAAAGATAAAGTAAATTTTTATTTAACTCAAAAACATTTTTTTTAAGTCAAATTTATTTATCTAACATCAAAACTTGATAAGCCCCAGCCCACAAACCTCTTGGGGCTATTTGTTTATAACATATGAAAATTCAATCCCTTAAAGGTACTAACGATATTCTTCCTTCAGAAATTAAGAAGTGGCAACTTCTTGAGAATGCTTGCCGCACTCTTTTCGAATTGTACGGCTATGAAGAAATACGCACACCCATAATTGAAAAATCCGAACTATTTAAAAGAAGTATTGGCGAAGCTACTGATATAGTCCAGAAAGAAATGTTCATTTTTAAAGATAAAGCAGAAAGAAGCATATGCCTAAGACCAGAAGAGACCGCTGCGGTAGCTAGAGCTTATATTGAACATAATTTAGCTAATAAAACAGGAATGGCTAAGCTTTATTACATGGGGCCTATGTTTAGAAGTGAGAGGCCTCAAGCTGGCCGATATAGGCAATTCAACCAATTCGGCGCAGAAGCTATAGGCTCTTACAGTCCACACCTTGATGCCGAATTAATCGCTCTCATGGATGAATTAGTAACCAAAATGGGTTTAAAAGAATACGACATCTTAATAAATTCATTAGGTTGCAAGAAAGATCGCCAAACCTATAAAAAGAAGTTGCTAGATTACAGCCTAAAAGATAAAAATATTATAGATAAATTGTGTTCCGATTGCCAGAAACGCATCAAATCCAACCCCTTAAGGGTGCTCGATTGCAAAAACCCTGAGTGCCGTAAATTAGTAAATAAATTACCCACACCCAAAGATTGCCTCTGTCAGGATTGTCAAGATCACTACAGCAAGGTTAAAACGCTTTTAGATAGCTTGAAAATAAAATACATAGAAGACCCTCTACTTGTAAGAGGCTTGGATTACTACAACCGAACAACATTTGAGTTGGTGCATGGAGGTCTAGGCGCACAGAATGCCATACTTGCTGGCGGCAGATATGACAATCTAATTTCTTCTTTTGGCGGCGCAGATACTGGAGCTTGCGGTTTTGCTGGAGGCATGGAACGATTAATATTAGCTTGTGAAGCTGAAAAAATCAATTTGCCACTCAAAGACTCAATCTCTGTATACATTGTAACCCTAGATGAATCTTTTTATAAATACGGGTTTGATATTTTACACACATTAAGGAAAAGCGGTATCAAAGCTCATATTTCTTATGAAGCAAAATCCCTAAAAGCTCAAATGCGCCAAGCTAACAAGCTTAATTCGCGCTTTGCCATTATCATAGGTGAAGATGAAGTAAAGAGTAAAAAATATACCCTTAAAGACATGCAAGAGCATGAACAGGAATTGATTGATAAAAAAACTTTGTTAAATAAAATTATTAAATTAAATGCCTAATAGATTAGATATTGAAAAAAAAGAGTTAAATCATCTTGCTCCTTACGCAGTAAAGAGCTCCGAAAGTCGTGGACGAGAATTCAAAGAGAGCAAACATGAATATCGTGGATGTTTCCAAAGAGACAAAGACCGCATAACATATTCCACTGCCTTTAGGCGCCTCCAATACAAAACTCAGGTATTCGTAAATTACGAAGGGGACCACTATAGAACACGATTAACGCATACCCTAGAAGTTACCCAAATAGCTAGATCTCTAGCCAGAAACTTAGGCTTAAACGAAGACCTAGTAGAAGCTATTGCCCTTGCGCACGATATAGGACACACGCCCTTTGGGCATGCAGGAGAATATGCACTAAATGCTATCATGCAGAAATACGGTGGCTTTGAACATAATCGGCATGCCTTAAGAATTGTAGACTACTACGAAGAAAAGTATCCTGATTTCAAAGGCTTAAACTTAACATGGGAGGTCAGAGAGGGCATAATTAAACATTCTTCAACTTATGATAAGCCTAAAAACGAGAGTTTTAGCTCAAGCAAGAGGCCGTCATTAGAAGGTCAAGTTGTGAATTTGGCTGATGAAATTGCCTACAATAATCACGACTTGGACGATGGCATAAGTTCGGGCTTGATTTCTCCTGAAAGCCTTGATACAATTGAACTTTGGAAAAGAGTCAAAAAGAGTATCGTGAAAAAATATCCAAAAGCTGATACAAGAACCATAAGGTCTTTAATAATTAAGAATATGATTAATATTTACGTTAAGGATTTAACCACTGAAACTATAAAGAATATTAAAAAATATAACATTGACTCAGTTGATAAGGTAAGGACATCTAAGAAAAACATTGTTTCTTTCAGTCCAGAATTTGAAAAACAAAAAAAGCAGGTAAGTGAGTTCTTATATGACAATCTCTACATGCATCCATATGTTATTAGGATGTCGGATAAATCGACGCGCTTCTTAGGGAAACTTTTTAATGCTTACCTTGAGAAACCTCAGCTGATGCCAAAAATTAGGCTTAAATACATTGAAGCTAAGAGCACAAAAAAACACAAATATCAAGTTATCTGTGATTATATTGCTGGCATGACAGATAGATTTGCACTACAAGAATATAAAAAGTTATTTGACCCTAACGAAAAAGTATAAGTGATTAATTAAGAAGATGAAAAAAAATAGTTGGGAATTATTTCACAGGCTACTTGATGACAAAGAATATAAGGAATTTAAAGAAATATATTCTCAAAGCTTTGGCAAGAAAACAAAATGGCATGAATTAGATTCTATTCCTGAATCAAATTCGCAAATTATTGAAAAGATAGCTCCTAAACATGCAAGGATTTCTAAGAAAACCGTATCTGAGTGTCGCTCGACCATGGGAAAAGCCGGCGAGTCAAAAAAAGTTCAATATAATAAAATTACTCCAAGCAACTTTATTCTCACAGCTCCTTTACTTTCTGAAAACTCTGTCTTTGGATTTATTTTTATAACTAATGTTTCTAACATGCTCT
>Ga0222679_1000146_pt1 | contig 29802 bp, 29 predicted proteins | sample AntAcemetagen939_FD_179843 | JGI IMG/M metagenome (GOLD analysis project Ga0222679, IMG submission 179843) | Saline water microbial communities from Ace Lake, Antarctica - #939 | ecosystem: Environmental > Aquatic > Non-marine Saline and Alkaline > Saline | place: Antarctica: Ace Lake...
ATCAATAATCCGAGGGAAACAATATCAATGATGAGATTGGTGAGACCTGATTGTTTAGAAGATGAGAAAAAAAAGAAATTGTATTCGTGCCATAGTGAAGCAATGTTAACGATGTTGTATCATGAAAAAGTAAAATTTTCATTATGTGCTACACCTGATGTATTTGGCGAGAGGGAACCGATGAAACATGTTATTCCATATGATATATTATTATCAGATAATGATGCAAAGGAATATGTTAATAATTTGCAAAGGCATGGATGGGATAATTTTTCAGATTTGTTTGTGTGGCTTGCGGAAAAGAAGATAGATGGCTGTGCAAAACTTTTCAAAGAAGAAAATCTAAAGAAGACGATTATATTTATGCTATACAGGAAGGAGTGTGATGATGATATTTTAATTCAGGAAAAAATCAGAAATAGGCTTGTGGAGGATGGGAAGAGGGTATGGATGAATGATGGTGAAGTCCACAAATTGGCAGATGGCCGTAAGGTAAAGCAGGATGAACTGGTAAAAGATTTTCAGGAAGCAGATGAAGGGGTATTGATTGCGACGTATGGTACTTTGGGGGAGTCAATGAACTTTGGTGGATGCGATAGTATTGTAGTTATAAATTTTCCTTATACCTATAAAGAGTTGGACCAAGCACACGGGAGAATATTGAGGTATGATGATAAAAATTTGAGTGGTGGAGTGGTGAAAAGGATTTTTCATTTGATTGCGAAATTGCCAGATAATGTGGGGACTGAGACATCTGCGAAAAGATTTGAGACATTGGATGAATCGGTTTATACTTTAATTGGTGATAAAAAGATTATATTGGGAATAAGGATTTGATGGATTTAAAATGTCCAGAGGGTCATGACTTTAAGATGAGATTTAATAGTTTTTCGGAGGGGCAAAGATGTCGGAGATGTAATTTAGGTATTCGCCAGAAGCAAGCAAAGAAATTAGGTGAGGTATGCGACAAATATAGATTATCGGGGGATGAAATTGGGAATTCAGAAATTTGGGATATTATGGAAGAGAGTATGTTTTCGATGTTAATCATGACGAAACTTAAAGGGGCGATGAAGGAAAAAATGAAAAAATTGAAGAATGTTTCGGGAAATAAGGCACGGTCTTTGGGCAGGATACGAAAGATGAAGGATGAGGACATCAAAAAATATTTGGAATTCATCAGTGAGCTAGTTACGGAGTTTCCAGATATTATGGACGATAATTGGGGGACAATATTTGATAATATTTATATCAATAAAATTCGTAAATATGTGATATGATGCGAAAATTAACTTATGATGAAGTTAAGGATACTATTGAATCCGTGGATGATTATAGATTATTGAATGATGAATAGAAATATTTAAAAGTTATGATTTCGGTACTTTTAAATATACCATATGATATATACTTATTATATGGGCGAAGTAGAGTTTAAATTGAAGGGGCAACAGCTAATTGAGAAGACGGTAGGCGTTCATGGAACGGGTGGCATCGTATATGTTCCGAAGGCATGGCGAGGGAAAAAGGTATATCTGATTTTGGAGGTTGATGATGAAAAGGTTAACGATTGAGGAAATGCGAGAATTGGCCAAAAGTCGTGGCGGGAAATGTTTGTCTGAAAAATATATTAATGCACATAATAAATTAAAATGGCAATGTGATAAAGGACATGAATGGGATGCCGTGTATTATAGTGTTAAACGTGGATGCTGGTGTCCATGCTGTTTTAAGATTGGAATAAGTTTGACTATCGGTGAGATGAAAGAAATAGCGAAAAGTAGAGGCGGGGTATGTCTATCGGATAAATATGTTAACATTAGTACAAAATTACGATGGCAATGCAGTGAAGGGCATATCTGGGAAGCGATACCGAATAATATTAAAGAAAATAATACATGGTGTCCGGTTTGTAATAATAGGGGAAGGGGAGAAAATGGAATTACGATTGATGATGCAAATGAAATTGCTTATGGCCGAGGTGGTGAATGTTTATCATTGAAATATGTCAGTGGAGCTAAATTAAAATGGAAATGTAATAAGGGCCATGTATGGAAATCATTATTTGCTTCTATCAAAAGGGAGCATTGGTGTCCGTATTGTGCTGGTAGCATAGTTACATTGGCAGATATGAAAAAGTTGGCAGAGGGAAGGAAGGGTAAATGCTTATCAGATAATTATATTAACGGTACTACGAAATTACGATGGCAATGCGAAAAAAAACATATTTGGTATACGAGACCCCATAATGTGAAATCTGGTCAGTGGTGTCCTATATGCGGTTTTGAGAGAACAGTAGAATCACAACGGTTTTCGATTGATGATGCGATTAAACTTGGTAAAGAGCGAGGTGGGAGGTGTTTGTCTTTATCGTACTATAATGCTCGTAGTAAGTTAAAATGGGAATGCAAAAAAGGGCATCAATGGGAGGCGACTTTCGCTAGTATATTTAATCATGGGTCTTGGTGTCCAGTTTGTTCGCAAAGTATAAGTGAGAGAGTATGCCGTGGAATATTTGAATTGATATTTAAAAAGAATTTCACAAAAAAACGGTTGGCATGGATGCTTAATTTTGAAACTAAAAGAAAGTTGGAACTTGATGGGTATTGTGAAGAATTAAATTTGGCATTTGAATATCAGGGAATCCAGCATTTTAAAAAAATGTTCTGGCATAAATATGAGCATACATTGGAAAAACAGAAAGAAAGAGACAAATTGAAAAGAAAGTTATGCGCGGAAAATAATGTTAGATTAATTGAAGTTCCTTACTGGATAAAATATAGAGAGATGCCGAATTTTATAATAAATGAATGCGGAAAATTAGGTATTGACATACCTTCATCGTTATCGTTGGATGTTTTTTCAGTCAATAGATGGAATGTTTGAGCCATAATTTTTACAGAAGTATTTAAATGGATGAAGATTATAATCCAGCAATGACAGATTCCGAAATCACAGCAGGGGATGGGGTAAGCAATCTCCCTATCCCTCTTTTTTTGAATTGCAGTAATCATAATTTATTCTATTCGAAGGATTCTCCTAATAATATTCGTTATTTGCATGATGGGTTGAAGAATAATTCCCGTGGAGAGCCTTTGCACAGTCCCTACCTCATCGTAATGTGTGACAACAACATAGAGGATGGCAAATATAAGAACACCGTAGCGGCCACCATACGGAAGATAGAGAGGAAGATTGAGGATTCTGGTGAGAATAGTGTTTATCGTTACATCATGGTAAATAGGGATGGAAAGATGAGAAAGACGAATGAGAGTATTTATCGTAGCTGGTATAATCCTAATCATCGGCACCGGTGTTTTTTTGCCCATGTGACAAAATCTTGGAAGGTTCCACACTTGTCGGATGCTTTGTTCAAGGACTTCGGATTGGGAACATGCGAGATGGACATATTATACCCAGAACGTGTTTTGATTGACTTGCAGAGCGATGGTAAGGAGTGGATTTTCGATACGGGTGGTGTGGAGAGGACATTGAAGGTTTTAGCTTATGATTTGGAAACCCCACAGTTCAAAAAGGAGGCATTGCCGGGAACTATACCAATTGAGATGATAGGGTGGGCGAGTTTTGATATAAAATACAAGGCAACGAAAGGTGAATTAACGGATAAAAAGTATAATCCGAAACCTTTCAATATGGAAATTACTTCGTTACCAGATTGGAAAGAGCCAAAGATTGAACAGATGTTGGCTGGTGGAGATGCGGAGGAACTTGAGGCAGTAAATCTTTACCGATTATTGAGATTGTTTGATGAACACGATATTATCGCTGGTCACAATGTCATGGCTTTTGATAATTTGATGGTAATCCAGAGGGTTCAATGGTTATTGGCGAACAGGGGAAATCTTTTTACGAAAGACCAGAAAGATTTCATTAACAAATACATTAAAACGAATACGAAGGATGATAACATTTTTTCATTCGGGGAGCAAGCTCCTACGGTAAATGTTTATCCCATGACTTTTGATACTTATTATGCGGCCAAGCGGATATATTTTTTTATTCCAGAATATTCCTTGAAGTTCTTGGCAAAACATTTCGGTTATATTATAGATGATAGGGTATATTTGGATGCAGAGAGCATAAGTATGGACAGCGAGGAAGACACGAAGACAACGATGTTGTATAATGAACACGATGTCAGGGAGCAGATAGGGTTGACGATACACTTGTTGCCTGATGCTATGCGATTGAGTTTCATAAACGGAATGCCTTTTGAAATGAATATGCCGGCAGGAACCACGAAAATCTGGGACCATATGGCGTGGATTCGGGCAAGAAAGAAAAAGAAGATAATGCCGGCAATGTCGGTTCCGTTGAAGATATGCAAAGAGTTTTTTCATAGTTTCGGTATGACTCGAAGGAATGGTAAACCGTGGACGAAAGTAGCCATATTCAACGAGGCAAGAAAGAGAGTTAAGCAGGATAAGGATGCGGTGAGTAAAAGATTATTGAAGGTGATAAAATATAGAACGGAACTTTGCACGTATTTACTTTTCCCTCATTTGGTCTATAATCCTTATCAAAAAAAGGAACTCCAGAGGATAAGCGATGCGAAAAAAAACAGTTGTAAATGTGATTTTTGTTTGAAAATAAAAAAGGATTATCCGAATCTCGGGGAGAAGGAAAAGGGACGGCATAACGCATTGGTAGAATCAAGGATGAGGGGTGCTGGTCATCCAAAGAAGGATTTGGAGAGTGCGACATACCTTTCAGGATTCAGGGAAAAGAGCATTGGATATCATTTCCCGGGCGGTATGACAATCCATCCCGATTGGTCGGATATCAATTCACATTTCAAGCAATGGTGGTCAGTTTTTGTGCTTGATGTTGGTTGTTTGCGTGGTGATATGGAAATTCATACCAGCCGTGGATTTGAGAGGATTGAGAAGTTAGAGATAGGGGATGATATTTATACGGAAGATGGATATCAGAAGGTTATAGATAAACGGGAGTTTGATGCTGATGAATTATATGAAATAGAAACGGAGCGAGGGAAGAGGATAGTATGCACGGGCGACCATCGATTCCCTGTTTTAAATGAAAATGGTCGCAAAGATAAGTATGCGAGAGATTTATTATTGAGTGATAAATTATTTGAGATAATAAGCTATCCGTTGAAGGGTGGGGATAGGGAATGCCAAGATTATGAATGGCATTGTGATATGGCCGAGTTAATTGGTATTTTTGATGCGGAGGGAAGTATTCGTAATGAAATAAGGGATAGAATAAGATATGATAGGGGAGGGTATATACAGAAGGGGATACATTATTATAATTTGAGTTTTGCTATACATAGTGAGGAGAAACAATTCGAAAAAAGGATTAACGAATTAATTTTATTGTGTTTTAAACATATTTGCATCTCTGATGAAGAGTTTGAGGATATTAAGAAGGAAGTAATTGAAAATATCATTAAAGATTATATGTGTGCAGGTCAAGATAAGATTGCAAAAAAATATCATACAAGCATCATGCAGGTTAGAAAAATACTGATTGATAATGGCGTGAAAATAAGGAAGAAGGGAATTAAAACGGGGATGCATGAATGTTTTGATAATAAAAATAAAATAAATTTGAATAATTTTCTGAAGGAATCTGATTTAAAATTTAATTATCCGCCTATTGATGGTAATGGGATAACTATGCAAATTGGCATTGGTAAGGTTGTAAATGAATTTATTAGAATGTATGAAAAAAGGGATTTTATTTTTGGTCATAGTGATTTTTGTCGAAGATGGTTGCGTGGTTTTCTTACTGGCGATGGGTGCAGGAACAAAGGTAGGGATGATGTAATTGAGGTAGGTCAATTTCCTGGGAATTATGATAAATTGGAATTCACGGGTAAATGTTTGCAGAGAATAGGAATACCGTATAGTATTTCCAAGCCAGTTGTAGTTAAATCGGGTAAAAGCGAAGGATGTATTACGAAGAGGTTATCAATTCCTTGTTTTTATACGAATAAATTTCTAGATGAAGTGGGATTTATTGAGGAATATAAAAGTTATAGGGACAATAAAAAAAGAAAGTGTCACGGATTAAGTGGTAAATGCAGGACATCAAAAATTCGTTCTATTAATAAAATTGACGGTGGAAAGGTTTTTGATATTACCGTTGAAAATCAAAATTCTCCATACTTTTTTGCGAATGGCATTTTGACTCATAATAGTATGTATCCTTGTAATTTATTGGCTGAAAATCTTTGCGGTGACAGTGTCAGGTTAGCCGACCCGGAAAATTATGTATTGAATGTTGATTCGGAAAATTTCATAAAGATAAGGGATACGTCACGATATGTTGGCGTAGATGAGCATTATACTTGGATATGGATAAAGAGAATGTGGAAGGACATCTTGGACAGATTTGCGGTCCATTTGCATCATGACGATTTGCATAACGATTCAAAGTATGCGGAGATGAGTAAGAGATTCAGTTTTGTTGACGAGGGTTATATTGTTGGCATAGTGATAGATGCGGAGGATGGCTGTGTTGCGAATGCTATGGGTGCGGTCATGGGTGTGACGAACTATTTGAAGCGTAAGAAGTTTGAGAATCCGTTTGATACGCAGATAGCAATGGCCTACCAATCTGCCAAGGGATTGAGGAATTCTGGGACCCATGGGATTTTGAGTGCTCCGACTGTGAGCAATCGGGCGTTCTCGCTTTGGGCAGCGAGTCGTATAACAACGGTTGGACAGGAGGTACTGGATGATGCGAAAAAGATGTTGCTTGATGCTGGTGCAAGGATAGTTTACGGCGATTCTGTTGATGGTTCAAGGGATGTAATAATTCGTGAAGATGGCGATATTAAAATAGTTAATTTGATTGATATGTTTGATGGTATGAAGAGAACGGAGAAGGAGATAAGGGATGGGGTTGGTCATGAATATGGATATACGGATAGAAATATTGAAGTTTATTCTTGTGACTCGGGTGGCAAATCGGGTTGGAAGTCTTTACAATATATAAAGAGGCATGAATATAGTGGGGACTTGATTAAATGCAGAACGCGGAGAGGTGAAACGATTGTTACACCGTCTCATTCTTTATTTGAGTTGAAAGAAAATGAGTTGAAAGAGATTCGTGGCAAGGATATAGAGGTAGGAACGGAGATATGTCATTTACCTTTAAAGAGTAATGTAACCACCTTTCCCGTTAGTAAGATTCAAAATGTCGAACCAACTGATGGATTTGTTTATGACTTGGGTGTGGAAGACAATCATAATTTTGTGGATGCTATGGGTGGGATATTATTGCATAACACTGATGGAATTTATGTTGCGGCAAGTAGTCATGCTGATACCAACGATTCGTTGTCGAAGATTTGGGATTTATCGGAATACGATGGTGAGGTTAAAAAATTTGATTCTTTAAATTTAAGAATTGATTCGGACAAATGGATTATTGAACCCGACAAGATTGTTGAAGTTAATGATACAATTAATGATAAGTGGCAGAAGAGATTGAATTATCCGGAGTTTGAATTGGAAATTGAGACACATGACGGAATGTTTTTCGTAAAGCATAAAAATTACTTGATTTTCGATGTGAAGGGTGATGAAATTGTAATGAAGCGAAAGGGTAACAATTTCAAGGCCAAGGATAAGCCAAAGGTTGCGACTAATGTTTTAGAGAGCATCATGATGAAGGTGGTAATGGAAAATTTGAGCTGGGTGGAGAATGAGGACGGAAGTATGTCATATCTTGATGCGGGGGTTCGGGGAAATAATCCCCGTGATGATATTAAAAAGATTTTCATGGAGGAGTACGAAAAATTTGATGTGAACATGGAGCAGGGGATAGGGGATGCAATCCCCTTTATGCAAAAGGTAGCACCTTGTCGATATTACAAGGCCCAGGAGGATAAGGATTGTCTTGGATGCGGTGGTACGGGAGTGGTAAAGGAGGAAGACAAGGAGAAGGTACGGGATTTCTTTGGGGATGATAGTGAGTATCTATACAAGTGTCCGTATTGCGATGGCAAAAAATACAAGATGTCAACATTTGGTGCGAGGTCATTGGGCATAAAACATTTGATAGGTGATTTTGATAGTGAGGTCAGAATGAGATGTGTGGTATGCAAAAATACTTTGCCGTTTATATTTGATACGAGCAAGGCCGATACCAAACCGATTAATTATATGTGGCCTTACGAATTGGTTACGAGTCATGAAAAAGCGAAGGAATTGTGTGGTGGAATAGATTTTGATTGGTACAAGGCCATGTTGTTTTATTATATCCGTGGTGCTTTTGGAATGAGTGACTGGGAGATAGAACCTTTATATGTCCGAAAGAAGCAATCGTTTTTTGATGTTACTGGCATGGGGTATCGGTTGATATGTTACAGAAAAAGCAAACCCAGGGTTGAGATAGCCGTAGAGGTTGGAAAGGAGGATTTTGAGGGGGTAGGAAAGGAGGAGATATATGAGGATATTCAGAGGGATTCAGAGTAGGCTGGACAAGTGGAAAAAAGACATTTTAAAGAATCCCCTTCCGAGGTATATGAGGGGTCTTAGTATATTTATAACTAATTATTGTCTGTTTAGGGATAACAGAGGCAATACTGCAACGGCAGATTTCTGGTTTGATAAGATATTTCCGCACAGTCCCAAGATAAAGCATAAGAAGAGTTATGAATACGGATATAATTTCAAGGAGGACCAGAAGAGGGGTCGGGAAATGGAAAAGATAGCGGCTCGTATTTTGAAGCAAAGATTTGATGAATTCAGGAATGCCGAGTTGGTACATCCGGATGGCAAGGAATCAAGGTTTGATTTTTATTTTAAATCGCAGGTATCATTTGAAGTAAAGGATGACAATGCAACATATGAATCGGGTCGTGTAGGCATAGAATTCAGGGATAGGCATGGTAATCCGTCTGGTATAGATGTCACGGAATCGGAATGGTGGATACATATCATCAATGGTTTATTTTATATGACCAGGGTTTCGATGATAAGGGATATGATTGATAATGAAGAATACTCGTGCATAACATATGGCGGTGGCGATGATTATGGAGACGGGAAAAAATTGAGTGCAATGTATTTAATTGACAAGGGAAAATTTAAAAAGAAGTGCCGTTGTTTGGATGCTGATTTGGATTAGCACCTTTTGGAAAAAGGTGCATCGAAAAAGAGATGATAAAATGAATATTGAGATGCAAAGATTTTGCAAGAGGCTGGAGAATTGGGCCAAGTATCGTTTCTATGGTTTTTCAAAGAGGGAGGGTTTGGAAAGTTTGAAAAGGAGGGGAGATGAACTGGGATTGACGTATGAAGAAATATCGGAATGCGAATTTTGTTTTTTATCTGGGCTAAAGAAATCTGGGCATTGAATTACTTTCTATGCAATGCATATATTATTTTCTTCGTTTTTTGGAATAAAGTTTATATAATCTCATTCCTATATAGGTTTTATGTGTGGTGAGAAGTTTTATCTGCGGGGGATAGGGGGTGCAACCCCCTCTAGTAGAAAGGGTCGGGTAAAGAAGGGAGGCTGGGAGCTTAAAGATTTTCATATAGGTATAAAGGTTGTAGTTGGAAAACCGCATGGGACGATTATGGATAGCAGTAGATGGCCTTTTGGTGAAACGGATTCCGTTGATAAAATAAATAAGAAGAATGTTTGGCCTTTGCATTTATCAAAATGCGATATGTGGGTTTCTATTGACGAGGTTGCACCGTATGGCAAGAAGAAAAAACCGCCGGTCAAACCCAAAAAAATTGAAAAGGATTTGGGATATTTTATAAAGGAGAGGGGAGAGAGTTATGTTATTTTGGAGATGGAAAAAAATGTGAGTACATCTTTACCTATGCTTTGTTCGAGGGCATTGGAACTTGGTAATAATTGCGGGATGCCGTTGCATGAGATTCCCGTTGACGAAGACGATGAAAAAGTTTTAATTATGATTAAGGTTGTTAAACCTACACATAGATTTGACAGGATATTGAATTTCAACAGAAATTGGAGAGAAGATACGGATGACGATATTTCCGAGTAATAGTAATAAGGTTTTATTGGCATTGAAATTTGCCATAAAAAAGCACAGGGGACAGCTACGAAAGGGAAAGGTAAATGGCAGGGCGGTTAGCTATGTCATACATCCCATACGGGTTGCGAGAATATTGAGGGCGAGGGGTTTTGGCGAAGATTATATTATTGTTGCATTACTCCATGATACGATAGAGGATACGGATACAACTTATGAGGAAATTCTTGAGTTATTCGGAAGGCGTATTGCTGATGCTGTGATGTTATTATCGAAGAGGAAAGGTTATGTTTTGGATGAATATCTTGGCAATATAAATAGAGATGAAATAGCTAGAAATGTAAAGGTAGCAGACAGATTGGACAATCTTGGGGATGCATCTTCCGTATCAAAAAAATTCTTGATAGGATATTTGAAGAATACGGAGGAATATTTCCCGCCATTGGCGAGGGAAACGGTATTTGAGCAAGATTTAAAGGATTTGATAGAAAGAGTTGGAAGGAGGCTTCGTGATGGGAATACTGAGTGAATTTATTGGCGATGCGATATACGAGAGAGCCTTCACTGGCAAGGAAAGAATCTTGCATTTTTTGGCTTTACGCCATAGCCAGGATTACAGTATAAAAGAAATTTCGGCATCAACTGGCCAATCGGTTTCCAATGTCAGAAAGATAATAAAGGGTTTGGAGGGTGACGGAATTGTTAAAAGTCCCAAACATGGACGCTGGATATTGGTCAAGGATTTAAAATCGGCATACAAGGTATTTGGACAGTACATAGATTAGGTGATTGTGTGGATTTGGAATCTCCCTCCTTATCCACGGTCTGCATTGAAAATATTTCTTCCTTTGTCGATTATAAGCGCCAATTCTTTTCGGTTCTCTTTGCTTATTTCTGACGAATTTAATTGGTATGGTACTTTTTACTCGTTCTTCTATAATATCCACCTTAAAAAATCCTCTCTATGGTCGATATCCAGGAAGTTCTTTTATCTTTATTTTCTTCTTGGATTTCAATTCAATTTTTTTAATCCAGAAATCTATATTTGGATAATATTTTGACCCTTCTGACATCGCCTTTTTCTTGGTAGTGAATTGTACCCATTTATCAAAACCAACCTTTCTGATTTCCCAACCTTTTTTCAATTTCTTTTCCTTTGATTTCATAACATTCACCTTATATTTTCTTTTTTCGCCACACCTTTTTTCAAAAGGTGTCTCTTGCAGGGGATAGGGGATGCAATCCCCTTAGTCAAATGACTGCGCCCAATCATGAAATCCATAATGCGAGGGCTTTGATTGATTTTCGAATGGGATGTATCCATTAAAAGGATTCAGAACTTTGCTTGGGAATGGATTTGGTGCGGCAACGGGAGTTTGTGATGGTCTGATTGGGTTGGTTTCCTGTGCTGGTGTTTCTGGGACTTGTGGCTCAGGTTCACCGATGCTTGGTTTCTCTACGGCTGGTTGTTTGTTTTCGGAGGGAGTTGGTACTGGAGCATAGGAAGGGGTTGGTTCTGGTGCTGGTGCGTATGTAGGAACAGGTGGGATTAGGTATTTGGGTTTTTTTATGAATACATAGTAAATGGCCAATCCAGCCAAACCGATTAGAATTGTTTTCTTGTTTAATATCGTCAAATATACCACCTTTAACAATTTATTACCATAAGAAATATTTAAAACTTATGGATGAGATAAAGCAATCTTTAAATAATGATGGCAACGAATATGTAGCCATGAGGTCAGGGAAGTACTGGAGTTATGGGGCGGAGGGTAAGGAATATATATGCATCAACAAAAAGGGTTTATTTATCAAGGATGGTATCGGAATTATATTAGATGACGGGAAAATGTATACGACTGTTGGTAGCAAGGAATTTATAGGAAGGAAATTTGAATGGTTTGATGACGAGGCAAAAGCTGATTTGATTGATAATGGTGTATCTGTTATGACGGGGGGTAAAGTGGTTAAGAACGGGTGGAAGGGTAAAGTAGTAGGCGAGGGTATGCTTGGTGGTGTTACTGAGGGGGTTGTAATTAGGATTACTGATAAAAATCAGTATGTTTATATTATGGTTGAGTCAGATGGTGTTGAAGCGGTATCGGATGGAATGTATCGAGTCAAGGATGCATCTGAAATAATCTCTTATCCTCCAGGAGATGAGAATACAATTTCTAGTAATACCATTGGAGAAATTTTTAGTAATTTTCATTTCTTTCGTGATTTTGATATGAACGAGAAATCTACTCTGAGTTATTGGAAAAAGATTGGTCTGGTACCTTGGGATGGAATGTTGGTATTAAAAATAGACCAGTTATATTTTTACGATAGAACATATTATCTGATGTTGTATGTGATGCCTGTTACTGACAAGATGAAACGATTAAGGAAGATGTTGGGAAAAAATTGGATGCGGATTAAAAAATATTAAATAGTTTCGGAGTTGATTAAGAATCATGGTTGTAACAAAGAGTGGGAGATGCCCAGTATGCAACAAGGAAACGGAGTTTTATTACAACCCCCATATTACGACTTGTACTGATTGCACGGAATCTTTTTCATGGATTGAGCCGATGTATCCATTTGAGTTACTGGAGGAGCATCCTTACGATGAGGATTTGGATATAGATAGGGCGGCGAGGATTATTGCTGGTATAATTAAAAAGAATGGGCTTGGCACAAACGAATTACAGGTATTATTTGATGATATACGAGGGTCGGTATTTGACCCGGCATTTGTAATGGAGCGTCGTCCGGACTGGCATTTAATGAAACCAAAAGCAAAGATATTAAACTTGATTCACAGGATTATTGACAAGGGTAGATATCGGCGTATGAGTGACATTGATATTCTTTTGCACAACATTGAGGCAGAATCATTTGACCAGTATGCACATTTGGGCGACAACTGGGAAGATTATTACGGTAACGGTTTTTCGTCCCAAAAACCGTGGGAAAAACCCACCCCGAGTGGAAATTCATCGAAATCAGCTTTGCAGGCTGAGGAAGATGTTGGAAGCGAGTCCGAACTTATTTGATAGATGTGTGGAATTGTTGGAATCTATTATAAGTGGGTGTAGTTGTCAGTTGGTTACAGTTCTATCTTGCAGCTTCTTCGGGGTGGGTTTTTGCCACGGTTTTTGGAACGAAAAACCGTTACCGAATGTATTTATATGGATAGCGACAATAATCCTTCCTATGGAAGAGCCAGTAGCAGGGGATAGGGGATTGCATTCCCTAATGCATATAGCGGATATCCATCTTGATTTTCGGGCATATTCAGCCAGGGATGAGAATGGTAGCAATAGACGGATGATGGATGTTTTCAATTCGTTCAAATATGTTGTGAATTATGCCATAGACAATGGTATTTCTCATATTCTATGTTCTGGTGATTTATTTCACAGCGTAAGACCGAGTAATAAATCCATAGCTTTTGCGATTAAATGCTTGGAACGGTTAGATGAAAATGGAATCAAATTCTTGGTTATAACTGGTAATCATGATTCTCCTAAGACCAAGTCCGTGAGTTCGGTATTTGACATTCTCGGGTATGTTGGCGATAATTTGATTATCGCAGACAAGGAAACCTATCGAAGCTATGATATTGATAATAAAATAAGGATTTGCATGGTTCCGCATTGCCATACGAAGGAGAAATTATGGGCATTATTGAAGTTGGCGAGGAAGGACAGGGATGAGTGCAAGGAAAAGGGTATGAAGTCGGTGTTGATGGCCCATGTAGGCGTATCTGTGAAGGATTTGATTTTTGCCAGGAGGCAGTTCGATGAGCAGGTAGTAACGCTGGAGGAGGTATCGGGATTTGATTATGCAGCACTTGGGCATTATCACGGTCAAAAGATGATAGATGCTGGGGTTTGGTATTCAGGTTCGCTTGAGTATCTGAGTTTTTCCGAGGCTGTGGACGATAAGGGATTCATAATATTGGATGATTCATTGCTGCCTTCGCCGCATGGGATACGGGATATCCCCTCAATGATTGATTTACCAGCGATAGATGTTGATGATTTGGATATAAATGGCGGTGTTTCTTTATCGGACGTATTATGTAAAATATTGGACAGGATAGATATAGATGGAAAGATAGTGAGAACGAGGATAGAAAATATTCCAGTAAGTGTTTATCATACAATGGATTTCAGAAAAATAAAGGGTATGGCGCGGAATACTTTGGCATTTAAGCCTATCTACAACATACGGAAGGAAGAATACGATTTGGATAGTTCGTGTATGCATTTCAAATCAATAGCTGGGGAATGGAAAGATTTCATGGATAACGCAAAAACACCTAATGGGGTGAACATTCAAACGATTTACGATATGGGATTAAAATATCTGGTTGGCGAGGATATATGATGCCTAGCTCAATTTTCAAACACTTCTTCTATATCTCTTTGTAGTTCGTGGGCCATTGGTTGAGGCAATGATGAACAAGCATAAAGAAGACTACACATTTTTATTAATAATATTTTTAGCTTTTCTTCATCCATGTTTATCGTTTCTCCATTTTTTCTTTTTTCGATACACTTTTTTCTAAAAGGTGTTTGTAACCGAAGACTTGATATGGATATCCGGAAGCCAGATTGCAACCGGCCATCACATGGACTAATATAATTTTTCTGTCATAGTATGCAGATAGATATTTTTGATAGAAATCAGCAGAACAGGGGGTTTCACTGCTATCTTTTGCGAATTCCCATGCTCGTTGTGATTTTTTAAAGTCCCATTGTTGTAATCTATCTGAATAATCGTAGGACAGACCATCTTCTTTTTCCCCAAAGATTGTTCGAGCTTCTTTATAATAGTGGTCGGTATAATGAGGATAGTAATGGAGTTCAGATTTCCGGCAGAAGGTTTGATGCCTATCGGTTTGTTTTTTTCGGTCGTTCCCGAAGAAATTGCTATCTCCCCATCCTTCGTAGCCATCGTTGTATTCGCTTCTTCTTGGCATACTACCTATATGCCATTGGGACTATATAAAAATTCCCTACGGATTATAATTTCCCAATTTGACATTCCAAATCCAAGTCCTTTCTTGCAGGGGATAGGGGATGCAATCCCCTAAATTCCCGAATATGGAGCATCTCTCTTCATAAATTTGACTCCGCAATAGTAGCAATCAATTTGCGGCAGTTCTATCTGAAGGTCAGTTCCCTTCGGGAATTGAAGGGTATCTTTTCGTCCACAGTTTCGGCATTTCATATGGGCAATAAAATGCCCTTTCTCGGCTTCTATTCTTTTCATTTTCTCGCTTCCTTTTTGGCACCAATGTTAATTATGGAAAGTTCTTCAGCCTTTTCTTTTTTCATGGCGGCTATCGTATCAGCGGGTATGCTATGGAATTCATCGGGTAAACTTTTCGATAAAAGGTGTTTTTCGGTAATTATGACATCTCTTTTTTCAATGGGAGATGATAATTTTTCAGTAGCTTCTTCTCTGGCGGTTTTACCGAATTTTTCTTCGTACATATCAAGCCATGCATCTCGGAAATGGGTGGCAAATGCTTTTTGTTCATAATATTTCGGTGACGCTTCTTTTGAACGAATAAATGAGTCAATAGTATTCTGTATTATACTGAGGTCGCAGTCTACTGGGAATTTTTTCGCATATTCTTCTCCCGATAATTTCGTATTGTCTTCTTTTTGTATGGATGATATAGCTTCGGGAGATAGCTTGGGAGGTACTTTGATTTTAAGGAAACTTGGTTTAAGGAAACTTGGGGACATTTTTTGAAACGCTATACTTGCTGCATTAGCTCCGTATTTCCTGGCGTAATCTTTCAGCCATTCGTTGCGGATTTCTTCAGCAGCTTTTGTTCCGTATGTGTAGGCGTAGTCTTGTATTAATTTTTCCATTTCATCTAATGGTATATCGTTACCAATTGAATGTTCACGGATGCAATTTGGGAAATCTTCCATTGCGATTACGTTGTCATCAACAGGAAATTTCGTTGCGATGTTATCTTTCTTTTTTTTGGCTGGTTCTTTCTCATCTTCCTTGAGTTTCACACTTTTCTTATCATTGATATGTTTTGTGAATTCAATGATGAGTTCTTTCCACGGAATTGTTCCATCTTTTTTACATTTGGAGCATTGGGGGACATTTGCATTTGCTTTGTATGATTTCCCGGGAACATCTATGATATTATAATATCGTTCAAATCTTCGTGCCAGGTAATCATTATAACATTCTTTGCAGTGGATATAATAATAATTCCATCCATCATAGAATACCATATACGGCTTGTATCCTTTGTATTCTTTGAGGGTTGATAGTCGTAATCCGAATCTTTTGATGGATTCACTCATGTTACTGAAATCGGGTATTTTGCCGTTATCAGTAAGTACGAGGGGGAGTGGGATATATTTATGATGTTTGAACGGGTCACGTGGCACGGATTTCTCCATAAAGAATTCTTCTTCAGACGGATAGGGTGGCCATGATTTTTCGGATTTCTTTGTTTGTATATTCGAAAATATTTTATCTTTTTGTTTTTCGACATTGCTACGTCGGATTATATTAATTTTTATATCAACGATATCGCCAATGTGTGAATCGAGAAGTTCTCTTTCGACTGATGGGATTGTTATCCGGAATCCATCTATGATTTTTGCTTTGAATGATGTGGTATTTATGCCTTTAATGCCAATCATCATGAGATTCAGGAATTGCTGTTTTATGTCTTCCATTTTTTCTTTTTGTTCATCGCTCATATGTTCGATGGCTTCACCAATTTTATCCATATCCATATTTTCGAGTGTTTTTTCCATAATAATCCCCTTCTTTCTCTTTTTTTGACGTACTTTTTCTAAAAAAGTACTTTCTACGTTTTGCTACATTATTATACATGGTATATAAATATATCTCGGATAAAAATACATAATTATACATCAAAAGTATTTGATAATAAATAGTATTTTATACTGTCTTTACTATATAGGTATTATGGGAAAAGGAACGGCAGGGGATGAGGGATGCAATCCGCCGAAGTGTAAATGTGGAGATTCCCACGATGAGTTTCATGAAGAAGATAATAGTGATGGGCGAGGATTTTCCATTCATAAATTTATTCCGATGCAATGCGAAAGATGCGATAAGAAATTGATGTTATTTTTACCGAGTTATGATTTGGAACGGGAATATTGTTGTGAGAAGCATTGCATTCATCATGAATGGGAGTTCATGACGGATACTGGACCGTTTATGTGTATTTACTGCGGTATTAATAAGATAGTATACTTGGAGGCGAAGATTAAGAGATTGGAGGAAAGGTTGGAGATAGATTCGCACATCACCAAGTTTTTGCGTTGTAAGATACTGGGGATTGATGTGGAGTTGAGGGATGGCATCCCATTGGGTCATTATGATTGTTATGATTGTGGTGAGGTCATACATGGTACTTTTGAGGATTACAAAAAACATTGCGAGAATGAGCATGACCATGATGTTATATTCTCGGCAAGTAATGAATCATTGGAGTCTCATAATCTTTGTAATGAAAAAAAGTTACATTTTAAAGGCATTGAAGGATTTTGTCCGTATTGCGGATGGGGTGCTTTGACGGGTAGTGATGATATTTTCTTTCCCCCAGATGAAATTATAAGGTGAAAAAAATGAAAATTAGAACAGGATTTGTAAGCAATAGCTCGTCATCGAGTTTCATTGCGATAGGCATTGAGAGAAACTATAATTGGGATACTATGGGATATGACGATGGGTATGTCAATCAAGTAATTGAGAGATTGGAGTGTGAATTGGATGATATGGACCGGGAAGATATGGAGTGCGAGATGCACCAGGGTCAAGGAATTGCCGAGTTTGGTAGTATAAATATTTACGGCAGTGAAGAAATTGATATGGTCGGATTTGAAATTGGCGATGCATTGGAAACCAAAACTCTCCCGGAATTAAGGGTTGAATTTCAAAAATTGGTTTCAGAAAGATTCAATATACAAATACCGATAGACCAGATTAATCTTATGTATGGAGAAGTAGGACGAGGTTAATGGGGCAAATAATCCAGGTGCAGGGGATAGTTTTGCCGTATAATCGAATTCCTCATATAAATCCAATTGAGCCGTAAGTTATATGGTAATCCTTTTATAAGCATTCAATATTGGGGTATATTGGTGTTTTAAAATGGTATGTGAAGATTGTAAAAAAATTCAAGCTGAAAATATAAAATTAAAGGATAAGCTGGAAGAAGTACAGGAGATAAATAAAAAATTAAATGATATGCTGAATAATGGTAATTACATAGAAGTTTTTCCGTTGGTAGATGGAATCGTTCGGATTTCAGCTCCAACTCGCAAGGTAATGCCAGATGGTACTGTGAAGATTGTTAACAGCCAGTATAGAGTACCGATAAGGAATATAGAAATACTTTTTGATATTGCGAGTGGGCATCCTATTGATAATACTATTTTGAATCATGCTGATATAAAATTCCGGTTGATACAAGAGCATAGATTAATTGGAGTCAATTTGGATAGTTTTCAAACGAATCGCAGTAGGCTTAATTTTCCTTATTATTATCATCCTATCAAAGTTCTTCAAGCGTGGGGTAGTCTGTTTCAACCGTCTGGAGGGGGACCGAATTCTGGTGTAAAAAGATTATCGGACAATATGTTTGGTGATTCTCCCGATAACATGACGAGGCATTACAAAGTTAATCTCAAAAAGAATGAGATAACGGTGGTAGATTAAGGGGGTGCAACCGTTGTTGTTAAAGAAAATTTTGTTAACGAATTACAGGCAGTTTGAACGAGAGGAGATTGTTTTTCCCGAAGAGGGCTTGATTGGGATACTGGGTAAGAACGGTACGGGCAAAAGTACTGTTGTTGAGGCGATAGTTTTTGCGTTATTTGGAACGGCCAAGGGTGTAACAAGAACATCAAAAGAGGGTATTTTGCGAGATACTGCTCCAGCATCATCGTCTTATGGTGCGGAGTTGGTGTTTGAGTCTGGCGGGGAAACTTATTTGGTAAATCGTACAATTATTAGCGGTCATGTTGATGCGAAGTTATGGTGTAATAAAAAACCAGTAGCTTTCAAGACTACGGATGTGAATGAGGCGATATCCAAGATGCTTGGTATGGGATTCCAGTCTTTCTCAACTTCGGTTTATTGTAAACAGAAAGAATTGAATGCGTTATCGGGATTCCAACCTAATAAACGGAAAAAGATTATAATGAAGATGCTTGGTATTCACGATATAGATGCTTCTTTAACGGGTGTTAGAAAAGATAAGCGTGAAATATCGGCCAAGATTGAAGGTTCGAGAAGTATGCTGGTAAAGGATGGTCGGGACAGATTGGATATAATGGTGACAGAGCGTTTTGAAACCTACAATAAATTAATTGGAATAGATGAGGAATTATCCGAGTTGATGGAGAGAATAGAACTGAACAATAATGAGTTGAACGGTATATCTAAGGATATGAAGCAATTGGATATCGACCATGACCGGTATCGCAGGTTAACGTATGAAAGAAAGGGCTGTGAAAAGGAAGGCCACGAATTGAACAAGCGTTATCAGGAGTTAAAACGATATTTGATTCCACTTGAAAACCATAGGGAGGAGTTTACTGGGTTGAAGGATTTCAATGACGACATAGATGTATTGGATATCTTGATAATGGAGAAACGGGACAAGATTACGAGAAGAAGTATATTGACTTCTGAAATGGAGAAGTTGGATATTGAGTTGGAGGGTTTACAATCACATAAACAGCAGGAGATAAAAAAAATCCCTTTGAAGGGAGCAAGAAAGGAATTAACGGAGGCGGAGGTACAGTTGGAGCAGTGCGGTGTGGAGAAGAAGAAGTTATTGAAACGGAAGGGTAATGTGGCCCAGGATGGCAAATGTCCAGTATGTCTTAAATTCATAGGGGACGATTATGATACTATTATTTCTCATTATGCTAATATGCTGAAGAAGAACGAAGATGCAAATGGATACTGGACAAGAAAGATTAAAAAGATGGCTGAAATAGTAAATATCTATGAGAATCGGGAGGAGGAATATGCCGAGTGGGTTGCGAAAAAGGAGAGGATAGGGGAATTAGAATCTGTGAGGGTTGAACGAAAATCCGAAATTGATGGATATTTGGGAATAGATGTTGAGGGTGACAGAAAAAAGTTGAAGCAGATGAGGAAAGACCACGAAAGATATATATTTTTGAAGAACAAGATAAACGAGTTGGAAAGATATAATATGGAATCCTTGGGTTTGGATGACCGCATAGACAAGATTGGGGAGGAGATAAGTAATTACGATAGAACATTGGACGAGATAAATTTCGATATGGATTCTTACAGCGAGAAGATGAATGAGATTACGAAGGTCAAAATGAAGTTAGATAAAAAGAAATCGAGATTATTTGAATTGGAGAAGGAAAAGGCTGGACTGGATTCGATGATTATAAAGATGGACGATGATATTGTTGAGATGAAAGCTTTGAAAAATAAATCTGATTTTGAAGTAGACAAATTATCGAACATGGAATGCTTGGCAGGATTAATGGATAATTTCAGGTTATCCTTGATTGGCCGTGTCAGACCGTTGCTTTCCGGATATGCTTCGATTTTCATAGAATTATTGACATCGGACAGATATTCGAGGGTTGAGATTGACGAAAAATACGATGTTTTGGTGTATGATAAGGGTCATGCTTATGATTTGAGCCGGTTCTCTGGCGGTGAACAGGATATAACCAATTTGTGCGTCAGGTTGGCGATTTCACAGATAATATCGGAGCAGTCGGGCAAACATGGTGCTGGATTCATTATCTTGGATGAGATTTTCGGTTCGGTAGACGAGGAAAGGCGAGAAAGCATTATAAATGCGTTGCATGGATTGAGCAACCGTTACCAGCAAATTATATGTATCAGTCATATCCCGGCCATACACGATTTCATGACCCATCGGATAGAGATAGGATTGACGGATGACGGCATAGCTCATTGCGTGTTGCGGTAGACCAAAAAGTAGTAAATATTAAATATTTGTGACTTGCATATAATATTTATGGCATTTGTTTCTCCTTCACCGAATCCGATTCAATGGGCTTCAAGGGGTGTACCGCAGGGCAGTGTCGCGGAGATAACTAACCAATTGGACGACATAGAGGCTACTGTCGATGGTATAGCTATTGTACAAAATAATGTAGGTGCTCAAGTTCGCCATGTGCCGAAATTTAGTGGGAATATTTGGTATGTGAATGCTGGTGCGAGTGCGAGTGGGGATGGAACTACTCCTGATACGCCTTTTTTGACGATTGGTGAAGGAATAACTGCGATGGCCAATGGCGATGCTATAACTGTACATGCGGGAACATATACCGAAGTTGGATTGGATTTGAGTAATAATGATGCTGAACTTTGGTGGGAAACTGGGGTTATCATTGACCCTGTGAGTGGTACGGGTTTGACGGTATCTGGTGACTTTTGTGTATTGAAAGGAAATGTTAAGATAATGCCAGCACTTCTTCAAATTGGTCTTTTGGTGACAGGTGCGGAGTGTATTATTAATTCTCCGAAAGTATTATTGGGTGCTGTGGGTATCAGGGTAACGGGCCAGGGCGTTGTAATAAACGATGGTGCTGTCGGATTCCCGACTTCAATTGCTTATGATTTGCAGGGTGAACAGGGCAGATTAGAGAATTGTAAAACGGTGGGCAATGCGGCTACGATTGGATATAATATAAGTAACGGTGTGGATACTGGTGTATTGGATTCGTGTACTTCGGCGGGACACGCGACATCTGGATTTACTATTGAAACGGGTTCATCGAATTGGACGGTTTTGAACTGTTCAAGCGGTGGCGGAGATGGACGATGGGTTGATGTCGACCATGCGAATGTATTTTCTAATTTTACTTATGACGATGAACTTCATAATATTATCACATTGGACGGAAGTGGAACGTACAATATATATCAGATAACGGGAGATATAGAAATTGAACGTTTGCGAGGTGTTATTGAGACTGCGACTCCTGCTCTTACTACTGCGGCAAGTTGGCAGTTATTCCCTGTCGGTGGTGCTGCTGTTCAAATAACAAGTCTTGCTGGTGCTGATATTAGCAGTCTCCCTGCTGGTTCAATGTTATCAAAAGATAATGTGGTCGCACAAGCTCTTACGGTATCTGATAATACGAATGGGTTTCTCAACGAAAATCTCGGATTCCTTTTCTCACCGTTTGCGGTAGGCCAAAAGACAGGCGTAGTTACATATATCCGGTTAAATGTTACGGAAGGTGGTGCGAGTGGTGCGATTGATTTTGTATGTGAATGGAAACCAGTTTCGGATACGGGATTCTTAGCGGCAGTATAATTTTTTGCCATAACGAACCGCCATTATTTTTTGCTTCTTATTTTTTGGGGTGGGTTTTTGCCATAGTTTTTGGGACGAACCTTTTTGCATACTTTTTTATAAAAAGTGTTAAATACTCCCAACGATATATAGGGTTGATGACAGAAGATAAGGCGGATAGCGGGGGACAGGGGGTGCAACCCCCTCCTTCTTTTGAAAGTATTCGACAGATGACTCTTTCACAATATCAAGTTGATATTGGATGGAATAATCTCGAAAATACATTGGAATTTTACGAGGAAGGATGGGGATTGGAATTAGACCCTGATTTTCAGCGTGGTCATGTATGGACGGAGAAACAGCAGATTGGTTATGTGGAATTTATTCTTCGCAATGGTCAGTCTGGACGGGATATTTTATTTAATTGTGCTTCATGGGATTGTAGTCCAGGTAAGCATCCGATTCAATGCGTTGATGGATTGCAGAGATTGACGGCAGTTCGAAAGTTCATGGGTAATGAAATAAAGGCATTTGGATATTATCTTAGGGAATATAAAGAGAAGAGAACGGATTTGATGGTGGCCAGGTTCAGGTTTCATATTAATATTTTAAAAACGAGAGAAGAGATACTTCAATGGTATCTTGACATCAATACTGGTGGAACCGTTCATACGAATGCGGAGATTGAGAAAGTTTTACGATTATTGAAGATAGAGAGGGGAGAAGACGTACCGAGAAAACCTATACAAGTTCCGTGCCCGGAATGTGATGGTGAAGGTACTGTACCGACTAATAGTGGTTCTTATGGATGTCCAAACGGATGTGGATTATGCCATTGTGGTCATATGGTAGGAGGCCATGAGTATCAAGAGGAAGGGAACGGGGCGTGTGATAAGGATTTCTGTGGTTGTCTCAAATATCGGGATTCATATTTGACGGTAAAGCGAGAAATGATTCCTATGTCTTTTAAGGATTCGATGACAGCGGGGAAACGGATGAGTCTTGCTGAGATAAAGTCCATGTGTTTTGACTTGGGACTGGATTTTGAAAATATCCCATCGGGGGAGAAATGGACGATGATTTTCGACCTATGTGATAAGGGATTCGATGTATCGGGATGGTTGAAGGAAAACCGCAACGATATTTTCGTTGATTTGGTAGATAACGGTCATGGTGCTTGATTATGGCGAAAAAGATAACTAAAATTCAATGTTCTGGGTGTGGAAAAGAAGTATCATTATATCTTACGAAGCAAAGATATTTCTCAAGAAGGAAGAAAAACCAAAATTCCGTGAATTAAATTTCAGGGGTGATTAAATATGGGAATATTAGATTGGAATAAACCGAAAAAGGCAATTTCAAGTAAAGAATGGAAGGAATCTTTCGTTTTTGATGGCGGACCGGCTGGAGGATATGTTTCGAATATGTCGAATGACGATAGAAGAAAGTGGAAAGCGAAGTTGGTAGGCCATAGGGTCGGACATCCCCAGGTTGAGATTAGGCGAAACAGTACGGTGATAATTGTTTCGGTGAAGGGCGGATACAAATACAAATATTACAAGAGAGATGAAACAGCGAGATACAATATGCACATGGCAACTGCTGGAGCAATCCAGATGTCGTTTCAGGATTATGAGGATATGAAAGAGGCGGTGGAAGAGGCCAAGATGTTTCTTACGCTGGGTGATTTTTCAAAGGGTGCGGTTGATGGAAAGAAAACGGGCAAGAAAAAACCCAAAGAAAAAAAGAATTTCAGAAAATTGAACATAAGGTGAGATGGAATGCCAAAAATATGTTGGAACTGCCAAACGCAAATTGCTATTATGAGTAATATCTGTCCATATTGTAATAAAAAACAAAGGCAGCCTATGACCCATGATTTTAGACAGCAAACTATTTTCGCATTGCCGTAAGGAGTAATGCTGTTGCCAGGGCTATTATTGTTACGCTAACTGCTGGATGTTTTTCCACACCATAGAACACCCACGGAAATACAGTACCACCTGAATCTTTTTTAGCTGGTTTGTATTCGCTGAGTACTGCTGTGCTATTAACATATGTTACATTTTGAATGCTATATCCACGATTGTCGGTATACATTATTCTTGTTTCTCCGGATTCCATACAACTGATTGGTCTGTATGCGAGACCCAAATTGTTTGCCATATGTGTTTTGCCATCCTTTTTTATGGAAAGGGCAGCTCCTTTGACGATACAGATTTGTACGCTTTTATCTCCCAAAGAGTTACAATTTCTTAACATCCAATTGATTCTACCGATAATTGTATTATTTTTTAATCTTGCTACGCTGTCGGAAACAAACGGGCCTTTGCTTGAATATGTAAATGGCATCCATGCATATTTTTTATCCTCATCGCTAAAACTTGCGGTTGCACTGTAACCTTTGTTTGCATATTTATATCGTGTACCGCCGTTACCGAGTTTATAAACGAATTTCCCCAATGGCTTCCAATCGCATCCAGAAGGGTTTTCAACTATTTCTCCTGCTGGTTCCGTTGGAGGTTTTGGTATTTCGGCTGCGGCATTTGAATCGCATTTTTTTGAACTGGGGTTATATGTATAACCTTGTGGGCATGATACTTGTTCAGCTCCAGATTGACCAGTTGTGACCGTAGGTAAAATGGCTGTGCGTGTGGGTGTCGTTTTTGACAGTGCATATAATCCTATGCCGCCTACACCTAGTAAACCGATGGCGGATGCTCCGATAAGTAATGCTTTATTGACCATATTTTACACCTTTGTTGGGGTTGCGATTGGAGTTGCTGTTGAAGCTGGGGTTTTCATTTTCATTACAATGATGGTTGTTACAATCAATGCGGTAAAACCGCCACCGATTATTAACGCCCATTTCAGGGTTTGACTTTTTTCATAGCCGTTTATACAATCTTGAACACAATTGTCATAACATTGATTTCCCGAACTGCCGCAAGGTCCGAGGCATTTGTTTTTGCATATCAGCATATCTTCTATTTTGTCGGCAAATGAATCAACGCATTCACGATATGCTGTCCCAGTCAGGTGAGCGCATGTACTCGCTTCTTTTTGTTCAACGGGGTCTACGACAGTACTTTGCACCGATATACCTTGACCTTTCAATACAAATCGCAATTGCGACCATATTGCCTTTCTTCCGTAGGGCAATCGTTCGTTAACGTATTCCCAGAATTCGTCAAAGGTATTATATTTTTTCATCGTGTCAACAAACAATTTGACTTCGGCTGCTAGTTGATTTCTGTCAGCACCTTGATAATCATTATAGATATATTGTTTGAACTCTTCAAGTTTTTCATTAGGATATCTTCTTTCCTCGTATGCTGAAGTACCGTATAGAATTTTTGGTGCGGTATTTCCGTATGGGCTATAATTGAAGGGGCTATATGTCATCATTGTGCTGCCTCTGGGGTTTTCTTACCTGATAAAAGTGCTACTGTTATTCCTACTACGGCGATTCCACCTACTCCGATAGCGGCATATTTCGCCCATGATGGAATACCACCGCCATCGTCTCCAACGGGATAACACATTTGGGTAGCACCATCTAAAGTATATCCTGCTGGACATGATGCATCTTGACTACCTTGAGGACCAGGCGTGATTATCGGGTTTACTGCACCTTCGCCAGCTCCAGCGTTTTTTTCGCATTGCGAAACACAATCAGTATAACACTGATTATCTCGGCCTTTGCATATATATTCACAATTAGATATGCAATTTTCTCCACCATTTTCACCATCTCCTACGGGAGTCATTGTAACTTGATGCATTACGTTATTTACATTCAGTACGTCATTTAAATATCCTTTGCTAACATCCCGGGAACTGCCGAGTGTGAATATTTCTGCTGGATTTGGATGACTTGTTGCGGTGAAACCAGGTTTTTCAACATTGAAGGTATATTTGAAATCGGCTACTTTTTTACCACTGGAATCGGAATCCATTATGACTTTGTATTTGAAAATTCCTTTGACATCTGTTTTACCCATATTTTTACCATTTATAAATATATCAGCGTTGGGTACTGGTATATTTCCATCCATAAGGGTAAATCCGATATACTTGGTACGCCATTTGATAAGTTCTTCTGGGCTAAAATCGTGGCATTTGAGTGGTAATACTCCTGGTTTTAAACTGGACCAGGGATGATGGTAGACACCACGGCATGTGCCTTCGGGGGTTTTAGGCCATAACGATATTTCTTTTGAGTAGGGTTCAAGGTTTTTTCCGACTTCGAATTGACCTAGACTATCTGGTGTCCAAGAAAAGTTTTGTGCTCCTCCGCTGTTAGAATTTGCTGCATCTATGTGTATGTAGTTATTCATACGTGGACCCATTGGATAGTATCCGTTTGCTTGTACGCCAGGGCTTGTTGCTTTGAGTATGTAAATAGTTCCTTTGCCATTATTATCCAGTCTGGCATATTTGAGGATTTTGTCATATTTGGTTAATTGTGGAGCAACTATTTCGGCTTTGTTCTGGGCATAGGTCAATGGTTTACCTGTAATTTTATCTTTGACGATATATTCAATTTTCCTATGATTTTCGGGTAAAGTCAAATGAATTTCGGTTATCGGGTTGGAATAATAATCCAAATCAACATAAACTGTTGCCCGGTTGGTTGTCAATTTCATTTTAACATTACCTTTTATCTCAAGTGCTTCCGTGTATCCTGATGGAACGGGTGCTTGACGTACATAAATGTGTTCGTCAGGTGTTTGCGATGCATCCACTTCTTGCCATCCCAACGCTATTTGGGTTGGATTTACGAATTTGCCATCAAAATCGTATATTTTGATTAATGCCTTTTTTATGGGATTATATTTTGGATTGGGTTTAAGGGGAGCTATCAATGGTACTCCAGCATTTATCTTGGAAATCTTCTCAAAGAAAGACCCAGCAGTTGCTCGTATAACTAAATCAAATTTGTCCGATAGATATGTTTCGAAATGAGTACCAGAGAAGATACCTGCATCAACGATTGTAGCATCAATTCCTCCAGGGACATTGCTACTGATTCCCATACCGCCTTTTTTCACAACAAATTTGAACGGGACTTCTTGGGTGGGAGCTTTTTCATTTACAGCAGATAAATCAAATTTGTAAAGAGTGTGGCCACCGAGATATGCTCGTAAATGTTGTGCTTGGTTTACAAAGGTTGGTGTCCATGATATATTTTCTGTAAACGGTATTGTGAAACTTCGGTAATCTGCTCTGTATTGCGCGGAATCTTTCGGATTGATATGGAACTTCAAATCTTTTTGCAGGAATTTTCCTGTTGTATCGCGAGGAATTTTGATACTCCAATAAACACGTCCTTTACCAGTTGTTTTAATATTTGTATATTTACCGAAGCCATCTGTTATCATCCCGGGAAATTCAATTCGTACTGGTATATTTTCCATACCTTTATTGAATGCATCTTTTATTAAAAGTCCAACATAGGCAAATGAATCTGGTTGCGGTATATATCCTTCGGCTTTCGTATATGCTCGGATTTGGTTGGCACCAGCTTTATATCCTTTCGGCTCAATTGCATCAGCGAGTTTATTGAGTATACGATAGTTTTTATCTTTCACAGCCGTTTGGATTTCTTGCCCCAAAACTTTCATGCTTGATATGTTCATCAATGTAACGATGAGTGCTGATAGTGGAGGAGCATTACTTCCAATGTATCTGGTAATTGTATTGTATGCTGATTTGAACCCCATACCTTTCAGGGTTTTCGCTTCTTTGGTCAATGCGGCGAAATCCTTATTCGCAACGGCAGTTTCGATTCGTTTGCCGATTCCAGCTTGATTTCCTCCAGCGTTTTTTAGGGTTAGCCATAGGGTTTCAATCGGGGATGTTGCTCTCAAGAATGCCAACGGGTCCCAGATGATACCTTCTTTGGCTGGTGTATGCGGTGTCACCCATTTTTGATATTGTTTTCCGTTGTATGTAAAATAGATGTTTTGCGAACTGCCTCGTGGAAATTCAACCTTTCCGTTGCCATCGGTTTTTTTTACGCCATGTTTATTTGAAACAACATTGATTCCCGCTACTGGCCCACTTTTGTTTTTCAGCAGAACAACATGACCGCCTAATACTTCATCGGGTTGATTTCTAAAATCAGCCAGTGCATCCCATGTTTGATGTCCATCGCCGCTTTTTGTAAAAGTTTTCTGATACCGTTTTCCTTGATAATTGAACCATGCGGTGCGAGTAGGTGGATTTTTTTCGTTTCGATACCTTACTTGGGAAAAATATTGTTTTCCGTTTACATCAGTAGGACCACTTCCGCTGTTGGTTCCAACGGCATTTCCCCAGTAAGATGTGATGTTAACGCCTTTGACTGGTCCAGCTTTATTTCTGACTTCAACAACATACTTGTCAGTTTCAGCCGAATATCTCTGGGATTCAGGGGATTTTGGTAGTTCCTTTGTTTCAGGATTGAATACGGGGTTATACGAGTTAGGATTATATGCGGCATCCATAATTTCACCAACATTTTTGATTGTGCGTAGGGAATATTTAATACTTACGAAAAGGTGGAATTATCATACTATTGACGATGAATAATAACTTTTATATATGCCCATATGCATATAGGTATACTCGAAAGGAGGCGAAAAATGGGTAGTGAAAGCATAAATTTTATGAATATTTATAAAGGTGGGGTAACTCCTTTATGGGGTGACTGGGTGAGAACCAATGACGAGAGTGGATTGGTTATATCGGTGGGCATAGATATAATTGTTCTATTGAGGGAGAATGGAACAAGGATATCGGTAAATGGGAATGATATAATTGAGCATTGGAAGGGATTCAAGTGGCGTGAGAAGATTATATGTAGCCAATGTGGGGAGATAATGGATTTTGAAACAATTGATGTGGAGCATGGATATGGTTCGCCTTTTGACGAGCAGAAGCATCAATTTTGCACTATTAAATGTATGATTATATTTTACACGGAGAGAAACGGGGGAAAGTGATTTGGGGATATGTAAGAAGTGCGGTAGGAAATTTCACTATTGCGGCAGTTGCGGTTTTGATGAGTTTTCTTCGAATGGTTATTGTTCCGATGCATGTTGGTTGAAAAGTGAGGAGTACGGTAAGAACGAGATAATGGTTAAGGAATTTTATCGTAGTTTGGATGGGTTACAAAGAAAAGCGTTCCGTCATATTCTTGATGAGGTAGATATGGATTATAGTTTTGGAAATATCATGGATAAATGGATGGACAAAATAGACAAGGTGTAAAAATGAAACTTTATTTGGTACATATAGATAAATCAGACGATGATTTTCCCGATAGTAGGCGGTATGATTCCGAGGCCGCATAAGGCCGAGTACAGCGAGGATATTGGCCAGTACTATACGGGACTGGAAATATCCAATGACTATAACGGAATAAGAAATTCGTTATTCACCTTGCGTGATGCTATTGAAGGAAATGTCT
>Ga0222679_1000147_pt1 | contig 29680 bp, 54 predicted proteins | sample AntAcemetagen939_FD_179843 | JGI IMG/M metagenome (GOLD analysis project Ga0222679, IMG submission 179843) | Saline water microbial communities from Ace Lake, Antarctica - #939 | ecosystem: Environmental > Aquatic > Non-marine Saline and Alkaline > Saline | place: Antarctica: Ace Lake...
TTCTGGCTTCAATGATTACATAGAAATAGGGCATAGATATTATCCTGATGGGCTAAAAAGATATGAAGTTAGAGATTATCAGGGGAAGATATTAGAGAAAAAACATAAGATGATAGGAACATTCTAAATAGAAGGAGTTAAAACAATGGACATAGCAACTTTAATAAAAGACTTGGGATTTCCAATAACTGTATGTGTGATACTTTTATGGAAATTAATACCCACAGTTAATGAACTTAAGACAGTAGTAACAGAACTAAAAGGAGTAGTGACAGAGGATAGCAATAATACAAGAACTATGGGAACGAATATAGCAAGTTTAACAACTGAAATAGCCCGACTTAATAAGAATGGAGTTAAGAAATGAGTATATTTCTAAGTAAAAATTTTCGCTTTTTAGAGATAGCCTGCCCTTGTTGTGGCAAGGTGAGACCGATTGATCCACGTTTAATCTTTTTGTTACAATCACTACGTAATAAAATAGGTAAACCAATTTATATTAGTATAGGTGGCGGAATAAGGTGCAAGGCGTACAATAAGAAAATTGGTGGTTATAAGTACAGTCCTCATCTTTTGGGCAAAGCGGTAGATATCCACGCTAAAAATATGGATATTGTTACTCTTGCTAAACAAGCAAAAGACGTAGGGTTCACTCGCATAGGCTTATATCCTTCAAATTACTTTATACACGTAGATGTTTTAGCACCCCGACCATCGGCAAGTTGGGTCCGGGACATTCAAGGTAGATACATATATTTCAAGAAATTGGAAGAGGCAATTGAATTTATAAACAAAAAGTGATATTATAATTATAAAGGGGGTGTAAAAATCCGACCAGTGTTGCCATAACTACGTTGTGAACAATGTCTGGAAACGTGAGGAAACTCACCACTTCCACCATATATTCGTAAGGAGTAAATGTGTATATAGATAAAATTAAGGAATTGAAGTTAAAAGAACCTGTAAAGATAGATATTAGCAATACCTATATTGCAACAACGATTATAGGGGATAAAGAATTCTATGGTGAAGGGGTAACCGAAGAAGACGCCATTAACGATCTGGAAGAGGCCATAAAAGATATATATGAAGATTTTAGGGAAGATAACACACCTTATACTGATAAAGGCGAAAAAATAAAGAAGAAGTTTTTAGATAGATTTAAAATTGGTTAAGACCGATTCAACTCTGGCTGTTACGAGGATTACTCGGTAATTGAAATAAAAGAAAGGAGGTGATGATGATGTTAAATGGTTAATAAAGCAATTAATTAAATTAGGACTTAAAGCTATGATTTATCCAGCAAGTAATGAAATTGGGATTTCTGCGTATTCAACTAAATCTTTGTTAAATTATATCGGGGAATGTCCTGTAGAATGTTATAAATATAAATTCGAATATTAAAAAATGAAAGGAGATGAGAACCTTGGAGAAAATAATTCTAATTATAATCACCGCATTGGGAACACTCGGGGAGACTTACGCACATAAAGCACTTGATGCTATAGAAGCATGGGTAACCAGAAGTGAAACCGAAGTAGATAATGCACTATTTTACAAAGTAGTTACTTACATTAAGAGCTGGGAACCAAAAAACCCTACATAAAACCAAGTAAAAAAGAAGTGCTAAAAGCCAGGTTGGCGATAATAGCCTGGCTTACCCTGTATTTAATTAAAACTAACCAAAAGAATAAGATAATAACAATATTTAAGAATAGGGGAATATTTTTAAAGCATGCTGAATATATAGCAAGTTGGAAACAGGACAAAGATAATCAGGGATTCGCAAAGAGACTTGATCAAGAAATGAGAGATGAGATAGATAGTTTTTTAAATAGCAGATAACTCCGCACACAACCACAACTAAGTTCTGAGATACGAGAGCTCAGGCACCTCCAAGGCTACTCAGCCTCATCCACTGGGTAGTCTTTTTTATTTGATAAAGAATAGAATATATGATATAATTTAGTAGTCGGATCAGTTGAGTCGGGGAGCAGTCGAAACTCTCCGGCTCTTTTTATTTTAATAACCCTTCCAGCCCGCCCTGAAACTTTCTCCCATTACATAATTGCTTCTAAAATTTACTATAATTAGGCTGAAACAAGCCATATCCCCTTACGCCATTACCTAAAAAGTATAATATCCAAAAAAAGGGCATTCTGAAGCGATTATGGCGATTCATAGCTTCTGAAGGACATTCCATCATAAATATAAATAAAAAATATAAATAAATAACAAAAAACACTTGACAATTTAAAAAGAATAGTATAAGATATAGGTAGATATTAAAAAGAAAGGAGATAGAGAATATGCCAGATAAAATTATCATAGGATTCCAAGTCGATAAGGAGTTTAAAAAAAGAGCAATCGAGGCAGGTAAAAAATATAAAGTTAATGGAATTCCTTTTCCTCTAAATTTATCATGCTTTTGTAAAATGGCTACAGGAATGTTAATGAGAAAAATAGAAGGAGGAAAAGATGACTAAAAAAGAAATTATTGCAGGGCTTGTTAAAAAGTATCACGAAGCAGACTATAAGTGGGAACATGCAAGCTGGGAAGGGAAAGAAAAGTATCACGAAGGTCAAGTTGATATATTAGAGGAAATATTAGAGGATATATTTGGCTTTAAAGACCTTTATTGTACTAAAGAAGGAATATTAATGGGTGGACAGAAAGAAGTAAAATAAGAAGGGGGAAATAAATGTTAAAGAATGAAGGAGGATTAAATGATGGATATTTACCGAAAACAAATTATTGAGTTAACAAAAGGTATTCAGTATCGGTTAACACCGTTGGATGGCGAATGGGATAAAATAAACATAACTCGTATTTTTCATAGAGATGATTACAAGAGCTTGGATAAAGTTATTGATTTACTTAAAAAGAAAGGAGGTGAATAAATTGAAATTAATGAAAATAATATCACAGCATAGAAGGGATTTTAGTGGTATATATAAATGTGAAGGTTGTGGAAATGAAGAAGAAAATAGTGGTTATGATGATAGAAATTTTCACGATAATGTTACTCCACATTGGAAGTGTAGTAAATGTGGGAAATCCACTATTGATATTAAGGGAAAACCGGATTTTATTCAGACTAAATATAATGATTATGAAGTTGTATAAATGTTAATTAAAAGAGAAAGGAGGTGAAAAAGAATGTTAGAAGAAGATTTAAAGACAATAAAAAATTGTGAACTTGATATTGAACTGCTGAATAGGAAGAATGAATTATTGTGTAATGAGAATAATTCAGAAATTACCAAACTTAGAAATAAAATCATATTAACCGAATCAATAATTGAAGAAGAGTTGAAAAAATCCGGAGAAGATAAAATTGAGTGTAAATTAGGTTCGGCCAGTTTTAAAAAGATGCCTGATGAATGGATTTACACAGATGAATTGATGGCTTGGATAAATTCTCTACCTGAAAAACTCAAAGAACTATACCTCAAAGTTGTTACCACAGTTAAAAAGGGCGACCTGAAGAAACAGATAATAGCTTACAATGATATGCTATTTGAGAAAAGTATATTTCTTGAGAAATGGTCTGAGGACGTTGAATTATTTTTGCATACGGAAGAAAAAGACTTCAAAGTCAAAGGTATAGAAATAAAACGTCAGGATCCTAAATTCAGTTACACAATTAAAAAGAAGTGAGGTGTTATATTTGTTAAGCATAAGAAAACTCCGGACAGTTTTAGAACAATTTGTTATGTTTTGGGACAAGGAGCCTAGTAAAACAGTAAAGGATAGAATAAATATCAAGAGAAAGAAGAAAATGGTCATTGAAGAACAAAACGGAAAAACGAGGTCGGTTCGAAAAACTATAATCTATATTGAGATTGTAGAATAATGTTAGTAACAAAAATTTAGGAGGTGATTTAATTGAAAATGAAAATTGAAGAACTAAACCGAGCAAGTGAAGGAGACACTCTCGAACTTGAAGGAACAGTCTTTAGATTGAAAGAACCAAACTCAAATGATTTCGATGGTGAAATTATATGGGGTCAGTTCATCGTGCTAAAAGATGACTCAGGCGAACAGGGAGCTTGGTTAAAGTTGGGGGCAAAGGAGGACAGGGTTGCAAAGGGAACTAAAATAAAAATTAAAGGTAAGTTAGGTAAAGAGTACACAACCAGCCGTGGAGCAAAGGCAAGGTCTATCAATAACTGTGATTTTGAAGTATTAGAAGCAGGACAAGCACCTACACAATCTTCAGCAAAATCTACTAAACAATCTTCGGAGAGTCCAACACAAAATGGAAAAGTTGATGATAAGGTTTGGAGAGAAAAAGACTTGAGGATGGCAAGAGAATCAGCACTTAAAAATATAACACAATTTGTAGTGGCAAAAATGGTGAAATTAGAAGATCGCTTTAAATATGCTCAAGAAGATGTTGATTTTATCTACGAGGATATGCGATTAACCAGTGAAGATATCACCAAAGAGTTTGGCGGGACTACTAAAGAAGAACCCAAGGAAGAAAGCAAAGAAGAAAAGATAGAAAAAGCAAGAGAAGCAGTAGGTAAGACTGAATTTAAACCAGCTTCTACCAAACAAAAGAATATAATCTTTGGCTATCGTGATGAAAAAGGTTGGCATAAGGGTATTATCGAATCCCGTTATGTTGAAAAAGACGAAATAAAAGAGATAGGAGACCCCAAGAATCTTTCCGTAGAAAAAGCAAGTGAATGGATTGAGCTTTGGTGGGGTGAAGAAGGCAATCCCGAAGATATCGGAGCAAGGAAGCAGAGAGAGATTGACAATCCCAGGGATAAAAACGGAAAACTTGTAAATGCTTTAGTAAAAGGGGATAAGACTTCTCTTGCTAAAGATATCTTAATCGATGAAATCAATGCTTTAAGACGAGAGAATTTCTTAAATGATGATGTAAAATTTGAAGAAGAGTTGGGTTATAATCCTAGACTTGAGAACCTGACTGAAAAAGAACTATCAGCATTGAAGGCTCTATTGAAGAAGTATCATCCGAAAGATTGGTAATATTTGCCTGCCCTGTTGATGCGCTGCCATCAAGGTAAGAGAGCACAGATTTGTAGCAGAGGCATCACTGTGTTGGGAACAGGGTGGGGAATCCTGTCAGGGCAGGCAATAAAAGGAGATAAATAATGGATAATTATGTTTTGGGAATTATTTCGGGAATTTTGGTTTTTATTTTATGGAAGATTATATCACCGTTTATAATGTTTATATTAGAAACTTTGGAAGTTGCTTATAAATATAATATTAATAAAAAGGAGGTGATAAAATGACTGATTTCACGGTTAATAAAGAAGATAAATATTATGAATATCATGGTGAAGTTTGGAGGATTCTACAAAATGGCGAAAATATTCTATTTGCAAAAAAGGAAACATTAATGGATTCTGGAGAGGGTACGTACGTGCTTCTTTATGACCCTAACAACAAAGGCTTTAAAGATAGATATTCTGATATTTCTGATGTAGATAGAATATTTATAAAAAAATAATATTATAACCTATCCTGTAACATGAAAGTGTTAGGTTTGGACTACGGTAATGTTCGGTGTGGAGAAGGTAGTGGAGTTGGGGTAGCTTCACCAGGATAGGTTTTAATTGATTAAAAAAGGAAGGTGTGATATAATCTTTAGTAGGAGCATAAAATCGTGATAAAATTAAAATTAAATCAAAATCAAATAATAGCCAAACAGAGACCATCGTTTCACGTTTCCTATCTGTCACGAGATAGGTTGCTCCTGCGGTGGTTTTTTTGTTTGGCTATTTTATTTGAAAGGAGATAGGTTCTGTTTAATAAAAAAGAATATAAAAGACAATGGAAACTTAATCACCCAAAGGAACTAAAAGCATATGATAAACAATATAACCTTGACCATAAGAAAGAACGAAAACAATGGTATATCGACCACAAAGAAGAAAGAAATGAATATAGTAAACAATGGAATCACGACCATAAAGAAGAAATAGCAACAAATAAGAGGAAATGGAATGAAGAAAATCCAGAATATTATAAACAATACTATCTTAATAATAGAGAAGCATTGTATGGACAAAATCAACAATATCGTAAAGATAATCCAGAATGTGATAAGCAGTATCGTTTTAGCCATAAAAAGGAAACAGCGGAATATATGAAACAACACCTTCAAACTCCAGAAGGTAAATTGAGTCATCAGAGGGCTAACTTTAAAAGACGTGATTTAGGGTTTATTCCTTTGAATGAATACTTCGAGGGAAGTGAAGGACACCATATCAGTCAGAACTTCGTAATCTACATGCCTAAAGAAATACATAAGAGTTTATACCACAACCTTCGGACAGGTAAAAATATGGAGAAGATAAATAAATTAGCGATAGAATTTTTGTAAAGAGAGGAGAAAGAAAGTGGCAGACGTCAAATGGATAAAGCTGGTCACCGAATTTTTTGACGATGAAAAAATTAAACTTATTGAAAATATTCCAGAGGCAGATATGGTTTTAATTATCTGGATTAAGTTATTAACATTAGCAGGTAAAAAAAATGTCAATGGTTATATATTTCTAACTGAAAATATTCCCTATACAGATGAAATGTTAGCTACAATATTTAATCGACCTCTTAATACAATAAGGCTGGCATTAGAGACTTTTAAAAAATTCGGAATGATTAGTTTCGATGAAAACGAGATTATGTATATAACTAATTGGGAAAAGCACCAGAACATTGAAGGGCTTGAAAAAATAAGAGAGCAGAACAGATTAAGACAAATAAAATTTCAGAAAGAACATAAGAAATTACCTAAACCAAAGAAGGATAACGTTAGTATAACGTTGGATAACGCAACAGATAAGAAGAGATTAGATAAGAAGAGATTAGATAAGAAGAGATCAGAAGAAGAAGAAGAGAAAGATATTGTTTTTACTAACACATTACAAGAATTCAAAGACATGAGAAAGACAAAAAAGAAACCAATGACAGAAAAAGCAATATCAATGTTGTTAAATAAATTAGATAAGATAACTACTGATGATAACGAACAGATTAAAATAATGGAACAGAGCATATTTCATTGCTGGGATAGTGTATACCCACTAAAAGAAAATAATAACCAAGAGGCAAAAGATAATATGCCAATTTTAAAATAAATAATATAATATTTTGTAAATTTTAAAATAAAGGAGGATCGGACATGGAATTTTACAATTATTCAGCTGAACAGGCAAGTTTAGGTTCACAGTTATTAAATGCAGAAGCTGTGGTAAATAGTATAGAGATGTTACAACCAGATGATTACGACAAAACTACACATCAATTAATATTTAATGAAATTAAAATAATGTTCAAAAATAATATAGGGGTCGATTTGGTTACCTTAACCGAACAATTGAAGAATAAAAACCTATTGGAGAAAATAGGCGGGGCTACTTACCTATTTCATTTGATTAACAGTGTGCCTACTTCGGCAAACATCGGATATTACAATAAAATTGTAAAGACAAAATCAAATCAGAGAAAAATATTAGCTATTTATAATGATATGAAAGAAGGCAAATTAGAAATAGATACTGGGATACAAAAAATAATAGCAATTCCCCAGGTAGAAATAAAAGAAGAAACCTTAAAAGAAATATTTAGTAACGCTTTAAGTAAATCCGTAAAGGGGACAGAGTATAAATTCGATATACAGATATTGAACCGGTATTTGGGAGGGCTTGATAAGGCTGAAATATTAACTATTGGAGCTTTCACAAGCCAGGGTAAAACCAGCCTGGCGATTCAATTGGCAATAGATTTTGCAGAAAACGATAAGAAAGTATTATACATAAGTGGTGAAATGACTACCTATGAAGTGGCCAGGCGTATAATAGGAAACAATAATCAGAAAAATATTATGGATCTTCGTAAAGGAATAATAAGCAAAAAAGAAGAAGAGGAGATAGAAAAGATAATTGGCTTGGCCAGCAAATGGAAACTAAATATTAAGAAGGTTACCAGCCTGGATGATGCAGAGAAATATATTAGAAAATATAAACCGGAAATAGTATTTCTTGATTACCTTCAAAACCTGGGTGTTGAAAATGATTATAAAGAGATCACCAAAAACATGCTTCGTATCCACGCTATAGCCCTGCAAGAAGAAATTACAATAATAGTATTGAGCCAATTATCCAGGGGAAGTAAAGATTTAGTGAGGAGACCTCGATTAAATGATCTAAGGGGGTCTGGCAGGATTGAAGAAATAAGTAATATGGTGATACTAATCTACTGGGAAAATAGGATCAAAGAAAAATTAAAAGAAAGAAAGGGGGGAGAAGAACCTGAAAAATTAGAATTAACCATAGCAAAAAACCGTGCTGGGACGATCGGCCGCTTTGAATTAGCTTTCTGGCCTGAGTGGTGTCGTGTAAAAGAGATTGAAACTAATTTTAAGGAGAGTTATTATGAGCAAAACCGATGATTATGAAAAAGCCAAAAGGGAAATACAGAAAAAGAACTTAACGCCGGATGAATACGAAAGAGCTATTCGGGAGTTGTGTAAAAGATTAAATTATTAAAGTAAATAACGTTTCGCAAGCGAAACGGAAGGAGGGTAAAGATGAGTTATAAAGATACTATGACTTATGCTGTCGCTATGCACGATTTCGATAAGATGTGCAAAATAAATTTTAAGAAGATGATAAAGAAATTAGAAGCTGACCCATTAATAAAGAAAATAATTAAAGAATGTAATGAAAAGGAGGAAAAGAAAATGACGATGAAATTTAAAATGAAACATGACAAGTTTAAAAAGTTACCGTACTTAGATGTTAAAGTTGTGAAGGTGGGGAAGGAGGAACCTAAATATTTTGTAAAAGGAAAAGTTGGAGGTAGATTGGTTGGGATGTTTGCCAAAAAAAATGGGGAAATATGTACCGAGGTAATCAAGCCCAAGAAAGGTTGGTGGGTCAATGGCGAGAATTTGGGCAAGATAAAGTTCCCATGCTTTTGTAGTTATCGATATTTTATTAGCGGTAAAAAAGGCGATAAAAGTAACGGAATGTTAATGAAATTAGGAAACAATTATTATATTGCAAACATAGGTAGCCAAGGCGACTGGACTCCATATTTTGTAAGTTACGATTTGAAATTTCTAATAGAGAATTTTAATATCCACATCCTAAAGGGGAAAATCATTCTCTGGGAGGAAGAATAAGATGTCAATGAATACGAAAGAAGCGATTGAGTTTTTAAATGATTTACAAGATGATTATGAGGAATTACAAGAAGAAGGTAACAATAAAGGCATATTAGAAGTTATTAAATTATTAGAAATGTTAGAAGAAATAGGAAGGGTTTATGATATAAGCCACTTTAAACAAAAATACTTTCCAGAACCAAAAGAGAGACTCGTTGAATTAGTAAAAAAGATGGATAGAGAAGTAAGAGAACTTTTAAATATGTTAGGAGGGTGATTAAAATGAGATGGGGCAAAAGAATATTAAAAGTAGTTAAGAGTAAGAATATTGTTATTTGATTTCCAAAGTAAAATATGTTATAATTCTTAATAGCGGTAAGAAAAGCAATTTTTTATTTTGTATCAAAATTATAGGGTGTAGAGTAGGTTTTTAGGAAGTTTAATTGCTTTCTTATCGCTGACTGAAATATACCCTATTTTATTTGGAGGAATTATGTTTAATAAAAAAGAATACTATAAACAATATCGTGAAGATAATCCTGAAAAGATAAAGGAATACAGGAAACAATGGTATAAAAATAATCCAGAAAAGGTGAAGGAACAAAATAAACAATATCGTGAAGATAATCCAGAATATCATAAACAATGGCGTAAGGATAACCCAGAGAAGGTGAAGGAATGTAGAAATAAATGGAAAAAAAACAAGAGGAAAGTAAGCACAAAATATAATCTTACTTGCAAAATGAGTAGTGCAATAAGGAAGTCTTTGAAAAGTAATAAAGAAGGCAGACATTGGGAAGGTCTTGTTGGTTATACTTTGAAAGACTTAATAAGACGATTAAAAAAGACTGTACCTTCAGGTTATACTTGGCAGGACTTTTTGGAAGGCAAACTACATGTAGACCATATTATACCAATATCAGTTTTTAACTTTACAAACTCAAATCATATAGATTTTAAACGGTGTTGGGCTTTGTCTAATTTACAATTGTTACCAGCTAAAGAAAATATAATTAAACATAATAAATTAATAAAATCATTTCAACCAGCATTAGAAATTTAAATATTGATAAAAAGGAGGCAAATTTATGAGATTACGTTGGTCTAACGAAGGATTAAAAAAGCCAATTAAGGAAGCGGAACGACCCAATGAATCAAATTGGTGGGCTTTATTCATAGTTCTAATTGTGATGGTGATATGTTTTATTCTTAAAGTAATGGAGATGTAAGATGACCAGACTGGTATTGATGAGGGGCAGTCTAAAAGATTGGCAACCAAAGAAGAAAAAGAAAAAAGACGAGAAACAAATACTCTATGATCAGCTTGATAAATTATGGCCTAAAGCTGTCAAAATAACCTATGGACACTTTGATGGGGATTATTATTATTGTGAAGTATGCGGTAAACCCTGTAAATCGGGAGAGGGTGCAGGCGTGGGATTGGGGATAGCTTCTCATCATATTGAAGGGAAACAAAGCTATAACCTAAGATGGGAGATCATAGGTGGCACTCCTGTGTGTTCAGGTTGCCATACTATGAGAAAAGATTCAGCACATCAAGACAATACCGCATTTAAAAATAAAATGATTGAAAAGCGAGGTCAGAAATGGTATGACAAATTATTAAAGATTAAAGGAGACAAAGAGAAATGGACAATAAAGAGAATGAAAGAGAGGAAAGAGGGATTACAGAAAATTATAAAATTAGCGATGGATGGAGATATTTGATAGAGGATTGCAAGGCAATAATAAGCCAAAGGGTAAAGAACTTTAGAATGGAGTTAATATATGCTTATGCAGAAATAGGCGAAAGAATAGTAAATGATGATATTTACCAGAAATATGGAAAGGGAAACAATGAATTTCTATCATCTTTATTTGAAAGCGTAGAGATAGGCAAGACTAACGGATATGCGGCAATACATTTTTATGAAAGTTATTTTATGGGAAAAGTGAAAGATGTTTCCACGGGCATGGAAACAATAATGAGCAATAACTTTATTGAAGAAGGGGATAACATAAGTTGGAACAAAATCAAAACCAAGTATTTAACTACATCAAAAGAACCGGAACAACCTACACAAGATTATATAAGATGTCCCCAGTGCGGTTTGGAATATGAATGTCCTAAGTGTGGAAGGAAATATAAATTGTGAATAAAATAATATGCGGGAGTGCTAAACCAGTTTTGGAAACCTTACCGTCTGAATCAGTTAATTGCATTGTAACTTCTCCACCATATTTTGGATCGAGAGATTATGGTATCGAGCCGACTATCTGGGATGGGGCAGAAGGGTGCGATCATGAGTGGGGAGAAAAAAGGAAAATACCTAAAACAACTCAATGGAACACAGGTGGTGTATTTGACCCTAATAATAGAAAAATAGTTCAAGAAGAAAAATACATAGGTCAATTCTGCACTAAATGCTCCGCCTGGCGTGGCAGTCTTGGACTTGAGCCAACCTTTGAGCTATATATCAAGCACTTATGCAATATATTTGATGAGGTCAAGCGGGTATTAAGAAATGACGGTACTTGCTGGGTGAATTTAGGGGATACATATAATTCTCATTCTGCTAAAAGTAAAAATGTAGGTGGTTTTGAAGGGAAGCAAATGAGAAATAATAAAGCATATTCGGATAGTAAAATAGTAATTAAAAAAACTGGCGTAGCTGATAAATCCCTTTGCCTCATTCCCCAACGCTTTGCAATAGAAATGGTAAATCGTGGCTGGATTTTGAGAAATGTAATCATCTGGCATAAGCCAAATTGTATGCCCTCATCAGCGAAAGATAGGTTCACGGTGGATTTTGAGTATATTTACTTTTTCGTGAAGGGTAAGAAGTATTGGTTTGAACAGCAATTAGAACCACATAAAGAAGTTTCAATTAAAGCAAGAAATCCAAAACTTAATCAGACAACAAATATAGGTGCTAATAGAAGTGCTGTTAATGTTCAAATGGGTAATGAATCAAGTAGATTTATACCAGAAGGTGGCCGCAACAAGCGAACCGTCTGGACTATCACACCCAAGCCATTTAAGAAAGCCCATTTTGCAGTATTTCCAGAAGCACTTATCGAAACACCGATAAAAGCAGGGTGTCCGAGATATGTCTGCAAGAAGTGCGGTAAGGCGAGGGAGAAGATGTATAAAGACATTGACAATAGACATTGGACTGATAGGCAGAAAGCAACGAAAAAAGGCATGATTTTAAATGAAACAGGGCAGAGAAACGATTTAGGAGGCTCATTTGAAACAAAAGAAACGCAATTTATAGGACTTACCGATTGCGGTTGTAATGCAGGGTTTGAGGGCGGTATAGTTTTAGACCCCTTCATGGGAGCAGGAACGACAGCGGTAGTAGCGAAGAAGCAAGGCAAGCAATATATCGGCATTGAGATTAAGCAGGAATATATTAATATAGCCAATAAGAGGATAAGGAAAATCCCAGAATTATTATTTTAGGCTAAAATAGCGGGACAACGTTAACCGGGACAACGTTAACCGAAAAGGCGGAGCAAAACACTCCGCCTCGTTTCAATTAGATTTAACCCCCTATTCATCATCGATAACGTTTACCTTCTGCCAACTCCTCCGGTTCAATCCAAGCTTAACACTTATCTGCCTTATTCTCTCATAGCTGACATCATAGATTTTACCAATCTCCCGGAGAGATTTGCTTTTCAATAGTTCTCTCAATTCGCTTTTCTTTAAATCTTTCATTTTTCCTCCTTATTTTAAATTGACTCTGATCTTTACTTCATATAATAATTTACTAACTAAACTATTTATAAATTCTAAAGCAGGGATATGCACATCATCAACTAATACTGTTTCATGGCCTTGTAATAGTTCTCTAATTTCTTTAGAAAATATCTTTCTTAATTGTTCTTCTTTAGTCAATGTTTTCACCTCCTCCGGGTTTAATATCATCACACCACCATTTTTGATTAATTCGTCAATTCCCCAATCTTCCATTTTAGCTTTCTCCTCTTTAAAACCTTTTTCGCCGGATTTTAATACTTTCATAATCTTTTCTCCTTTCTTAATATTTTTATTAATCTTTATTCTACTATTTCCAGTCTACAACCACAATCACAATAACATTTCTTATACTTCAACGCCCAACCATAAAATATTTTTTGACATTTTGAACACACTGCTTTAGGCATCATAGCCACCCCCTTTCTTCTTAGCCATGCGACCCTAACGATCATCAAAATGAAAGCTGTAAAAATGAGATTTAAAAACATTGTTTCACCTCCTCTATTTCTTTTACTCTATATATTTTATAATCTTTATCTGTAATATCTCCGTTAAAGGCTATTACTTGACCAATCTTAACAGGGTAGTCATCTTCTACTTCTTTCTTTCTGTGTCCCCCAGTGTAAAGATTTTGTAATAATAGCATTTTCATCAAATTCACCTCCTTTCGGTTAAATAATCAAAATAAAACGCTCCAGGATTGCATACAATGAACGAATCTATAGTAGCCCTTACGATTGTACCTGTGTTTTTGCCTCTTCTCTTTTACACTTCTCGCAAACTACCGGCTTGTCTAAATTCATAAGAAAATCCAGAGCATCGATTTTGACTTCTTTCTTGCATATTTTACAATATTGCTTTGTGTAAAAATCTGTCATCTGTTTCACCTCCTTCATTTTAAAATAGTAAATAATAATTAAATAATAAGTAATCACAACCCCGGACATTATAGAGTTCAATAAATAACATCCGGAGTTCTGACGGCTTATATTCTATATTCTCTTATGCCTAAAAATCCGTTAGCTTTTCTCTTTGCTTTTTCTCCATCATACCACCGGGTATTATCATAAACTATAACTATATCTTTATTACCATCAAAGTATCTATAACCTTTATACATATACTTTTGACCAGATACGAACCTTTTCCAATAAGATAAATTATTTATAGAATGCTCCCCTAAGTAATTTTCTCCTCCGTTAGTATAAATCAATGTTTTTGTTTCGTTTAACATATTAATAACCCCCCTTATTAACGTCATACTGTTCTAATTCTTTCCTGATTTTCATTAAATCCGAACATTCTTCAGAGCCTAAACCTATCAAAGAAGCCGGAAACAAGCCAAATTGAACCCCAAATTTCTCATTATCATTTAATGATTTATAAACTTCCCTTAATTCTTCTTTACTTAACATCCTTAAAACCTCCAGCGGTAGGCCGCCACCCTTATTTTAGATAAGTAATTCTCTTTGATATTTTTGATTCATATAAACAAATTTATTTCTTATAGCTTGCTTTTGTGTATTAGTCAAAATTATATTATTTTCGTGATTTTCTTTTTCTTTCCAAATATATTTACCATCACCTAATATAGTTTGCCATTCAATTTTAACCCTATATTCTCCGGTAACTTTCCTAACCTTCTTTGCTTTTGCTTTCCACTCATTCGCTATATCAATATTTTCAGTTTCATGTAACATTTTGCCTTTATAACAATAAAAGTAAGGTTTAATTTCTTCATATTCTACCTTTATAGCTATATCATCAATACAATCAATAGCATGATATTTATATTTTCCCTTGATAATATCAATCTTGTTATCTTTTGTTATGCCGGTAGATAGATTAAAAGCGTTTTCACTGTGTATAAAATCATAAACCATTAAACTAACCCCCTTATACTTGATTTAAATCTTTAATAAAATTATTTACATTCTGATATAATACTTCACTATCATTCATTTCTTCTAAAAGCTCCCATTGTTCATAGGTTAAATCATCTACGTTACTAACCTTATAAGTGTAAAATGTTTCGAAAACTTGTTTATGTTTGCTATCATTAACCCATTTTCTTATTAAATCTTTTTGCTTTTTAGTTAAATCCCTCATTTATATTCACCTCCTTTAATTTAATAAAGTATCAAATAAAATAACCTTAATAATGCCCACCTAATAAGATGGACACTATAAAGTTATCTACAATTAATATTTTCGTTAGGTGCTAACTTATACCCACAATCTTGGCAGTCTTTACATTTTACATTTTCATTTTGTAAAATATAAGGACATAATAAATTGCAACAACTTTCGTCAGTGGTGAAGTAATCACATTTTATTAATATAGTTACCATCCTTTAAACCTCCTTATTTGTTTAACTATACTTATTATATACCTATTAAACTAATTGTCAAGCATATATTAAAAGAAAAGTAAAAATAAATGAAAATACTTTAAATATTTGACAATCCCTTTTAAATACCTTAGTATAAAGACATGATAAACACAGTAGATACTCCTAAACTAACCTACCCGGTAACAATACTTGAAATCGAGCCAAAAATACCAAACATAGATGATACTGGTCCCACACAAGATAAAAAAGAGGATAAAGATAAATGCAAAAGCTAAAGAGAACCATCAAAGAAGTAGAATTTCTAAACGCCTACATCAAGCATAAAGGCAATGCGACTAAGGCTTATCTAGAAGTTTTCCCTCAAGTTAAGAAAAACTCAGCTGCTGAATTAGGTTCAAAGCTTTTGAAAAAGATTGATATTTCCATGTCCGAATTATTAGATAAAATAGGCATAGATGATCATACAATTAGCCAAAAACTATTAGAAGGCCTCAACGCCACAACTACAACCGGCAAGGGAAAAGATAAGGTTATAAAGCCAAATTACTACATCCGGGCCAGATACTTAGATATGATCCATCGCTTAAAAGCCAAATATCCGATAGATGAGACCAGGCTAAGACTTCCCGGGATAGGAGACGGAGCCACATCAGTAACCTTACATGAGATAGTCTATGGAAAAGACGGCAAAAAGAAGATAAAAGAGAAAACAGAGACCACCAGGAGCGAAGACAGGAGCGAAGAGCCACCATTTTAGCTAATTAGCTGATTTTTGAAAGTGTTATAAACAAACACTTAATTACCAATGCTGTACCAGTCCAGTAAAGAAATAGAGCAATCATAGAGGATTTAGAGGAGATTCAGAGGTATAAAGACAGGCAAAGCCTCCTCGAAGCCTCTTAAATGGTAAAATAGAGCGATTAAGAGGGTAGTATGAGTGAACCAGAGAGCAATAGAGGAGATAAGAGGCTAAAAGCTATCAAAGGTGGCTAATGAGTGAAAATTGAAAGCGTTGGTACATAAGGCTTTGTTATGGGTTGAGCATAGGGCTGATACAAGATAGAAAGTTAGAGCTTTGGAAGTTAAGAGCTAAGGCTTGAGGTTGAGCTTGAGGCTTGAGAGGTTGAGGAAGCTGGAAGCTGAGAGGTTGAGAGAAAAGGAAAAAAGATAATTCATATATCAAGATTGTATATAGAAGGGCGGAGGGGCAGGAGAGGAGAAAAAATATATATATAGTACCTACTTCTCTACAAATTTTTTATAATTTCTGAAGGGGTAAAATAGATAAAATATGAATAAAGAGGAATTGAAAAATTATCGTAAACTATATTATAGAATATGGCGAAAGAATAATCCTGAAACAGAAAAAGAAATAAAAAGAAGATATCGTAAAAAACATCGTTCTGAAAGGTGTGAATATAACCAACAATGGAGAAAGGGAAAATATAAAACAGATTTAAAATTCAATCTTAATTCTAAAATATCAAAATCAGTAAGAAAATCTTTAAAAGGCAATAAAGTTGGTCGTTGGGAAGACTTGGTTGATTATACTACAAATGATTTAATTAAAAGGTTAAAGCAAACAATTCCCAAAGGGTATACTTGGAAAGATTATTTAGAAGCTAAATTACATCTCGACCATATTATACCAATTGATGTATTTAATTTTACCAAACCAGAACACATAGATTTCGAAAGGTGTTGGGCTTTAGAGAATTTAAGACTATTGCCTGCTAAAGAAAATTTAATTAAGGGCAATAAATTAAGTAGACCATTTCAACCAGCTTTAAGTCTTTAAGGGGGAATTATGAAAGACAGATTAGAAAATTATGATAGAGAAAATGATGTTTTATATATTTCAAATACAAAAAATAAACCATGTATAAGTTCAGAACCTATTGATGGAGTTGTAATAAGACGTGATGAAACTTCAAAAATAATAGGGGTTACTATATTTGATGTTGGAAAAGCTATAGTTCTTAATTGTAAAGAAATTTAAAAGGGGGAAATATGAATCTCGACATAAACTTACCACACCATTACAAGGAATATGACTGGCAAATTCCGATAGTTCGTGCGTTCCAAGACAATAAGGAAATATGGATGAACATACACCGTAGAGGAGGGAAAGACCTTCTCTGTTTTTGCCGTCTTCTCTTACCTTCGGCTTTTAAGAGGCCGGGAACCTATCCTTATGTCTGGCCGACCCTAAAGCAGGGAAGAGACGCTATCTGGGAAGGCAAAGATGAGGAAGGAAGAGACCTCATGAAATATTACATCCCGCAGGAAATGATAATCAAAAAAGATAATGCAGATATGAAACTGACCGTAAGGTCCGTGGGGGGGACTTCTCAGATACAGATATTCGGCACCAACAAACAACAGTATGAAGCAATGCGGGGAAAACCGGCTAATCTTGCGGTATTTGCCGAATACGCCCGGCAAGACCCCAGAGGTGCGGAAGTTGTATCTCCCATGTTAGTGAAGACCAATGGAATAGCCGTATACAACTCGACTCCGAACGGAAACAACCATTTTAAACAAGGTTATCATATGTCCAAAAACAACCCTGACAGTTGTTATCACATAACGGCGACTGTCGATGATACCTTCAACCATAACGGCGACAGGCTCGTGACCGAAGAGGCAATCCAGAAGGAAAGGGACAAGGGTAAAACCGAAGATTACATCAATCAGGAATTTTACTGTTCGTTCAACCAAGGTATAGAAGGGACTTACTTAGGCAAACAGATGCAGATTGCCGCCAATGATGGAAGGATACTCGGTCTGGCTTATGATGAGACCGTACCTGTGAACACAGCCTGGGATCTTGGGGTCGGAGATTTCATGTCTATTGTCTTCTACCAGATGATAGGAAATTGGGTTCATGTCATTGATTATCTCGAGGCTACGGGATACTCGTTTTTATACTATGCACAGAAACTGAAAGAAAGACACGATGAGAAAGGTTACTTCTACGGTACCCATTATGCACCTTTCGATATCAAGGAAAGAGAGATGGGAAGTGACCACGAAGAAGTCAAGGCCTTGACAAGAAAGGAAAAAGCTGAGAAAATAGGATTGATCTTTGAAGATGTGGAAAAGACCAGTTTTCAGAACAGCGTAGACAACGCCCGGGCTATTATGCGGAGATGTAAATTTAACTCCGACAGCAAGGGAGTTAGGCTGTTGATAACCCATCTCGAACAGTGGGGGAAGAAGTGGAACGACATCAATCAGGAATACGGTGATTTTGAGGCTACAACCGTCCATAAACACGCAGGAGCAGCTTTTAGGTACATGTCAACCACTGTAACGGAAATGACGCATATGACAGATTATGACGACATTACTGATGATTATGAAAAGAAGTGTACCGAATTTGTAGGTTTATAAGATTATAAAATTTGGAGGGGGAAATCATGAAAGCCAAAGAAGTTAGTGGAGATATTATAAGTATCCAAATTAATGATAAAACTGGGGTTTGGAGACCAAAAACATTTATTAATATCAAAGCGAAAGCAATTAATTTGAGCAAAATGATAAAAAAAGGTCATTTGAGAATGTTGATTAATGGCGAAGAATATTGGATACCATTTGTAAAAAAAATTAGTTAAAGGAAAAATGGGGACATTATGAATAGCAAGGAAATAATAAAAGAAATAAAAGGTTTAGATATTAGAGATAGTAAAAACCTAAATAAAATATCTTCTTTATTAAATAAATTGAGAGATATAGAAGGAGTAAAACAATACAAGAAAGACTTGAAAATGATGAAGAAAATAAAAATGGAGTTTGTAGGATTGTGAGGGGGAAAATGATAATAGAAGATGAATTGCTAAAAGCAGAAGTATCAAAAATGCTTAATGAAAAACTAAAAAAATATATAACTAAAATTATAGATGATTTTAACAAAGAAAATCATGGAGTAGAAATAGACACAATAGAAATGCAGAATGTGCATTATATATTAAGTATCAAAGGTGGGGAATCTATTAGAATTTTCATGAACGAGAATGATATTAAAGCAATATTATGGTTACTTACAGCAATTAATGAAGATAAAATGATAGCAAGTTATTTTAGAGCTCATCTTAATTCACGACAAACAGATATAAGAAGACTAATAAATCAGTTTAGAGATATTGTGAAAATGCTTGAAAATCCGATGTATTACAAAGGTGATAATATAGACATTCCAATAACACCAAATGTAATAGTTACAAAATAAGAAAGGTAATAATAGGGAGCAGGGGTGGAAGGACTATGAAATGCAGGAAGAAGCAGTTATCAAGAAAAAAGGTGAAATACTTTTAGACTGGGCGTTAACTCGTTATCAAACCGGTAAAACATTCTGGCAGCCTTATCAAGATGAATGGGCGAAGATAAAAATACAGTATAACGGCATCACCGTCGTAGGAAAAGAAATATGGCAGAGCAACATCGTAGTACCCACCCTGAAGAAGGTTGTCCGTGCTTTGTGTTCCCATTATATTAATATACTTCTTTCCAAAGGTGCTGAATCATTCGATATAGCACCGGGAGAGGAATCAGACAAGAAGAACGCTGAATTATTACGTTACAAGATTGTATATGACCTGAACACTTTAGAGATAGAACGGAAGATACTCCCTATCCTGAAGAATTTTGTTTTGTATGGTTATGCGGTTGCCTACGTCCCCTGGAAGCACACCGTAGAAAAGCATAGAATAAGTAAAAATACTGTGAAAAAAGTTATCACATTTGACGGACCCGATATAGTATGTGTCGATCTGGCAAAATTTGTGTCCGACCCGAACTGCCTCGATCTGTCCTCATGGAAAGTCTACGAAAAAGACGATATTCCCATCCACTATTTAAAAGCCAAAGAAAAAACAAACAGAAACCCAGAAGGTATATACTCTAATATCGAGGCTGTAAAAGAGACCGTATATCCCAACACAGATGATACCGAACATAAAGATAAAGTGGAACTACTCGAATATCACGGACTCGTACCTAAAAAACTAATTGAAGGCAGAATAGATGACGCTTCCGAGCCGAATCCTTTCGATGATGAATATGTTCAGGGGATTATCGTAATAGCCAATCAAAAAGTAGTAATCAGGGCAAGTGCATATCCTTATTGGTGTAACGATATATTCGTACCATTCGTCAATGACCGCATGGTAGACGAAATCGTCGGTTGCGGCGTAGGACGGGACATCAGGGCACTCGCACCCATGCTGACCAACTTATATAATAAATTGACCGATTGCGTAAATATTATAGCCAATCCGATGTATGAAGCGGTGATAAATCGTTATCTTGGGAAGGCAAAGACCATATTAACCAGACCGGGAAGAGTCCTTCCGGTGAGACAACTCGGAGGCATTAGAGAGGTCAACACTACTGCACAGGCTGCCTCGCTTAGGACACTTCAGGACTTGATTGTAATGATTGACAAGATTATAGATGAACTCACCGGAACAACTCCGCAAGTCATGCCTGCTTCCGGTGAAGGTGATGTCCATCGAACAATGGGTGGACTGGCCATGATGAAAGAAGAATCCATGCTGCCGATAAATACAAAGATAAAATTCTACCTTGAACCTCCTTTCCGCAAGATACTTGGAATCATCTACCGCCACAATATACAAAGATTCAAGAAAGCCAGTATGTTCAGGATATTGGGAGAAAAAGCGAAAAAGTTCGATTTAGAACATCTCACTAAAGCCGATATTATGATGAAGGGTAATCCTGATTTCATACCTACCGGTATATCGGGGTTTATGGAGAGAATGTCCGAGATTAGGAATTTATTAGATTATATGAAGTTACTGGCTGGGGTCGCTATTCCTGCAACCAAGATGGATATGATGGGGAATGAAGTCCCGATATTCGACCCCGAAGGCAAGCCAGCTATGAAACCTTACGGAAACATAGCTTATATAGCAAGGAGAATCGCCGAACTACTCAGATTAAAAGAAATTGATAAGATAGCACCTGAAGTAGAGGAAATGGAAAAACCTAAGAAAATTCCAAAACAGACCCCCCCGCAGAAGGGCTCCCCTTCTGGAGTGGCTAGTGGGATTACCCCGTCCAACCAGCCCCGGGGGGATTATTTAGGCAAAAGTTTAGCAGGAGCAGGGAGAGCAACGGAGATGAGAGGAGAGTAAAATAATCAATAATAAAAAAGAATATAATAAAAAATATTATCAAAATAATAGAGAAAAAGTATTAGAACGCTTAAAACGAAATCGCAAAAATCATCCTGAATATATGAAAGAATATTATCAAAAGAATAAAGAAAAAATATCAAAAAAACATAAACAATATCGTGAAGATAATCTTGAGAAAGAACTAAAACAAAGGAAGATATATTATCAATGTAATAAAGAAAAAATAAGTGGGGATAAAAAACAATATTATAAAAATAACCGTGAAGTGATATTAAAATATAATAAGCAATGGTATAAAAATAATCCTGAGAAAAAAGAAGAATATTATAAGAACAATAAAGAAAGAATAGATGAACAACATAAAAAATGGTATATGAACAATCTTGAAGAAAGAAAAAAACGTAAGAAACAATATCGTAAATCAGACGAAGGCAAAGCAGCTAATCAAAGAGGTCATATGAGAAGACATTTAAAAGAGACTAATATGATTAATACTTTAACCGCCCAAGAATGGGAAAATATATTAAGTATATTTAATAATCATTGTGCTTATTGTGGTTGCGAATTTACAGATAAAAATAAACCAGCAAGAGACCACATAATACCAATAAGCAAAGGCGGACACAATGTGAAAGAAAATATAGTACCTGCCTGCCAGAGTTGTAATTCAAGAAAATATAATAAAATATTAATAGGAGGGACTTATGATTTCAGAAGAAAAATCAGAAGAGGAACAAGAGCTTGCTTTATCAGCTGAAGATGCACACAACTTAATGGAGATGACTTCAAGCAAGGGCTGGAAAGTTTTAAAGGAAATGTATTTTGATGTCAAGTTAAGAGAATGTAAAGAATATTTATTTGATGTTAAAAATACCGACCCTGTAATGATAAGGGCAATGGTTATGAAGTTTGGTTTTATCGAGAACTTGTTAGATGATATCAAACTTACCATTGAGATTGGTTTAGCTTATGAGAAGGAGCTACAGAAAATGAAAGAAGAGAAGAAAAAATAGCTTATCTACCATGTGTAGAAAAAGTAACGGGAGTGTTACGACATTCCTTGTGGGTAAATAGATACCCATTATTAACCGCCTACTGAAGTCGACTAAAGGTAGGCTAAGCAGGGGAAGGCGTTAGCCACGCTGACAACCTTCCCCGAATATAATAAAAATAAAGGGAGATTTTAAGGGGAATATAAAAAAAGGAGTTTATATCAAATGGCCGACAATAACATTAAACCTAACCCTTCGGAAGAAGGACAATTAGAAAAAAATGCTGTCAAAAAACCTGCCGATATGAATGCACCGTTTTCGCTTGAAGAAGCAAAGGCAATCGAGAACGCAGAAGAAGGACAAATTGAAGAGGCAATAGAAAAACAGAAGACCGAGAAAACTGAGAAAGAAGTAGAACTTGCACCTGACTTGATAGAGTTGAAAAAAGAACAGACCGAAAAAAAGAAAGAAGTAAAACAGAAGGAAAAAGAAGTCAAGGCAGAAGTCAAAGTTGTAGAACCCAGTAAATTTGAAGGCAAGAGCGAAGAAGAACGTCAAAAAATTTATCTGGAGATGGAGAAAAGTTTCACCCAGAAGAGCCAGAAAGTTGCAGAATTAGAAGCAAAAGTAAGCGAACTAAGTATTGTGGATCAGAAAATAGAGGACTTGAAAAAGGAATCTGTTGTCAGACAACAAAAGGAAGTGAAGGTTAAATTACCTGAATATCCTAAAGATGATTTGTATTATGAAGACCCTGTAAAGTATAACCGACAGGTCAAGGATTATAATGATGCACAATTAAACGCAAGACTGGCTCCTCTATATGGTAGTAACTGGACTACACAAGAGGATAAAGTAATCAAAACATTAAAAGATTCAACATCAAAAGACCTCGTTCCTTTTGAAGAAGTAGAGAAGGAAGTTCAATCGAGAGCAAGAAGAAATCCTGCCATAGTCAACCAATTGGGTTTGGGTGCAAATCAGTATTTTTATACTCAGGTCAGAAACGAAATGCTGCCTCAAAAGATAGAAGACATTAGAGCAAATGCCAAAGAAGAAGCGAAGCGTGAGTTGGAAGAGGAGAACAAAGAGATAAGCGAAGGGGATATTATGTCCTCTGATATTGTAACTCAAAAAAGGGAGAGTCAAGAAGTTGATTTTGCAAGAGAACTTGATAGCGGAACTGACCCTAATAAGGTCATCGAGAGCATCAAGAAAAAACACGGAATCACTCAAGACATTTAAAGACATACAAAGGGGAATATTAAAATAGGAAGTGATTTATAATGGCATGGGATACAGGAGCCGCAGCCGCAAATTTAGCTAGAGCAGGCGGAGTTTCAACAGGAGCAGCCGCCAAAGATATTAAGACATTGTATAAGGCAGTCTACTTAAAAAATAGGCAGCCGAAGTTAGTTTTTCAACAGTTCGCAGCAAAGCAGGATAATGACACAACCATCCCCTTAAACAAAGGTGACAACATAGAGTATACCAGATATGCACCACTAAACGATTATAACCCCGATTCAAGGGCTTATGCACTATTAGCTGAAGGAACTACCCCCGACCCTGAAGTGTACTATGCACAGACCGTCACAGCGGTACTGGACGAGTATGGTAGTTTCATTCAACCTTCATCTCGAACCTGGCTGACAGCATACGACCCGAAACTGGGAGGGTTGATAAGTTTACTGGGAACACAGAGTGGTAAGACCTTAGACCTGAAGATACAGAATATACTTGCACAGGGATTTATGGGAATAAGAGCAGATTCAGACACCAATTATCAAGGAGAAATCGTAGCCGCATCAAGTGCAGGTACAACTACTGTACCTATCTTTGATTCGTTACCAACTACTATTGCATCAGATACGACATCAAGTTCGGGTGTTGTAGTATTTTTAGACGGCAAGAATCAAGGAATAGTCAGGACTTATGTAGGAGCAACTTCTACTACTATCACTATAGCAGCATTACCACACGCTATGACCGATAATGAAAGAGCCTGGATATGCGACACTACAGGACTAACCACAGGTGATAAGATTACTCCTGCACTAATAAAGAAAGCAGTAGCTAAACTCGAGGACCAGGAAACACCTATGTTTGAGGACGGATACTATCATGCAGCAATTCCAAGAGGTGGAATGAAGTATGACTTTATGAACGACACCGAATATATCAACTTAAAACATTATGCAGCACCTAAAGACCTTTACAGGAATTTAGTCGGTGAGTTTGCTGGTGTTCGTTTCCATGAGACTACAGTTCCTTACAGGCATACCGCAGGGACTATCGGGACTTATGTAGGAACTGCTTTACCGAGAATGGTTTCCATCTTCGGAAAATATGCTTTCGGGAATGTAAAGTTGGCAGGTAAAGATCAGAAGTTTTATGTTAATCCTCCTCCTGAGGAAGGTACTACTACCAATCCGTTAAGTATGTTTGGTACGGTTGGATGGAAAAATATGTACGCCCCAATCGTCCTCAACGGATCGTGGGGAATTAACATTTTTTGTGTGCCTTCTGTGGTATAAACTAACAAATTAACACAATGGGATTATAGGGGAAGGGACGCTAACTCCCTTCCCTGTAAAAAATGAAAGGAAGTGAATTTTAATGGAAACTATAAGTAAACATATTGGCGAGGGCTTCGGGAAAGGTGAACTTTACGCAGCTTTAGCTTACGACTCAAGTGATGCCTTTGGTGGATTGGCGATAAAACAGGTCAGATTTAACCCTGCCACAGGCGTATCTTCGATTGTTATCGGAGATTCAACCACACATTGGAGCAGCTCAACAGCAGATACAAAGGTAATTAGTATATACGCTGATATCACAGCAACCAGTGGAGACAATAGGTCTATTTACAACCGTCTCTATATTAAAGGTACTGGTGCAGGCGGTGAGTCTTTACGTTCCTACACTGAAATAACTGGTGTAGTAGCTGGGACTGCACATGGCGCACATTTATCACTCGGTATGGGTGAATCTACTACTGGTGGTGCTGTAACTGGTCTTGGTGTAGCTGTAAGATGTACGCTTGGTTTACCAAGTGTAGCTTTAGCTTCTGGTGGAACATATTCTGCTTTAATGGCTGAGATATACTCATTTGGAACTGCTTCTGATCCTGCTGCGGTTACAGAATTATCATTCATACGAGTAGTAAATGGTGGACACGCTAATGGCATAACTGATGTTGATGATAAAGCATACTTATTGGTAATTGATGGAGTTACAGAAGGTGCTGGAAATATGGTCGTTGCTTCTGCCACAGAAGCAAATTATGCTTCTGCTGCAAGATGTAAAATTAATGGCGTAGAAAAATGGCTTATGTTTGCCAGTGCGTCTGGATAAAACTAAAAATCTTCGCAGGGTGGTATAGATAAACCCTGCATATATTAAGAAAGGAGGAAATAATGAGAAAACTTAATCTTGAGAAATACACAGTTTCAGTTAGAGATACTAAAGGTGGTACTACAGATATACTTTATGATTTTAAAGAATCACTTATACAATTGATGTTTCATCCAAATTTAAGATTATCAGGTAAAGCACTTTTGGAAACGAATATCGTAGCTGAAAAAATGATGAAATCTGATAAAGAAATATTACTTGAAGAAGCGGATTATCAAAATATTAAAAATGCTGTTGATAAATTTGAAGGATTTTCTCAGAATGAAGTTGAGTTAGTAAAAAGAGTTACAGAATGTCCGGAAATTAATGTTAAAGAAAAGAAATAAGGATGTGGTTAAAATTCCATTTAAATCGAAAAGTCAGGTTCGCAGATTTGGAGTAATGTTAGAACGTGGTGAAATTAGCAAGGCTACTTTTGAGAAATGGAAAAAGCATACTCCGAGTATGAAAAAATTACCTGAAAGAGCGGAAAAAAAGAAAAAATAAAAATAAAAAATAGAAGGGGGAAAACCAATTGAGTATGATCATAAATCAGGATTATATGGATAATGAGATTATCAAACCAATAATGAAAAAGTTTGATGAACTGGAACATCTAATCAAAAGTATCGATAAAGATACAAAGATGAAGATGGATTGGATGTCCAATAGTATTTCCAAGTTACCGAAAACAAAGAAAAGAGCAAAGTAAAGAACAAAGTAAAGAAATAGAAAAGGAAGTGAAGTAAATGAATACATCAAGCGGAAAACAGACCGGCAGTGCTTTAATATATACAGGTATTTGCCGATTAAAAAGTGTAGTATTTGCCGCAGATATAGCTAAGACTCCGACTATAACAGTTGAGGATAATATAACATCGGCAGGAACAAACATAAAAGCTTTTGGAAGGGCTTGCGGCGGAACGGAAGCGGCTGGTGGAGCAGTTAACTTTATTATACGATGGACTGAAAAAGACAATCTCATTTGTGATAACGGTTTGTATGTTACTTTGTCTGCTGCCGAAGGGGATTATATTATCGAATATGAAATTCTATAAGTAGGTGATGATATATGGTAATGTATGCAACGATTGCAACTATAGAAGTGGCGGTAAGGAGTCTTATAAATGAATTAACCGAGGGTTTCTGGCTTTCTACCGAGATTCAAGCGTGGATTCTGGAAGGGCTTGAGGATATTGCTCATGAGACTCATTGTTTAAGAACGTGGAAAACCTATACTATTTTAGCTGATGATATCTTTGATGAAAGGGAATTGAGATTTGATTCAGATTTTATTGCTATAGACGAAGGTAAGATTTATTACAATGATATATGCTGTTATCCTACAACTCAAGCAAGAATGTCAAATTATGATAATGAGTGGCGTTCCAGAACAGGTGATCCTTCGGAGTATTACATAAGAGGTGATATGTACGGCTTCAATCGCAAGATATCGGCAGGCAATACAGTTAAGTTTTATATGATTGAAAGAGCCGAAGAAATAGCGGCAAGTGTAGCACCATTCAATGGGGATTATCGCTTGATCAATTTTAGGAAATTGGCTATACATTATGCAATTAGCCAATGCTGGGAAAAGAAGAATGAGGATAGGAAAGCTGATAAATGGTTTGCCAGATATCAGTATGGATTAGAGAAAATGATGGATCTTCTCGGCATTGATACAGACGGCACATCACAAATGGTTCCTGAAAGCAGCTTGTGTCATTTTGTTACAGAGGGAAAGTGGCCTCCGCAGTAGTAGGGGAATAAATAAAAGGATATTAATATTGTGGCTAAACAAATTTGGAAAGCCCTTGATGACCTTAGTCCGTCACAAATAAAGTTAAGAAATTTACCAAGAAAACCCGACGGGCTTTATAACTTAAAAGTAAATCAATACGGCCAGTTAGTAAAGCGTGCAGGATATTCTAAATACAATACAACTTCAATAGGTGCGGCTCATAAAATAACTGGACTTCATAGGTTCTACAAACAAACTACCTCGTCTAAAGAATTTTTGTGTAGTTGGAACACAAGTCTATATAAAATAGCCGAGACCACCCCCTGGGGGGAGACCTCTATAAAAGCAAGTTTGACTGCTGACAGTGATACCTTTTTCGCTGATTTTGCTAATCATTGTTATATCGTTAATGGTGCGGATACAATGATGAAATACAATATGACTAATGTCAGGACAGTAGGTATTACCGTGCCTGCCGCTCCGACTGGTGTTTCTGATGTTGACGGCTCTTTAACCGAAGGAGTCTATTATTATAAATATACTTTTGTAGATGAAGACGGATATGAAAGCAACGGAGGTACTGCCTCTGCAGCTATAACTGCATTAGCTCACCCTAATGATGGTGTAACTTTAACCATAGCCGCATCTGCTGACGCCAAAATAGCCAAACGAAGGATATACAGGACTACCGTAGGCGGTTCAATTTATTATTATGACGGAGAAGTGGCTGATAATTCTACAACTACTTATAGCTCCACTATAGCAGACTCCGCGATATCACTAAAATCTGTCTTGCATACCGACCATAATGCACCACCTGCTGCACCTGATTTAGTGGTAAAAAGATTAAGCAGAATAAATATAGCGGTAGATGACGACCTATATGTATCGAAGAATTATGACAAGACAACAGGTGTTAGGAGTGTAGAATATTTTCCCTCAACTAATTATTATCCGACAGGTAACGGACAGAAGATAACGGGTTTAATCGAACAGTTAAATGGGCTTCCTGTATTTACCGAAGATACTGTCGAAAGACTCGTGGGTACAGATAAAGACAATTTTGAGTATAGGAATGCTCATCAAGAAGACGGGTGCATATCTAAGAGGTCAGTGGTCAACTGTAAGAATTATGTAGTATATTTAGCGTTTAACGGGATATACATATTCGATGGGGTTAGTGCGAAGGCGATAGATATTGAATTTAGGGGAAGACTCAATAAATACATACGAGACAATATTAATTATAGTTACGCACATCTGTCTTGTGCAACCTATTATGATAATAAATATCTGCTCTGTATACCGACAGGGGCAAGTGCCGTTCCTAATGTAACTATATATTATGATTTTGAAACAAAAAGTTATGGGGTATATTCCTTTGCTTTTAGCTGCTTTTGTAAATTTGATAAAGGCGGCGACGGTTTAAGACTTTTTGGTGGTTCAAATACAATCGGGCGGATTTATGAAATATTCAAATCTGATAGTTTAGATGATGATGATTCAGCTATTACCGCTTATGATGACATAGAACCTTTGGATTTTGGCAAACCTGAAGTATATAAAAATTACTACTCAGTATTAGTCAGGGTTAAAACGACTACAGGCACGGCATTTCGTTTTTATTATACACTCGATGATGGTACAGAGACTTATGCAAGCAAAACTTTAACGGCAGATAAAACACGTTGGTACAGAATTTCTTTAGGTAGTGGTGGGAAAAGGGGAAGAACATTTAAACCACGACCGTATATGTCAGATAAATTTCATTTTGAGATTCACGGATTAGCGATATGTTATGATGAAGAAGCATTTGCCGAAGAAAAGGAGTAGATAATGGAAATAACTGATATAAGGAAAGAATTAGGCTTAGAAAACATAGACCTTGAAGATATAGACAGAATCAAGCTACAGCTCCAAAATATCAACGACACTATCCAGGGAGGCATACGTTCTGCTAATCTAAAGGAGTATAGGAATACATACGTCATAAATGCTCAAGACAGTTTAGACGCAACCTATCCTATGTATGTGAATTTTAATATCATAAGCGAAATGACCAAGATAGTTTCGATAAATTTAGCTTTTTGGCTTTTAAATTATAGAGCTTATTCT
>Ga0222679_1000150_pt1 | contig 29190 bp, 51 predicted proteins | sample AntAcemetagen939_FD_179843 | JGI IMG/M metagenome (GOLD analysis project Ga0222679, IMG submission 179843) | Saline water microbial communities from Ace Lake, Antarctica - #939 | ecosystem: Environmental > Aquatic > Non-marine Saline and Alkaline > Saline | place: Antarctica: Ace Lake...
TCTGCAAGAAAAAAAACAAGGAAGCGTACAAGTTCTTAAAAAATAAGTCAATACTAAAAGAGATAAAAGATGTGTTAGATAAAGAGATAATAGGTGAAGATGACACAAAAATGTTAATGTTTCTATTAATGCTCTCAAAAGATTTTCCGAGCAAAACCGGAAATCCCGGTTGGAACATTAATAGTGACCCAATGAGCCAAAACGTGATATTAAGCAGTGATTCAAGCAGTGGAAAAACGTATATGACAAAGAAGATACTACAATTAACCGGAGAAAAGAACAAGGATTACTTCGTGATAAGTCGTATAACAAAGAATGCCATAAATTATTTAACAGATATAAATATGGATGGCAAAATCATATTCATAGAAGAATTACAAGGAATGGATGAAGCCACGAGCCAATTAAGATTATGGATGAGTGAAGGAGAATTAACACTAAAAACAGTAGAGAAAGTAAAAGATGAAGAGGGAGCAGAAAACAATACCAGTGTAGACAAATCCACAATAGGACAACCAGTATTCATAAGCAATCAAGCAGAAGGATTCATAGAAATACAATTAAACAATAGGTCTTGGATTTTAGGAATGGATACTACAGGCATACAAACAGGTAACATACTTAATTATCAAGACACAATAAATATTGGGGATGATATAAGTAATGAAATAGATATAAGAAAAATCAGGGATGCCTTAAAACAACTAAAAAAGTATCATTTCTTAATACCATACGCTGATTGGAAAGCAATGAACATACCAATAAATGATGTTAGAAGCAGAAGAGATTACACAAAATTCTTAACACTCATCAAGTGTAGTGCTCATTTACACCAAAAACAACGATACATAGTAAAAGATGAAAAAGAAAGAGAATACATAATATGCGATTTTGATGATTACGAAATAGCAAAAGAGTACAGTCACACAATACTAGGAGCAACCTTTAGCGGTTTAAGCAGTAACCAAATAGATATATTAAATCATATAAGGAAAAGTAATTGGAAAGACGAATTCGTAATAAGCGATTTAATGAGAGGATTAGGTAAAAGCCAAACACATTGGTACGGGCAATTAAAGCAATTAATAGATTTAGGATTCTTAACTTGTGAAAAAAATCATGGGAAAAATAATATATATTCTATTAATAATTCAAAGATTGAAGCAGTGATAAAACTGCCTTCGCACCTCGCACTAAGAAGTGCTACAAAAAAGTGTGCGAAACGGTTTTTCGGGAAAAAGGTTTTTACCATAATACAAAATCCGGAAGAAGGTACTAAACCACTTTTTTCAAACGATTTTAGTGCGAGGTGCGATTTCTTCTATAACACTGATAAAACAGGGGTAGAGCCAGTATTAGAGAAAACAGCCAAAAAAAACGCACCTCTCGAAAATCCTCAAAATGGAAATGTAGTTCTTTCATCACCTAATGATAGAAACTTCAAACTCAAATCAGGGAAAATAGCGAGGTGCGATTTACCAGAAAAAAAGGTTGAAATCAGCCGAGTTGAACTGATTGAGTACTTCCAAAAGAATACTAGTAAGCACTTTGTTCCTTTGGATGAAATACTTAATCATTTTCCTAAATCAAACATTATTGATATGATTAGTGTTTTAACAAAAGAAGGTACTTTAATTAAATATAAAGCTGGTTATATATTATTATAATATATTATATATTATTTAATAGTCATAAAGACAATTACAGGCGATGACCATAAGAGTCAAGCCAGGAGGTAGTCAAATGACAGATGAAATAAGTTGGGACGATGCAACCGCGAGCAGTGGCTTCGTCAAATTAGTAGAAGGAGAAGCAAAAGAGTTAGTATTAACTAACTATAGATTTGAAAAAGTAGAGAAGTTTGGCAGTGAACAAGTAGAGTTTCAAGCAGATGTCTTATTTGAAGATGGTGAAGCTTGTAAAGAAAAAGTGTTTACTACAACAAGTAATAGGTTAAAAAAGAAGTTAAGACCTATATTTGAAGGTAAGACAAGTGTTGACAAGGTTAAAATGTCTATAGTTATGGTTGGAAGTGCTTATAACACAAATTATTCAATCAAGGAGTTGAAGGTGTAATTGATTTATTTGATTGGTTCACATAATAAGTGTTATGTGAACCATTTTATTATTATGAGGTAAAAATGGAATATGAACAAAAAGAAGTTAAAATGAATGATGTTATCGAATTTATGAACGGATTAAAAGAATAAAAAATTATATGATACAAACAAAGTTAGGAGGATATTAAAATGTTAGGATGTGGTGTTTGGATGAGAAATAAAGACGATGTTGCAGCTTTTAGGTGTGGAGATACAAGTAATAAAGGTATTGAATTGTGTCCTAAATGTAAAGAAAAATATAGAAAAAAATTTATTATTATGAATGGTAAAAAACGTGATATAAAAAGAGGTGAGAAAAATTCTTTGTTATGATATCGAGAGTAAGGTTTTGAATAATAAGATTAGTGGTAACACTGATGTTTTTCGTACTATTAGTATGTACGAGGTTGAAGAAGATAAATACCACTTTTACACGTACACGCAGATACAAGCGATTCAAGCCGTTTTTAATAAACACAGGGTACTCATAGGGCATAGCATTAAAAACTATGATAACCCCGTATTAATAAGGGCAGGGATTAATTTACAGTACCACTTAATACTTGACACGTATGAGATAGCAAAGAAACGGGCTCAGTTTTTAGGAATACAAAATGAGAGCAAATCATTAAGTAATTTGGCTAAATTCTTTAAATTAAAGCATTATAAAGATGATGATTTCGATTACGAAATTCTAAGCAAATGCGAATGGACAAAGGAAGAGTTGCGTTTAATTAGAAAATATAACGAAAACGATGTGAAAGTAACCTATGAGTTATTTAAGTATATGAGTAATTTCTTTGAGCCATTCAAAGAATACATGAATGATAAAGATAAGAGAGACCACAAGTGGTTAACAACAACGATAGCGGCATATGTATACAAAGTAATATGCCACAAGACAGGATTAAAAGAAGAATACGATGATAATACAAAATACGAAAAATACGATGGCGGATTCGTATTAGAACCAACAATAAAAGAAGAGCATAACAATGTGATATGCTTCGATTTTAACAGTTTATACCCAAATATTATGATACAATGCAACCTATTCTCAAATAATTGCAAATGTTGTAATGATAAAGAAAAATGGAGTGGTGATAACTTTTTTAATGTTAAAGGAAAATATTGCTCAAAAAATCTTGGGGTCATAGAAAAATTTGTTAAAAAATTATATTTACAACGAGTAGAATATAAAAAGAACAAAGACAAACGAGAGCATGTACTAAAAATTATAATAAATTCCTTGTATGGTTGTGTTGGTTCCCCAGTATTTAAGAGTATTCATAATTATGTTTCGGCTTCAGATTGCACATCTATTGGTAGGGATTGTATTCGGTTTGCTATAAAAACTTTTGATGAGTTTGATTTTAATGTATTATATGGTGATACTGACTCAATTTTTATTAAAATACCTGATAATAAAACTAAGGAGGATGCTATGATTGTTGCTAATTATGTTGTTAATAAGTTACAGTCACATATGCCTTTTCCCTATTAAAGGAAAAACTTATAAACGTTTAGAGTTATAAACACTACACAATGGAAAAATTTAATAGAAGTAAACAAATGAAAGAGAACAACCCAATGAAAAATCTTGAAACAGCAAATAAAATGAGATTAACATTAATAAATAAAGGATTAAGAAAAGGAAACAAAAATAATAATTGGAAAGGTGGAAGAAAAATAAAAAAATGTTATATTTGTGGAAAAGACTTTTTAATATATCCATCACAAAAGCATCAAAAAACATGTTCAAAAAAATGTGCTGATATATCAAGACATATAAATTCGGCTAAAACTAATTTAGGAAAAACAAAATATAATTGTAAATATTTAATGAAAATGTCAAAAGAACGAACTGGAATTCCACGAACTAAAGAATTAAAGAAACGTTTAAGTAAAATAGTAAAAGAAAAAATACATCAACCAGAAAATTGGAAAAGATTTATTGAAGGAAATAAAAATAGAAATATGGATTTTATGAAAAACAAAGAATGGTATGAAAAATGTCTTAAAACAAAAAAACAAAATATAAAAAACGGAAAATATGTATATAAAAATATATGTATGCGTTCTAATTGGGAAATTAAAGTAGCTAAATGGTTAGATTCTAAAAAACTACATTGGAAATATGAACCTAAAGTTTTTTATCTTAGTGATATAAAAAAATATTATATTCCAGACTTTTATGTTGATGAATTTAATAGTTTTGTAGAAGTTAAAGGATTTATGGATGATAGAAGTTTCAAAAAAATTAATGGTTTTAAAAAAATAAATAATTTAATATTGTTTGATAAACAAAAACTTAAAGAGTTGAATATATTATGATATTTAAATTAGAAGTCGATTACGAGATTAAACATATTTGGTTTTTCAATAATGGGGATAAAACATTAAAAAAGTGTTATATGTTTATAACAAACAATGATGAACTCATTATTAAAGGGTTACCAATGATAAAAGGGGATAGTTCAAAAATAGGTTATATTATATTTAAGAAGTATATGCGAGAACAAGTAATAAAAGGGGACATAATGTTCAAGTATGATGATGTGAAAGCTTGGGTGCAAACAGAATTGAATAAAGACCCATCTATTGTTACTAGAACATTTAAGGTGATGAAAAAAGAAGCTTACAAGACCACGTCACAATTACAATCACAAATCAGCACGAAGTACGGGGCAGGCAAACACTTATTGATACCGAATCATAAATATGGTGTGGGCAAAGGCAAAAGGTACTGCACATTACAAGAGTATAAGGATAACGGGTTAGTAATCGAGGATATTGATTTATCAAAGATGTGGAGTGAACTAAAACATTTCACTAATATACCTGTAACAATAAAAGTTAAGAAGCAAAGAATGATTAAGAAGAATCAAAAAACCTTGTTTGAATGGGGAGGAATATGAATGGGAAAGATTAAGGTATTAAATTTGTATGCAGGAATTGGTGGTAATAGGAAGCTTTGGGATGATGATAAAGTTGAGGTTACTGCTGTTGAGAATGTTCCAGAAATAGCAAAGATATATCAAGACTTCTTCCCAAACGATAAAGTCATAATAGCAGATGCTCATCAGTTCTTGTTGGAACATTTTGAGGAATACGATTTTATATGGAGCAGTCCACCCTGTCCAACACACAGTAGAATGAGGTTATTATGTCGTATACAAGAAGGAAACGTTGATAAGTTTCCAGATATGAAATTATATGAAGAAATAATATTATTAAAACATTTTTTTAAAGGTAAATGGGTTATTGAAAATGTTATAAGTTATTATAATCCATTAATAAGACCTTATAAAGTCGGGAATCATTATTATTGGGCGAATTTCGTAATATCTGATAAGAAAGAGGATAAAAGGATGATTATAAGGTTAACAACTAAGGAAACTATTAAACATAAAGAGAAATTATTTGGAATAAGTGTTAATGAACTTGAAATTCCAGAAAAACTTAAGGTTAAGATATTAAATAATTGTGTTGAACCAAAAACAGGATTAATAGTGTTCAATATGGCTTTTAATGATAAACAAAAAACATTAAACGATTTAAAATGAGAGAAGAAGCGAAACACTGCAATAATTGCTTATGCTGGCTAAAACATTGTCACAGCGAATGCTGCAAAACATTCACGATAAGCAATGCTAAACAATTCAAACCAGTGAAAGGAAGAAAAATATTATTCCCAACCAAACTATCAATAAGCAGACAAAAATATTATAGGTTACACGGTTGCGAATACGTTCACGGGATACTAAGAATACCAGTAAACGAGTTCAAATGGGACGGTGACAATTTAGAAATACGTAATCAATGCGAATGGTTAAACAATAAAGGGTTATGCTCACACTACGATGATAGACCAGAAATATGTAAGAGACTAAATAATGAGACAAAGAACGATAAAGACATAGTACTAACACCAAATTGTTTATACAGGAGGAAAGAATGAAAGAAAAAATAATTGAAATAATTAAACTAAAACATAAAATACCTTGTTATATATGCCAAAAAAAGATAAACGAAGTATGTTTTATAAAACATGGTTATGGTGTATATTTAGCTTGTTGTGAAGATTGTATTAAAGAATCAAAGGAGGCCGATGGAATAAAATGGGAAAGAACTACACAATAATAGTTGATACCCGAGAACAAAAACCATTATGGAACAAAGGCATAAAAATAAAAGGGTTAAGCACAGGCGATTACTCAATAGACGGGTACGAAGATAAGATATGCATAGAAAGAAAAAGTATAGGAGACTTATTCGGAACACTCGGGCAAGGAAACAAGAGATTCAAAAAAGAGTTAGAACGAGGACGAGAACTCGATTACTTCGCAATAATAATCGAGGGCTCATTCAGGGATGTAAGAGACAAAAACTTTGACGGTAGTTATCACACTAAAATGAAAGGATACGTGATAATAAAAATATTGTTCACACTAATAGTCAAATACAAGATACACGTGTTCTTCTGCAATGACCGGAACGAGTCAAGAGCTGTTATTAAACAATTATTCGAAGCATACCTGAGAAAGGAGGAAAAATGATATTACGAACACACCATATGAAAAAAGAAGAATTAATAAACGAAATAGAAAAATTAAAAGACGAAATAAACAATTTAAACATACAAAATAAAGAACAACAATATATATCAACTGCGGAATTAGATAATAAAGCAGCAGAGATATTAATACAAAAAATGGAAGAAATATTTGATATAAATAATAATAATATAAAAAATTTATTGGAACGAGCAATCAAAAAAAGACTAAATCAAATGCTTCAAAACATTTAATATAAAAAAATGGAAAGTAAAAGATTAAAAATATTAGAGTATGAATTAAAAGGGTATATAGAAAGGTTTAGTATAGAAGAAACAATACAATTTACTAAAGAAATGGAAAAAAGTGCCATACAATTATTAAGAAAAATAAGGGAAATACCAAAAATGCATCCTATAGAACGAAACGCATTATGTGGTGCAATAATAAAAATAATAATAAAATTGCACACACCAAACACGATACAATCACGAGTTGCAGCAAGAATAGTTAGAACTGACCCTAGAGGTATTAATTGTGCATATAAAAAAATAAAACAATCATTACCAAATTTAAAACGATTATTAACATTTAAATCAATAATAAAAGAAACAAGAAGTATATAACAAAAACATATATATTATAGTATAAGAAAATTTATAAATACAACAATTATTACAAGTAATAACAATGATAATAGACGCGAAATATAAGACAAAAAAGGAATTACAAGAAGTAATTAATAATTTACAAGACCAAATCAGTGAGTTAAACGCTGAATTACACGATATAATCAAGGAGTATAGGATATATAAGAAATACAAGAAATAAAAATGGTTACGATAAAAACAACAGAAGAAATTAGATTAGAAGATTTTACTGGAGATTTTTTAGTAGAAGAAATTGAGAGTTATTGGGGTTATAAATGGGCTTTGGTTGAAGAACAAAAAAAAGTTATTGGGGATATTATTGTTTGGTATCAAGAAAATTATGAAAAAGAGGAAATAACACCAATGGCTTTATCTTTAAAATTAACGGGCTTGTTTGGAGATGAATAAAAGAAAATGTTATGGAGGAAATAAATAAAATGGTAAAAAAACAAGAAGTTATTGATTTGAATAAGTTAAACTTTGATGAATTAACCAAAGTTTTAGAACAAAAAAAGAAAGATGTAGTAGAAGTTAAAAACAAGAAACCTAAAGGAATGACATATTGTGTTATAAGAACATATAGTGCAGGCGTGTTTGCAGGATTAATTAACAGGAATATTAAAGGTAAAGAAGCAACGATTTATGATAGTAGAAGGATTTGGTATTGGGATGGTGCTAATAGTTTATCTCAATTAGCTAATGATGGAACTAAGAAGCCAAGTAATTGTAAGTTTGCTCAGATTGTTAAAGAAACTGATTTGAAAGAAGTTATTGAGGTTATTCCTTGTTCTGTAATTGCTGAGAAGTCTATTAAAGGGGTAATAGTGTGGGAGCAGTAAATAATAATTTTGGTTCTGGCTTGGGTTCTGGTTCTGGCTCTGGGGATAGCTCTGGCTATGGTTTTAGTTCTGGCTCTGGCTTTGGTGCTGGCTCTGGCTTTGTCGATGGCTTTGGTTCTGGCTTGGGCTCTGGCTCTGGCTATGGCTTTGGCTCTGGCGATGGCTCTGGCGATGGCTTTGGCTCTGGTGCTGGTGCTGGCTATGGCGATGGTTTTGGTGATGGCGATGGTTATTGCAATGATTGATAAAAAGCATTTTGTTTGGAGATGAATAAAGTAAAATGGAACTTAAAAGAAGAATAGATGCTAAAAGGTTTAGTGAAGAAGAAATAAGGAAAGCGATAAATAAAAGTTTTGGTTGGAATCCTTTATTTGATGCAGAAATAGTAGAGTCTGCTATGTATTCTTTAAAACTTAGAAAATCACATTTAATAATTGCTCAAAATTTATTAAAAGAATTGTTTGAAGATGAATAAAGAATGATAAAAATAGAATTTCATAATCAATGGAAATATTTAAGACAAAATTGTATGGGAATAAATATAATAGAAATAAACATTTTTAATATGTTTGATGTATTACGTGTTTTAAGAATTGGATTATTAGGATTTAGTATGGATATAATAATAAATAAAGAGGAAAAATGATAAATGATGAAACGAAAAGTTTACAAAAAGATTTAAAATTTTTGGGGGGAATCATTCCTAAAATTACAAGAACAATATATGGAACTACAAAAACGGTTTTATGAATTACTAAAAAAACAAGAAAAAACAAGTTTAAGTGATAAAGAAGTTATGCAAACAGATATAAGTTTAGGAGTTGATAAACCAGATACTACTAATTATATATTTTATAAATCTGATGTTAAAGATTTTATTAAAACAATCAAGGAAAGAATAAGAGAAGAAATAAGTTATTTATACGCAGATGAAACAGATGATATTATTAATGATGCAGCAGGAAACAACCTAAAATAGTATACTAATATGGGAAAGTCTATATTAATATAGTATATAACAATTATGTAACAATATAAAATGACATTAAATAAAGGAATGATACCACTAAATCAAAGAACGCCAGAAGAAGTACGAGCGATAACAAGAAAAGGTGGGTTAAGTCGTAGTCCTAAAAAGAGTATGGCTAGAAAGATTTCGTGGTTAAAACGTAAAGGTTACGTGACGTCAAAGGATAGAGAATGGTTCTTGGCAAGGATTCTTGACCCTGAAGCAGATATTATATACTTGCAAGAACTCACTTATCGATTGCAGAAATCGTTGCCTGAAACAGAGTTAAAAGATGTTATCGACCTCGGTATTAAATTGCATAAAGCAAAGTTTGGTGAGAAGCATAAGGTTTTAAGCATTAATGTTGAGGTTACGCCGGAACAATTAACGGCTCGTAATGAGGAGTTGGATGAGCAAATTAATAAGTTAATGGGGGATGAAACAAAATGACAAATATATTTATAGAAATATGTAATTATTTATTTGTTATGATAATACTTCAAATTATAACAATAATAGTATTAATATATAATAATAAGAAATAAAAAGAATGGAATCATACAAGAACATACTAAACAGAATCATTAAGACTAGACTCGGTAAAAACAAGCATATAAACAAGGAAGAATACAAGACAGCGAGTATAGGAGAAAACATGTATGAAGACAAAACATTATACGAGTTCAATAAGAAAGCGGCGTGGATGCATTACGTGTTCAAATACAAAATGGTTATGCCAATACTACTATTACTAGAACGATTACTAAGAAAACACTTAGTCAGAGAATACAAGACGATTAAATGGCATAATAAGGGTTTACAAGAATTCGATGAAGCATACGAGAAAGCATTAAAGACTTGGTCAAAGTATTTAGAAGTGAAAAGTTCATCAAAAAGAATAAATTTTTATGAAAAAGGAAATGGTAGCATAGGAGTACTAAGATTAATGAAGAATATTGTATTAACTGTTTGCTCACACGACGATGTTTACATTGAGTTCACTAATATGTTAATGAACGAGATGCGACAAAGTAAATCATATAATAAGAGTGGTAAACACTTATTACACACAGATAAGTATGTTAATGGTCCTGAGTATATGCAGTATTATCATATCGGGGAGTACTTAACGAGTGGTAAGATTAAACTTAAAAAGTTATAAGAGATAATATATATATTATATATACTATATTATGAGTAAGGCCAGACGGCAATGATTAAAGGATATATTGAGAGTAACACTTAGAGACTTAAAAAAAGTATTAAACAAGGTAGAACCTAAACAGTATTCTAGTATACTAAAGCGTATATTCAGTTACCCTGAGAACATAGACACATTCGCATACTACTTCTTCGGACACGCAATGCAAACCAAGACACCATTATTCCATTACGAAATATACGATTTCTTATTAATCCCTGAAAGCGGGGCATTAGCTGCTCCAAGAGGATTCGCTAAAAGCACGGTGACAGGATTATTCTATATAAGTTGGTTAATAGTTAATAAGAAAAAGAAGTACATAGTATATATGAGTCAGAACTATCAGAAAACTGTTCAATTCGTAGAACCATTAAGAAAAGAGTTCGAGACTAATGAGAAAATACATGAGGTCTACGGTAAATTAACGCCTAGAAAAGTGTTAGACCAAGCGTCAGGTAAGAATAGGGAGGATATGATAGATATTAATAATGTTAGAATACAAGCTGTATCTTTTAATAATAATATTAGGGGGTTCAAGTACCTTAATCAAAGACCTGACCTCATAATAGGTGATGATATTGATGATGATGAACGAGTTATTAATCCTGACCTTAGATACAAGGATTATATGAAACTCGTTAAACAAATATTGCCTAGTCTTAGTAACGAGGTTGGTGCAGTGTTTAAGATGATTGGGACAATGCTGCATTGGGATTCGTTACTCGCTAAAAGGATTAAAAAGTGTCACGGTAAAATTTATAAGGCGTGCAGGATAGAGAATGATAAGATAGTGAAGGATTCCTTATTATGGGGTGATTTCTGGGGTGTTGAGAAATTAGAAGCTCAAAGACGAGAATTAGGTAGTGTAGGGTTTAGTAGTGAATACCTTAATAATCCTATTGAGAACGAGGCGAGCTTGATTACGATGGAGTGGTTAAGGAAATGTTTTGATATTGAGCGGTCTTATGATGATGATACATTAAAAGGTGATAATAAGTATTTAGGTGTTGATTTCGCTTTCGGTGATAGAGTAACAAATGATTCATCAGCGTTCGCAGAAATAGTAATAATAGACACTAAAAAACTTCTTAATAGACTTATATATAAGAAAGGTATGAGCACTACTCAACAATTCGATTACATTGACCAATTACATTTACTTAATAATTATGATTGTTGCGTAATGGAAGAGAATAGTATTCGTAGTATGAGTAAAGAATTGTATCATTACGATTTCCCTTATTACCTTATTTGGACTGGTTCTAGTGATACAGCTGCTAAGGTCACGCCTGAGAAAGAGTTTCAGGATAAGCGTCATAGTATTAGTAAAACGAATATGATTAAGAGGTTAGCTGTTGAGTTCGAGAATCAAACAATTGTTTTACCATATAAGACTGATGCTGATAAGGAATTAACATTAAAGTTATGTGATGAGTTATTAACGTTTGCTTTGCAAGATGGTAAAATAGTGGAGGTTGGAATACACGCTGATGCACCGATAGCGATTGGTATGGTTTTAGAAAAACATAATCTTAATCAGTTCGTGATGGATTGGTAAAGATTTTGGGAGAGGTGGATTATTAATTAAAAATGGATAGTATGTATAAAATATTAAGTTGCCCGAGTTGTGGTAAAGGCAAAACGAATAAGACACACTCATTCGGGGCGTACAGGATTTACTTTAATGGTAATATTTTAAAACTTAAATGTAGGACTTGTGGACACATATTAAGGTTTCGTATTATACGAGGAGGAATATAAGATGAAAAAGGATTGTATATTATTAGAGGATTTAGCGAGATTAACCGAGCAGGACAGGTTAAAGAATGATATAAAAGTGTTAATTGATAGAGAGAAACTAAAAGTGATAAGGGTGAACGTATGACTAAAATAAGAGTTCTTTGTTATATCCCGGTACATAGGAATATGGAAGCAATGAATGCTCTTTGCTTATTAGAGTTAATGAAGCATGAGATGAGTAGGGGAGAAGTAGATTTACATATTTGTTTCTTAGTCGGTGAAAGTCTTATACAACGAGCACGTAACACGATAGCGAACAAGTTTTTAAGAAGCGATTATGACTACTTATTAATGATTGATAGTGATATAATATTTAAGAAAGAAGTATTACAACAATTACTTAGTCGTGATAAACAATTAATAGGTGCTAATTATGTGCATAAGAATACTATGAAGCGATGGGCTGGTAAACCCGATGATTTCGATGAAGAAGTAAGTTCTGCTAGTTTTATACCGACAGGTATGATTCTTATTAAGAGGAACACGTTTGATTTATTAAAGGAGAGAATAGATGTTCCAACTTATAAGACTAGTGAATCACTTAAAGAATACGGCTTCTTTAATTGTTTCATTGATAACAAAATATTATTAAGTGAGGATTGGGCTTTCAGTAAGAGATGTGAAAAAGCAAAGATTAAGGGTTATATAGATAATACTATACAACTAGGTCATATAGGACAAAAAATATATGTGGGGTACTAAATATGGTAGTGGATAGAAAATTAAAAAAGATAAGTAAGAACAGGTTTGAACTGCAAACAATAGATAAACCAAATGATTTAATAACAGTGAAAGGGTATAAACCAGAAGAGTTAAGAGATATATATAAGGAATTAAAGTTCAGGCAGAATCAGGCGATAATGCAAAAAGATAAGCTTGAAAAAGATATTGGTAAACTAGATGTTGATGACACGCCAGTATTAAGAGAATTATTGGAAAAGTTTGAGTCAGCTAAGAAATTAATGGATAAAGACAAGTTTGAAGACCAAATGAAAATGGTTAAAGCAGATTTAGCAATGTTAAAGAACCAGATTAAAGAGATTAGTGCAGCTGTGCCTGAAGTATTACGTAACAAATAATACTTTTTTTTTCTTTCTTTTTTATTTTATAAATAAAATACATTTAAAAAGATTAAAAAAAATAAGTGATAATATGTACATTTAAAATGGCAGATGACATAAATATTAATGCATCACTAAACGATTACACTATTATCCCAGCCATTAACACTTATAGTGTTACTGAATCATTAAACTCATATAATATCGTGATATCATCAAAACTAGCGTTTGGTGATACAGTTGTTGACGGTGGAAGCCCGTAAAACAATTTATTAAAAATGGCAGATGATAATATAAATGTAGATATCAGTATTTCTAGTTTAAGTATACCAATAAATGTTGGCACTCTTGAAACAACAGTGTTAGATGACCCTGTTGATGGTGGTTCACCCGCAACCACTGGAATAGTAGTAAATGGGGGAAGTCCTTAAATGACTATTTATCAAATACAGATAAGAAGGGGAACAGCAACTACTTGGACTAATACAAATCCTATTCTGGCAAGTGGGGAAATGGGTTATGAAACTGATACTGGCAATTTTAAGTTCGGTGATGGAACTACTGCGTGGAATGAATTAAGTAATAGTGGGGATAAATATGAATTATTTACTTTAGATGCTACTAATATTTCAAACAAATATGTTGAGCTTGTTGGTATAATAAATGATAATCAAAGTATAAGAGTATTTGTGGATAACATAGGTATAAAAGCAGAACAAGGTATTGATTATAGTGTTAGTGGAAACCAAATTTTTTGGAATACTTATGAATTACAATCATTACTAGAAGAAGGGGATAAATTAAAAATATTTTATATATGAGGTAAATAAAAAAAATGGCAAAATTAAAAGGAAAATACATAACTGATGATACTATCGCAGAAGAAAAATTAGACATATCTAACTCACCTAGTGATGGATATTTATTAGAATATAAAGATTCAACAGATAAGCTTACATGGGTGGCACCAGATACTACTGAAGCTCATGACGTGAAAGTTAGTGCTGACGATACTACGCCAGGTTATCTTAATGGAAAATTAGTAATAGTTACTGGAAAAACAACTTTAACAGAAAATAATGGTGGCGGAAACGAAACATTATCCATAGGTATTGGTGCAGACATATTTGATCATACAAGTGATGATACTGATGATATTTCAGAAGGGGATAATAAGTTTGTTACGGCAGCAGATATTACTAAACTAAGTAATTTATCAGGAACAAACACTGGGGATATCACAGTTACAGACACTACAGAAATTGATTTATCATTAACTGGACAACAAATTAGTGCAGATATTAAATCTTCCTCTATTGATGAAACAAAGCTTGATGTTAGCGTTAATACTTCACTTGATTTAGCAGATACATCTGTACAAAATAGTGGTAATGAAACAGTAAATGGTATTAAAACTTTTGGTAGTTTTCCAATATCACCTTCATCCGCACCAACTACAGACTATCAATTATCAAATAAGAAATATGTTGATGATATAATAAAAGCAGCAGATGCAATGGTTTACAAAGGAGCAACAGATTGTTCTGGTACCCCAAATTATCCGGCAGCAGATGCAGGAGATACTTATAAAGTAAGTGTGGCTGGTAAAATAGGTGGAGCATCAGGAGTAGTTGTAGAAGTAGGAGACATGTTTATTTGCACAGCAGATAGTACGGCAAGTGGTGATCAAGCAACAGTTGGAGCTTATTGGGATGTTTTACAAGTTAATATTGATGGAGCAGTTATAGGCCCAGCAAGCGCGGTTAGTACAGATTTAGCCACATTTGATGGAACAACTGGAAAATTAATTGCAGATAGTGGTTTATTATTAGCAAATGTGTTTGATAAATCAACAGATGATACAGATGATGTTACCATAGGAGATGCAAAATTTGTAACTTCAAGTGATATAACAGTTTTAGGAAATACTTCTGGAACTAATAGTGGTGATGAAGTAGTCGCTACAGGTGCAGAAGTAAATACTGGTTCTGATAATGTTAAAATGGTTACGCCTAAAGCAGTAGCTGATAGTAAATATATTACATCTGATGGTACAGAAACACTTACTAATAAAACAATTGATGCAAATGGCACAGGTAACGCAATATCTAATATTGATGTAGCAGACTTAGCAAATGGGACAGATGGAGAATTAATTACTTGGAGTGCAGCAGGGGTTGCAGCAACTGTGGGAGTTGGAACAACAGGGTATGTATTAACAAGTGGTGGAATAGGAGTTGCACCAACTTTTCAAGCAGCATCTTCTGATGAAATTAGAATAGTTGAAATTATTACTCTTGATGCAACAGATATTTCAAATGGTTACAATGATGATTTAGCACAAGTTCCTAAAAATGCAACAGTTGTTGGAATTTGTCCTGTTGGAGGAATACCACAAGAGTATGGGGTAGATTTTACTATTATAACTGATGGGTCTAATATTAAAAGAATTAATTGGGTTACTTTAGGACTTGCTTCATTATTAGCAAATACTGACAAATTAATAGTTTCATATACATATTAAATTAAATTATAACCGATGTTAAAACTCTGAAAACTGGTTGAAAGAGGGAGGAATAAAAAATGGCTAAAATAAAAGGTAAATATATTGAAGATGGAACTATTGATGAAACAAAGCTTGATGTTAGCACAAATGCGAGTTTAGACTTAGCGGATAGTTCAGTTCAACCTAATGATGATGCCGTGCTTAATTCAGTATCTATAACTGCTGGACAAAAAGTAAATTTTGAAGGAAGTGGTGGAGACACTTATTTTATATATAATAGTTCAACGAGTAAAGTTGAACTTTTTGTTAATGGTAGTAAAAAAGCCGATTGGGGTTAAACTAAAATGAAAAAGTTTATATTAATAATAATGATTGTATTGTTATCAGTTTTTGTTATAGCTGATAGTGGTGTTTATGATAATGTTAATCATAATGAGTATAATATTTATAATATTAGTAATGCCACATCTGATTACTTTATTGGTGATGGCTCATTATTAACTAATCTTAACGAATCTGACCTTAATGGTTCTTTACTTAACGTGAATTCTAGTACTTATTGGGATAGTGAGATTTCACAATCAGATTTAAATGTTAATGCTAGTGATTATTGGGATTTATTAAATTCACCAACAGATATAACTTCTTTAGGAACTATTGGTTCTGCTACTAGTATTACTAGTACTTCATTTACTGGCCCTTTAACAGGTACAGCATCTATTGCTACTCTTTGGGCTAGTGTATCCTCATTTAATTTAACACAATTCTTTGATTCAGGTAACGTGTTAATAATAAATAGTACTTGGATTACTAATCTTATAACTGGTTTTAGTTATGCAACAGAGGCTGATTTAACAACAGAGGAGAATCTTCAAGCAGCAAATAATGCAACACAAGCAGCATTAATAAATTTAAAAATTGATACTTCAAGTGAAGGAGACTTAAATGTTAACTCATCTGATTACTGGGATTCTCTTGGTTCACCAAGTGATATAACAGGTCTTTCTGATTCACAAATTAGTAGTTTATCTTGGAGTAAATTAACTTCTTACCCTGTTAGTTGTCCCGATAATACTTATATTACACAACTTAATGATTCTATTACTTGCACTGGTATAAATAGTACTATTCTTAATGTTAATTATTCTACTACATCTGGTACTGCAACAACGTGGGATGGGGAAACATCTCAAGCAGATTTAAATGTTAATCATTCTACTAATAGTGGAACAGCCACTACTTGGGATGGTGAGACAAGTCAAGAAGACCTTAACGTTAATTATTCAACTACCTCAGGAACTGCTACAACGTGGGCTAGTGTAACAAATTTTATCAGTAAATGGTTTTTTGATAATAATAACGTTTTATCTTTTAATGAAACTGCTCTTAATGATAGTATTGAAGATTTTGGTTACTCTATTACAACAGGCACAGTTACGAGTATAGATACTGATGATACTTACCTTACTGGTGGTGCTATAACAAGTACTGGGACTATATCTTTTAATGAATCAAAAATGAATGATACTATTGATGCTAGAGAAAATGATACGACTTACACTGCTGGTAATAAGTTATACCTTGATGGTACAATATTTAATGTTAATGATACTGATATTAATACTAGTATTGAAGCTTACGCTTATGCTACTGAAGCTGATTTAACTACTGAGGAGAATCTTCAAGCAGCCAATAATGCCACACAAGCTGGTTTAATAACAACTAATACTAATAATCTTAATACAGAAGTGTCTTTACAAGCAGCAAACAATGCTACTCAAGCTACTTTAATTAGTGATTTAACAACATTGCAAAGTGCTGATAATACAACTCAAGCTACACAGATAGATGGAAAGTTATCTAGTACAGGTGATACAGCAACAGGAAATTACACTTTTGATACTAACACACTTCATATTGATTCAACTAATGACAGAGTCGGCATTGGGACGACGAGTCCTGATTATAATTTAGATATTGCGGGTAGTGTTGGTGTAGATGAATTTATTTACCATAATGGCGACCCAAATACTTATATTAAATTTACTAATGATAAATTTGCATTTGTTACTAATGCCATTACTATGTTTGAATCTGTTGATGGGAATAGAAATGTTTATAATGCTGATAATGCAGATGTAGATTTTCGTGTAGAAACTACTGGTGGCACTTATACTCTTTTTGTTGAAGGAAGTACTGACTATGTAGGAATTGGAATGTCTGACCCTAAAGCTCCATTTAGTATTGAAGCAGGGGGTGGTATTTCTTCATTACCAGACCTTTTGATAGGACAAGTATTGGGAACTAAGCACGGACTTACCACTTGTGATAATGGAATAAGTGATGGAGTAGCATTAAACCTACAAAGCGGAAGTGGTGGTTCTCTTGCATATACTGCTAATGGTGGAACTTCTCTTATGTTTTTTGTAGATCATGATGGTAAAACATATATGAAAGGCAATGTCGGCATTGGGACAACGAGTCCAAGTTATCCTTTAGAAGTTGTGGGAAGTACATCTGGAATAAGTGGATATTTTGAAGCAAATGTAAGTGCTGAAGGATTTATAGATAGAACAAAAGGATGGAATGGAACAAGTAATGAAGCATTAAAAGAGTTAATAAAAATAAAGTCAAGTAATGGAGAAATAAATCATACAACCATGCCAGAGTTTGCAAAAGCAAGTTATAAAGAACCAATAAGAAATTATATTAATGAAACATATGAAGAAGAAATATGTGAGACAATAATGATAAATGAGACAAAAGAAGAATGTAATAATATAACAGTGTATGAAGATTATTTTTATGAAGAAAAACAATGTGAATATAAGAAAGGAGAAAACACTTATTATAATTATGTTTGTAATAATATTATGAAAATAGGAACAAGACCAAAAGAAGGTTGTTATAATGAAACAAGAACTGAATGGGAAACAATAAAGGTGGAGAACAAAACATTTTATGAACCAAAACAAGTAATATATGAAGTATGTGAAGAAGTAATAATAGAAGAATGTAAAAATATTAATTATCAAGAACCATTAATAGAATGCCATAATGAAACAAGAACAAGAATAGTGGAAGAAGTAACTTTGGTAGAACAAGAAGGACGAGACTTAGGAGCAATGATAACATTATTAACGGAGAGTGTAAAAGCATTACAAGAAGAAAATGATTTAATAAGAAACGAATTATGCTTAAAAGATAATACTTATTCGTGGTGTAAACAAGACTTAGGAGTAGTATAAAATGGTAGATAAAAAAACGGTAGGAATAAACAGTTTAATCACAATAGGATTAATACTTGCAAGTATGGTAACACCCACATTTTTTGAGACAACAAATTATTATTGTGAAGCGGAGAGTAGCATAATGGAGTGCCCGGGTGATTTATCAAGTGGTAGAGGCACAAGATGTTATCTTAACACTGAAAAAAGTAATTGGGATTATTGTCGTAGTGGCTGGGTAAAAATAATAGATGACACAATAATTCAAGAAGAACCAATAAATAATACTAATATGGTAGGTGTTTGGGGAACACAGTATAGGTGCGATAATAATAATTGTGTAGAGGTATAAAATATGACTAGTTTAATAATGAAACAAGGAGAAGCAAAAACGATAACATTCACTGTAACAGATAGTGCTAGTGCAGCAGTGGATTGTAGTAGCACAACTTGCACGTTCACAGTGGTAAACGATTATGGCGGAACACCATTCATAACAAAAGCTGATGGAGTATTCGATAAAACAAATGCTGCAACAGGAATACTCACAATAGATATATCAGCAACTGATAGTAATATACCAAACAAATATTATATTGGCGAACTAAAAATTGTTTTCACTTCATCAAATATTGATAAAAGTGTTGATATAGATTTTATAATAACTAAAACGGTTGAATAATAATGGAAAGACAAGATATTGAGAGGTTGAGTAATTTGGAGATAGAAATAAAGAATTTAGATAAACAATTATTAAATCATTGTAAAGAACAAAGAAAAGATTTTGATAAAGTTTTTGACAAACTTGATTCTCTTGATGGAAAATTCGCTAATAAATGGGTTGAGAAAGTAACAATAGGAATAATTGGAACAGTTATTGCAGGAATAGTATTATTAGTAATACAATTAATATGAAAATGGATAAGTATTATAGGAAGCATGAGAACATTGTTGATAATGAGTATTATAAATTAAAAGAAAGAAAGTATCAATGGGATTTGATAGGTCGTCATGTTAATTATGGCGTAACTTATAATAAGACAATAGATGAGGTTGACCTTATTCAATTTAAACACATTAAAAAAATAAATAAATATTATTTCATACTTCACGAAGTTAAAGGAAACCCAAGACTTAATCATAAAGCGGCAAGGCAATTAAAAAGAGCTTATGATTATATTATGAAAGTGCATAAAAATAAGAATGTTCGTGTTTTCACTTTTAGACACACAGGAAGAAAAGGAGACTTAGAAGGAAAAATATATGATACAAAATGGCTAATACAAAAACAGTAGAAGATAAAGTTGAAATAATAACTGAGGATGAATTCCTGTTTCAAATGAGAAACGAATTAAAAAATATTGATAAACAAAAAAAGGTTTATATTGATACAATAAATAAGATAATGGTTTATAAGTCATTCAATTTTGCAATCAATTATTATTACAATCACACCCAACAAACTTATGAGTGTGATTTCATTAAAAAAGGAAAAATAGGATTTAAACAAAAACAATACAGGTGAATAAATAATGGGATTTTTAGGATTCGGTAAAAAAGCTGAGGTCAAAGAACGAGACATTGGAGATGTCAGTGTAAAAGAAAGTGATGGTATACATAAAGCGTATATACCAGAATTCTTGTACAAGCCACCTTTCGGTTATCCAAGAAAAGAAAACATACCTTTAATCAGGCAATTAGCGAAGAACCCATACGTGTACGGGGTAGTGAAAACTCTTGCGGATGAAGCAGCAAGTACACATTACGATATCGTTTACAAAGAAGAAGCCGAGCCAACACCTGAACTCGACAAAGTAATAACGGATATCAAAAAATTCTTAGACAATCCCAATAAGAACAAAGAAAGTTTTCAACACATACTTAGAGCAACAGTTAAAGATGTTTGCGAAGTAGACAGTGGAGTAATAATTAAAGTGTTTAATAAAAAACTTCAATTAGTAGAATTATTCGCTAGAGATGGTGGAAGCTTCTTAATGAACCCTGACATTTATGGTTACTTAGGTAATAGAGCAGAATATGTTGAACCTATGAATATTAATTATGTAGCAACACCTCAAAGCCCTGATTGGACTGCTAGACTTAATCAGTATTCTTTAGCTTATAAAGAAGCTGCTGCTTATTTTCAGTATGGAACAACTGCTATGGCGTTACCTGTACCGTTTGGTAGAAGAGAAGTTATTTATTTAATGATGAATCCTCAAAGTAATAACGTTTATGGTTTATCACCTATACAAATACTCGCTGATATTATTATGACATTAGTGTACGGGTCTAATTATAACCTAGATTTTTATATGAATAGTAATATGCCTGAAGGAATAATACAATTACTTAGTGCTAATAAAGACCAGATAAGAGCGTTCAGGGAAAGATTTGATTCACAATTCAAGGTTAAAGATAAGGTAACCGGTTTTATGAGAAAAATAGGGTTTAAGTACCCTATTATTAATCAAGAAGCAAAGTTTACTCCTTTTCAATTAGAACCTAAAGTTATGCAAATATTGGAGCAACAAGAATGGTTCACTAAACTTGTATGGTCTTGTTTTGGGGTAACACCTGATGAGATGGGTTTCACTCAAGATAGTAATAAAGCGGTTAGTCAAACACAATCAGCAGTGTATAAAAGAAAAGCGGTTAAGCCAATGCTTGCTTTAATTAAGTATCATATGGATAAAGAGATTATTGCTGAATGGGGAGAGGACGCTTTTGATAATTTAAAGTTTAAATGGGATGATTACGATTTAGATGAGGATATTAAGAGGCATTCATTATTACAAATGCAGATTAATATGGGCTTAAAAACTTCAATAATGGTTGCTAAAGAAGAAGGAATAGATATTGAAGAATTAAAGAAAGAGAAAGAGGAAGAAGAACAAAAAGAAATGGATAAGTTTGAACAACAAAACAGTTTCAATAATTCTTTTGGTAATGAAGAAAAAGAAGAAAAACCTAAAGAGAAAAAAGAGGTTGAAAAGAAAAGTTTTGATAATCCTTTAGAGAAAGAGTTAGTCACAGCAATAAAAAGTAGGACAAAAGAATTAATGAGTGCTCTTAATCAATATAAGAAAGGAGAATTAGATAATATAGAATGATACTCGATGCTGAAACTAAATCAATAATAACAGATTTAATTAATAAATTTGTGAAAATACTTAATATTAATGTGTTATCAGGAACAGTTTTTGAACAAATCAAGAAAGGTTATGATAAAGGAATAGATGAAGCAGAACAACAATTTGATTTAAACTTTACTAGGGATAGTGAGAGATTACAGTTTTTACAAAAATACAGTTTTGATAACATAGTGGGGATGAATGATGATATCGCTGATAAGCTTAGAAGTGAGTTACAACGTGGCTTTATGAATCTTGAAAGTATAAGTAAGATTCAAGAACGAATAAAAAAGGTTATGGGAGTAGCTGAAGATAGAGCGAGAGTAATAGCGAGAACAGAGATGAACAGAGCTCAAAATATGGGGCACTTGGATAGTGCAAGACAAACAGGACTAGATTTAAGGAAATTTGTTAGTGTACATTTAGATAATAGAACATCCCCTATATGTCAAAGGATGAATTCAAAATATGGTACTCCTAAAAAAGCTATTCCTATTGATGCAAAATTTATTGATAAAACTAGTGGAGAAAATTTTGACGCTCCACCATTTCATATTCAATGTAGAACAACCGTCCTTTTTACTCAGGTGAAAAAATGAATAAATGTTTATGGTGTGGAAAACATGTAAAAAATAAGGTATGTAATGCTAGTTGTCAAATGCATTATGAATACAAAGTCGGTATTAGAGATAAATATAAAATAACAGAAAAAGCTAGAAAAATTGCTAATAAACGAATTAAAATTGATAACTGGTTAAATTATAAATCATCAAGAGACAATTTAAGAAAAACTATGAAAACAGAAAAATATAAAAAATTACAATCAGATATTCATAAAGGAGAAAAAAATGGTATGTGGAATCAAACCCCTTGGAATAAAATGTCTCCTACTAAGAAATGGTATGAAGAAAAACAATTTATGTTGTTACGTAAAAAATGTTTAATAAGAGATAACTTTAAATGTGTAAAATGTGGAGTTCACCAATCTAAAAAAGATTTATATTGTGACCATATAATGCCATATCGTATATGTAAAGAACATAAATTAGACAATTTACAAATATTATGTGGTTCGTGCCATAGTAAAAAAACAGTTAAAGATATTAAGTTAATGAAAAAAGAAGGATATATATAATAAAAAAATAAAATACATTTAAAAAGATTAAAAATAATAGGTGATAATATGGAAACAAAATCGTTTAAGTTTGTAACAAATTCTCTAAACTATGAAGAAATAGGAAATAAGTCTGATAAAGAATACTATATTAAAGGATACATTTCCACTGATGAAATAGATAGAGCACACGAAATAGTTACAAGAGAAGCAATGTCTGATATGGTTACTCAAATAAAAAATGGTAATATTAAGTTAGATGTTGAACACGGCACATTCACTGGTGACGCTGATATACCTGTTGGTAAAATAGTTGATGCAGGAATGGATGATACAGGGTTATGGGTTAAGTGTACTCTTAATAAAGCTCATAGTAAGTTCGGAGAAATATGGAAAAGTGTTAAAGATGGATTCTTAGATGCTTTTAGCATAGCTTATAAAGTCACTGATAGAGCGACAGATTTCATTAATGGAGTACAAGTCACATTACTTAAAGGTCTAGAATTATTAAATGTAGCAATAACTGGTAATCCTATTTGTAGGAGTGCTAAGATGACCGAGAGTTTTTATAAATCGTTAAAATATCTTGACGAACAACTAAAATCAGGGGAGGATAATATGATAGAACCAGAAATTAAACCAAAAGTGGAACCAGTAGTGGAACCAAAAGTAGAACCAAAAGTAGAACCAAAAGTTGAACCAGAAGTGGAGCCAGAAACTACACCTAAAGTTGAACCAGAAGTTAAACCAAAAGTTGAACCAGAGGTAACACCAAAAGTGGAACCAGAAGTAGCACCATTGGATACTATAAAAAGTATGCAAACAGAAATAGCAGAATTAAAAGCAGAAGTTAAAACCTTAAACAAGGAATTAAATAAGCCACAATTAAAAGCTATTAATAACACTGATATCGCTGAAGTAAAAGATGAAACACCAATTGTTAAATCACCACTTCAAGCTATCAAATAAAAAAAAAAACAAAAAAATATTACGAGGTAAAAAATATGGCAGAAACAAAAGCTATAAGTAATGGATTCAATTCCAATGCTGCATACGCTTCAAGCTTCGGTTGTATGGCTGACAAAACCGTGTACCAAGACAGTGCAGGTTTAAAAGGCACAGCAGTTGACAGAAGAGTAGAAGTAAGTAACGCATTCGGAATAGGATTAAAAGCTCACGCTACAACATCAGGTGGAACAGGAACAGCAGGATACGCTATGATTCCCGTTTATGTTGACCCTAGAGTTATTGACCAAACAAGAAAGTTCACACCTATTGTTGAATTAATACCAAGAGTCACTAATCAAGGAATGTACGCAGATTATAACGCAATAACAGAAAAAGGTGGAGCATTTAGTGCAGCAGAAGACGCTTCACTTGCAGAAACAAATACTAAATATGATAGGGCAAGCACAGCAATCAAATTCTTTTACGCAGTAGGAAGAGTAACAGGACCAGATATAGCAGCACAACCAAGTTATGTATTATCAGGTATGATGCCTGGGGCAGGTTCAATGGGCGGATTTAGTGACGCAGGAGCACCTAATGCAAAACAAATGGAAGTACTTGTAAAAACAAGAGAGATGAGAGAATACCAAGAGAACACAATTATTAATGGTAATACTAGTTCAATAGCAACTGATTATGATGGAATAATTGTTTTAATGAGTTCAACTAATACTGTTGACAAGAATACTTCAGCACTTGACTTAGATGATATTAACTTAGCAGTTCAATACGCATTTGATGATGGTGGAAGACCTAACTTAGCAGTTTGTTCAAGTAGTGTATACACTGATTTATTGAAATTATTAACTCAAAAAATTGGTTATATGAAAGCTGAAGCAAACGTGTTTTGGGGATTTACTACAATCGTATTACATACAATGGTTGGTTCAATACCGGTTATTCCAAGTATGTTTATGAGTAATGTATCAGGAAGTAAAGCAATTTATTTTTTAGATATGACTGTTGTAGAAATGAGAGTATTGCAAGACTTAACATATTTTGAGTTAGCAAAAACTAATGATAGTGAGAAATTCGCACTTAAAATATACGAAACACTTATTATTAAAAACACTGGTTTCTGTTCAAGCATAACAGAGATTAGTGCATAAATATAAATTTTTTTTATTTTTTTTTATATTTTTATAGAGAGGTAAAATAGAATGTCAGTAGCAAATATAAATGCAACAGTTATTGAATTAATGCCGCTTGGTGGTAAAACTAATGAAGGATACTTTTATGGTTATCTTGAAAGCACTATTAGAGCAAAACAGAATGATACTATTACTATTACTAATTGTTCTAAAGTTTTAATAGCGAATCTTATTGATACAGCTGATGTTTTAGAAACGATGACGTATGCCACTAATGTAATAACTATGACGACAAGTGCAGCCACAAATGTTAGTGGAGTAGTTGTTTGTCAAAAGTAAATAATGAGGTAAAAAGAAAATGACGAATGTAAACGCAACCGTTATTGAGATAAGTCCGCTTGGCGGAAAAAGTAATGAAGGGTACTTTGTAGGTTATTTAGAAGCTACAGATAGAGCAGCACAGAATGATACTATTACAATTACGAATTGTACTAAAGTTTTAATATCTAATCTTGTTGATTCCGATGATACTTTAGAAACTATGACTTATGCAACTAACGTGATAACAATGACAAGGAGTGATACTACAGCCGTGAACGGTTTAGTAATTTGTCAAAAATAAAAATAAATATGAGGTAAAAAGAAAATGACAGCAGCATTATTAACACACAGTTATGTTGGTGCACCGATAGGTTCAGCAGCAGCTAGTGCAGGAAAAACTGGATTAGTTTGGGAAGTTGTAGGAGTTACTTGCACTGAAAACGGGGATTGGATTGTTCTCAGTGAATTTGAAGAAATTCTTGGAGCAGCAGCTTTTGCGGTTTCAGGAGATGTCCATACTCAAGAAGCAGTAGAAGTAGATACAGCAGTAGATAATAAAATTATTTTAACAGCAGGAGGAACTGATGTGATGAGAATCCTAGTTTGGGGTACTCCAGCCATTAGTAATTAAAAATGGGAGCAGAAGAATTAGAGTATACTATTGTTGGTTCTTTCGCTGACGCAGGTGCAGATGCAGGTACAGCAGTAAGACTTGTTTGGGAAGTTGTAGGAGTTACTTGCACTGAAGACGATGATTGGATTGTTCTCGATGAGTTCGAACAAATATTTGGGGCTTGGGCTTTCGCAGTAGCAGCAGATGTTCACACACCTGAAGCAGTAGAAGTAGACACAACCGTAAAAAACAAAATCATTTTAACAAGTGGTTCAGCAGATGTTATGAGAATAATGGTTTGGGGAACTAAAAAATTAGATGACTAAGTTTTTTTATTTTTTTTATTAATTATATTAGTGAGGTAAATATAAATGGAAGACAAAAAAGCAGAAGTTTTATACGATAAAGACGGTAGAGCTTATCTTAGGATTATACGAGAAGAACCAGTTAAAGAAACAATTGTTAAATCTCGAATTAAAGATTTCGTAGAAGACATTGTTGATGATGGTAAAAGAAATTTTAGTAATAGAAAGAAGAAATCAAAAAAGAAAAAATAATGAGGTAATAATATGAAAGTAATAGAATTAACTGGTACAACTGATGCTAGTGGTGACTTAGTTATTACTGGTACTAAAAAAGTTATTGGTTTTTTAGAAAAAATATCAATGATTGATAATGTTACTGCAGGAGCTGATTTAACTTTTAGTTCAGAATATAATGGAAGTGTTTTGATACAAGCCAATGCTGGTAGTGCCACTAAAACTTGGCATCCTCGAAGTCTTGGTAATAAAAGTACTGATGGAACAGTTTTCACTAATGTAGCTGAAAAATTCTTTTTCGCTAATGAAGGATTAGACCTTACTATAGCACAAGGTGGTTCAGCATTAACTCTTAGATTCCTAGCATTTTTTTCAAATAATAATAGTTAAAAAATAAAATGTATTGTACAACAGATGATGTGTTCAGAGTAGCAGGTATTACTAGTACTGAAATATCTGATGCGAATGTTACACAAGCAATATTAGAAGCTCAAGGTGTAGTTGATAGACTTACTAATACTACTTATTGGAATAGTGAAGATTCTGGCACAGCAGATGTGGCTAGTGGCGATGACGAATTAGATGATGCTACAAAAACTTGGGTTCCTGATGATTATATTAATATGTATTGTTGGATTGATGATGGAACAGGTGAAGACCAACTTAGAAAAATCACTGATAATACTGCAACTAAATTAACACTTGAATCTGATTGGACAACTAACCCGGATACTACGAGTACTTACAAAATTATTGATACAGGAGTTGACCCTCACGTCTCAGAAGAGCTGAGAGATGGAGATGACACTAACACCATTTTCTTAGATAAGTACCCCCTTCAACTTTTAGTAAGTGTAGCTATTAACAGTGTTAGTGTTACTCCATCTTATATATATCAATATAAAATGATGGGTAAATTAAAACTTAGTTCTGATGCTGAAGCATCTTATTGGACTAGTGCTGATGCTCAATTAAACGTTTTTGATTATTGGTACGGGGTTTACCCTATTCCTTATGAAGTTAAACGTTTAACAGAAGTGTATGCGGCAATATTCATATTACAATCACAAATGGGTGGAACACATAATATTCCATCAACGTATAGTTTACCTGAAGGCTCAGTTACAATAGGGCAAGCTTACATAAATATTAAAGGTACTTGGGATACTTTAATGAGAGAAAAAGACAAGCTTGAAGCTAGAATCATTAGGTATGCAAGTTTTGGTTAAACTCTCAGAATAGAGTATAAACAGTAAACCACGAGGTTAAAATAGAATGTCAATTAATTTTACTAATGCTGGGTATGAGTTAATGATAGATGGTTTTGGAAAAACTGTTTCTCGAACTCCAGTAACTAAAACAACCAGTAATATTGGTGGTGATGAAACATTAACTGATGGTTCTGTTGTTAATATAACAGGTGCTTTCTTTAGAAAAACTGATTCTTGGGCTCAAGATAAAGAAGGGTTATTTCAAGGAGCTGACGCAGTATTATTAGTTAAATCTGATGTTACTGTTAATAAAGATGATAAACTCACTTATGATAGTGAGGATTACAGGATTGATTCTGTTATTACTCGTAGACTCGGAACAACCGTATTCTACAAAATGGCGAGGTGTTTTAAGAGATAATGGAGATTAAGACAACAGCTAAAAAAATGAGTTCAGGATTTGATAATTTTATTAATGGTATCGCTAATGATTTACGTAATGAATTAGTAACCACTTGTCCCGTTGATACAGGCAATTTAAAGAATAGTATTATTGTAGATAAGAATGATAGGGGTTATAATATATTAATGCCTGACTATGGCTTAATGGTTGAATACGGGACGCCACCGCACATAATAAGACCTAAGAATAAAAAAGCGTTACATTGGGGCGGAAAAGGTGGACCAGTCGTTAAATTAGTTCATCATCCCGGAACTAGACCACAACCATTTATTAGAACAACTATTAATACTAAATTAAGAGAAGTAATAAAAAATAATGTGTTGAGGCACTTAGTATGACATTTCACGATTTAATAGATTATTGGAAGATAAAACAAGAATTAACAGTTCTTGTTAGGAATAACGATATTTTTACTATAACTCAAAGAGGTGTTACGACACAGAAAGACACAGGAACTTTTAGTACTGCGTCAACGCACACATTAGCAACTACTCCAACCACTGTTAAAAATGTTAGAAACATAGAAGTGGGTAGTGCTGACTTAACTTTATGGGATGATTACTCAATTAATTATGATACGGGAGTGATAACGTTTGTTGCAGCACAAACAGGTGCTTACATAATAGATTATGATACTGGCAGTACCGATAAAATATTTCCTGATTTTCCAAAGACAGAATTAAAGATTAGTAGTTTTCCTCGTATATCACTTGATATATTAGATGTATCAACTGAGATAGGTGGGTTC
>Ga0222679_1000153_pt1 | contig 29008 bp, 37 predicted proteins | sample AntAcemetagen939_FD_179843 | JGI IMG/M metagenome (GOLD analysis project Ga0222679, IMG submission 179843) | Saline water microbial communities from Ace Lake, Antarctica - #939 | ecosystem: Environmental > Aquatic > Non-marine Saline and Alkaline > Saline | place: Antarctica: Ace Lake...
TAGACAAGTTGTTCAGAATTTAGTTGATAATGCTTTGCATTATACTAAAAAAGGAGGAATCATTATTCGTTTGAAAAAGAAGGGTAGTAAGATTGTTTTTAGTATCAAGGATACTGGCATAGGTATTCCTCAAAAAGAACAAATTGCTCTTTTTGAAAAATTTTCAAGAGGAAGAGAAGTAGGCAAGATGCATACCGAAGGAGTTGGATTAGGACTATATTTAGGCGCCAAAATGGTCATAGCACATCATGGAAAGATTTGGATTGAGTCAGAAGGGAAGGGCAAGGGAAGTACTTTCTATTTTGAACTGCCAATTAAGAGGAAGAAGTAAAAAAATAAGATATTATATTTTATAAAAAGATTCGCTATTCGCGGTTTTTATTTGACAAATTAATAAAATTATTGTAGTATAAAAATATTATTGTAAGTGTGATATTTTTTATAAATATATTTTAAAAATATGCCAAATAATAAAAACATTGAATGTGAAATAAGAGGTTGTATCACTAGAGGAGATTTTAATGACATTAGAAAGGATATTGAAAAAGATTTTGGCAAAATGAGTGAAAGTCCTGAGTTGGTGATATTTTTCAAAGGTGATTATGATCTTCGTTTAATGATAAATAAAAGCGGAGGTAGCTTAATTTTTAAAGAAACCGTGGATAGCAAGAATCATGCTAGGAGAGAGACTGAATTTAAGTTTTCATTAGATAATATTGTAGGAGTGTTAAATTGTCTTATTCTTCTTGGTTTTAATAAGGGACTATTTTCATATTGTTATCGTTTTGATACAAATAAAACTGAGCAGAAAATTTCGATAAAATTTGATACTAAAATTGGAGATTTATTCGAAATAGAACAAGTAGTTGATGAGAAGGCAAGCTTTGATAAGGTTCAAGCAGGTCTTTCGCATATAGCAACAAAATATGGATTAATTCCATGGACTCAGAAAGCGTATAAACGAATTGTAAAAGAATCATGGGCTAATGTAAGTCCTGAACTATTATTGGTTGATAATAATCCTCATTTTTTAATTAAAAGAGTTATTAAAGAGTCTAACAAAGTAAAAAAATCATCAAATTCTAAAATTACTATTGCTAGATTATTAAAAGAAAAAAGTAATGATTATACATTTCTTGAAAAAAAATTTAAGAGAATTGCCAAAGAAGATTTAATCGGTTGGAATCATGCTTCTTTTGATAATTATCATGAATCTGTGTCTGTAATTATTCCTACTTATAATTCTTGTAAAACATTAAAACTTACTCTTGAATCCTTAGAAAAACAAAAGCTTAATCCAAAACAAAAGAAATTAATTGAAGTTATTGTAATAGATGATGGCTCAGAAGATAAGACAGGGCAGATGATTAAAAATGCAAATTTTAAGCTAAATTTAAAATATGTTCGACAGAATAATCTTGGTCGTTCTTATGCTCGTAATTTAGGGATAGCGATTAGTACGGGTAGAATATTGATCTTTATTGATTCAGATATTTTACTAGAAAAACATTTTTTAAATGAACATATTAAAAGACAACACTATTTAGACAATATTGTTTTAGTTAGTTTCAAACAAAATATTTCAATCCAAGATCCGATATTTAAAAAATATTTTAAAATCAAAAAAGATATTCATCCTGAAATTAGAAATGATTTTAGATTTGAAAAAGAGGTGAAAAAAAATTGGTTAAGAATGCATCGTCATGTTAGAAACATAAAAATTAGAAAGGTTAATTTACTTGAAGAAACAAATAATTTTAAAAAATTTGGAGAAGATATGGTTTTAGGGGTTTGGGATCTTCCATCTATGGTGGTAACTAATGCGATATCTATTAAAAAAGAATCTTTTGAAAAAATTGGAGGATTTAATCTTCAATTTAAAGGATGGGGAATGGAAGATACATTTTTAGGCGCCTGTTTAATAGCTAGCGATAATTACATTGTTCCCTGTTTCTCTACTGGAGTTTTTCATATTGAACACAATTTTAGATCTGGTTCTCAGCGAAAAAAAATTATGGAATTTAATCGCAATGTCTTAGTATATTTAGATTTAATAAATAAAACACCCTGTGAAATATTTAAGAGATTTTGATATTTTACAGAGTGTTTTGTTCTATTAACAATTAAATAAGAAAAAGGAGGGTATTATGAAAAGACAAGGAAGATTAAACCAGGTAATTATTAATTTAGAAAATGTTACTAAAATTGCTCTTGTTTCTGAAAATAGTCGCCAGAAACGACTTAATCGAGAACGTTGGGCATTGGAAACGGCGCGTTTGTATGGTGCTTCAGTGCCGTCAATCATTAATTATTCTATTAATAAAATTGGCGGAGAAGAAAGAGAAATCCTTATCTTAAAGACAATTCAAGGCAAAGAATTAAACTTTGAAATGACAGACTCAAATATTCAAACCATGAGTTTGGTAGGGCGTCAGTTGTCTTTTTTGGGTCCAATTAATAATATTGGTTTTGGATGGCCACATCCAAAAGATTTAAAAGGTGAATTTGAAACATGGCAACTGTTTCTATACTTTTTTACTAAAAAGTATGGGAAACGATTAGTAGCAAGTAAAATAATTTCTAAAAAAATGTTTGATAATTTTTTGAAAATAATTATGAAATTTGATTTTAAAACACATCAAGCATTTTTAATCCATCGTGATATAAAACCAGCCAATATTTTACAGACCTTAGAGGGACCATATATTGTAGACTGGGAGAATGCTTTGCTTGGCGATTCTTTATTTGATTTAGCTCAGTATGGAGCTAACTATAATAGGGATAAGTTATGGTGTGGTCTCGCTGATGGATTCGGTTTTTCTGGAATTAATGCAAAATACATTATTTATGAGACTATTGCATTAATTGGAGTTATTGATTTTTATAGAAAACAGATGCTCAATTATTCTATGAAAAAACGACAACTTTATAATCTTTTTCAGAAACTATGTATCATTTAATGTTTCAGCTTTGTGCAAAATATGAAATCAAAGTAAAGGAGGGAATGAAATTGAAAAACTTATTTTTAGTAGTTGATGGTCTTGACGGGGTTGGGAAAAGTACAGTCGTTCAATTATTGTCAGAAAGGTTGGGAGCGATCACTTATAAAACTCCACCAAAAATTTTCCGATTGTTGAAGAAAATAATCAGTTTGAAAAATCCAAAATTTCGTTTTTGGTTTTATCTAATTTCACTTATTTGGGCATCAATAGAAATACGCATATTAAAAAAAATGTCATTCGGTTATTTGTGATAGGTACATATGTACCACCATAGCTTATCATAAATCAATTGGGATAAATATGTCATTTTTTATCTATTTTTGTCGTTATTTTATTTTGATGCCAGATAGGTATTTATATCTTTGGGTTAGACCAGAGATATTCAAGAAGCGTATGGATTCTCGTGGATTTTTTTCTTCTGGAGATATAGTTCTTCGGAGGAATGGTAAATTACGAGAAAAAATTCATCAAAACTTTCTTGAACTTAAAAAATTGTTCAAACTAGAAGTTATTAATACGTCGGATATAAATTCAGAGGAGGTGATAAAATTAATTTTATGACAGCAAGGAAAATTTTCCTTGCTGTCTTTTAAAATAAGTAAATTTTATGAAAAAAATAACTGTTGCTATTCCACATTATAAAGCAATTAAATCATTAAAAAGACTTTTAAATGCTCTTGAAAATCAAAATTTCAATAAGAATAATTTTGAAGTTTTGGTAATTAATGATGGAATAGAAAGTCAAGTTAAAAAAAATAGTCTTGGTAATTTTAATTTTAAGTTAAGGATTATTAATAAAAAACATGGAGGGGTGGCTTCTACAAGGAATAAAGCTATTAATATGTGTTCTACTGATTTTATATTTTTCCTTGATCAAGATTGTATACCTCAAAAAGAATGGCTTAAAAATATGTCTAATAGATTTAAAAAAGAAAACTATAAAGTAGCTGCAATAGGAGGATATATTAATCCTTTTATCAATAAAGGGATTATTAATGAATATTTTAATATGAGTAATTCCTTAAAGGCTCCAATTATAGATAAAAAAAATGGAGAAATTGTGACAATTATTACGGCTAATGCTGGATTCAGAAATGATGCCTTAAAATCTATTAATGGTTTTGATGCAAAAACATTTAATAATTTATCTCATGGTGGAGAAGATGTTGATTTAACCTATCGTTTAAAAAAAGCTGGTTATTCTTTAATATTTGAACCAACTGCTATTGTACTACATGAGTATCCCAGTAAATTTATCTCAATATTTTTTAAATATGCTAATTATGGCAGAGGCATAAGATTATATTGTTTAGCTCGGAATATAAATCCTCAATTAATTCGGCAACCTAAATTTGATTTTATTTCTTTATTAAAATATCTTCCTAGTATTGCTAAAAAGGTAAAAAAAGCATATAAAGGATTTAGACAAAGTAAGGGATTGTTAAGGTCTATAATCTTTTCTTTTTTTGAGTTAGTTAAATTCGCTGGTCATATCTATGGATATTTTTATGGGTCATATAAAATAAGAATGTTTAAATAATTTTAAATATGTTTCAAAATACAAAACAATATCCTAAATTAAGCGTTAAAGCAATTTTTCGTTTTAACAACAAGGTTTTATATTATAAAACGACCAAAGAGATTAGAGATGTGCCAGGTGGTCACATAGAATTTGGCGAAAGTATTTTAGACGCTTTAAAAAGAGAATTAGATGAAGAAATCGGTTTTAATCTTAATTTTGAGCCAGAGCTTATCTACAATTGGTCATATATTAAAAAAGAAAAATCAATTCATCGTGTCTATTTTGTTTATTTAATCAACTTATCTGAACAATTAGAATTTAAATCAAAAGAATATCCTAATGAGATTGAATTTATCTGGTTGGATAAAGATAAAATAAAAAAGCAGAATTTTCTGCCAGATTTTGAAAAATCTTTATTAATAGCGGCGGAATATAAAAAATAGATTATTAGGCGTTTCTCAAAAAGAACAAATTGCTCTTTTTGAAAAATTTTCAAGAGGAAGAGAAGTAGGCAAGATGCATACCGAAGGAGTTGGATTAGGATTATATCTAGGCGCCAAAATGGTCATAGCACATCATGGAAAGATTTGGATTGAGTCAGAAGGGAAGGGCAAGGGAAGTACTTTCTATTTTGAACTGCCAATTAAGAGGAAGAAATAGTTAATTATGTCTTTTGTTTTGTTTATGTTAAGATTGTATTAATAATTAAAATTGTTTTGAATTAAGATAAAGAATCATATATTCTTTATCTTATGTTAAAACATAATACATGGAAAAAGAAAATTCAATAATTTTGTTCAATAAAAAGCAAGTTCGTAGGACATGGGATGAAGAAAATGAACTTTGGCATTTTTCTATTATAGATGTTGTTGAAATTTTGACTAATTCTAATATACCAAAGAGATATTGGAGTGATTTAAAAAACAAATTAAAAAATGAAGGCAGTGAAGTGTACGAAAAAATCGTACGGTTGAAAATGACTGCATCCGATGGCAAACGAGGGGAATGAAAGAAGATCTGGAATACGCTATTTTAACGGATGAGATTACAAGAGCCTGGGCTGATAAGAGTGTCAAGGATTATAAGAAATTCAAAGGTTTAAAAAAAGAGAATTTGCGGGATAATATGACAAATTTAGAATTGGTTTTAAATATGTTGGCGGAGGTCTCAACAACAGAAATATCAAAAAAGCACAATCCGCAAGGATTGGAGAAAAATAAAAAGGTGGCGCGCAAAGGCGGTTACGCGGCAAAAAAGGCGAGAACAGAAATAGAAAAACAAACAGGCGAAGATGTCATTACCTCTAAAAACGCGAAGAGCTTGCGATTTAAAAAAGTAAATATTTTATCAAATAAAACTAATCATAGCGCATCATGGAAAGATTTGGGTTGAGTCAGAAGGGAAAGGCAAGGGAAGTACTTTCTATTTTGAACTGCCAATTAAGAGGAAGAAATAGTCCATACATAAGTGTAATATTTGACAGAATAGTATTTCAGTGCTATTCTGTTTTTAGTTATTTAAAAACTATAATTGTATTTAAAAATAAATGATTGGAGGTGAAAATAATGATAGTTACGACATTGCCGATAACACCAGGAAAACATAATTCATTTAAGACGTTATTTGGACCTCTTATTGCAGATATTTTTGCTAAATTAACAGGATATCAATTTATAACCGTTCTGAATGTCGTTCATTCTTTTCACTCTTTTGATATTTTTGTTAATGAATATTTGGATCAGTTAAGTCGTCTAAACATTAAGCCATCTGTAGTTAAAAGTGATAATTCTCAAGATTATAAAGAATGTGTTATAAATGTTGTATATGATTTATTCAATAGAGGATTTTTAAAGATTCAAAAGATGAGTATGATCTATTGTGATTGTGGAGTAGTAGAACTTCCATATGTTGTATATAAGACACTTAAAGCACAAAATAGATACAAAAATATACAGCAAGATAGATGTAAAGAATGTGGAAGTAAATTATTACAAAAAACAGAATCTGTATTAGTATTACATTTACCAAATGAAAAAATGGAAATATCAATAAGTCCATCTTTCTATAAAAATCGTTTAGAACAAGGATTTGAAAATTTTCAAAGACCGATTGTTATTTCAAGAAATCATCGTAATGGATTGAGAGTTACGCTGAAAGGACAATCATTTAATTTAGATACCGATTTCTATTGGATGGTTTATCTAATTTATCTTAATGATCAGAAAGTTTATATAATCTCTGGTTCTGATACAATCAACCATTCAGCTAAAGCAATTAAATTATGTAGTATTTGTAAGCCAAAAATACAAATCAATTTAATTGCTCATCCATTACTTGAAATTGTTAATAGCAATATAGAGTTGTCAAATTTTAACATAAACAAGTATCTGGATTATTGTAAAACAGCAAAAGAGGCTCGGACTTTTTTGATGTTAGGGGCTCAATGGTCAAAAATGCAAAGTATAATTAGTACAAAAGATTTACATTTAGTTAAAAACAGTGTTTATCCAAAACAAAATTTTATTTTTGAAAATTGTATAAACACAATTGTACCAGAGGATTTTTGTAAAACAGTAAACAGAAATAAAATTTTGGAATTACTAAAAATAATGAGAGGATTTCAAATCAAATTAAATGACGACCAGGCTATGATCAAGGATTCGTTGCTTGGATAATCTAAATAGGCGTGATAAGATTAATTTATCACGCCTATTAACTTTAATATTATGTTATTACAATTATTTCTAAATAAAAACTTGGCACTGCATTTTTATTATTCAGAAAAGAGTTTGAAAAATGATAAAATTGTTGCAAAAAATATCTATTTAATAGTGCCTGGATTACCGCAATTTACACATAAAAACTTTTTTAAAGATAAGGTCAATGAAAATACAGCTTTTTTCTATTTATATTATTATGGTAGCTGGTTTAGTAGTGGTAATTTTTCATTTAAAAATTCTATAAAATCTGTTAAAGATGCTATTAATTTTATAAAAAATAAACAAGGAATAAAAACTTTTGACAATAAACAGATAGAATGGAATTATCAAAATTTATTTTTGATAGGTAGTAGTTTTGGTGGCAATGTAGCTTTATCTACTAAAATAAATAAAAAAGATATAAAAAAAATAATTCTTTATGCTCCATTTTTCACAGAATATAGCGATATAAAAGCAAATAAAAAGCAGCTTGATTTTCTAATTAGAGGATATAAAAATAATTTTAGAGGAATTGAATTAAAAAAATGGCAGAAATATTTTGTTAAAAAGGATAAGCTTTCCTCTTTAAAATTAGATAATACCTTTCCCTCTATAGAGATAATTCACGGGGAGGAAGATATTGTTGTGCCATTTCAATCAAGTCAAAAATTGCAAAATAAATATCCCAAATTTATAAAATTGAAAATTAAAAAAAACATTGGGCATAGTTTTGAGCAATTATATGAAGCTTAAAAAAGACATAAGGCTTAATCAAAATAAGTTTATAAAAATTAAAAAAAGTTTTTTAAATTCTTCAATATCCTCAAGAATTGTTTGTTTATTAATTCATGGTTCATCATTATATTATAATATAAAAAAAGGCGACAAAAGAGACATAGACTTGGAATTGATTTTAGATTCGCCTAAAGAAGGCGATTACCTAGTAATAAAAAAGATATTAAATAAAATTAAAGTAGAAAATGAATGTCAGTTGAGATACTTACAAGAGATTAAATCACAAAATAATTTAATTTATACAGCATCGTATAAATTATTTATGTTTTTTGCTTATAGCAATGCATATTGTTTAATTGGAAATAATATTTATAAAAAATTAATTAAAAATATACCAGAGAATAAAATAAGACAAAGTTTTTTAATTTCAGCGCAAATTAGCTTTAAAGATATTAGAAAATCTTTTTTTGCTGGTTCTAGCAATTATATTATAAATAAAAATATTATTAGAACATTAGTTTGTGTTTGTATGTATGAAAATATTTTAAATTATAAAGATATAGGAGAAGCAGAATTTTTTAATCAAGAAAAAATAGGCTTTGTTGAGATTATAATAAAAAAATACATTAATTATTTAAACTTGTCTGAGATACAAGAATTACAAAAATTTATAAAATATTATCAAAAAGATAAATTACTTCCAAATATTTTTCCAGTTATAGAAAAAATTATGGAAATTTTTGGTAATAGAATTGTTTTAGAAAAGAATAGTTAATTATGCCTTTTATTTTGTTTATGTTAAGATTGTATTAATAATTAAAATTGTTTTGAATTAAGATAGAGAATTATATATTCTTTATTTTATTTAAGATAATAAATAAAAAAATGTCAAAAGTATTTATTACTCGTGAGATTCCAGAAATAGGAATCAATTTATTAAAAGAAAAAGGTTATGAAGTTGAAATTGGCCCAGAAGAAAAAATATCTAGAGAAGAATTAATTGAAAAAGTTAAAGGCGTAGACGCTATTCTTTCTGTCTTAACTGAAAAGATTGATGGAGAAGTAATGGAATCAGCTGGTGAGCAATTAAAGATAGTTGCTAATTATGCTGTTGGATATAATAATATTGATGTTGAAGAAGCAAAGAAGAAGAATATTATGGTAACCAATACTCCAGGGGTTTTAACTGAAGCAGTTGCTGAACATACAATCGCCTTTCTTTTTGCAATTGCTGAAAGAATAGTTGAAGCAGATAGTTTTATGAGAGCTGGCAAGTACAAGGCATGGGGACCAAAAATGCTTTTAGGAGCAGATATACAAGGAAAAACATTAGGTATTATTGGATTGGGACGAATTGGTTCAGCTGTAGCTCAAAGAATGCAAGATGGTTTTGATGTTAAAATTATTTATTACGATCTTAAACGCAATGAAGAATTAGAAGAAAAATTTGGAATGGAATATAGGGAATTAGATGATTTGTTAAAAGAATCAGATTTTGTAAGCATTCATACCGCCTTAACTGATGAAACACGTCATTTAATTAATGCGGAAAAATTAGCCTTAATGAAGCCAAGCGCTTATTTAATAAATACTGCTCGTGGTCCAATCGTTGATGAAATGGCTTTAATTGAATCACTAAAGGGAAAGAAAATTGCAGGAGCGGCCTTAGATGTTTTTGAAAAAGAACCTGAATTAATGCCTGGATTAACTGATTTAAATAATGTTGTTTTGACCCCTCACATTGCTTCGGCAACAGAAGGGACTCGCAACAAGATGTCTGAAATGGCAGCTAAAAATATTATTGCCGTATTAGACGGAGAAACGCCTCCTAATTTAGTTGAATAAAAAATAATTTGACTTTAATAGAGAAAAGAATACAATAAAAAATATGAATAAAAAAACATATATTTTTAGTTTTATTGCATTAGTCCTTTTAATTGGAATTGTTTGGTATGGTAGTCAAAATGAAGGATCTATAATCGATCAAACAGCTTCTATTATAGGAGGCAATCAAGAAGAAATTTCAGAACAAGTTAATCTCTCAGAAGAACAACCCGGAGATATCATTCTAGGAAATCCAGAAGCAAAGGTAACCATGGTAGAATATTCTAGTCATTTTTGTGGACATTGTACTAATTTTCATAAAGATACTTTGCCTTTGTTAATTGATAAATATATCAAGGATGGAAAAGTTAAATTAATTTCTAGATATGTTTCTCCGCCTGAAATGGTTATTTCTATTATCTGTGCTAATGAAGAAGATAGGTTTTTAGAAATGGTTGATCATTTTTTTGAAAACATTGAAAAAATTAGTTCTGCTGATGACGTAAAAACAATTGCTCTTCAAATAATCTCAAATAAAGAGAATTTTAATCAGTGTTATGATTCTAAAAAATATGCTGATATAGCAGGAGAATGGGTTAATCAAGTTGTAGAAGCAGAAATGGGAACTCCTACATTTTTTATCAATGGTCAACAAATAGTTGGTAATCAACCTATCGTTATCTTTGAACAAGTAATTGAGCAAGCACTTGAATTGGCATCTAAATAAATATTAATAAATTACATAAGATTAAATCCTAATTTAATATTAGGATTTTTCTTTTTTAATTTTTGTGTTAAAATATTAAAAGTGGTAAAATTAAAATGAATAAAGAATGAATTTATGACAGAACATAATATCAAAATATATGGAACAAAAACATGTGTCTATTGCGATTCTTTAAAAGAATATTTAGATGAAAGGGGAATAGAATATAAGTATATTGATGTAGGCGAAGATCAAGAGAAAGCAAGGCATATAATTAAAAAATCAGGACAGAGTGGTGTCCCTGTCTCTGAAATAGACGATGAAGTTATTATTGGTTTTGATAAAGTAAAAATTGATAAATTATTAGAAATTAAGGATTAAAATTAATAAGGAGACTTAATTATGAGTATAAAAATTGCAATTAATGGTTTTGGTAGAATTGGGAGAACTACCTTTCGTAAGATTTTAGATCAGCATTCTGATTTAGAAGTTGTAGCGATTAATGATTTAACTGATACTAAAACATTGGCTCATCTTTTAAAATACGATTCAGTTTATGGAATGTACGATAAATCAGTTGAATCAAGTAATAATACAATAATTATTGATAAAAAAGAATATAAGATTTTGGCTGAAAAAGATCCATCTAAATTGCCTTGGAAAGATTTGGGAGTTGATATTGTTTTAGAATGTACTGGATTTTTTACTAAATATGAAGATGCAAAAAAACATATTGATGCAGGAGCTAAAAAAATAATTATTTCTGCTCCGTCTAAAAGTGAACAAGTGCCTCATTTCATTATGGGTGTTAATCAAGATAAATTTGATTCAAAAAAAGATGATATTCTTTCTATGTGTTCTTGTACAACTAATTGTTTAGGGCCTATTGTTAAAGTTATTAATGAAGAATTTGAAATAGAAAAAGGATTAATGACAACGATTCATAGTTATACAAATGCTCAGAACTTATTAGATTCTCCTCATAAAGACTTAAGACGTGCAAGAGCAGCTGCATTATCAATGGTTCCAACTACTACTGGAGCAGCTATTGCAGTAACTAAAGCGTATCCTGAATTAAAAGGCAAAATACATGGAATGGCTGTTCGTGTTCCAACTCCGATTGTTTCCTTGGTTGATTTTGTAGCTAAGATTAAAAAAGATACTACAATTGAAGAAGTAAATTATACATTTAAAAAAGCTTCAAATGAAGAAAATTTTAAAGGAATTTTAGGAATTGAAGATGCCTTGTTAGTTTCTAGTGATTATAAAAGAAATCCTTTTTCTGCTATTATTGACATGGAATCAACAATGGTTCAAGAAAAGAATTTAATTAAAGTTTTAGCTTGGTATGACAATGAATGGGGATATTCTTGTCGCTTAGCTGAATTTGCTGAATTTATTGGCAAAAAATTATGATTTATTTAGGCGCTGATCATGCTGGCTTCTATCTTAAAGAAGAGCTTAAAAAATATCTTGAAGAATTAGGATATGAGTATGAAGATTTAGGTAATGAAGAAATGGATCTTAAAGATGATTATTCAGATTTTGCAATTAAAGTAGCCAATAAGACATTTGAAACAAATAGTTTAGGTATTTTAATTTGCGCTACTGGAAGTGGTATGTCTATTACAGCTAACAAGGTTAAGGGGATTAGAGCTTCAGTTGTTTGGAATGATTTTACTGCCCTACAAGCACGAGAACACAATGATGCTAATATTATTTGTTTAGCTGGCAAGGTTTTAGATACAGAAACAGCTAAAAATATTATTCGTCTTTGGCTAGAAGCAGAATTTACTGGTGAAGAAAGACATATTAGAAGAATTGAAAAGATAAAAGAATTAGAAAAATGATTGAAATTATTCCAGCCATTATTCCAAAATTTTTTCAAGAGATAGAAGAGAAAATTAAATTAGTTGAACCATATGTTGATTGGGTCCAATTAGATGTAATGGATGGAAAATTTGTTAATAATTTAACATGGACCAATCCAAATGATTTAAAAAGTTTAAATACTAATTTAAATTTAGAAGTTCATTTAATGATTAATAATCCAGAAGAAGCAATTGATGATTGGATTGAGTCTGGTGTTAAAAGAATTATTATTCATTATGAATCAACAGATAAACATAAAGAAATTATTGAGAAAGTCAAAAGAGCTGGATTAGAAATTGGATTAGCAATTAATCCAGAAACTTCGATAGAAGTGATTGATGAATTTTATAAAGACATTGATTTAGTTTTAATAATGTCAGTTAATCCTGGATTTGGTAATCAGGATTTTTTAAATGAATCTGTGGATAAAATTAGACAATTGCGAGAGAGATATAAAAATGTTAATATAGAAGTAGATGGTGGGGTAAATTTAGAAACTGCTCCTAATGTTATTAAAGCTGGTGCTAATATTTTAATTAGTGGTTCAGCTATTTTTAAAAGCAATAATATTGAAGAAACAATTAAACAATTAAAAAATAAATAAAATAATATAAATTTATGGATACAAAAGAGTTAGAAAAAAAAGCTAACAATATAAGGGAAGATCTTATTGAAATGCTGACTGAAGCAAAATCAGGACATTCAGCTGGATCATTAGGTATGGTTGATGTTCTCACTGCTTTGTATTTCGGCGGGATAGTTAAACATGATCCAAAAAAACCAAAATGGGAAGAAAGAGATATGGTTGTAATCTCTAACGCTCATATTTGTCCTGTTTGGTATGCAGCCTTGGCTCATGCTGGATATTTTCCAGTTGAGGAATTAAAGACATTAAGAAAATTAGGATCTCGTTTGCAAGGGCATCCTAGTCGTTTTACTGTTCCTGGGATTGAAACTTCAGGAGGTTCTTTAGCTCAAGGATTATCAATTGCATGTGGAATGGCTTATTCTTTTAATAAATTAGATAAAAAAAATAATTGGGTATGGGCTTTAACAAGTGACGGTGAACATGATGAAGGTCAAATGTGGGAAGCTGCTATGTTCGCAGGTAAAAACAAGCTTTTTAATATAACTCAAATTATGGATCGCAATAATATTCAAATTGATGGTTATACAGAAGATGTTATGCCATTAGAGCCAATAAAAGGAAAATATGAAGCATTCGGATGGCATGTAATGGAAGTTGACGGACATAATATGGAAGAAATTATTGATGCTTGTAATAAATCAAAAGCAATTTTTGAAAAACCGAGTTTAATTATTGCGCATACCATTCCTGGTAAAGGAGTCGACTTTATAGAATGGAAATATTCTTGGCATGGTAGAACACCCAATAGTGAAGAAGAAAAGAATGCTCTAAAGCAATTAAGAACTTTGGGTGGAAAAATTAAAAGTGAAGATGATTAAATAATAAAAAAAAATTATGAATTTAGTTAAAAACTTATATCAAAAAGAAAAATTAGAACAATTACCAACTCGCGATGGCTATGGTCATGGATTGGTTGAATTAGGGAAAAAGAATCCTAATATAGTTGTTCTAGGAGCAGATTTAACAGGGTCAACTCGTTGTAATTGGTTTAGAGATGAATTTCCTGATAGATTTATTCAAGTTGGTATTGCTGAACAAAATATGATGGGTATTGCCGCTGGATTAGCTTTAACAGGCAAAGTTCCTTTTGCTTCTACTTATTCAGTCTTTTGTCCTGGTCGTAACTGGGATCAAATTAGAATTTCTGTGGCATATAACAAAACGAATGTTAAATTTACTGGTGCTCATGCAGGTGTTTCAGTTGGAGCTGATGGCGCTACTCATCAAGGATTAGAAGATATTGCGATTACTCGCTGTCTGCCTAATGTAACTGTTTTGGCACCTTGTGATTCAGTTGAGACACAGAAGGCAACTATGGCTGCTGGAGAAATGGAAGGTCCTGTTTACCTAAGATTTGCAAGAGAAGCTACTCCTGTTTTTACTACTGAAAAAACTCCTTTTAGAATAGGGGAAGCTCAAGTTTTTAGAAAAGGAAAAGATGTATCAGTAATCGCTTGTGGTCCAATTGTTTATGAGGCCCTATTAGCGGCTGATGAATTAGAAAAAGAAGGTATCGATGTAAGAGTTATTAATAATCCAAGCATTAAGCCGATTGATGAAGAAAAAATTATTGAAGCAGCTGAACAAACAGGAGCAATAGTTACCGGAGAAGATCATCAGATGATGGGTGGACTAGGGTCAGCTGTCGCTGAGGTTTTAGGAAAAAATAGTCCCGTTCCAATAGAAATGGTTGCTGTTAAAGATAGATTTGGTGAATCTGGAGAACCAGATGAATTAATGAAGGAATTTGGTTTGGTAGCTAAAGACATTAAAGAAGCAATCAAAAAAGTAATCAAAAGGAAATAGTTGATAATTTTTAAATTATTTATTCGCATTTAGCTTTTTTTGAACGCTTTACCCTAAAGGGCTCCGACGCGCTTCAAAAAAACCTAAATTGCTCATTAATTTTAAAATTTTAAAATTTTATGAAATACGATGTAATTACATTAGGTTCGGCTACGCAAGATATCTTTATGGCAAGTTCAGATTTGCAAGTAGTTGAAGGTGATCAATTTATTACTAAAAAAGGACTTTGCATGCCATTGGGCTCAAAGATGAAAATGGATAGTACTTCTTTTGCTATGGGAGGTTGCGGAACTAATGCTGCTGTAACCTTTGCTCGTCAAGAATTAAAAACAGCTTATCTTGGATTAATTGGCAAAGATGTTTTTGGAAAAACAGTTAAGAATGAATTGATTGCTCAAGGAGTTTCTCCCGACCTATTAATTGAAACAGATAAATATCCAACTGCATTTTCAGTAATTATTTCATTGCCAGATGTTGGAAGAAGTATTTTAAAAAAATTAGGTGCTTGTCATGAAATGACCGATGAAGATATTCCCTATGATAAAATTGATACTAAATGGATTTATGCCGGTTCATTATCGGGCAATGCATATAAGGTACTTGATAAATTATTTGATTTTGCAATTAAGAATGATATTAAGACAATGGCTAGTCCTGTTGGTCAAAGCCAATTAGGTGAAGGACTGGAAAAAACTAGGGCAATATTAGACAAAGTAGATATTTTAATTGTTAATCAAGAAGAAGCAGCCAAATTAGCTCAAATAGATTTTAATAAGGAAGACGAAATTTTTAAAGTATTAGATGAATGGGTTAAGGGAATTGTAATAATGACTAAAGGACCAGAAGGAGTAGTTGTTTCTGATGGTGAATATCATTATTCAGCTGGAATCCCTGATTCTGGTTTAGTTGATAGAACTGGTGCTGGTGATGCATTCTCTTCAGCATTTTTGGCAGGATATATTGAAAAAGAAGACATTGTTCATGCAATTCAATTAGCCACGGCTAACGCAACATCGGTTTTACAAAAAATGGGAGCAACTAATGGTTTATTAAAAAAAGGGGAATGGGGAGAATGGGAAAAAGTTAAAGTTGAAAGAATAAAAATATGAGTTTAGAAACAAAAAAATTAGCTGGTCTATTGAGAACCTCTGAAGAGGTTGTTTTGAATTTAGAAGAAAAAATGGAAAAAATTTCTGGGAAAAAAGGAATTATCGAGAAGATCATTCAAGAAAATGATGAAAAAATTAATCAAAGATTAAAAGAGTTAGAATTAAGTAAAGATTCTAAGGCAGAAGATGTTTACCAAGCATTGATTAATAGGGCAAAACAAAGCGATGAATATCTTTTAAAACATTATCATCAATTAGATTCTTCTACGTCTGTTAATTATCAGGATTTAATTAAGACAGTAAAAGAATTAACAGATAATTTATCAGGATTTTTTCTTAAAAAAGACAAAATCAAGGAATTATTTAAATTGAATCCACCAAAGAAAATTATGGAAAACCTAGGGTATGATGATATTGATAGCATGTTGGAGAAAGAAGATGTTTTTGAGCTTTTTTGCGCCTTAAGATTTGTTGAGGATGGGGAATGGCTTAATAATGTTTTTTTTCAATCATATGAAACTTTAGAAAAAGAAGATTTTGAAAAAAGAGAAATTAAAATTATGGTTTTGCCAGAAAGATGGTCAGGAAGTGGTCAGAAGTTTTTAGAGAAAAAACTACATCATATGAGTCATCTAAAGGAAGTGGGTGTTGTTTTCATTATTCCTGTTATTAAAAGCCATCCAAATGAAACTCTTTATTCTTTTTTTATGACTCTTCATTATTCCTATGAGGTTGATTGGCATTCGCGTCTTTTTGAAATGTATAGTCATGAAGATGGTTTTGTTAAAAAAATGACTGAAGCATTAAAAGTGGAGATGAGCAAGATGCCCTTGCCTAATGAAGAAAAAATGAGTTGGCGAATGGCGCCTGCATATTTAGCTAAAAAAGATTGCAATGATCCTCGTTTAGCTGAACCGCATATTAGTCCAGAAGCATGGCACTATACTAAAGCATCTATTTGTATTAATAAGTTTAGTCAGCAATTTCCTGATTTAGGATTTGACTTCTGGCAAGGTTCAGATGTTCTAGCTCAATATTTCCTATCTGCTAATTCAGGAAAAGAAGTTTTGGTTAGTTTTGACTTATTCGACAATGTCCTTTCTTTACTTCAGAAAAAGAATTTTGAATTAAGATATTCTTATCATCAACAAGAAGCACTGTGGAACAAGGTGTTTATTGAATATATGGGAGAAGAGGTAATAGATAAATTAATGATGGAAAATTTAGATAAAGGATTTGTAACTTTGTAATATGTTAGATATTTTTAAAAAAGCAAAAGAGAATGATTATGCGATTGGAGCTTTTAATGTTTCTAATTTAGAACAAATTAAAGCTATAGTTTTAGCTGCCCAGAATTTAAAAAGTCCTGTTTTAATTTGCACTTCTCAAGGAGAGAGTGAATTCATAGGAAAGAGGCATATAAGGGCCCTGCTTGACGCATACAAGAAGGAAACTGGCTTGCCCTTGGTTTTGCATATGGATCATGGCAGAACCTTTGAAATAGTTCAGGAAGCCATTGAAGCTGGTTATGATTCAGTTCATTTTGATGGTTCAAATTTGAGTTTTGAGGAAAATATAAAAGTTACTAGTGAAGTAGTAGAATTTGCTAAAGAAAAAGGAGTTAAAAATATTGAAGGAGAATTAGGATATTTAAGAGGTGGGTCAACTATCCAAGATACTGTAGAAATAAAAAAAGAAGATTTAACAGATCCAAAACAAGTTCAAGAATTTATTGAACAAACAGGTGTAGATAGTTTGGCTATTTCTATTGGAAATATTCATGGAGTTTTTAAATCAAGCAAAAATCCTCATTTATTTTTAGATAGATTAGAAGAGATAGATAAAGCTGCTAGTGAAAACATTGGTTTAGTTCTTCATGGAGGGTCAGGAACACCAGAAGAAGATATTAAAAAAGCTATTCAATTAGGAGTTGTTAAAGTTAATGTTAATACTGAATTAAGAATGGCATATGTTAATACATTAAAAAACACATTAGAAACTAATTTAAATGAAGTTGCTCCATATAGGATAATGTCTTCTGTGATAGAAGCTGTTCAAAAAAAAGTTGAGGAAAAAATTAAATTATTTGGAAGTGACAATAAATTATGAAGATAAAAATAAATCAAGAAGAATGCATTGGTTGCGGTAGTTGTTCGGCTGTTTGTCCGGATGTTTTTGATTTGAATGATGATAATAAGGCAATTATTAAAGATACTAATTCTGATCAAGGTGAAAGCAATAACGAATGTGTAAAAGAAGCTGTTGATATTTGCCCTGTTGATGTAATTAAAATTGAGGAATAATCTTGACCTGGAAAGGTTTTTCAGTTAATATAGGCATATGTTAGAACTATTAATTAAAATGCGGTCGGAGTTAGGTCGTAAAGTAAAAAAGATCCGGGAACAAAATTTTATTCCGGCTGTTTTATATGGTCATAAAGTTAAGAATTTAAATTTGTCTGTTAATTATAATGATTTTGAAAAAGTCTATAAAGAAGCAGGAGAAAGTACTTTAATTAAATTGAAGATAGAAGACGGAGAATCGATAAAAGAAAGGGTTGTTTTAATTCATGATGTAACCAAAGATGTTGTTAGTGATGGTTTTATTCATATAGACTTTAAACAAATTAAAATGGATGAAACTATTACAGTAGAAGTGCCATTAATTTTTGTTGGCGAATCTGAAGCTGTTAAAACTGATAAAGGCGTTTTAATCAAAAGCATTCACAGTGTTGAGATAGAAGCTTTGCCTCAAGATTTAATTCATGAAATTGAAGTTGATATTTCTGTATTAAAAACATTTGATGATAATATATATGTTAAAGATATTAATGTTTCAGATAAAATTAAATTAATTGCTGATCCAGAAGATGTAGTTGCTTCAGTAACACCACCTAGAACACAGGAAGAATTAGAAGAATTAGAAGAAACACCAGCTGAAAGCATAGAAGAAGCAGAAGTTGAAGAAAAAGGTAAACCTAAAGAAGAAGTTGAAGAAGTTTCGCAAGAGTAAAATGAGCTATATATTTAAAATTTGGTCAGGTATTTTAAATGCTGTCCAAAAAAAGGGGATTGTCTTTTTGATATTCCTTTTTTTAATACCTTCTTTTGTAAATGCAGATGTTATTGATGATTTAAAAAAAGACTTAGAAAATCAAATAGAACAGAAGCAACAAGAAATTAATCAATATGAAAATAATATTAATCAGAATCAGCAAAAATCTAAAACCCTTGAAAATGATATTAATATTTTAGAAGATCAAATTAATAAGATTAGAATAGAATTAAATCAATTTGATTTAATTATTCAAAAGAGCACTTTAAATATTCAAGGAATAGATCAAGAAATTAATATTTTAAAAGATAATGTTAATCAAAAAAAAGATCTTCTATCTGAATATCTTAGGACAATGGCTCGATGCGATGATGAAAGTCTTTTAGAAGTTATTTTAAAAAATGAGAAGTTCTCTGATTTTTTTGATGAACTTAATGCATTAGAAAATGTTCAAGAACAGATTCATGGCATTCTAATGGCTGTTAATGAGATAAAAGGTGAGCTACAAAATCAAAAAGACGAATTAGAAGGAGAGAGAGAGGAACAGAATCGTTTAAAATCTTTTCAATTATCACAGCAAAGAAATGTTGAGAATAAACAATGGCAGAAAGAAGACTTGCTTGATAAAACAAAAGGAGAAGATATACGTTATCAGCAATTGATTGAAAGTACAGGAGATCAAATTGTATATATAAAGGAACAAATTTCCTTATTAGAAAAATATAATTTAACACTAGAAGAAGCAGTTCAAAATGCTATTTTTGCTGCAACTAAAACAGGAATTAGACCAGCCTTTCTTTTAGGTGTATTAGAATCAGAATCACGTTTGGGTTTGAATGTTGGCACTGGTACTTATTATAAAGATATGTATCTATGTTATCGTAGTTTAGGTAAAATTACTCAAGCCAATAAAGAAAAGAATGCTTTTTTACAAATTTGTGAAGAATTAGGATTAAATCCAGACACACAACCAGTATCAGCAGAACCATGGTATGGATGTGGAGGAGCAATGGGTGTAGCTCAGTTTATTCCTACCACTTGGATGGCATATAGAGATAGAATAGCTGAGTTAACGGGACATAATCCGCCTAATCCTTGGAATCACCGTGATGCTTTTACGGCTGCGGCTATTAAATTATCTAACGGAGGAGCTAATCAAAGAACTGAGATAGGCGAGAGAACTGCTTATGCTAAATACTTAGGAGGTAGTCGTTATTCTCGTTGGATTTGGCATCAATATACTGATAAGGTTATTAACTTGGCTAACAATTTTCAAAAGCAGTATTTTGAATAAAATATATTTATTAGTTTTCTGAACGCCAAATGGTTGTTTTTTTATTTGAATAAAAAAGTTAAAACCCTTGACAAATATATTCGTATATGCTATTATCCTAGTGATGATGGATTGTCTAAGAAATACTTTGGTTCATGTAATATTTACAAAAAACCAAAAAAGACGATTCATCATCGCCAACTTTAAAAACATATTAGCTGGTAGTAGCGTGAGAATCTTGACTTTTCGGAGGTTCCGAAATCCCTCCTTCTCGGAACAGGCCTTGTGCCTAAAAGATTCTCACTCTATTGCTTGCTAGTTGTATTAGCAGCAATAACATTTATTTTTTGTCTTTAATTGAGCAATGCCCAATTATTAGCTTGAAAAATGTTATTACTTATTTATTTTTAATAGATAAGTATGTTCTCACGAACAAAACATATACATAAAAGCCCCCATTGGGGGCTTTTATGTTTTTAATACATATAACACAAAGAACTATTTTTTACATCACCAGGCAACTAATGCGCTATACTGTTCTAAATTGCTTAATTGCTCTGGGGTTAATTCAAGTGAAGCATTTATTGCTTCTTTAATTAAATCTTCAGAAAAGGTGATTTCTTCACCGACTTCTAATGGTTCTGAGCCAGTTTTATCTTTTATATAATCCTCAATAAATATTTTATGCTCATTTGTTATTTCTTGTGGATTATCTTTTGTATAATCCTTAAGAGCTCTACGAGCTAAATTGGTTACTCCATCTCCTTGGATTGCTTTTTCAACAATAGAATTACCTTCTTTTCTCCCTTGTGGAATAATGTTCTCAATAGTTTTTTCTGTATCTTCTTCAATCGAACTAGCTATTAATCCTTCTTCAGGGTCACTAGACAATTGGCCTCCTATGTTTGCTAAATTGTCTTCTGGAAAAAGATTTGATTGTTCATTGTTCTGACTAGCATAAAGATATATGCCGCCAGCTAATATTGCTAAAGCAATAATTGGTAGAATAACAGAACTACTATATTCATTAATCCATTCTCTAATTTTATTCTTTTTATTGAATATATCTTTTGATCCGAATTGTGGACCACTCATTATTGGAGATTGAGGATTGTTTTTACTGGCTTTGAAAAGATCTGATTGAAATTCTTTACCTTTTTTAAACATGTTCTAGTAGTTTTTCTCATTTTCTCCGCATTATGCGGAATAAGCTTAATAAGTCGACCTTTCCCTCCGCCAAATATTAAATTTTTAAGAACTTCTATACTCTAATTATCACTGGTAAGACCATTGGGCGTCTCTGCGTTTTAGTATAAAGGAATTGTCCAACTTTGTCACGAATATTATTTTTTACATGTGTTAAGTTCATGCTTTGATTATCAGCAGATGCGTCTTTAACAATTGTTTTAACTTTTTCTCTGGTTTTATCAAGTAATTCTTTATTTTCTCGTAGATAAATAAATCCACGTGAAATGATATCTGGTTCTCCTCGTACGTGTCCTGTCTTACTATCAACTGTAGCTATTATTACAAACATACCATCTCTAGCCATTGCTTGTCTATCTCGTAGAACTACTTGACCAACATCTCCAACGCCTAATCCGTCAACCATGACATAGCTAGCAGGAACTTTTTCATTGCTTAACTTAAGAGATTCTTTATCAAGTAAGAAAACATCTCCATTTTCTCCAAGTAAAATATTATCTTTAGACATGCCAACACTTTCAGCAATTTCTCCATGTAATTCTCTCATGTAATAGTTACCTTCAATAGGTATAAAGAATTTTGGTTTTATTAAATTTAACATCATCTTTAAATCTTCAATAGGAGCATGTCCTCCAGCGTGTACATCCATCATAGCATAGTGAATTATTTTAGCGCCTTTACGACATAGGGCATCTCTTAAATTTTGAACGCTTCTTTCATTCCCTGGAACTACTGAAGATGAAAACATAATTGTATCACCCTCATGAACTTCTAGTGTTTTATGTCCGCCATTTGCTAATCTCATTAAAACAGCATTCCCTTCACCTTGTGCTCCGGTGCATATAATCATAACCTTATCATCTGGAAGTTTGTTTGCTTCTTTTGCTGAAATAAAAGTGCTTTCTTTCGCCTTAAGATATCCCAGCTCTCTAGCAACTGAAACATTACTTTTCATACTGTATCCTTCAATTACTACTTTACGGTCATTTAGTTCTGCTAAATGAACAAGTGATTGAACTCTTGTTAATAGAGATGCGAAAGTAGCGGCGATAAGACGTCCTTTACAATTTTTAATAATCTCTGAAAGATTATCTCGAATCTCTTTTTCTGAAAGAGAATGTCCTGGTGTTTCTGAATCAGTGCTGTCAGACATTAGCAATTGAACTCCCTGTGAACCTATTTGAGTAATTTTTGCTATATCAGCTGGATCTTCATTGATCGGACTATGATCAAATTTGAAATCTCCTGTATGCACAATGGTTCCAACAGGGGATTTAATAACTACTCCTAAACTGTCAGGAATATTGTGATTAACATGAAAGAATTCAATATCAAAACATCCTAATTTGATTTTATCATTTCTGTCAATTGTATTTATGTTTAATTTTGGTGCGTGAGGAAAATCTTCTTGTCTTTTTAATATCATACCGCGAGTTAAAGCAGCAGTATAAATTGTAGGATTTCCTAATCTGGCCATTGAATGGGGAATTGCCCCAATATGGTCATAGTGACCGTGGGTTATAATAACACCACGGATATTTTCTTTTTTATCTTTTAAGTAAGCAGTATTTGGAATAATGTAATCTATTCCGGGCATATCCTCTTCAGGAAACTGCAGTCCCATATCAACGATAATAATATCATTGTCATATTCAAAAAGCATCATATTACGGCCAACTTCATTAAGTCCGCCTAATGGGATGATTTTTAATTCTTTTGTTTTTCTGCTAGTAGCAGATTCTGTTTTTTTTATCATATTTTATTATTCCTCCTATTTTACCAATCGTATTTTTGTGGATTTTTAAGAAAGTCCAGTTTTTCTAAATCCTTAATTAAAAAATACATTTCTTCGTCTTTGTCTATTTTAAATTTATCTAGCCAAAGATTAGGTTCTATAAATTTTAGTTCTGGTACACTTTGATAATTTGGATTTTTTTGCCATTTAATTTCATTTTTTGATCCTTCTAAGGCAAAATAGCTAAATCCATGTTTTTGACGAAATGGTTTATAAAGATTTGGACCAAAATCACGGCAAACCCAATTAGCTGTTTTCATTTCTTCACCTGAAGCATTAATCATTAAATGCTCATAATTAGGTGGAATTATTATTTTGTCATCTTTTTTCGTCTTAATTGCATATACATTTTTAATATTATCTCCTTTAGAATCTTGTATTAAGAATATAACTTCACCTGATAAAACTTGATATATTTCAGGATAAGTTATATTTGTATTTTCAACTAAAGGATGATCATGTCCTGCTGTTTTATTATACTCTTGTCCAAGCATAATAAAGGGCATTATTGTTATATCATATCTTAAATTGTTTTTTTTAATTACTTTATGATCCTTATCATTCATTGCTAAGTCACGATACATATAGTACAGCTTTAAATCAGGGGATGATTTAGCCCACTCTTGATCAAAAAGAACGTCTGTCATTTCAGCCAGATAACGAATACTTGGAATCATTTGTTCAATATCCATTTATTTCCAAACTCTTTTAGTATTGATATACCAGTTTTCTATTTGAGAAAACCGGAAAGAAGGTTGAGCAAGTTTTTCTATCTCAATCCCTTTAATCTTTTTATTAACAGGATAGAGATAAGTTGGGCTGTATAGAAATACAGCAGGAACATCTTCGATTAATATTTTTTGAAATTCAGCATATTTTTCAGTTCTTTTTTCTTGTTCTATAGTTTGTCTGGCATCTTCTAATAATTTATCAACTTCCTTATTCTCATAAAAAGCTACGTTTAATCCAGGGTCTTTTTTTTGGGTTGAATGCCAGAATGCAAAAGGATCTGGATCAGCGCCAAGGACTTCACCAAAAAGTAAGGCTTGATAATTACGAGGCCTTAAATATTCTTGTTGAATATCAATTGACTCAATTATCTCTAGATTAACTTGAGCGCCAATCTTTCCCCATTGTTCTTTAAGTATTTCTGCTGTTTGTTCAAATTCTGGCCAATCACTTGCTACTAAATTAATTTCTAATTTAGTGTCTTCATCGTTAATCGTTTTTTGTCTTATTCCGTCTTCGTCAGTGTCTTTCCATCCATTCTCTTCTAAAATGTTTTGAGCATGTTCTAATGCAAAGTCATATATATCTATTTCTGATGTATAGTTAGGCCAATTGGATAAAAGAGGGGAATTAACTTGTTCTCCTTTTCCATTTAATACTTTTTCAATAATTTCTTCTTTATTAGTCGCATAGGAAAGAGCTAATCTAACATTTCTATCAGCCAATGGCTTGCTTTTAGTTTGATTAAAAAAGACTGAATAATAGATAGGTAAGTTAATGTTATGAATATTAATACTATTTCTTACCTCTAATTCATTTTGAGGTGAAAGAAAACTTAATCCATCTATTTGTCTTTTTTGATAAGCTTTAATTAAGCTATCCTGATTTCTATAAAAGAATATATTAAGTTTTTTAATAAAAGGTCCTTCGGTTAAATAATAGTTTTCATTGTATACAAATTTCATTGATTCAATATTTCCATCTTCGTTTTTATTGAATTCTTTAAACTTGTATGGACCAGAACCAATTGGTTTAAGATTGTATTGAGCAAGAGGGAAATTTGATGCTGAGATTCCTGCCCAAAGATGTCTAGGCATAATACTAATTGTTAAATTATGTAAAAAATTTACATAAACATTATTCAATTTAAATTGAATTGTAAATTCATCAATTTTTTCTATTTGAATTCCTTGCCAAATACTTCTTAGGGGACTTTTGTATTCTGGATCTTGAATTGTTTTAATTGTGAAAATTACGTCATTAACTGTTAATAATTCATTATCATGCCAAAGAACATCTTTTTTAAGAGTAATATTATATGTTACATTGTCTTCTCCAATACTGCATTCTTCAACTAAGTCAGGAATTAAATTTCCTTGACCATCATATTTAAATAGACTTGAATATATGAATTGAACTAAATCTCTGTCTGCATCATTGGTTTGAGCTAATACAGGGTTAATGAAACGAGGTTGTCCTAAGACTCCTTCGCTGTATTCTCCTCCTAATTCAGGTACTGAATCTGTTTTATTGACATAAACACCAAATATTAAAGTTATGACTGAAATTAAGATAACAAAGGATAGGATACGCATAAGCCAACGTTCACGAGAAGGCAATACCTTGAGTAATTGTTTCCATTGTTTCCATTCAGGCCATTTACTTCCTGGAATAGCAAAAACTTTCCTAAAGAAATCTTTTAAGTTAATTTGTTTAAAATCTGATATTAATTTGTCTATTTTTGTACGAATAAGTCAAAAACGTTATCCCTTATAGGGGATATCGCAAATAAAGGTTTAAATTGTTTAGATAAGCAGATTTAAAAAACTAGTAATTAAGAATAAGACGGCTAATACAATGGTGGAATTGAAAAGTATTTTATCAAATCCTCTTTTAGTATAATAGCTAGTATCTCCACCTCCACCAAAAAGACCGCCACCTCCAGCTCCTCTTTGTTGGAATAGGACAGTTACAATTAAAGATATCGAAATTACAATTTGAAAAATCGTTAGAATTTGTTGCATCTGTATATTATTAATCTTTTTTCTCTCTTCCAGTATTAAAAATTATATTAACAAAACTGATAATTATGACACCCCAGAAATATGACCAGAAGCCAATAATAGTTAGTTCTGGGACAAAATATTCTAAAAGCCATAGAAGGGCAATGTTTATTGCTACAATAAAGAGTCCTAGCGTTATTACAATCAACGGAGTTGAGATCAGCTTAACAATCGGTTTAATAAAGAAGTTGATTAATCCTAGTAGTAGTCCAGCTATGAACAATGTTAGGATATCACCTTCAAAAATAATTCCTGGCACTAAATAATCAGCCAAGAATATAGCTACAGCATTAACTAGAATTTGAACAATAAACTTCATATATTTATATTAGACTATCACAAAACGATAAACAGGTCAAGTTTTTTTTCTTTTCATTACTCTCTGTAATCCAAAAACACTTTTACCAGAAACTTTCATTTTTGGCTTTTTCTTTTTTTCTCTTTCTTTAGCTTTCCTTTTGGTTTCTTCTTCGATTTGTTCTAAATCATCTTTCATCTTTATTATTATATAATATTTATATAAAAAGAGAAAGGACCTTGCGATGTTTTTGCAAGGTCCAAAACTATATGATTCCCCAATAAGTATTTTTTTATTGGGCGATATTACTCGGAAGAGACGATATGAGGAGGGAGACGCCTTCTCCAAGCAATGGATATAATGTATGTATGAATGTATATATACTATCATACTGTGTTTATTCTGTCAAGTGTTTTTGTATTTTTATTGACCATGAATAATTAAAAGGTTACTATTAATATATTATGAATAAAAAACAAGAAAAAGAAATCTTGTATTTATTAAACAGTTATTCAAAAGCTTTATCCTTATTAGAGGAATATGATAAAAACAAATTAAAGATATTTAAAGGTAAAAAATCTAAATTTGTTTTAAAATATGAAGACTGTTTGGATATTATATCTGAAATAAGGAAAGAATCATCTGATAAGAAAGAATATGGAAGTCTTTTTGGAAATGAAGTTGGTCATAAATTTGAAAGCGCTGTTAAAAATATTTATCAAACATTTAATAAGAAACAACTATACTCAAGCATTGGAGAGAAAACAGCTAATTTTCTTTATTTAGCAATTAAAGACCATCCATTTTCTGATGGTAATAAAAGAATTGCTGCATTTTTGTTTATTTACTTTTTAAACAAGAGTAATTATTTATACAATACAAAAAAAGAAAAAAAGATTAGTAATAACACATTGGCTGCTTTAACTCTTTTAATAGCCGAAAGCAGGCCAAAAGAAAAAGATCAAATGATTGCCTTTATAACACAATTATTAAAATAGGAAACAATATGCTTTTAGAAAAATGGAAAAATTTAATAGATGACATTAAGGATAAGTTTGAGGTTGAGAAAGAAGGAGAAGAACATCTTGATGAAAGAGGTGGAATTGATATTGAGTTTATTATCTTTAAAAGTCCTTTGGGAAGAGTAAAATTAGAATTTGTTACTAAGCCAGTAGTTTTGGATAAAAAAGATATTTATTCACAAAGAATTGGTGCTCAATCAAATATTGAATATGTTTATAGTGAAGATGAAAAAACAACAAGATTAGTAGCTTATAAGTACAATGACGTTGAAAAGGAGTGGGTTGAAATAAATGCAGATAGTTTTAAGTGATTATTTGACAGGATAGTATTTTTATGCCATTCTGTATTTAGTTCTTAAATAATGAGGAGGGATATATTATGAGCAAAAGAGCTGGTTTTCCAAAAGAGATTACAGAATTGGAGAATAGAATTGATAGGAAGCTGAACGAAGGAAGGGTAAGCGCTTTCAAGAATCATAAGATTAATAATAAGATCTTCAAAGAAATTATTCAAATGAGAGCTGAACTAGATGCTCTCTATGATAAACGGAAACGAGAGAAGTCATCGCAGAAAAAGTAGTACTTAAAAAAGGAGGATCGGTTATGGCTCGTCCTATAGAAATTATTGAACTAGAAGAGAAAATTAAAGAAGAATCCATCGCAGCAGATAACAGCGCACACATTAAGGTTCGTCCTGATTACGAACGTCTTCAAAAAATTGCTCAAATGAGGTCTGAACTGGAAACCCTATATTTTAACTGGGCCCAAACCAATGCCTAATGAATCTCCAAGGCAAAAACGAAAAGCCGTCTTAAAAAAAGGCGGTTTTTTAATTGATAAAAAACAACCTTCAGGGTATGATTATGTTAAACATATTTCATTTGAATTATTAAATCTATGAAAATTATATCTTGGAATGTTAATGGAATAAGATCAGTTCATAGAAAAGGATTTTTAGATTGGTTTAAAAAAACAAAAGCAGATATTGTTTGCTTACAGGAGATAAAAGCTCAAAAAGAACAAATTCCTGATGATTTAATTAATTTTAAAAATTATCATTTTTATTCTAATCAAGCAGATAAAAAAGGATATTCTGGAGTAGCTGTTTTAACTAAGCAAAAACCAATTAAAGTAGATTACAAACTTAATTTTAAAAGATTTGATCAAGAAGGTCGTATTTTAAAATTAACTTACTCTGATTTTATTTTAATTAACTTATACTTGCCTCACGGTGGGAGAGGAAAAGAGAATTTGGGTTATAAGTTGGAATCCTATCAATACCTCTTAAAATATTTAAAAAAAAATAAAGATAAAAAGATTATTCTAACTGGAGATTTTAATATAGCTCATCAAGAAATTGATTTAGCTAGACCAGGTAATAACAAGAATAATATCATGTTTACTCCTGAAGAAAGAAAACAGATAGATTCTCTTATATCTTTAGGATTTACTGATACTTTTAGAAAATTTAATCAAAAAACAGGTAATTATACTTGGTGGCCATATTCTTTTGATGCCAGACAAAGAAATGTCGGCTGGCGTATAGATTATATCTTCACTTCAAAGAAATTAACTAATAAATTAAGAAAATCCTTTATCTTTGCTAAGGATAAAGGATCAGATCATTGTCCTATTGGGGTGGAT
>Ga0222679_1000154_pt1 | contig 28989 bp, 41 predicted proteins | sample AntAcemetagen939_FD_179843 | JGI IMG/M metagenome (GOLD analysis project Ga0222679, IMG submission 179843) | Saline water microbial communities from Ace Lake, Antarctica - #939 | ecosystem: Environmental > Aquatic > Non-marine Saline and Alkaline > Saline | place: Antarctica: Ace Lake...
ACCGATTATGTAAACGGGGGATGATTTATGAAAAAGAAGAAAAAAGAAAAGCCGATACTGTCACCAGCAGAGCAGCACATCGCAAAAGTTGACGCATTTATACCCGAGGCAGAACGATATGCCAGAACAAATTTCCATCTTGAGGGTTTTGCAAGAAAGAGCGATGAGGCGGAGGCCTGGTCCAAGGGTTTTACGGGCGAAATGAACCGGCTGACGATTGCTGCGAGGCTGCGAATTAAATAACTATGGAGGAGACTATGGAAACAATTGGTGCACCTGACGGGAATAGAAATCTCTGGGCTGCTGTAATTATGAGAGCAATCGATGACATCAAATCTGCTCATAAATCAAAGAAACATAAGCGTTTTGCTAAAGACGCGCTTTGGTGGATAAATACGCCTGGGTCAGGTTTTGAAGGGGTGTGTGGTGCTATTGGTTTACGGGCGGATATTGTACGGAATCGAATTTTAAAGGGGGTACTATGAAAACATTAATTATTATTATCGTTACTTTATGGCTATCGGTAGTCGTGGCAATGGCGTCCGGCTGTTTCTTTTCGCACAGCAGCACATCGGGGATGTATAAAATCTGCGTATATAACTGTGTCGGCGGGCAAAAAGCTATTACGATTAAGAATTATCAACTTTGCCCGTTGTCGTTGTAATTCAAGGGGGTTTATTTTGGGAAGATTATCAGAAATAGTGTGGTATCTGAACGCTGAAAAAATACCGGACAAACTGGAGCAGCAGCATTATTACAGGTATTTAGACGTTGATGATCCGGGGCTGAAAAAGATGCGGAGGGAATATCGGCGGGGATTGAAAAAGGGCAAGGCGGAAATTCGGTTGTGAAAATAAAAGTAGCATACGAAAACGTTGATGCCCCACGACAACGAAAACATTGATGCCCCTGTTTGCAAACCATCAACGCCAACGTTGCTATGTAAAGCCAATTCTACAGTACGTTTACGTTGATATAAACATATTTACCATGTATTATGGGTGTTTCTTTGGGCCGCAGAAACCCCTTGAAACCGATTCCACCTCCCGGACGGACATTACTTGGCCGATATTCCAAATGCACCAGTTATCCGACATTGAATAAATGTTGTAGTCACCTTCACCAGTGCCACCCTGCTTAATCATTACAATAAAACCATGCGCTAGTAACTGGTCAATACCTCTGGTTACCCTTGGTTGTGTTATCCCGAAACGGCGCTTTAATTCGGCATAGGATAGCCTGATATTATCGGGGTTCGTACAGATATACTTTTTCTTTTTGCCTTGCTTGATTCGCTTGAAATATCGTTTGTCTAAGAAGTGGAATAAAAGTTGTGGGGAAAAACCGGTGAGATGATTGAAAGCCTTTGACTGGTATAACTCACGTTCAATAAAGATTCCGCCTGCCATAATAACCTCCGTGATAGGGTTATGGTATTAACCGGGTGCGTTGAGTTTCACGGTCTCAAAGCGAATTACGGGTAGCTAACCCAACCGATTAATGCCGTTGATATGAAATTGCATCATATCAAACCTTGGAAGTATTGTCAATAGTAAAAGATAGTAATAACTAACTGGCCACCTTCAGTGATCGATTGCATCGTGTGGTTAATACTGGGCCGTTCTTTTTCAAGCCAATAATTGATTTCTGACTGAATAGCACCCTTGAAAATTTTAACCTTCTGATAAGTATCCATGTTTCAATCCTCCCTTTTAGTCAATCATTTCTGCGTTCAAACCAGCTATTAAGCGCCTCATCGATTATCTGAGCTATTGAAAGCCGATGCGCTTTTAGTTTCCGGATCATTTCCGGGTACAGCCGGATCCCGACCTTTTGTTTTTTCATTTCAGCCGGGATTGAGTGCCGTCCCTGTTTGCCATGTAATCCACTTCCTTTTCCGCCCATTTTTATCTCCTTTTTAGTCGTTAAAACTTGACTTTACCGATGTTTCATGCTAGGGGTAAAGCCAAGGTTCAAGCTCTTTTACAAGCTGTGGTTAATATTTCATAACGTGATTTATAGCCTTTGCAATTTGGCTGTAAGTTGTCGATGTCCTTCGGTTTGCCGTAAAATACCTTTTCCCGGCCCTGCAATAGTGGGCTGCAATGTTTCCGGTCAGGTATTCAGACATCCGGAATATTTCGACTCCGTCAACGTGATGCCATTTTTCAGGTGGTAAGACCTCAAGGGCATACATCCACTGATCTTCTGTTATTTCCTGCCAGGGCTTGCAATATGCGTTATTCGCTGCTGCATTAATAAACCCGATAGCTTCATCAACTGGCATGCATTTGTATTCAGACCCCATCGTTTCAAGGTATTCATCAACCGGGATATCCTCTTTTTTCCCTGCCAGGTAGCCGGTATAAAGCGCACGGCCATTGATTACATACGTGTCAAGGTTCGTTTCTCCTGCTTTGTATATTGCCATTTTCATGATAATACCTCCCTCTTAAATATTTAGACTTCTTCCAACATCTCAACCGTGTGGGCCTTAACCAATTTGTCCAAGCCAGCGAAAAACGCCCGCGCATCTTTTTCACTGGTGCAAGAAAAGATACACATTTTTTTATTGGTCCCGAGTTTGTTCCCGTTTGCAAAAAGGTCAATGTCTGTGATCTTGCTTCCATCTGTTAAGGTTGTTTCCTTAATCTGAAATTTCATGGGTCAATTCCTTCCAGGCAGTTTAATGCCATGCCCAGGGCGGGTGAGGTTACATTTCAAGTTTTACGTTTCCGGGCAGGTCTTCAAAAACTTGAGTCGGTGTGTATGGGTTAGAGTACCAATAAACTTTATTGTCTGTAATTGCCAGCCAGCCGCCAACACCCTGTTTTTTATATCTTCTCGCTGCTGTTATGTTGTTAAATTCAATCCTTGTTTTCGTATTGGTAAATAATTCCACAATGTCCTCCCTGTTAGTTAAATGATTTTAATCGGGCAGTTTAGCCGTGCCCAGGGCGGTTGAGGTTAAGCCGCAATAGCCTGAGTTCTGCCTTCCAGGTCAATGCTGCCGAATGTCAAGCGGATCTCTTCCATACTAAACACCCGCCTTGATTTTTTCTTGTAGTCTGCCGGGCGCCAGTACCATTGACGCTTTTTACCGGCAAACCTGAAACCGTAACCCTTCAAAGCTTTTTTGTACTCAAAAGTATTTCCGGACAGCCAAAGCCAGGAGCCGCAAACTTCAGCCGTCACGCCATCAAAGCCCTGAATTTTATTAAACAAGTCCTGTATGGTCTTATCTATTGCCGGGCCTTCAGTCGTTTCTTTAAAACTCCAGGTGTTGATATGTTCCTTTAAAAATGCAAAGGCTGAATTGATAATCTTCATTAATTCAACCCCGTTCGGGTTGATATCCGGATGATACTTTTTAGCCGCGTTGCGATATGCTGTTTTCAGGTCTGATAAGGTGTTTCCGGCCGGTTTCAATACGTTTAACGCTTGTGATCGATTCATGCGGTAATACCTCCTCAATAGGTTTTACTGTTATCCCCTGCCAGGTTGCCGCTTGGCAGGGGAGATTTTAATTAATTCAACAGGCCTTTAATCGGTTGACCGCTCCAGACCATTTTTAGCGTTGTTTTGAAATCGAAATTTTCTGTGATCTGATCGCACCAGCCCTGCCCAAAAGAATAAACGCCGAAGTAATCATCCTCTTTTTTTGATATTCTGTCTGTCCTTTCAGGCCCGTAAAATTGGACTTCCTCGCCGCATTTCATTTCAGCTAGAATTTTTTTAATTTCTTTTTTCAACATAATTTTTATCCTCCCTGTTAGTTAAATGATTTTAATCGGGCAGTTTAGCCGTGCCCAGGGCGTGGGATGTTATGAAATTGTGAGGTTTCCGGGCAGATCGTTACAAATATCTGTCCATGTAATCCACTTCCTTTTCCGCCCATTTTTATCTCCTTTTCGTAATAAAAAAGGCCACGAATCTCCTAAGAGATAAGTGGCCTTGCTGTGACCCTTACGGGCCGGTGCTGTGCCTGTCGGTTATTTTATAGCGCTACCGGCAAGCGCTTTTGAATTAATCTGTTAAGCGGCAGCCGAGAGCCGCCGCTAATGCAACAGCATCTCCCGGATGCTGCCGTAAAAACTCTTCTAACCGGCGTCTGATTTTGGCCGGTGAAGAGTTTTTAACCTCAAACTTAGCCCCACACTCGGGGCATTCAATGTTATGAACCGGGGTTGTTAGCAGCCCCGCGCGGCTCATAACTACTGAACCGTCACAATCCGGGCAATCTACCCGGATTAGATGGGTTTTGGAGCGCGACACAAATTCACCAAAATCGTTGTCTAACCAATTCCCGGAAAAATCTCCGGAAACCAGGTTAAACGAATTGCCGATTCTTTTTTTCATAACAATTCTCCTTTTCTATGCCCTTTCGGGCGTTGATTTGGTGCGGGGTAATTCCCGCGTTTTTGTCGTTAAAACTTGACTTTACCGATGTTTCGTGCTATGGGTAAAGCCAAGTTAGCTCTTTTACAAGCTGTGGTTAATATTTCATAACGTGATTTATAGCCTTTGCAATTTGGCTGTAAATTGTCGATGTCCTTCGGTTTGCCGTAAAATACCTTTTCCCGGCCCTGCAATAGTGGGCTGCAATGTTTCCGGTCAGGTATTCAGACATCCGGAATATTTCGACTCCGTCAACGTGATGCCATTTGTTACGCCGTCTCGTCGTGATCCATCGACGCCCCGCAAAGAGGGCATGTTTCTGTGAGTTCGCCTTCAAGGGACTGTTCATTTCCACAGTATGCATACGCCCCTTGGCCCATACCAGTCTCAACCGGCGGATACATATACCCGCCGCATGTGTAAACGCGCCGTACCAATGTTTCAGTCATGATAAATTCCTTCCCTGTTGGTTGTTTGTTTAATTGTGTCGTGTCTTAATTACAAGGTATAGCACGGTTTAACCCTTGTCAAGTCTTTTTTTAAATAAAAGTAAAATAAATCAAATCAATCGGTAAAAGCTTGACAAACAGCACAGTTTATGATACCAAAGGTTATGATAATCGATAAAACTATGATATTTTGTCTGGGGCAATATGTTTGATGAAATCAGCTACGAGCGAGAGCAGGAGCGCATTGAACGGGCAGCCAGGGTCAGCGAAACCATGCCGTGCCTGTTATGGGCTGTCAAGATTTATATCAATGCGGTGAGTCAGGTGACCACGGGGGTTCATATCCCCTTGTTTCCGGGTTCAATCCCCGGCGCCGCTACCAAGCAAGTTAAGGACAGAAAGTTATAGTAAACAGCGAAACCATAACAAAATGTAAGAAACAGTAATGATATGCTACCGGTCGAAATCAAAAATGAGGTTGTAGGCTTATTAACTGAAGGCGAAACCGGCGATGATATAGCTGCAATGGTAGGCGTGTCAAATGCTACAGTATCAAGGCTTAAGAATAAACCTGACATCAAGGCCTTAGTTCGCAAAGCCCAGGAGACTCTAATTAATGACTCCCTGGATACAGCAATATCAAATCAAACAAGAAAGATGGAAATAGGTAAGCTAATCCTCTCCGGCCAAGCCGGCCCCCCAGTATCAACCGATCAACCTCAATCCGATACAACCCCAGCTAATACCAGCGATAAAGCCAGCGCCCGCTCAGTAATACCAACCGTTGACGATAAGGATCTCCTGGCCTTGGCTGATCGCGCTGAAAACCGACTTATGCAATCTATAGGTTTAGCTCCCTCTCACACGTTAGGCCAAACTTTCATAGCAATATCAAATAGTTTCAACCAATCGACTGATCCGGCTGTCCTCGCTCTGCTCCAGGCAGCCATGCCAGGTGCCGGCGACGTTGAGGATGTTATTGACGTGGACCTGGAGCTTGATTGACGGTACATATGTCGGTATCTCATGGCCGGTGGTTCCGTGTTAACCACTGGTAGTAGGGCGATGGAGCCATAGTTTGATGGAGGCTACAGCAATCACATCGACTGACAGGGCCAGCGGCGGCGGGCGATCAATGTCTTGGCTAATAAAGGATCGTGTGTGCGCGCGGGGAGGGGCGGGGGACCAGCAGACGCGACCCCCGGGGGTATCTGTATATATATGTATCCGCAAGACACAAAGCCCTAAATATATAAAAACTATGAGTTTATCCATAGCTTCTAGTAGCCCCCCCCCATTTTGCTATGACTTTATCCATAGAAGCTATTGACATTCTATATATAAGCTGTTATATTATCCATAGAAGCTAACAGTTTCATTAAAGGGGTTTAAGATGGGTATAGTCAAGAGCATATATTTAAAGTCTGAGTCGGATTGGGAATTAATGAAGTCAGGGGCGGCGAAGGCGGAACGATCAGTGAGCGATTATCTTATTCGTTTGGTCCGTGCGTCTACTGCCGAGAAAGGTAGTGCGGCGGAAAAGCTCGCCAAGATTCGATTTGAAGGCCCATTTGAAGGCCCCACTGTTTCCCCCGATGACGTTCAAGGGATGGATGCGATATTCAATGTCGGGGCCAGACCTTTCAATCCTCAGCCGAAGTCGGACAAGAAGGGAAAATAATGTTAGTAAAAATTGCAGAGGGCGTATATGTCGCACCGGAGTTGGTATCGCGTATTCAAGCAGCGGAGCGCGGCGGGTTCACAATTGAGATGTTTCGTGGTGAGAATTTTTGGGTTAAAGGCGGTGATATAAAGGTTGCGGTTGCCGCCGTAAACGAGCCTCAATTCGACCATGATCGTTATATTGAGGCTATAAAGCATAGGAATAATTAAATGCCGGTATCATTAGATGAGATTGAGGAATTAGATGGCGAGTCGGTATTTGACGAAGAGTATCAGGAGGGAAGCACCGACAACCAGTAAAGGATGTCAAAGGGAGAGAAAATGAATTTCAAAGTATATCAGAAAGTAGCAGCGGGTGAGGCGAGTATAAACAAATGTCCTGTATGCCGGGACGCGTGGCAGTCTTTTGCGGACATCGGTACGGGTTTGGGCATGGCCTCCGGGATGCTTTTGGGGTGTTATACCTGCGGAACCGTTTTCATGGGAAAGGATGTTCGATTAGAGGATTTAGCCGGAAAGAAGGATTATCTTGACAAATTGCGGGTTAAGGCGGTCGAGTCGGCGACGGCGCTTTGCGGGAAGGTTTGCAAGAATCCGTCCGGGAAGCGGCTGCACGAGATACATTGCAAGAAGTGCCAGAAAATGAGGGAGGAAAATGAAACCTGAAGAATTGAAAGCAGTTTGTGAATTGGTATTGGGTTTAGCGGAAATCAAGGCAAAATATTGCCATCATTTGTGCGTTGAGAATTTTGCAGAGCAATGTTTGGCGAAACTGCTCCCAATAGTTTTCCCGGATGACTGCGGGCTTACGCAAAATATTGCCGATTCACATTTTGCTCAATCCGTTCAATTGAAAAAGGCAATTCGGCAACCTGTCGGTAGGGAAGACAATCTAACAGAGGAATAATTATGGAAAAACCGAAAACAGTTAAAATCGGCGGGCATACCTTTAAGGTTATGTGGCCGCACAAATTTCTGGAAAGAAATGATACTTTTGGGCATTGTAATCATCCAATGGCAGAAATCAGAGTCGGTGATGTGGATGCCGCTGGCAACGAAATAGCCGAAAGTGCTCAAGTAGTAACATTTATTCATGAGCTTTTGCATGCCATTGATATATCTTCAGGCCATAAGATTTTCAACAGTAACGAAGCCGCAATAGAAGGAATTTCCGAAGGTATCTATCAGGTACTTGTGGATAATGGGTGGCTGAAGGTCGGCATTTAATTTGCCAACCCAAGAAACCATACAGGCTTTAAATTCCTGGGCCAACTGGATATCGTTTGCAAAGACCGAGCAGTATCAGGTTTTGGATAAACTGCCCCACCGGTGTATTGCTTTATTTGCCGGCAATCGTTCCGGAAAAACCGCCAGCGTAGCCAAGCATTACGTTGACCGGCTGATTGGGAAAGCGAGCGTACCGTACAAGAACAAATTAATGGGGAAAGTCCGGTGCATGAGTTCGAGTTTACCGGAGTCCAACGACCCGGACGTGACGGATAACGCGCAATATATTGAGCTGCGGCGGCTGATACCGTCTGAGATGATAATTAAGGATGTTACGGCAAGGTCGGCTAATCTGGTTGTGCGGCGGCCTGTTGGTTTAAGCAGTAAAAAGACCGTGTTTGAGTTCAGATCGTCCAAGCAGGAAATGCAGGACCTGGGGAAAATCAACCTTTCATCTTTGTGGCACGACGAGGAAACCCCCGACGATAAGAGGACAGAGTGCGCGGCAAGGCTCATGCAGGAGGACGGTGACGAAATTTTCAGCATAACGACTACGAACCCCTATTGTTTTGATGAAGAGACAGAATTATTAACTAATCGTGGTTGGAAGTTTTATGATGAAATCCTGATGTCTGATGAAATAATGACCCATAACAAAATGGGTTACATGGAATGGAAGAAACTTGAGGGATTCCATGTTTACAAATATAAAGGAAATCTAACACATCTTTGGCATAAATCGTTTGATGCTGCTGTAACACCGAACCATAAATGGCTTGTTTCTAATACTCGTAATCAGGCTAAGTGGTATCTTGAAGAAACCAAAAATTTAAATTCAAAACACATCATTAAACGGATTGAACACACCGTATTAGGCGATGATAACGAAGAATATAGTGATGAACTGATAGCTTTGCTTGGGTGGTTAGTTACCGATGGGTCGGTAGCAAGACAATCTGTTGTTATTACTCAATCATTAACTGCTAATGGTAAAAAATGCAATGATATTGACGTACTGGCTGCTGATTTTAATGTAAAAGTTACAGATCACCCATACCCGGATAGGATTATTAATGGAAGAGAAGTTACAAAAAATGGTATATGCAGGCGGTGGAGTTTTCGTGGTGAAGATAGAAAAAGAATGCTGAGTTTTGTTGAAGTTACTGGGTATAAGAAATCTTTATCACAAGAATTTATTTGTTCATTATCAAAGCGGCAATTAAAAATTCTCTATAATGCGATTATAGATGGTGATGGCAATCGCGGCAATGGTGGTAGTATCAGGATCGCACAGGTTGAGAATCCGAAATTGATGGACAATTTTCAGTTGATAGCAACTTTATTGGGGAAGCTGGCTAGTCGTTCAGAGTGGTATGATAAAACCAGAGACATACTTTTTAACAAGGCTCATGTCTATTCTGATTCATCTCGTTTCCGTAAAAACACGCACATAAAATCACTAAACGTAAAGAGCATACCGTATAATGGCTTTGTATGGTGCCCTACTACTTCGAATAAAACGACTGTTGTAAGGCGCAATGGGTGTGTTTCTATTTCAGGGAACTCTTACGTCTATGATGAGGTGTTTGTTCCCGCATCCTACGTTTACCGAACCAAGAAGGTCATTGCCCACACCGGGGAGGAACGGGTCGAGAAGCGGCTCAAGGGGAACACTGATATAGCCTGCATCATCATGTCCACCTATGACAATCCGACCCTGAGCGAAGATGCAATTCAGCGAATGATTGATAAATGCGCCGACCCTGTTCAGGTGGATTTAAGAATATACGGGACGTTCCGGCAGGCTTCCGGTCGGATTCACAAAACCTACAACCCAAAATATTGTTTTATCCCGTTTACCCGGTATTTTCCTGACGGCATTCCCTACGAGTGGTTTCATTGCCGGGGGATAGATTACCACGAGTCTAGGACCCCATGGTCTGTTGGATGGATGGCGCTATCCCCCACCAATGAGGCTTTTTTGTGGCAGGAGTTTCACCCGGCGATTGACGGGCCGAACGCATATAACACCTACGATATTTGCAAAACCATTGCTCGAAATAGCCAGGAATTTATTTACACCGTGAATTTGATCGATGCTCTGGCGAACAAGAAACAGGCCAACAGCGGGTTTTCGACAACCGACGACATGAACCGGCACTTTCACGAAATGCGGCGAACGTCTGGTATTGGTGCCCAATGTTTTTGGGAGGGCTGGAACACGAAGGGCACGACCGGGCGGGATAATGTGTCTTTGAGATTCAAGAATGCGGTGCGGTGCGGAAAGCCCTTTAATAATAAGGTACGCGAAGCTGGGAGAGTTTCGTACCTGCCGACACTCTGGATCTGCGACACGGCCCCAAAGTTTCATCATTCGATTATGAACTGGCGATACGGGGAATATGTGACCAGCACGACCAGGGCGGTCAATGATCCTAAGAATGTGCCGATGCAGAAAAACAGCCATGATTGTTGTGTGCTCGAAGCGCTATTTAAAGATTCCAGAGTTCAAAACGCATCACATTTTATGAAAAACAGGCCGCCATTACAGGGGGTTAGGAGAAGAAGCGTGACAGGTCGATAAATATAACTTTTTACTTGCATTACTAAAAGTAATGTGCTAAGGAAGTAATGGAAACTATTAGAACCCCCCCGAGCAATACCCAATCAAGAGACGGTTGGGAGCGAACATTCGGGCAGGGCATACCGCGAATAAATGATGACGTAAAGGAAATGCTGTATGGCTGGCTTAAATCCGAACCCCACAAAATCATCTATTTTTTCATGGGCCACTGCGACTTTTCAGAAGACCGGGCGCATTACCTGTACCGGGAACTACAGCGGGGGCTTATATGAATAAACACCACGACAACGAAGCCAAAACTGAGAAAACCCCGGAAGATGCCGTACCCGAATGGGAGACAGAGCTTTGTCAGCAGGTTATGGATGAGTGGACGAAGGGTTACCAATATAATTCAGATTTAAACGATATGTTCGATTCTATCTACAGTATGATCCGGGGGGAACGGCCTGAGCGAAATTATGATTGGCAATCGAACGTTGTTATCAATAAAGTTTTTCAGGTTGTCTGGACGGTCATCCCTTACCTTACCAACAAGATATTTTCAGCTACTCCTATAATAGGTATAAAATCATTCGACAAAGACGGTGCTTTTGAGCGTGAGGAAATACTCGAGTTCTGGAATACCATGCAGGGCACTATCGGCCAGGAACGCACCGACTATTTTTTGACAATGGTGATGTGGCTGCTCCGGGCAATTCTTAACGGTGTCGGCATAAATAAAAAAACCTGGCACCAAAGACTTAAACGCTCTGTCCAACCGGTTACCGAGGATGTGCCTTATGAGACGGATGAAGAAGGAAACATTACCGAAAGCCGTCCGGTCACGCGAAAAGTCACCAAAAGTATTCCTGTTGCTGATTGGCCTCAAAACGAAATCATTAATAATAAAGACATTGTGTATGATTGGGCGCTGAAACCGGGGCAGAGTATTCGTGAGGGCCGGTTTGTCATCCACCGGACATTGACAGACCTTGACGATATGCTTGGGTCTAAAATCAATTACCTGAACCTGGACGCCATAGATCGCACCGTTTCTGCGATTGCCGCCACTAAATATGCTGAAGACCACGCTGACGCAAAATCAAAAGACGGTCAGGCAGAACCCCCTAAATCCGATATTTACACTGATGTTGAATTGTTTGAACGGATCGGGAAATACACTGTCCATAAAGTTGACGGTAAATTGGTTCCCTATGTGCATCAGGAGGACATCGAGGAAGACAAACCCCAGACAAAAGATATGATCGTTACTGTTGCGCGAGTCGGGGCCACCCACCATTTGGTACGGTTCGATACCAATCCCTATGACGGGATTAATTATATCGATATGCACATTTATTTTGATTCGGAACGGTGGCACTCAACCGGTGTTGTTGAACCCATCAAGGATATTGTGACGGCCATAAATGATAATATCAATGCGACATTCGACGAAATCTGGCAAAATCTTATGCCGCCTACCATTGTTAATAAATTCGCTCTCTGGGATTGGGATACAATGGTTCACGCCCCCGGCCAGAAATGGCTTGTCGGTGGTAATCCGAGGGAGGCCATAGAGTTCAAAGCGCCGTCCTATGTCACCAAGGACGCATGGCAGAAACACGCGCTTTTAGACAGCGAGCTTCAACAGACTTCAGTTTCAAACGCCATTCAGGGGCTTGGCCGGGAAAAAACCGCCACCACAAACGTAATGAACGCTCAGATGTCAGCCGGGAAGCTGGATTTTGTTTTGAGGATGGTTGAAAAAACTGCTCTCATTCCGTCTGCCCAGATGGATATTGCATTTGCAAAGAAATTCGCACACCCGCTTACCTTTAAATGGATACTTGGTAAAGAATGGAATCCCGGCGATTGGGAGGAAGTGTATCAATATGTGCCGGCGGCGTCTTCTGTAAAACTTGACGAACAAAAAGACGCTGAGATTCAACAGGACATTCAACTGCTTCAGGTAGTCGGGAGTATTCAGAATCCGGGCGTTCCAAAGATTCAAAACAAATTAATGCAAAACATTTTCAGAAATAGGGGCGAAAAAGAAATGGTCGGGATGTTAGATGAAGACCATTACGAATCCGGAACTTTAGGCGGGGACGTTCAGCAAATCACTAAACAAATGAACGGGCCGTCAAATGAACAGGGTATTCCCATGACCGGGAAAGAGAAGGCGGTTAGAGAAAGGGCGAATGACTGATAACATCGATATTGTCTGGGAGCTTTTGTTCTCAGAAGAATTAGAAAAAGTGCCCGACCCGAACAATCCGGCAAACCAGGCACGGTTTAATGTTTTACGAAATGAGCGATCCGAAGGTTTAAAGCGGTTACGGCAAGGGGCCGGTAAACCGTTATTTGAGATGTGGGAAAAGAAGTTAAAAAGTTTCATACTTTCGCTGCTTCAAGACCCCAGATACCGTCAATGCAACTGTCCTGCAACTCAGTTAATATTGCAGATTAGCACGATCATTGAACTCTGGACAGAAGCCGAGCAAGCAATACGGGAGGAAAAATGACAGAACCAATTGTAGAACCAATAGAACCAACAGAGCCTACTGAGCCGCCAGAACCGCAGTTTTTGACAAAAGAACAGGCCGGGCCATGGTTTGGCCGAGTTGTCGCAAAACAAATCGACGAGAAAATTTTACCCTTGATGCAGGAATTAAGTGATCGGCAGGTAAGACCGATGCCGCCGGTTAAAGAGCCACCGACTGATTATAGCTCTGGTCTTTTTGATGATCCTGAGGGAACGGTCAACGCAATAAGGGATAAAAGTAATCGTAAACGAACTCTTGCCACCGATGAAGCGAACAAAGACAAAGAGCGTGAAATGAACAAACTCATTGTCGGACACGCAGAGGAAGATATTTACGGCGAGATCCAAAGCGACATGAGCGCCATTGCTAAAAAGAAAATCAATGATGGTTGGCCCCCACAGGCGGCGGTGGAATTTGCCCGAGGCGAATCGGAAAGAAAACTGCTTCGATCAAAAGTGTACGGCCCGGAACATGAAGGACTCGAAATGTCCAGTGGTGGACGGCCCAGGCCCAGGGTGAAAAAAAAGGGCTTGCCGGACATGTATAAAAAAGCGTGCGCCCGGGACATGGCAGACGGCATCGTAAAAGACGAAGCCGATTATATTAAAAATTTATCACCACAGGTGCGAAAAGAGTTTGGCTTATAAAACAAAAATACCAAGAGGTACCGAAGACACCGACCATATCCGCTGTAAGCAATGCGGGTTTTGGTGTGACTCAGATAGGGATAAAACCGGACCCGGAGACGGCATCACGGTTGTATCCCAAACCATTTCGGGGACATCGGTCTACAATCCTACTGTAACAACCGGATGTCCCTTTTGCGGAAGTAAAAACTGGAAGTGACGATACTGTTTTTCTCGCCCCGCTGAATCAGCGACAGGCATCCCCAAGAATAAATAGCCGTCCAAATAAACATTAATCAATTAAATTGTTTAGGAGGACTATTATGTATATTGTAAGGGATTTATCCGGGGGAACTGCCCCGATTCCCATCGAAGTCTACTACAACGGAAACGTTGACGAGGATTCCGTGACCAAACGGTACAAGGGATCACTCGTTAGAGTACCGGATGGTAATGACGTAGATGATGGGTTGTTTTTTACTTGGGCCGGAGAAACAACGGCGATGGAAAATGTTGCCGGTATTCTGGCAGAAGATCAGGGCACATCTGGAAATTATCTTCCCAACGATGCCACCTATGGCATGGCCCTGAAAAAAATGTACCCTCTGCTCCCGTCATCTGTTGTACGGGCAGAGTATTCACAGGCTGATGCCGCAGGAACCGCTAATTACGACACAGCGGCGACTGGTTCAGCGGCAGGGACATCACTCACCGTTACCACCGTTGACGACCGCCTGATTGGTGGTTGGATTTATTTTATCAACGGTTTAAATGCGGGTTATCTGCATTACGTCACCGACACCACTTCGGCCACCGCCATCACCCTTGCCACGGCATTGAACTACGCCGTTGTCGCAACGGATGATTTTCTGGTGATCGAGCAAGCTGCCTGCAACACCCTTGATTTCGATGGAACGTATTCCAACATCAAATCAGAGGCTGGCGCACTTGGCGATTACGTCAGTGGCATTATGCATTATGGGGTTGCCCGGAACCTGCCGTTCCAGCGCCTTGATAGAGACTTGCATGACGGCATTAAATTGGATGGAGCCAAGTTTTATCACGACTTTACCATACCGACTAAGAATTTTTGGTCGGCTGGTGTAACTACATCATAAGGAGGCTACAATGACAATCCGAAATATGGCGATCTCTGAAAATTTCGGTGACCTCCTTGATCCGAGGTTCCGGAAAATTTACGAAGCCACAAAAGAACGGCTGGGGCCGTCCGTGATTCCGCTACTGTTTAACGTAGTGAATCCGGGCAAGCACAGCCAGTACAAAGTATCCGCAATGGGCGGACTGGGCGACCTTCAGGATTTTGACGGGTCGATTACCTACGATGGCCCGAGTCAGCTTTACGACACCACTTTTACCTTTCCTGAGAAAGCTTTGGGTATGAAGGTGGAAAAGAAACTGGCCGATGATGACGAGTTTGGAATTATGGATGCACGGCCCAGAGGTCTTGCGACATCCGTAACCCGGACCCGTGAGAAAAAGGGCATTTCGTTTTTAAATGAGGCGTTCACCACTGTTCATCCTGCCGGTAGTACCGGTGGCGATGGCGTGTGTCTGTGCAGCGCGTCACATCCCTATTCCCCTGATGATTCCACAGTGCAGAGCAACCTGGGCACCACGGCCCTTGCTCCTGCTTCGGTAGAGGCAACCCGGCGTATTGGGTATACCTCGATTTACACCGACCGGGGGGAACTGGCTGACATCAATTACGATCAGATGGTTGTGCCGGTAAGCCTTGAGGAAACTGCCTGGGAAATTATCAACTCAAAGGGCAAGGTGGACACGGCCAATAACAACCGGAACTTTCACGAGGGCCGGTATAAACTGTTGGTTCTTCCGAGACTGACCGATTCTAACGACTGGTTCTTCATGGATTCTGAACTGACAAAACAGTATTTTTATTGGTTCAACCGGATCAGCGGAGACTTTGAGCAGGATCGTGACTTTGATACTAAGGTTGCGAAATGGTCTGTGTATGAACGGTATGCGTGCGGTTTTGCTGATTGGAGACCTTTGATAGGCCACAACGTGTCATAATATCAGTATGTTACGTATCTTTTAATCAGGTAAGTCGCGGTGCGGGGTAAAACAGTCTGGGGGTGTTAATTCACCTCTAGACGCCCCCTATCCCGTGAGGCACCTCCGTGAAATCCGAAGGTGTCCTTATAAAAAGGAGTAAATCATGGGTTTAACTAATTTTCCAAACGGTATTACGAGCTTCGGTATTCCGCTTTACGGGTCAGGCAATTTTCCCTATGACTCACCGGGCAACCATTATTTTGTAGACCTCACAGATGGTTCAGACGTTATTAACTCCGGCAAAAGCTGGGATACAGCAAAGGCATCCATAGAGGCTGGATATGCGCTTTGCACTACAGGAAAAAACGATGTGCTGCATATCCTTGGTGCGGCTTCGGGATACGCTTCAACTTCCGTGCTGACGCTTGACAAGGATTTCACCCACATTGTCGGTCACACGGCAGGTATTGTAGGTGGCGGCAGGGTAAGAATTACCAACTCTGTTACCACGGCAACGGCTGGCGAGTTTGTTCATTCCGGCACCGGCTGTGTTTTCGACAACCTTCATTTTCAGTGGGGCGGTTCAGCAACAGCGGCAAGTCTTATCGGTCTTGCGATAAGCGGTGACGGTAGGAATATGTACCGTGGCTGTCATTTTGAAGGGCCGAGTCAGACCGATATCGGCGGTGCTGTTGGGCAGAGAATGGTTACGCTCACATCAGCTCAGGATAACACCTTTCTTGGCTGCACTTTTGGGCAGAGAACCATTGAGAACACGTCAGCGACAGGTGCGATTTTATCTTTTAACGGCTCAAACAACACCGGAAACGCATTCAAGGACTGTTTGTTTTTGAGCTACAACACAAACACGGCTTCTGGCTTTGTTAATTTTGTTGATGGTGCAATGCCCGGATCTGGATGGACGCTTTTTGACAACTGTAATTTCGTTGAGTGTGCTGGGACTGTAGTTGCCGATGTCATTCGGTTTACAACCGCTGCTAGTGGTAAGGTAATTTTAAAAAACTGCGGGTTGATTGGCGAAAATCAAGCGGTATGGGCAACCAATTTTCCGACCACAATTTTTAATTGCAACCCGGTTGGCGCGCCTACAGGCGGTCTTGGAATAGACCCTGCTTAATTTAACATAACCGGATAGCGGCTCTCCGTATAAACCGCTTCATAAAATCTGGGAGGGAAATATGAGTTTTGATTTAGTTCACGCATCACCGGGGCTTATCCGGGAAACAAAGTCAGAGATTGCGGCATTAGAGAGAATGCTGGAAACCGATAAACGGTCGGGCCGGAATCAGATTTCTGACGAGTCTTTGTTCAAGGCTGAGATCAGCCAGAAAAAACAGATTTTAACAAAGTTTGCCCCGAAACGGTTGACCGAAAAAACCAAAAACAAGGCGTACACTCGGGCTAAAAGCCTTCGGGCATCCATTGAAAAGAAACTACCGGGGCATCAGTCTATGCAAGTTATGTACCCGAAAGCTTCTGACGGTTACGACAAACACCAGGACTTTGAAGAGGCGGTAAAATCGCACATGATTGTTATGCAAGACCCAAAGCTTCAGAGCGATATCCGTGAGTACAAACATCTTATGCAGAGGTTAGACGCAGCTCCGGGCGTGGGGAGTATTGAACAACTCAGAGGCGGACACAATGTCAGAATAAGGCGGTAAAATGACAACTGCTAACAGAACGGCTATCCCGTGTGATTATTGCGGCAAAACATTATACCGGATACCTTATCATATAAAGCATAATAAGCACCATTTTTGCAATTCTAAATGCATGGGGTTGTACCGTCGAACAACAGCGGAAGATAAAAAAAAGAAACTGAATATTTATGCGGCTAAATGGGCAAAAAACAATCCAGAAAAAAGACGCCTATATATGGCTAACTGGCGGGCTAATAATCCGGAAAGATATTCAGAGATACAACGAAAAAGCCATAATAAACCAGAAAATAAAACGGTTGCTAAAAAATGGCGGAGAAACAATCTTGATAAATGCAGGGAGTATGACGCGAAAAGAAGGTTATCTGCTTCGTATAGGATAAGCGATGCTATGTCAGCAAGTATTAGACAGGCATTATTCCGGGCTAAGGGTAACAGCCATTGGTGTGATTTGGTCGGATACACTGTTGAAGAATTAAAAGTGCATTTGAAAAAACTTTTTAAACCAGGAATGACTTGGGGCAATTACGGCAAATGGCACATAGACCACAAAATACCTAAATCTGTTTTTAATTTTAGCAAGCCTGAGCATGAAGATTTTAAAAGATGTTGGGCGCTGTCAAATCTTCAACCATTGTGGGCAAAAGACAATATGTCTAAACACAATAATCTTAACCGCCCATTTCAGCCAATGTTAAAATTGGGGAGTTCAAATGACAACTGCTACAATAAAATCTAACATTATTTTTGCCGTTGGGGAGGGCGCCCTGGTAGCCGACGCGACCATGCTTGTGTATGCGCTCAGATGGGCAAACTCGGCATATCGTGATGTAATGAACCGGCCCTATCAGTTCAAGTACCTTCGCACCAAAAGTTTATTCACGATGACGTCCGGGCAGGCAACCTACCAGGCCCCGACAGATTTTTCCGGTTTTCTGGTCTTGAAGGACGAAACCAATTCAGAAATTATTGACCAGGTTCCCCCGGAAGACTTCCACCGGGACTTGACTTCCAACGAGATTGAAGACGAATCGTTTACAGCGGATTCAGATGTTGCCGTTACCTTAGATAACACCACGATGGTTCAATACAGCGAGGTTGTCACGACCGTTGCCGGTACGACAACTTATACCCGCGATACCGATTACACCATGGATTACACGACTGCTTCAATCACTGTTGATTCGACCGGTTCCATGAGTGACGCCACTGATTATTATATTGATTATTTATATTACCCGACAGGAAAACCGACTACATTTTGTCTTGAGTATGACGAAACAAACGCCCGCCATGTGTTCAGGATCGATCCTTCCCCGGATGCAGCTTATATCGGGAGCCTTCTCTATCTTGCCTATCCATCTGCTTTATCCGGATCAGTGGACGCGGTATGGAGTCGGCTTGAGTACGTCCTTGAACGTGGCGGGGCTTATTTCGGGGCACTGGAACTGTTCGCGGCCAATGATCCTAAGATAGGCATGCTCGAAAGAAAGTATGAACAGGCTATTGAGTCATTGACTAAAATGGACATGGACATGGTGCCGAAAAGATACACAACGCCTGTAATAATGAAAAAGAGTGATTATGAATAATACGTTCGGGCAATCAAGATTAGGTGTTGATTATTCTATACCGCCGTTTCTGCTACCTCCGGAAGCTTTGGCGGATGCTCAGAATATTATGCCCGATTCGTCCGGTAGACCCACGGGTCGAAAGGGGTCCGTGAAGTTGAATAACACCTCCCTGGCTTCACGGATCACCTCTTTTCACGAGTTTAGAAGCGGGTCGACTGCCAATTCGTTAGTATCGTACTCAACCAAAGTCGGGGTTTATTCGTCTGCCACAGGGGAGTTCGTGGACAGGATTACCGGGTTGACATCCAATAAAATGTTTCAATGGGTAAACTTCGCAGGTAAAGCCATTGGGGTAAACGAGGGTGCTAATAATCCGCAATATTGGACAGATGCTTCACACGTTGGTGATTTGGCCGGAAGTCCACCCAAAGGAAATTCTGTTGCAGAATGGGCGCACAGGGTTTGGTTTGGTGGAGATTCTACGGATGTTGCCAAAATAACAGGTTCAGCCTTACTTGATCCTACAGATTATACCGGAAGCGGTACTGCTGATGGCGCAGTTGAGCAAGTTATTGGTGATTCCGGAGATCCAATAACAGGTATATTCGGGTTTTTCGATATTCTGTTAATCGGCAAACGAAACGCCTTATATAAATTAGGTGGCGCCCCGACAACAGATGTAAGCGGAGATTCACTTTATATCAAACCAGTTTACACAAAATCCGCAGATTCAGTAGGCTTCACGTCTCAATGGGCCATAACTCAGGTAGGCAACGATGTTATCTTTCTGGACGGTACGGATATTAAGAGGCTATCGGGTATTCAAGAGTTTGGGGATATTGAAACTGCCTCTATTATTCCTCATTTTAAGGATTACTTGGCTTCTATTGCTGACCCGGATTACATCCAATATACGCAATTCTTCCATTATAAAAAGGAACAGCAGATTTGGGTAAGCATTCCCACCGGCGCTGCAACTCATTTTGTATTCGTTCTATCATATAAGTTCAAACAAGAGACAGGCCGGTACGCTTTTTACCCAATGGGCGGGCTTACGGCAAATTGTTTCGGCGGAGTTCTGAACGGTGAAACGACTGACATTTATTATGGGGATAATACCGGGTATGTTTACCAGCTTGATACGGGTGAAAACGATAACGGGACTGCCATTGACAGGTATTTTACCTCAGTTATTGCCGGGAACACCAATGAAATTAATATCGCCCACACGTTTAGAAAACAATTTCAAACAATAGAAAGCTTTATCGTTCCTTCCGAGGCGGCGCTTACCATGATTCCGTATTATTCGCTTGATTTAATGGACGATGCACAGGTCAGAACGTCCGGGAATTATACGGCGCTCACGTCTGAAGTCGTAACCGGCTGGGCAGGGACCGGAACGAAGCGTAAAAAGATTCGGCTGTTCGGGGTTAGCGGAAAAACGATTGCAATAAAATGGCGGCACAATACTGTCGCACAGAATTTTACTTATTATCAAGGCGATCTTAATTACGATATAAGATCAAAAATAGACATTGTTTAAGGGGTTAAAATGATAAGACCATTCAGAAAAATTATCTATTGCATTGACGGCCCGAGTGGTGTTGGTGGTGAGGCAGGCCCAGGTGGGAGTATGGGCGGCGGCGGCGGGCAAAGTAGCGGTGGTGGACCAGGGAGTCAAGCTGGTGATTGGGGCCATGAAGCAAGAATGGGGCCGGCTGGTACGCCTTCTAATTCAGTAGGTATCGATGGTGTTGGCACTCGAAGCGGCTCCGGGCCAGTAGACATGAGCAACATATCTATGAATATGCCCAATCCAACAGACACACTTGCGGAAGCTGAAGCAAAACATGAAGCCCTTGTTAGTAGCATAAGAGACACCAATGCAAAAAAAGTTGGTGCTACCATTGCAGCTATTTTAGGCCCAGCGCTTGGATTAGTGGCCTATGGACTGGTTAGGACGGGATACTCCGTAGACGATGTTATGACAAACAATAAGATAGATAAAGCTATGGCTGAAATGGGGTTGTCTGTCGATGACGTAACGAGTCAAACAACGTCTGCGGTTGATTCTGACCAAGAATTGTCGGCGCTCAAGGATCAAGTAGCTAATTTTGAGGGTGGCGGTCCTACTGAGGATAGCAATTCAGTCTGGCTTGATACTTTTTCAAATCAAGAAACCCCTGAAGGCTCACAAGAGAGTAACGCCGAAACAGACCCCAATGCAGAACAAAGCGGTTTTTCACAATATGACCCGGTAGACCCGCCGGATTTTGCAAATATCGAATCCAAGCTTACACAGATTACAGACGATTTAGGTCTGGCCACACAGCTTCGTGATTTATCACAAGTCACCGGGGCGTTGTCCGATGAAGAAAACTCGATGCTGGATCAGCTTGAAGAAAACTCAAGGCTTACATTATCCGAACTGGTGAACTCCGAAACTGAGGATGTGCTAAAAACCTCAATAGCGAGCATGGTTGACAGAGGGGTTTTGCAAGGCGGGGTAGGGTCGGAAACTTTAAAAAGAATCGATGATTTGCGTACAACTCGTTTAACCCAGGGATACCGGGATATTTCTTCGCAAAGAATTGGAACAGAGCTGGAAATGCGCGAGGCCAACAAAGGCCGGCAAATGGATCTTTGGGACTTAGAACAATCCGGTGCAATCGCAAAGGCCGGGATTCAGCAAGAGAATGTTAAAACCGAGGCCGATTTAGCCTGGAAAGATTATACCGCCGAAACACAGCAGAAACAGTTTGAGTACGGCGAACAAATGGACTGGGAAAAAGCCTTATTGCAGTCTCAGACTCAAAAATACGGTGCTGATAAAGGTGTTAAAATAGCTGGCATGGAGCAAGACTCCGCTGAAGAGGCTAATAAATACGATATGTGGGGCAATATTATCGGCGGCGTTTCAACGGGCGTTGCGTCATGGCTTTTAAATCCATAAGGGGACATTATGGCGAACTTTGCTAGACATAGTTACGGAACAGACTGGATACCAAAATACAGCGAGAATATGTGGCGCATGAAGAAAGAAGATATCGAGCGTCGGCGGAATGATCGCGGGAAAATGATAGAAATGAAAGTAGGGTTGGGGCAGAGGTTGGACACTAGCAAAAATGCCGATATAGAAAAACGATATGGCCCCGGCGCTATTGATACTTTTAATTTGAAAGCAGACAGAATAAAGGAAGAAAGAGAAACATCTCTAGCTGCGGATGCTACAAAAAAACGCCGAGACACGCAAAAATTTGTTTGGGAACGTCAAACACAGGCGCTTGCCAAGGCAAATAGTATAGGTGACATGCTAAAAAAGATGGAAAACCCCCTTACTGGTGGAGTACGCCCAGAAACGAGAGAGACATATTCTCATTTAACCAAAAACTGGAACGAATTACTAAAGCAAGCGGGGATTGATGTTGAGGGTTATGGGTCATTGTCACAAAAAGATAAAGAAGCACAGGCAAAAGATGCTTTTTTAGAAAAAGCAACGGTTGCTTACAACGCCGCCTTAAAAGACCCGACAGATGAAAACATAATGGCATTCAAGCAGGCGAATAATCAGGGCAAAGTATTAAAAGATATGAGATTCGATGTTTTTGACGAGGCTACTTTAACAAAGAGGCAGACAGAAAAAAAGAAGGATGAACAAAAGGCCAAAGTTGCCGAGGCTAAACGAAAGCAGGGCATGGAGGATTTCAGAAAAAAAGAATTGTTTAAACAAGATTTGCGAGCGGGCGAAGATGATTCAGAGTTTGCACCGGACACGAATCTTTACAGAAATGCGGAAACCGGAGCAACAAAAGATATTGATACAAGAGATAAAAATGCAATAGCACAGGCGGCAGCGGAGGGATTTTTCCCGATAGGCCCAAGGGCAAAGGGGTACTTGACTCAATCTGGAAAATTTGGTGCAGAGCGTGAAAAAGAAATAGTCGCTGGATCGGTAAAAGCTCGTGGGAAAATTGCTACACTAAATACTTTGGACACGTTATTAGACCGTTTTAGATCTGGGAAATTAGCAAATATTGGCAAGGGTATTCAGCAATGGGCCAGCGCCTTTGGTATTCCTGTCAGCAAAAGCCTGGGAGCTAAAGAAGCCTTTGGAGCAATTGTAAATGAGTTGGCATTGCGATCAAGGAATTTAGGCGAAGGTATGGTTTTGGCTGGTCAAATGTCAGACAAAGATGTTCAGTTTCTTAAAGATATGAATGTTCAAATGATTATCAGCAAAGGTGGAAATAAACTTATTCTTAAAATACGCAAGAGTATTGCTCAAAGAGAACTCGATATCGCTAGAGAGGTATCGAATTATAAAAAACAAAACAGGGGTGTTTTTGATGGTACTGGGTTTGAAGATTTTATTAGAAATAAGTATTCGAGCAAACATATTTTTGGTATCCCCGCTGGTTCGGTTTTAACCGGGACAGATACGGTTACGGGACTACCAGTTTATGAAAAAGATGGAAAATACTTTATCCCTGATTTTTAAGAGGACAATATGGGAGAAATTTCATTAGATAGGTTAATAGAAGATCCAAACGCCATAGGCGGTATTGAAATAAGTCCTGATAGATTACAGGCACCGTCTGGCGAAATGTCGTGGCAGCAAAACCGACCCGTTAGGCAGGCCGCTTCGAACGTATACCGGCCAGCACTTGAGATGGGTGGTTTAGTGGGCGGAGCGATTGCTGGCACAGCGGCGGGCGGCCCGGTTGGGGGGGTTGGTGGGGCTGGGTTAACATATAGTATCGGGTCAAATATAGCCGACCGGCTTGATGAATTTTTGGGCCTTGCCGATAAAATGGATTTAAAAGAAAGTTCTATAAAGGCGGCAGAAGATATTAAATCAGGTGCCGAAATGGAAATGGCCGGGGGTATTGTAGGTAAAACAGTTGTAGGCACAGGGCATGGTATATGGAAGTTGGCAAACAAAATGGGGTTTACCGGGCTTTTCAAGAAAATTAAAGGCATGTTCCCGTCAATGAGTGACCGGGGAATGTTGCTAAAAGCCAAAGAAGCCTTGGAACAGGTGCGCGAACCGTCTAAAATATCAACCCAGACTGGCAAAGAAACAGAGGCTATTTTAAGACGAACCGGGATTAAAACACAACCTACCTTTGCTCAAAAAACAGGATCACCAAAAGCGGCAAGTTTCGAGCAAAGCATGGCGGCAAAAGATGCAGAGCTAGCAAATATTTTAAAAGGGCAGGATGCTGAAATTAACAGCGAAATGATGACCGCTATTCAAAAACAATTCCCAGGAAAAGAAGATGCAGGGGAAATTGTTGCCGGTGTAGCAAAACATAAAACTGGCCTTGAAAAAGGTGCATCAAAGGCTGTTGGTGCGGCAGAAGAAACGGTGGCACCTTTAGCATTAGGTCAACGTCAACAGGACATTGGGCGGGTTATAAAGGAGTCATTGGAATCAGGTCGGAAAATAGAAAAAGGACAAATTGATGCACTGTATGCGGAAATTCCCAAAGGAACTGTTTTGTCTGCAAATCCTGTTAATAAAACAGTGGTAGGGGTTACCGCTGATTTTAAAAAAATAGGTGGCGGTCCTGGGAGCTATCCTTCTGCTATCGTAAAACAAATTAAGGCGGCGGTAAAAGAAACAGAAGGCAAGTCTGTAACGTTCGATAATTTACGGGATTGGCGCTCACAAATTACAACTGAAATCAGAGACGAATACAGCAAATTAAACCCAAATCTAAAATTGGTTCGACGGTTAAGCATGTTGGAAAAAGGCGTTGATGAAGCAATGGAGCAAATGCGGACGCTTGCTCCTGAACACGCCCAAACAGTTGAACTATATAAAAAAGCATCCGACCAGTTCAAAGGGTATATCAAAAAGTATAGAAAGGGCACAGTCGGGGATGTTTTGGCATCAGGCCGGGAAAGCACCGGGGGGAAAGTTGCCTATTCCGATATCCCGAGTCGATTTTTCAGAACCGGCAAAATGGATGCAGCAGATGATCTTGTTCGAACAGTAGGCAAAGAAAAAGCCGGTACGTTGATTGACGATTATGCCGGTAAAGATTTTCTTTCAAGGGCAACAGATAACGGTGAAGTTAATACTGGGCGGGCTATTAAATGGTTCAAAGCCAACAAGGACGTGCTGGACAAATACGGACTGACAGATAAATTTCAAAACATTATTAGATCAAAAAAAGTGGCTGATACTGCGGTTGCTGGACTTGCAGAGTATGAAAAAACAGTTGCGTCTAAAATTATTGGTACAGATGTTGGTGATGTGATGAAAAGTATTTTTAGCGGAAAGGGCAAAATGCAAAGCGCTAAAATGGCAAACGATTTATTGAAATTGCCTGGGGTAAAAGATAACCCGGCGGCAGTTGCAGGAATCAAGAATGCATTTAAAGATTATTTGCTAAAAACAGCCGAAACAAGCGGTGTTGATGTTTTAGGTAATCCGGTGCAGAGCATGGCAGCGCTTGGTAAGATATTAGAGGACCACATGCCAGCAATGAGAGTTTTATATGCTAAAGAATCTGGCAAAATAAAGGCATTGCAAGACTATCATAATATATTGCGAGTTTTGGGACGAAACAAAAACGTCACATATGCCGGTGGGTCTGCAACAGTTGAAAAAGCATTCGGCGCAAGGAGAGAAACTACAAATACGATAGCCCGGAATATAGGTCAATTGGTTGCTATTCAAAAGGGCAAAGGCTTTATGTTCGGTGCGATAAAAAATATCTGGAAAGCCATAACAGGAGCGCCAAGAAAATTCTCAGAGGAACAAATTAATAGATTGCTCACAGAAGCTATTTATAGTCCTTCAGCAGCGCAAATTATTATGGACGCGTCAAAACCATATGCTGGAAAAGCTGCACAAAACAAATTTAAAAAATATCTGCTGACAATGGGCGCGTATACAATAAAAAAAGGCTATGACGGGGTTACAGAATGACTTTCACAGCAGAAGAACACACTTCACTCACAATGACCGAGCCTTTACCGGGTTATGGGATACTTGGTAACAACGATATTATTCTGGGCAATTCCGAAAAGTACGATGGCATGGGGGCTATAATAATGACGACCCTAGAGCATACGACAACGACATATACAGAGGAGACGTTTTAATGGCCTTTACAAAACTGACCCTTACCGAGTCAATTAAAACCTGTTTTACGCGGGTAAACACCTTCATAGACGCCCTTTTAGCAACGGATAGCGGCAGTGGTGCGTCTCAGGTAGGTGTTTATGATTCAGCCGGGAATATGGCCGCTGATAATGTTGAGGACGCATTAGCTGAAATATACAGCGACACGGCATCGACCAGAACCCTTGCCGAAATATTCGATGAAAACTCAGCGACCACAACCGGCTTGACATGGGGATACAAGACCGGCAAAATTCGGGTAGACAATACCGTAACGACAATTGCCGCCGGAACCATTGGCTTAACCGATGCTTCCACAAATTATGTTGAAATTACACAGGCCGGGACTGTCACCAAAAACACCACTGCCTTTACCGCTGGAAGAATACCTATCAGAACAATTACTACATTAGCGGGCGCTCAGACTGTTTCCACAGACAGCAGGGCATGGTTCGTGCAAGTCGCTGCAGCTTCCACAACTGTTAGTGGTACGGTCGAGCTTGCCACCGATACCGAAACAATCACCGGAACGGCAACAGACAGAGCAACAACACCTGCGAATATAAAAGCAAAACTTGAGCAATATGTTAAGGTCAGTGATGTTAAAGCTGAAGACGCTGGAGGCGGGACGTTTACGCAAGATGCGTGGCGAACAAGAGATATAAACACAGAGGATTCAGACACAGGCGGAATTTGTTCAATATCATCAAACCAAATAACTTTAGCGGCTGGAACATATACTTGTTTTATTGCTTGCCCTACCTATGACGTTGAGATGCATGTGGCTAGGCTATATAATATATCAGATACATCTGAAACTATCTTAGGCACATCTGGATATAGCAAAAATAACAATGTTACATACTCATTAATTATTGGTACATTTACAATAGCAGCTCAAAAAACCTTTGAAATTCAGCATTATTGCACATTAACAAGCGCTCTTTTTGGTTTTGGTGCTGGCGCTATCTCATCCGGCATGAATAGCGTTTTTACAATTGCTGAATTTAGGAGAACCTAATGAAAATAAAAATGTTGTTAATTATATCGATTTTTTTATTAACCACTGGTTGCAAAACGTTCATAGCCGGTTCGCCGGTGGACTCGTTTAAAAACATGACGCCTAAAGACGCTGGATACATGGTTGTAGGGGCGGTGGCATCTTTGGCCGTGCATGAAGGCGCCCATATGGTAACTTGCGAAATTGTAGGCGCTGACTATTCATTGCATGGGTTGAGTGTAGAATATAGTGGGAATTTATCAGAGTCAGATCACAGGTGGATAAACAGGGCTGGATTACTAACACAAAATGTTGTTGGTTTGTTTTTAGATAGTTCCAACTTCTCAAAGGGGTTTAAAATATTGTCTGCTATCGAAACACTCACTTGCCCATTACGACATAGCGGGGACGGCGATTTGTATAATATCAAGAAACATGGTGGTAATGCGGCCTTGGAATGGCAAATATATAATGCCTTGGCGGTATATAACCTCTTAACAATAACGTGGTAAAGGAGAATTAATCATGGCCGCAGCAATAACTCAAACATTAAAACCGATTTACAAAAACGGCAAGGAAACATTGGAGCTTACAATGGTCTGGACTGCTCACACGGACGGAGCCGTTTCCGGTATAAGCACTGACAATGGCACGTTTTGTAGCGAAACGATAACAAAGGCTATTACCGGGCGTGAACTGCTTATGATGCAGACCGAGCCTGGTACGACAACCGCTTACACAATAGTCGTGAATGACGCTGAAAGTGAAGACTTGTTCGGAACCTTGGGCGCCAGGTCAACATCTGCTACCGAATCGGCATGGCCTTTAGCGGGGGGTTCATACGGCAGCCGTATCATTACAGGGGCATTAACGCCCGTCATTGCAAGCGCCGGGAGCGGTGGCACCGGAACGATTATACTGCATTTTCAATAAGGAGAACGTTATGAAGAAATTTGGATGGATTTTTATATTATTTGCTTCGGCTTTCTTGATCGCTGCCGGTGGGTTACATTCTATGTGGCGGATTGATTCGAGTGGGGATTTAACACCGGCTAAGGGTGGGGCAGGGATAACTACTACGGGGTCCGTAAGTGCTGGGGCTGCGATCTATGGCAACATTTATGCCATTGGCCAGGCGGGGCAGGCCGGGTTTGGTGTGGCAGCATATAACGGCACGTTGCCAGCCGGGTTTACGGCGCTCACCGGCTCAGCCAATCCACTGTCTCCGAATTATGGCAATTATCAATATTCGGATGATTCCATCATGGTCTGGATACCCAAATTTTATTATAAAGTCCACACCGGTGCCGAGTTATCCGTTAATACGATTGAGGTTAGGGGAGCTGATTATTTTACCGATACAGCCGCCGCCAATACCGCAGGCTATGCACTTCATCGGGCGTTTATAGATGGTGGCAGTGAGCAGGATGGATTTTTTATTGATAAATATAAATGCTCCAAATATGCCAAAGGTATTGGTTATATTGCCAGTTCAATAAAAAACGGCAATCCAATATCAGCGCATGCCGACCACAATCCCATAGCTGATCTGACGGCATGTGATACCAATGCTTATTTCGAGACAATTGATGCCGCTCATGCCAGAGATGGCGTAGCGGGCGCGGTTAATGATAGTTCAATATTTTTTGTAGTAAGCCAATTCCAGCATGCAGCAATGGCGATGCTCTCGAATGCCCACGCAGATGCAACGGCAGCCCAAACTATAGATAATGCCTGGTTTTCCACTGCTTATCCGTATCCCAAAGGCTGCAACAACAGTTCCTTGGATGATGTTGAGGACTCGGAAATAGTTTACACGACAGACGACTATAGCAATTGTGGACAAACTGGCAGTGGTACGCCATTTTCAAAAACAACTCATAACGGTCAAGCTTGCGGTGTGGCCGATTTAAATGGATTGATATACGAAGTGTCGCTCGGCGTTACCTGTATCGCCGGGGATGACACAATTGAAGATATCAGCCGGGCTGATCCAGCGGTCGTAACCGAAACCGGGCATACAAAATCAACCGACGACTTTATTATGCTGACTCTTATCGCTGGCGGCG
>Ga0222679_1000158_pt1 | contig 28607 bp, 6 predicted proteins | sample AntAcemetagen939_FD_179843 | JGI IMG/M metagenome (GOLD analysis project Ga0222679, IMG submission 179843) | Saline water microbial communities from Ace Lake, Antarctica - #939 | ecosystem: Environmental > Aquatic > Non-marine Saline and Alkaline > Saline | place: Antarctica: Ace Lake | collected...
CAAATAACCGTGTTGACCACAACCAATCTCCAGCCCGAGGTTCTTCTGATTCTGTTTTTATTAACCAATATTCACTCACTTCACTATCCATATCTACCCAATCCTTGCCACCCTTTTTCTTTGGCATCTTTTTTACCAATGTTACCAATTTTCCACCCAAATTACTATAAATCCAATCAGGAGCATAATTCAACAGATATTTATGTAACTCATCGGCAACTATCCTGTTCCGTACCTTAATCTTCATACCTGGTTTCAAATCTTGCCACCATTTTTTCTTACTACTTTCCAAAGCCGCCCGTATCTTCTTCATATCAAATGGCGATGACCCATAACGGTTTTTCGTCCCAAAAAAGGGGATTGCATCCCCTATCCCCTGCAAAACCGTGGGAAAAACCCGCCCCGAGTACGCCTTTTTGGAAAAAAGTACATTCGCACCTTTCGTTTTCGGTGAATAATCGCCAATAACTTGATAATTTTTAGGTTTGTCTACCTCTTCTCCAATCTTAATATAAACAATATTTTTATCATCAAATAATACAAGCGATTCCATCCCCGTTCTTCCATCTATACTGCTATCATCAAAAATAACACTATCATACCCATTTTCTTTGGCATATTTTATCGCTTTGATTTTCATATCAACATCATTTATATGCCAATCATTAAGTTTCATACCAATCTTCTTAAAATTCTTTGCTACTTCATTTTTTAATGGGGAAAGAGAACCACTATGGAACGTCTTTAATAAAAACGGTTTTTCAGAAATAGCGACCATGCTACTTACTTTTTCATAACTTGGCGAATTGAAGTCTTCACTATATTGATAAGCAACAAATTCGGATGACGTAAACCAATAATTTCCATCGTTATCAGGCAATAAACTTTTACCGCCTCTGTAAAAAATTGCGGGAGTATCTTCAGCACCTTCAAATATACTCGCATTATAATCATCCAAATATAAATTTCTTAACGTCAATTTGGTTGGTAATTCAATATTTGCAGAAAAACCCGAAGAATATTTTACACCCCTTGCGTCCAAGTCCTTCTTGAATAACGAACCATAATCTACTCCCGAGATTCGCCTGAAATATTCAGAAGACCAACTATTCTTTTTCTTTGAACCATATGAAACACTCGTATGCCATACAGGATGATTATCAGGAGATAATTTTTTGTTTTCTTCAATCAATTTCATTCTGATTATTTTCTTGTCAAAATGAGTATCAACCTCCATGCCAGGTTTCAATACCGCCCATAAATCTTTCTCCTTCAAAGGCTCGAAATTGTGTACTGGTATATGATGAAGTTTTTTATTCCCGATTACCCCTCCCTTCTCTATTCTTTCTATATCCCATGCAACAACACCATTCTTCTTAACCAATCGGAAAATACCATCAGGAAATACCTTGTCCTCCCGACCCCTGACTACCATACCCGCCACCAATATATGCGACCATGTCCTACTTTCTAGTGCAGCCCGTATCTTTTTCATGTCAAACGGCGAAGCCCCATACGCCTTTTTGGAAAAAAGGTGTAGCGAAAAAGAAGACCCCGAAGATGGCGAAAAAGAAGAATATTTTTCCGTTTCAAAAAGAGAAACCAAATCCTTCGTATTTCCCATTCCTACCATGCAATGAGGTTCAAACTTCTACCCTCTCAAAATAAATGCTTGGGTTCAAATATGCCCTAGAAACTCCATTTTCAAAAAGAGCCGCCAATCCTGTACCCTCGGATTCTACTCGCCATCTATCCCTATCCTTGAACCTTTCTACCAATTTGACAATTTCACCCTTCTTTATACCCCAATCATCCACCACATCATAATAATCAATCTTCATCCTTACCTCCATGCCAACTTTCAAGCTGGAACAAAATAAGGAATTTTTTATGCGGTCCATATCAAATGGTGACGCACCGTAACGCTTTTTCGTATTTTTTTTGCCATGAAAAACCCGCCCCGAATACGCCTTTGTATCCAAGTCCTTTTTCCATAAAGCTCCGTATTTCTTGCCATCGGCACGTTCGAACCATTGCGGATACCATACAAGACCATCACCCGCAATCAACCAATAATATCTTACCATATTGGGATATGTATACTTTTTTCTTAATTCTACTTCACTCCCAATCACACTCTTTGACCTAAACTCGCCAAAACCCATCGCATTACCCAAATCATTTCCTTCTGCATCCATCGTAACTTCAATCTTTTCAGCGTTATCCCTTATCTTGACCTTGTCACCCTCCTTCAATACTTCCCATAAATCCTCCTCATCCAATGGTTCAAACCAATCCGGAGACCAATAATTAGACAACCAAGTATCATTGACATTTTTTCCCAGTCTACCAATGCTCCAATAATTCATACTGTCAATAACACCAAGTTTAACTATCTCTCCTCCCATCTCTGTCCTCATTACACCTGGTAAAGTAGTTATTATATTACCATAAGCATCCACAACATCAGAATTTTCATTTGGGATATTCTTCCTGACTTTGACTAGCATACCCGATTTCAATTCTTCCCACCATTGCTTTTTCTTACTTGACAAAGCCGCCCGTATCTTTTTCATATCGAACGGTGACGACCCGTAAAAATGTTTCTTACGGAAAAATCGTTTGTAACTTTTTGCAGCATCATTATTATCCAAATAACCCCATATTTTATCAATAGCCTTCCGATTTACCAACCAAATCATGTCGGCCACATCATCCTCTATCAAAGCAAAATATGCCCTTCCCATCCTCGAAATCGTATGCGAATTCACAATACCCTTTATGAATATGATATCTTGACCCCTTAAACCCTCTACCCGAATCTGTTTTTTCTCATCCCACATCCCCAATTTCAAACGATTGTCCACTTTCTTTACCGTATAAACTTTGTTCGTGCCCTTTTCCCACTCGGCTTTATCTATTATCTCAACATTGCTAATCTCAATTTTTTCCGATTTTCTTGCCGATACATAAAAACCCGTTATATCAACTAGCTTCGCACTATCCATCAAAGAACTACGAATCTTAGCCATATCAAACGGTGACGAAGAATATTTAATAGCCTTTACGTCCAAGTCCTTTTTCCATAACGCACCGTAATTCCATCCTGGCGGCCTCGCAAACCATGAAGCCTCCCATAACTCTGGGTGATGCTGCTTCGCATCCACCAAATAGTCAATCTTCCAATACTCCAAATACTCTTTATCTTTGACCTTTACCCTCTTGGTGAGCCTAACTTTTTTATCGGCGGCAGCCCTATCTAATTTATCCAATTTCACGACAGAATATACAGCCTCACCTCTTTTCCCATCCGCATATATCAAAGGAACTCTCTGAGATACGCCATCCCCAATTTCAGGAATCTTAATTTTTACCAAATCACCCTTATTCAATACCGCCCATAAATCATCTTCATCCAATGCCTCAAACCAATAGGGTGACCAATTATTCAATCCATCTTTCTCCATCTGTTCTATACCCCACCAAGTATTATCCCCAACTCCAGTATTCCTGCTTGATAATGTTACAACTTTGCCCTCAAATTTCTTTCTTTTATTTCCAAATCTAAAACGATTTGCACCAAAAGCCGTTTTACCATCGGCATCAATAAGCGACTTCAACTTTGATTCCAAGTCCATTTTAACCTTGACATTCAACCCTGACTCCAACTTTTGCCACCATACCTTACCCCAATTCAAAGCTTTTCGTATCTTCTTCATGTTGAACGGTGAAGCAGAATACGCCTTTGACCCCAGAGATGGCGAAGAATACTTGATATTCCGAGCATCCAAATCCTTTTTGAATAACGAACCGTAATCTACCCCTGGAATACGCTTGAAAAATCCCGAACTCCAGATACCGCTACCCTTATACCAAAAATCTGTTTCCCATAATGGTTTGCCATTCGGGTCTTTTTTCCCAACATCATTAATCAGTTCTGCCTTACCCTTTGCCTTCCTCTTCTCAATTTTACCCCCGACTTGGTCCGAATAATCAGCTATTACCTTCATTTTCGGTTTTAATAAAACCCATAAATCTTCCTCATCCAATGGCTCGAAAAATGTCGCAACTGGGATGCTATAAAGTTTCTTACCCCCAAATAACTCCACATCCCAATATTCGCCAATCACTTCTTCCCCAGATAATGATACGGGTTTAATCAGTTTCGCCATTTCCCCAGCAAAAGCTTTGTTCGTACCCTTTATCCATTTGCTCTTTACTATCATACCGCTTTTTAACCCTCTCCACCATTGTTCATCTACTGGCTCAAACCAATCTGGAGACCAAGTATTGAAAACTTTATCATCACGCATTTCCTGTATCTGCCAATAACTATTCTTCCTATTCTTCCCCGAGAAATAAATACTTTCAAGTGTTACAACCATACCGGACCACTTGCTCCGATTATCACCAAGAACAAAACTTGGTTGCTCAAGTTTCTCTCCATTGGCATCTATTTTCGCCCACTCCGTACCTGAATGTACCGTAGATATTACCTTGACTTTCATTCCCTCATGTAATTTTTGCCACCATGCCCTTTTTGATTCAGATAATGCCTTGCGTATCTTTGTCATGTCGAATGGACTTGCCCCATAACACCTTTTCGTACCAAAAGGTGTATCGAAAACCCACCCCGAGTACGCCTTTTTGGAAAAAAGGTGTGGCGAAAAAGAAGATAACGAAGAATATATGATACCCCTCAAATCATCCTTCCATAATGCATTATAAGTCAAATTTCTCCCATCAATACCTCTCGCCCTCCTGAACATATCAGGAGACCATAAACCAAGAGCCCATGAACCAGGGGAACCTATAAGAGTCCAAGCCTTCGGAACTCCAGTAAATATACCCGCCAATTTCACATGTCTACCCTTCATATTCAACATATAATCCGCAACATGAATTGCTCCCGAAAGCTCACCATATACATTCCTACCGCCCGACTTCAAAATATCTTTCACGATAACTTCTTGTCCCGATTCCAAAACCGCCCACAAATCATCTTCGTCCAATGGTTCAAAAAAGTCCGGTGACCACAATAATCTTGACCACCTATCAGAATCATTATCAGAATCATTCCCACTCATCTCCGATAAAGTCCACCCGTCCAACTTTTCACCAAAACCAATACGCCATTCATCCGTAAGACCAAGTTTGACAACCTTTCCCTTCCATTCTATCCTATTGCCAAACTCAAATGACTCATGACTTACACCATTAGCATCCATTTTACCCCTATAATCCGCTGGTAAATCCTTTATCTTTACCCACAATCCCGCTTTCAATAACTTCCACCATGATTTTCTATCACTCAATGCCGCCCGTATCTTCGTCATGTTGAATGGTGAAGCAGAATAACGGTTTTTCGTATTTTTTTTGCCATGCTTTTTTTCTAAAAAAGCATTAACCGTGGGAAAAACCCGCCCCGAAGAGTATTTTATCATTTTGACATCCAAATCCTTTTTCCAAATTGCGTTATCGTTATAATCTTCACCATCAACTCTTTCAAACCAACTCGGACTCATCCAGCCTCCACCCTCTTTAGAATACCACCATGAATATCCAAGGAAATGGTCATACAAATCTCCCAAAGTAACTGTCCTACCCTCTTCAGGTGCGCCAGGAAGGCGATTACCAACCAAATTGCCATATGCATCAAGTGTATCTTTAATAGTGTCAGCGTCATCCTTTATTCTGACTCTATCGCCCTTTTTTACAATCGCCCATAAATCATCTTCGTCCAATGGTTCAAAATAATCCTTTGACTGCCAAGGACCACGTGCAACTTTTGTTCCATCGTTCAACGTAACCCTATCATTGAAACGAACTCGTGCTGGTTCTATATATCGAACATACCACAACCCCGGTATTGCAGTAGTTCCGGTCATGGTTGATACATGGAATAATCCAACCAATTCAACAATATCACCCTTCCTCGGCTTGTCTTCCTCCGTTGATGCAAAATTAGTATTCCTCTTAAACTTGACTAGCATACCCGATTTCAATTCCTCCCACCATTGCTTTTTCTTACTTGACAAAGCCGCCCGTATCTTCTTCATGTCGAATGGTGAAGCAGAATATTTCATCCCCTTCTTTTCATCCTTCCTCCAAATTGCATCATATGTCTTACCTGGTACTCTTTCAAAAAAATCCGGTGACCAACCAGCCCCAACCTTATCTTCTATTACTCTCCAAAAAGGCGGAGTCCAATTATCTAACCTATCTCTCAATATTACATTCTTACCCGCCAATATCCTCATTTCATCGGTCAGATTTGCACCAGCTACCACACCATTAACATCCTTGGCCGCAGTATAATAAGATGCTGGTAAATTTTTAACACGAACATCATCACCCTGTTTTAATACCGCCCATAAATCTTCTTCATACAAAGGTTCAAAATAATCCGGTGACCACGCAACTCCTCCCCCTTCCTCTATTCTCCACTTACCAATCTTACCTCCCCATAAAAATTGCTTATCCAATGTCACAATATCTCCTCGCCTTTTGTAAACCGAAGACATCAACTCTTGGACATCCGAAAGTTTTTTCCCCCAGTGTTTTTCCGAAGGTGACTTTACCTTCATACCCGTTATTGAATCCGTTATCTCGCCAACATCAAAATCATCTTTTACCCTGACCTTCATCCCAGACTCCAACCGTTTCCACCATTCCTTTCTACTGCTCAATGCCGCCCGTATCTTTGTCATATTAAATGGTGATGCCCCATAACGCTTTTTCGTTCCAAAAACCGTGGGAAAAACCCGCCCCGAGTACGCCTTTTTAGAAAAAAGTACATCAAAAAAAGACCCCGAAGATGAATACTTTTCTTCCAATAGTTCAAACCAATCTGGTACCCATATATTGTCATCCTCAAGTATAGTCCAATATAATGTTTCTTCAGGGTCTTCTCTAAGACCACCTCTATATGTTCCATCCAATGTTACAATTTTTCCCGCAAAAGCTATCTCGTCAGAATTTGGTTTGCTAATAATCGGAAGACTCCAATTCTTGTATTTACCCTCAGCATCAACAAGATTACCCCTTATTTCTGAAATGTTTTCTTTTACTCTTACCTTCATGCCAATCTTCAACTGTTTCCACCATTTCGCTTCCAAAGCACTTCGTATCTTCTTCATATTGAAAGGACTTGCCGAATACGCCTCTTTGGAAAGAGTTTTTATTAAAATGGGATTGCCATCGGTATCAACTTTATAGTAAACACTTCTTTCTGTATCCGCATATGTTATATTATCGAATCCTGGTGATTTTACCGTAATCACATCAACCTTTCCATTCTTTTTTATTTTCAATACCCGATATGTAAAAGCCTCATCTTTTGTTGACTTGACCAAATCGCCTACTTTTATATCCGTATCCACCACGCCCTCAAAGTCATCAGGGGAATAATCCAACTTATCCCCAACAACTCTATACCAAAGCTTATCATCTAAAGAATCCACCCCTGCTATCGTGACAACTGGCAATTTGGTAATTTTAATGCAATTCCAAGCTTCCGTCCATACACCATTCACATCCCTCGCAAATGCATTACTATATACAGCATCGGGTTCATAATCACGAACCTTTACCGTCATTCCCTTTTCAAATTTCTGCAAATCTCCAATTGGCTCCAAAAAGTCAGGTGACCAAACATTAGGATTGCCCTTTAACATCCAATAATGATGATTACCTTTTGCGAATGGATTTGGTAAAAAACTCTTTTCGTTTATCTCAAAAATAAAATTTCTTAGTTTTCTTCTACCATTCATAAAAGGAACAACATCGGGTTTACCATCAGCATCAATCCGACCTTCAAAATCGGCTGGTAAATCTTTGACCCTGACTTTCATTCCCTCATATATCTGCCACCACCATTTTTTATTATCACTCAATGCCGCCCGTATCTTCGTCATGTTGAATGGTGAAGCCGAATACGCCTTTTTGGAAAAAAGGTGTGGCGAAAAAGAAGATGGCGAAGCATATTTTACACCCTTTGCATCCAAATCCTTTTTCCAAATTGCTTCATAGGTCTCATCGGGAACTCTCTCAAACCAACTCGGTGAATGAAGATACCACGAATGCGGCAGTTTCAATGCCCATCCGAGGTAAGAAGCAGAATAAGTCTCCCTATGCTTCAAAACAGCAATATTATTATCGGGATGTTTCGCTTGAACATTTTTCATATGAAGTTTATAAGTATCCTCCCAATCATTCTGTCTTTTAACTTTTTTACCGAAACTGTCAATAATTTTTCCATTATTAACGAAATCTTTTTTAATTCCTACTTTATCCCCATTTTTCAATACTCCCCATAAATCATCTTCGGACAATGGTTCAAAATATTTCTCAATATCCCAAGGCTTGTCCCCCGATACATTCACATGCCAAAATTTGCCACCAACTTTATCTTTCAACCGTACAAACCTCTTTGTCCATCCAGGTAATTTGTCATCTTTTATTTTCACAATCGTTCCTGGTTCAACCACTTGCCACCATTTTTTCTTACTACTTTCCAAAGCCGCCCGTATCTTCTTCATATCAAATGGCGATGACCCATAACACCTTTTCGTATTTTTTTTGCCATGCTTTTTTTCTAAAAAAGCATTAACCGTGGGAAAAACCCGCCCCAAAAATGGCGAAGCATATTTTACACCCTTTGCATCCAAATCCTTTTTCCATATTGCATCATATGTATTACCCGATACCCGTTCAAAGAAATCTGGACTCCATTCATAATCAGACAAAACCCACCAACCAAATTTCTTTCCCTTATGCTCAAAAAAATCTGCCTTATCAAGCCGTCCAGTTTGACCCTCCAGATGCTTCCCGCCTATTTCAAATACTTCATATATATCCCCAAGTACATCTCGATGTTTCCCCAACTTCAGATTCCTCTTTATCTTAACCTCGTCCCCTTCCTTCAATACCGCCCATAAATCTTCCTCATCCAAAGGTTCAAACCAATCCGGAGACCATAAACTCGGCTGACGGCCCTCCTCCTCAATTATCCACCAATCTTTGGTGAACCAGTCCAAATCCGCCAATGTTACAATCCTTCCCCCGAACTTCGCCATTTTATCATCTATATTCATACGTCCAAATCCGCCATGCTTCTTTCTAACCAACTCCTCCTTATCTGTCTTGATATTCTTTACCCTTACCTTCATACCCGATTTCAATTTTGATGACCAATGCCTACTCATTGACTTCCGTATCTTTGTCATATCAAATGGTGATGACCCGTACTTTTTAGAAAAAAGTACAGATGGCGAAGAAAAAGTATTATTTGTCTTCTCTACTGACTCCAAATCATCTGGCGACCATACCAAATCATTTTCAACATCAGACCACCACTTACTAGTCGAACCCTCTTTCAATGTGATAATCTTACCCGCAAGGTCAGCATTTCTTTTTGGATAAGGAATACTATTTCGGAGAAATCTACCCTTTCTATCTCTCTGGAATCCATCCTTCATTGCAGATTTATCCCTGACCCGTACATTCATGCCTACTTTCAACTTGCTTGGCCAATCTTCATCAATAGGTTCGAAGAAGTCCGGACTCCAATGACCAACCGACCTAACAAGTCCATTTGGAACTTCAATATCCCACCACAACTCCCCAAGGATATTCTTTTTTTTACCCAATTTCACTATTTTATTCCGCATCAGCCATCTATTAGCTCCAAATCTCAACCTGACCGTTTTTATACCTATTCTCTCTCTGCCATCAGCATCAATCACACCCTCATCCCATCCGTAATCTTCTGGTAAGTTTTTTACCCTGACATACATCCCCGTTTTCAGTTTATTCCACCACACTGACGATTTCAAAGCCTTTCTAATCTTTTTCATGTTGAATGGCGACGCTGAATATTTTTCTTGGGCCTTGAATGATTTTAACCCGAAATCTATAACCATGATTCCATCTGAAGGCACAGAATTCGTTGTTACATATTTATCGATACCTCCTCCCCTATCAGGGAATACATCTCCTTCTATCTCAACCTTCATGCCAGGTTCTAATATCGCCAAGAAATCTTTATCATCATCCAATGGCTCGAAAAAGTCAGGAGACCAATTAGCCAATTTACTTCCTTCTTCTATTTTCCAAAAATGTATATCCTCATCTGTATTTTTTTCTTTTAATGTAACGACTTTACCCATGTATTTTGTTCTGCCAATAGATTTCAAGTACCAATTTGAATTTTTTCTTTTCTTGCCGCTTGCACCAATCTTTGATTCCACATTCTCCGATTTTACCTTTACCCTCATTCCCGATTCCAACATTTCCCACCATTGCTTTTTCTTACTTTCCAAAGCTTTCCGTATCTTCTTCATGTCGAATGGACTTGCCCCATAACACCTTTTCGTACCAAAAGGTGTATCGAAAACCCGCCCCGAGTACGCCTTTTTGGAAAAAAGGTGTGGCGAAAAAGAAGAGTATTTTACACCTTTTGCATCCATATCTTTTTTGAATAAAGCATTATATTCTTCACCTTTTACTCGCTCAAACCATGCAGGAAACCATGTGAGACTCCCTTGGTCAACCAAATTCCAATAAGAATTTTTCGCAAAACTGCTACGAGAACTCCATTTCTTCAATTTCCCCAATTCCACAACCTTCCCCAATACACTTCTATCCCTATGCAAAAAAGACGCTTTGAAATTACCATCGAATAAAACATTTTTAGCATCCCTCACAACATCTATTTTATCAGCATCCTTCTTTATCCGAACCTTGCTGCCCTCCTTCAATACCGCCCATAAATCTTCTTCGTCCAAAGGCTCGAAATCTTCCAAATCTCTGAATGAAGCCAATGGACCTATCTTGGTTCTGATTTTACACCAACTCGGGTTCACATGTTCATATCTTCCCTCAAATTCCACAATTTCCCCCCGATAGAAACTTCCGGCAATAGCATCCTTCTTCGCCTTCATATGCATACCTGGTATCAGTTCCTTCCACCATTTTCGTCCCCGACTTGCCAGAGCTTTCCGTATCTTCGTCATGTTGAACGGTGATGCCCCATAACGGTTTTTCTTACCAACCCGCCCTGAAAAAGATGAATATTCACCCGTTTTCCAAATTGCGTCATAAGTTTCACCTGATGCCCTCAAAAGATTCATCGGACGGACTAGATATCCCATATTAGTTTCCATATCCTTTATATTCCATGAACTTCCTAATTTCTTTTTCAGTATCATAATTCTGCCGTTATAGCTCACCTTATCGCCTATCTTCAAGACATACCTCAAATCATCCTCGTCCAACGGCTCAAAAAATACTAACGGATTCCATCTCCCATCAATTAACCAATTTCGCCATTTAATCCCCCATGTTCTTATCTTTTTAGCATCCTCATCCGATACCGTTTCTTTCCCGCCTGGATAATTTGTCGTACTACCTATTGGTCCGTAATGTTCAACCAATTCAACAATATGACCAGCATTTATCCGTAACCTCTCGTCAAAGATGCCACCTAACTTTTCAACCTTCATTGTCTTGGTGAACTTGACCCTCAAACCTGGTCTCAATTCATTCCACCACTTTTTCCCGCTATCTTCCAAAGCCGCCCGTATCTTTTTCATATCGAATGGCGAAGATGAATACGCCTTTTTAGAAAAAAGGTGTGGCGAAAAAGAAGAGTAACGCACTTCCCTTGCATCCATATCCTTTTTCCATAATGCGTCATAAGTTTTGCCTGGTAATCTCTCAAAGAAATCGGGTGACCATCCCTGCTCAAGTTTGTATATCTTCCAAAACCTTGGTCTGCCCATCATAATACCCTTCAATTCTACCTCGTTACCACCCATTTTATGCATACTATGTGTAACATTTGCACCAGTTTCTTTCCCATATGCATCTGTGTAAAATCTACGAAATCCCTCGGGAAGTTTCCTGACACGAACCTTATCCCCAGCCTTCAATACCGCCCACAAATTATCCTCGGCCAATGGCTCGAAAAAGTCAGGAGACCATTGTGCATCTTCGCTCTCCTCTATTTTCCACAATTTCAAATTTTCTCCAACTATTATTTCTTTTAATGTCACCACCTTACCCATAAATAAGCTTTTTTTCTTTTTTTTAACCCCAATCTCATCCAAATTCCATTCCTGTCCCAATCCCACCCCAGCAGCATCTATTTTGGCTTTGACATTTTTGGATTTTACTTTTACTCTCATCCCCTTCGTTAACATCTCCCACCATTCTTTCTTTTTGCTACTTTCCAATGCCGCCCGTATCTTTTTCATGTTGAATGGACTTGCAGAATACGCCTTTTTAGAAAAAAGGTGTAGCGAAAAAGAAGATGAATATTTTACACCAATCGCATCCAAGTCCTTTTTCCAAATTGCGTTATAAGTTTTACCCGAAATCCTTTCAAACCATTCTGGCGACCAGTCATATGCAATATCAGTCCCAGTCACCATCCTGACTTGCCACCACTTTCCAGTTTTACCTTTTATACCTATTAATTCAACTTCCCACCCCCTCATCCTTATCATTCCAGAATTTATTGACCTATCAATATTTTTTATCCCCAACGCATCAATCTTCGATTGAGAAGCCTTCAAATCTTTCTTAATCATCACATGGTCACCAAGTTTTAGCACAGCCCATAAATCCTTTTCATCCAATGGTTCAAAATATAGCAGAGCTTTAAACTTGAAATATGATTCTTCATCTGGTAAATCCTTTCTCCCAAATGACCATGCATCATTATGCCCCTTCTTGACTCTTACAAAATCCCCTTTTACAAACCAAATTCTGTATCCATCTTTTCCATCCTTAAAACGAGCAGTTACCGACATCTTGATTTTTACCAACATACCACTTGATAGATGCTCCCACCATTTCTTATTACTACTTTCCAAAGCCGCCCGTATCTTTTTCATGTTGAATGGACTTGCAGAATACGCCTTTTTGGAAAAAAGGTGTGGCGAAAAAGAAGATGAATATTTTACCTTTTTCGCATCCATATCCTTTTTCCAAATCGCATCATAGGTTTCGCCAGGTACTCTGTCAAACCAATCTGGACTCCAGCCATAATCAAAAAGATGCCACAAATCACCATCCTGTACTATTTCACCTATCTTACCCGCAAATTTCTTTTTTTCCCCCATTAAAATAAAAGTCCTTTCGCCATATACAGTCCGGTGATGACCATGATTCAAATCTTTCTTATCTTTTATCTTTACCTTATCTCCACCCCTCAATACCGCCCACAAATCATCCTCATCCAATGGTTCAAAAAAATCTGGAGACCAATCCAAATGGCTGGAATTATCTTCCAATTCTTCAATTCTCCACCAAGTACCACTCGGTTTCGTGACCTTTCTTTTCAACGTAACAACCCTATTTTTCAATTCCTCCCTGGACGCAAAAAATAATCCATTCGCAATCCCATTGGCATCCGTTTTACTCATAAAATCAAATGGAGCATGTCGAACTTTTACCCTCATTCCTTGCGTCAATATATTCCACCATTGCTTTTTTTTCCTATCTCCCAATGCCGCCCGTATCTTCGTCATATTAAAAGGTGAAGATGAATACGCCTTTTTGGAAAAAAGGTGTGGCGAAAAAGAAGATGAATATTTCACACCTTTGACATCCAAATCCTTTTTCCATAATGCTATATCGTTATAATCTTCACCATCAACTCGCTCAAACCACTTTGGAATCGTATACATTCCAATATCCGTGTCCCACCATGACGTAGAAGTATTTCTTCCTTTGCCCAATGTTACCACTTTTCCACGGTGGTGTGATATTATTGAAGAATCCTTCACCCTAACCTTATCACCCTTTTTTATCACAGCATATAAATCTTTCTCGTCCAATGGTTCTAACCAATCAGGTGAAAACCCGAGACCACCACCCCCAGTTTCTACAACCGTCCAGTACTCATAATCATCATCCCCCCTCTTTCCCGAAAGTTCCACAACCTTTCCCATCACCTGGACTCGTGAATCTACACCATTCAAAGAAAATGTGTCATCATCAAAAACTCTTTTGCCGTTTGCATCTAACTTCGCTTTTGAACTTTGTGATTTAACTTTTACTTTCATCCCCTTCGTTAACAGCTCCCACCACTTTTTTCTGCCTGCCAAAGCTGCCCGTATCTTCTCCATGTTAAATGGAGAAGCTGAATATACTTGATGCATCATCAAATTATTCAAAAGGAGAATATATAAAACTTCCCAAAAATCACGAAGAAAAACCTAATTAAATGTATTTCCGCATATCAAACAAATCTTCCGATTATCTGCCTCAATAACCCTCTTGCCACCACACGAAGGGCATTTAACTTTCAAAAGTTTTACACCAGAAATCGCCATTGGAACAAAATCTTCTCGCTTTATCTTTGGCTTTTTCACTATTGGATAATCTTCAGGTTCAGTCAAATCATTATCACTGGGACATTTCAAACAATCCCTCGACAGAACAAATGTCCATTCACCCGTTATATTCATATTCAAAGTAGAATTCCCAAACAACTTAACCTGTTCCCCTTCTATCTCTTTTATCTCAGCTACATATCCCCTACCAAAATTCTTCGGTACTTCACGATTCAATAATGATATTTCCACCGATTGTAACTCGCAATTAATCTCGGCTTTGTCTCCAACATTACATTCCTCTTGAGGACACTTGAATTCCGCATAAGTAACGAAAAAACCATCAACGAAATCACTCCTATGCTTCTCCTTGACACCCTTTTCATGATTCAAAAATCCCTCAAATAACGTATTGCCCAATTCAATAATCTTATCCCTATCACCCATACCCATCTTGGTATGCGTAACGCAATCCTTTTCTGCCTTATCCTCACCCTCCCTCTTCCCAAGTGCATACGCATCAAATGTCTCACACTTGTAGCTATCGTACCCATCTATGAATCCGATTATAAACTGCTCTTTTTCCCCAGCAGAATCCAACCCAAGCCATTCTATATCCCTTAAATTGTCCTCCCTTAAATTTATACCCCAATTACTCCCATTAATAGTTTCATCAGACGTGACATTCACATACCCATCTTCAGGTAGTTCCCCCGTAGAATCCATCGGATGTTTATCATTTTTCGTTTGAATTTTTACCTTATAACCCTTCCCAAATGACGATGGCATATGACCCTTTTCAATATGCTCGTTGACATCCTCACGTACCTTAACCAAACCTCGCATATAACCTGATAATGTATCACCATTCAAATTGTCAATAATCCCCTCTCCAATAGAATCCCGACCCGAAAATTGTTCAGCGATTTCTCTTACATTGCTCCTTTTATTGCCAGTACTATCACAATCCTCAACCGCCGTTTTCTTACCTAACTCAAAACCATTCTTGAAAGCAACCTCAAATCTCCGTTTTCTGCTTATCTCGTTTCGGAGTACCTCAATCTGTTCATCCAGAATCTTTAATGAACGCCCCTTCAAATCATCCGAAATCCTCTCTGATGGTGCAGCATTCACACTCCTTCTCCAATCCTCTAATTCTTCCAGTCCAAACTCCATACCCTTCAATTCATCTATCTTTTCATCCGGTATTCCAATGTCATGCGAATATGTCCCGATAAATACAACATCTTTCGGTTCCCAGCTTCCACCATCATTACCAGCTCTATCATACAACCTCACTAATAATCCATGCGGATTATCCGGTCTCGTTAAAGTATTGGATGACTCGCTCTCAACTATCGTCCAAGTCTTGTCATGATTACCATCTACCGCATTTGGATGCAATACCCGAACATTCATCCCAAGCTTCAAATCTTGTTTATGCCTTCCTGATGCCACAGCCTCATCATCATAATTATCAATCTCACCCGTTTTATCAGCAGCATATCTTCGAATCTCATCCCCATTATACTTTTTCGCCAATTCCCGAACAACATTACCAAAATTCTTCTTAGCCTCATGAGGTAATCTACCCCATTCCCTATCCGACCACTCAGCAGCACTGCTCCCATCAAAAAATTTCCTCAATACAGCATATCTCTTTTCAACAGAGAATCTATCCCATATGAGGTCAATATTGTCCGAAATTTTCTCATTTATGCTCGGCATTATATTACTTTCCCTGAGAATTGATGTATCGCCAAAATCCGTCTACCGAAATCTTGTATTTTCTCTCCTCATCAGTCCAGCCAAGTTCAGAAGTCAATCCCTCTTTGAACTTACCCAACTTTGCCAGTTTTTTTGATTCTTCAGGGTCGCATCCTCCGAGGTCCATACCTATCCATTTCTGTAAATTTGGAACCCAAATCTCAACATACGCATGGCAATCAGAAACACAATATCTCGTTGCCGCACCCATGAAATTAGCACACATGAAAAATCCAAAAGCCCTATGACGGCACGAACCCTGCTTGGTTAATTTATCATTAAACCATACGCCGTTCTTTATCATATCTCCCCTGATAAGTCTCTGGCCACTGTAAATAAGCCCTGGTATCTCGGCACAACCGTAATTAACGAAAAACGTACTCAACTTTCTCACTATCCTATTCATAGGATACCTTTTCCTGACATCTTCATTGATTTTATTCGCATTGTAGGCATCTATAAAAGGCTTGAAGTACTCCGAATCTATCTTATCCAGTATAAATGGAACTTTTGACCTCTGAGCATCATCCAAACACAAATCAAAATCAAATCCAATCTTGATTCCGTCATCAAACGAATCCTTCAGTGTCAATCCATCGCCTATCTTCAAGTCATAATAATCCAAATTATTTATTGCCGTTGACCACTTGCAGTAAACATCATACTCAAACTGGATGTCCGATTTTCTATCGCCTCTAACATATACATTATTTAGCTTATCCCTGAAAAAAGTGATATTTGAGCCATCACTTGAAACATATTCCCCTATGTTAATTTCATTTGTCGGCATATACAACGGCGTATGTTTATTAGTATCTACCTTGATTTTACACTTCCCGTGCATTTTCAACAAATCACTTTTTTCAAAAAACGATGCTGGTTTCATCTCCAAAGGTATTATATCCCTCTTTGCTATTGATATACTAGCCTTATAGCCCTCTTTACCACCAGCTACCAATCTATCATACCCGCATCCTCGCTTCATGCGAGCAACCGAAGGGTCAAAAATTGGCACACAACTCGGGTCATTGCCTACCGATGGACCACTTGTCGGGTCATCGTCTTGAACATTTCCCTCTGGTTCATAACTTCTGTCTTGAGGATTCTCTGGTTGTGTCGAATCATCCATTGGTTTATCAGACTGCTGACTTGGCGAAGGCGTAGACGTATCACTCGGAGGCGAATCTCCACTACCGCCATCCCCATCACCTTCCCCATCACCATCGCCGCTTCCACCCTCGGGAGGTTCATCTACCGCACCACTACCATCAATCGGCTTCAAAAATTCCTTGGGTATATCAAATTCCTCCCCAAAATCTTCTTCCTCAAAACTTGGAGTATCCGTAGCACTCGGAAGCAAAAAGCTCATCACACTTCTTATCTCCTCCTTGCTGAGCTCCTTTTCCAATTCTTTTGTTATCTCAGAAATCTTCTTTACAACCATTTTAAAACCTCACATTACCTTGGGCAAACTCGGACTCGGTGCTTTCCCACCAAGTCTCTTAAAATATTGACAGACCCTCTCACAATCATTTTTATTGAAATCATCTCCTATCTGACTCTTCCAAAACTCCTCTATATTAAATCCTCCTCCACCCTTCCCACCGTCATCGTCATCACCCTTATCATCGTCTCCCTTCTTATCATCGTCATCACCTTCTGGTTGCTTCGTTGGAGGTTCAGGAGGTTCTGGCTGTTTGGGTTCTCTATCATCATCTTCTGGAGGTTCGCCAAGTGGTTCTGGAGGATTCAAATCTTCGCCTGGTTCTGGAGATGGATTACGAGGACCGCCTGGGTCACAACCGCCCAAATCAATAGCAATCCATTCACCACCCGAAAATACCTCTATAAATGCATGACAATCCGAAACAACATATCGGCATGGAATATCAAAATAACGACATAGGATAAAAGCGTTCAAAGCTCGATGTCTGCATGCACCAACCCTCTCTTCCATGCTCTCAACAAACATATCGCCCATTTCTGGTATCTTATCACAAGAGAAACTCGCATTATAGGTCGCAATCCGCATCATCACATCCTTCATCATATACTGCTGAATATTATCTCTCATATCAGCCGGTCCGATGAAATGGATAACACCCTTCGCCCGGGAAAGGAACTTTGATGGTATATCCGTTAATAATTTTTTCAATCCACTCGTATACCTCATCATACCCAAATTCTGCCATTCTTTTAACGGCAACCAATAATTTCTCGCCAAAATTTCACAACTCAATTTATATGTCAATTTGATATGGTCACTCTTTTTTGCCTTGACATACAAATTCATCAATCTGTCAACATAGAAATCCAAGTCTATGCCCTTATCATTTTCATAATCCACCAGTACATAATTACTGCTTATCGTATGAACTGCCTTGTAATAATTTCCAACATCCAATTCCATTTTACCCTCAAAAACCATATCCAACTCTGAGGATTTTTCTATTTTGGTCTTTACATCAGCAGCCTTGGAGACATCAAATTGATATCCCTCTATGCCACCATCTACCGATATATCAAAAACCTTGGAACGCTTCATCCTCGCCAAATTCTTGCCCTTGCCGCCAAATTGCGATTTGATGCACTTAAAAACGGGATGACATGGCGGTTCATCACCTACATTACTACTGCCATCATCATCAGGCGTATTTCTCTGTGGTGCATATGAATCCTCTATCTCGGGCGGTAATGTCGGTTCTGGTTTAGGCTCAGGTTTCTTCGGTTCGGGTTCAGGTTCGGGTTTCTTCGGTTCGGGTTCTGGTTTCTTCGGCTTCGGTTTAACCTCTGCCCATTTCACACCAAATATTATATATCCATCATCAAACTTGAATTTCTTCCGTAACTCGTTATACATTGATTTTGGTTTATCACCCACGATAACATCATTAATTCCCTTCTTGGAATCAACGGCAATTACCATAAACGCATCTTTCAACCGTTCCAATCTTTTCTTGAATCTCCCCAATTCCTTCTCTTTAAATATATGTATATTTATATCTCCACCTATCTCATCAACAGGAACAAATTCTTTCGTTCCCTTCCTCTCGCATATTACCTCCAAGTCATCAAATGAAAACTCATCTGGAACTTTTGGCTCGGGTTCGGGTTCAGGTTTCGGCTTCGGTTCTGGTTTAGGCTCTGGCTCTGGCTCAGGTTCAGGCTTCGGTTCTGGCTCTGGCTTGGGTTCTGGTTCTGGTTCAGGTTCTGGCTTCGGTTCTGGCTTCGGTTCGGGAGCTTCAACAATTTCAATGCCATTTTTCTTCAAATATTCTTTCAAATAATCAAAATAATTTACCCCATCTGGCATTCTCCATTTTAACATCTTTTTGAAAAATACCTTGTCCATACCCAATGCATTACATATGGCATCAATAAACTCATCCTTCGTCATCTTCTTGACCTTAAATGCCGCAGACTCGTCAATTACCTTCAAAATGCTATATGCCATTACTCCAAAAACTATATCCTCATTCTTCTTTGCTTCCAAATCTATCGTTCCCAAATCCAAAGGTTTTACCTTTTTATGAACAGAACATTTACCTCTGAACAATACCCTGTAACATTTCGGACATCTCATTCTACGCTTCTTCACCCCAGCTATCAATACGAATCGTTTCTTCTCCGTATCCGTCAATTCAACCTTCAACTTCTCCTTGGATTTACCCTTTTCAAATATCATTATTACATTTTTAATCTGACCCAATGTTGCAGGAATTTTTTCTCCCCTTATTATATCCCTAATCCTCTGAGCCCTGTTTCCCCTCAAATATAAATTAATGATACGTTTTTCAACCTTTTCGGATAATCTGACCTTTGATTTTCTAGTCTTCCCAGCTATTCCTCTGGCCAATTTCTCCCTATAAACAATACTTCTGAGCTGACCATCAGTTGCCCTTCCAGCCATTATTGCCCCAACTGCCTTGGGCTTCTTTTTCTGAACAAAATATAAATCTATTATTTCATCAATTATTGCCTGAGATAAACCCTTTCTACCTCTTTTTACTTTTTTTGCCGACTTCTTCTTTTCTACTTTCGGTTTCAGCTCCGCTGTTTTCTTTTTTTCTACTTTCAGTTTAACTTCTGGCTTCTCTACCCCATATCTATCTTTTGATGTCAAAACGGTATTTACCCGCATTAAACCCCATCCCATTTCTTTCATTATTGCCTTTTTTGACTTCTTCTCATCGAAATATCTCTTCAAAATCAATTTCTTCTTCTTTTCAATCTTATCCTCTCTATTCAATAATCTCTCCCCGCCTTTATGTATCTTTCTATAATAACCAATAAACCCATTAACGACACTTCTCTCCGCTCCCAATCTCTTCGCAATTTCAGCACCATCAATACAATCGTCAAGATATAGCCTCAATGCCGTTTCCTTCTGTCTTTTATTCAAAACCACTTATATCACCCAAAATAATCATTACCAAACGGAGAAAGAGAACCCTTTTCATGAGGAGGTCTTTCCATTGACCAAAAATCATCAGATTTCAAACTCCCTTTTGCCGAAACATCAGGACCACTTGTATCTTTCTTGATAAACTCAATTATATCCTCATCCCTTATTCTCATCTTTGGCTGCCCGACATCATGTAAATCCTCTGTTTTACTTGGATAAATTATATTATCAGACCAGAAAACATCCTTTTTATGTTCCTGCTCGTCCTTTGCCTCTCCACGCCTCTTCGCCAATTTAGCAGCCATCATGATTTTTCGTTCCTTCTCTTCCTTTGCCTCCCAATCCTTTTCCTTGTTGTAATCTGACTTTTTCTTTTTATTCCTCAAAAAAGCATAAACCATACCAGCACCGCCAAATGTGATAAGGCAAGTTACCAATATAGTAGTATAATCCACACCCTCCTTATCTATTCCACCCAATTCAATCTCCTTTTCCTCCTCTTCATCGTTTTCCCCATCCTTGTCATCCGTTTTATCAGAACTGAATAACTCAGCAGGATTTTCAAAATCTTTCTCCCAAGAACCTCCGAAATTACCAGTTTCAGCCGTAGAAGTTCCGCCACCACCCAAAAATGAAGCACCGCCATGCTCAGTCCTTCTCACCCTCGTTTTGCCCACTATAATCCCAGCTCCCGATATATAATCGGGAGCTACGCATAAAAATTGTCCTACTCCAAACATGAATACCTTCTTCTTGACACTTTCCACATAATCTCTTGTCAAACCTGGTAAATTCTTTTTTAATGCCTCCAAATCGGAATAGTCTGCCAGCCTATGTACGATTTTAATAGCTGTCTGCCTCATAACCTCCTTGTCTATCATAGCATTAGACTGAGTAATCAAGCACATTCCATATCCATCGCTTCTCCCTTCCTTTATCAATGCCAATAATGCATTTTTACACTCCTGAATCAACCGTTTATCCCCGAAACTGCTCCTCTGGGGAGCGAACACATGAGCCTCTTCCAATATTATCATCAATGCCTTCCCGTATTTCCTGCCAAAATTAATACGTCTGGCAGCAACCACGAAATCAAAAATCAATTGTCGCTGTCGGTCAATATCGATACCCTTCAAATTCACAATATATGAACTACTACCATTACCAAGCATATCAAGTAATCTCATCGCACTCAGTGTATGACCAGCATCAATACTCACATGTTTATTATTAGGTAAAGAAATTCGCTTATGACAACCCTGTACATCAAAACATACAAAATTCACATCTGGCATATTCGCCAGTTCTTCCATAAAAACGCCAGCTGTATACGAATTATGAACAATTATACCCTCTGCCACAAAATTATGATAATCATAACCAGGAACACTTATATCATATACATCATGAATACCGTCAACTGTCTCAATTTTTTCTATTTCATCCCAATAAATGTCAGAAGAGGCAATTTTTTTCAAAATATCCGATTTAATTATTTTAGCAAACTTCATTAATTTTTCTCTTGACGGTGCATATTTACAAAGACTGCCAAAACTTTGCTCTTTTACTTTGCCACTTTTCCTCTTTTGTGCTGCATATCCAAGAACCTTCATAATATCCGATTGTTTCTTTCCTACTTTTTTTACTTCATCCTTTATCATAGCCCAAATTTCTTTTGGTATTGTATCAAAATTTTTATTATGTTTTAACGAATCATACTTTTTAATTAAATCCTTGCACTTTTTATTTTTCTCCGTATGAATAAATCCAATATATGCACAAAATCTTTTTGCATCCTCCCCATATAATGATAATCGCCACGATAGATGCCTTTCACCCTTGTATATACCACGCTTGATTTTTTTTCGACTATGCAAACCAAATTTCAGCAATAAATATTGCACATCATCAATAAGCCGTTCACTTATAGACGAATAGCTCACTTGGCATCTTGCTGATTCTATACTCCCATCTCCGCTAAAAATCCGATTCAAAAATATTGCCGTTTCTCTACGAGTAGCCGTCATCAAACAATCAGGAACAAATTTCTTTCCCGATTTTTTTCCTCGTAATCCTATTTCACCAAACCATTCCGACATATAGTTTATAAATCGATGAGTCCCTGTCAAATTATTTTTCCTTCTCCAATATTTTACTGTATCTACTGTACAATCGCATTTATAGCCTATCTCTACATCTGTAAATCCATCATTATAAAATCCCATAAATTTTTCATTCAACATATTATTACTACTATTAACTATAACCTTTTTATCCTTCGCATAGGGTCGTCTTTTCGGTCTTCTTCCATAGATGTCATATTGGCCATCTCTGATTTTCTCAATTCTTGACTCTGGAAATGCTTTATAGGTACAACATTTAAAATCCTCAACCATTGTAACATCTTTATTTGCATACATCATCTTTCTCCCAATATTTCTCCCAATATGCCCCTCAGCAATCATATGACCCAATATCGAAGCTTTAGAATCCCCAATAGATTTGTTACCCCAAGCATCAACATACCGTGGTGTCGCTATTCTATCCCCCTTTTTCAAATGCCTAATTGGTTTCCATCCATCCAATGTGAAAACTGGATGCTCCGATGTCAACTTCAGACTCTTGCCAGATTTCAATGTCATTTTCAAAACATCATTAGCACGCCTTTTATAAAATTTATCCCAAATGCCAACCGTCATCTTTAAACTATCTGTATCCATCACAGGCAATGTCGCCCTCCTCTTGCGCTCTTTAATAGCCTCACTCCAACATCCCTCCCTATGTAAATCCTTAATCACCATATACCTGCCATCACCCAAAACCACCCGTGTTTCTCCCATAAGGCATTTCCCTGAACCTCTCTTACCGATTATCGCAACTACATCATTTGCCGCCTCTTTTGGCAAACTCAATTCAGGTGACATATTAATTTTATCGCCAGTATTCACCGAAGTCATGGATGAAAAATCATCCGATGGTAAATTGTCAGACGCATAAGAAGCATATCTCGGAGTCGCTGGTGGTGTTCTCGGAATCGCTGGTGGTTCATATCTCGGAGCAATAGGAACAGACCGTTGCTCAGACCGCTGCTCATATATCGGTAGCGGACTCGCAATTGCTGGAGTAGAAACCTTTTCCTCATATCTCAGAGGTTGCGACACCTCGAAAGATGGAACAGATGAACTTACAGATGGAGCGACAATGGGAGATATACTGCTTTGAAATCCATTTGTTGACTCATCAGCTTCAATTCTTTTACCGAACTTGAAGAAACTTCCACCGTGTATATTCTCGTTATCATTCATCTCAATCATCTCTTATAATACTCATACATATTATATAATATTTGTCATTGTTGCTCCAATGCCCTATTGGTAAATGCCCTTGCATTTATCATTAGTCCCTTACCTTCATCCTTGGATATCCCAACAACTTGCCAAAAGAACTCCCCAAAATCCGGGTCGCCCTCCCGATATCCATGCTCCTTCAATTTATTCATCATATCATCCCATCCAGCCTTGCCGATACTCTTTGAACATTCATATTCAGATTTTTCAAACATCATATAAGGTTCACCGTGATAACCACTGTTTACGATTATGATTGCCACCGCACCTCTCCTTAACAAATTAACTATTGACTCGGCGCATTCGCTCCTACCATCGCTACGGTGTAATATATCCCCATCACAAAGTACAACAGTAGCAAACTTATCTGCCACCTCGCTGCCCAAATCCCTCATTATTCTCCACACTTGATTAATAGCATTCTCACCATCTGTCATGTTATACGGTTGTAAAGCCCGTATACCCGAAAATATCAAATCGTATACCATATCGTAATCTCTTGTGGGATATGTAATTATCTCATCAAAATTGCTCGTATAAGAAAACATGGAAACACTGTCACCGCGCCTCTCGCAGTCCTTTGTTATCATGAACATCATTTCCTTCGCAACACTCATTATTGATTCATTTTTCCAGCACCCATTATCCCAAGTATACGAATCACCACGAGTTTCGTCAACACATTTCGTACACTGCTCCATTGTCTTCATATAAGGACATAGCCTCTTACCCACAGACCTATTCATCGAAGCCGAATGGTCTATGAGGAAATTCACATGACCAGAAAATTCCTCGAATTTTGCTCGTTTCTTTTCATATATTGTTTTCTTCTTTGGTGTAATAGTTGGTATAAAAGGCATACTCAATGTCGGAATGATTCTATGTGGACTCTCCGATATTTTCCATTCCTCTATCGTTGTTACCTCATATGGTACTGGTGTCGTAATCTCCAATTCCATCATAGGTATAACCTTTTCTAGCATCCTATCCATATCCAATTCCCTGCATAAATCACATCCGGGAATGTCCTCTGCTCCCTCAATATTTTCATACAAATCAAATGTATATAATTGTCTTATTTCCATAGCCAACATATAATTATCGGAATCTGTCGGGTCAAACTTTATCGCTGGAATTTTGCCCAATGGTGTACCCGTTGAATTTTCAACCAGCTTCGTATTCGGTCTATCAGGCATCTCATGTACATATTTTAAATATTTATCCACATGCTCAAATTTACGGATGTTTGGATAATCCTTAATCGGAAGCTCTATGCCCATTAATTCCATAATCGCATCAAACCGGTTTATTCCTATCTTCGCCCCTACCTTGTTTATCTTCTTTCTCTCACCGCCAACATATACGAATGGTAAACCCCTCTTACCACCCTCTTCCAAATCTCCACGAATCAATCTCGCTGGATTCTTTGCCGGGTCATTATATAAATTTCTAACCAAATCGTGAACCCTATCCTTGTGACACGGACAACTCTCTGCATTATGGCCCGTCGCTTTATAACCCATCGCAAAAGGTTTGGAAAAACTTCCATTCACCATATTACCCAATAACTGCACATCATTCAAACTTACCTCAATTATTTTATCATCGAAATCAACTTTAATCTTGCCATTCTTCACGCCACGAGTAATTGTACCCCTCACATCTCCCATATCAACATGAAATCCCTTCTTGTATGCCTTGTCCTCCCATAACCCCTTATAATTTGAAGTGCTCGGGTCGTACCCAGATTTCATCCCAATACACTCATATCTCTTGATTTTCACGGATTGCATCCCTGGTTTACTTGATATATATTCCTCTGTTGGTTCAACAATGTGTATCATCGGAGTATCAAACATCTCATGCGATACCAAGCCATCACGCAATTTCCAAGATTTCGGAAAAACACTTGTCGGGTCAAATTTAACATTCGTATCCCTCCCCAACTCCTGTGCCTCATAAATACAATATATCTCTTCATCAATAAAATCCGTGGCATCAACATTAACCAAATTAGGTGACATCATCAATTTCTTATTTTGATAAGCATAATTACTATCCGGACATTCCATACCCAATTCATATACATTACCACTTGAACCACTTATGTCTGCCTTTTTGACCGTATCTGTAACCATTGAATTTACCACATCACTACTCGAAAAATCCATATATCCATTCTGTCTACCCATTACCTTATTGTGAAATTCAAATACGCTGTAACCGACATCACTGAGTACCTCGGTAAATTGCCTATGAACCGTTTCCCTCCCACACATCGTAAAAATTACCTCGGTATCATAAAATCCCTTCTTTTCCATCTTTCTACCGCATATATCACAAACAGTTTCCAATTTAATCTTATACCGACCAAAAGAATACCCATTTATCAAGAGTACTCCCCTACATCCTGGATATTTACATCCGAAATCCGAACCAAATCCCCTCTTCGATAATATATCACTTGAACCCTTCGATATATTCAAAATCCTAAATTTATCTTTATTGCATCTACTGCATTTATATTTTAAAGTTATCTTGAATGTCCCATCGTCTTCCACTATTGGTCTTCCCTTATCATCAAACTTTGTGAAGCACCCCTTTTTGAAATCGCCATCGTTTTCAGTAGTTATATAACCGCAATCGCAAAATAATATGCCATATCTCGGCTGTTCCACATATGGTATTACCCTCGGTAAATTCAAAAACGGTTCAAGTTTATCTATCAAATTCGTGAAATTCATCAATCGGATATACTTACCGCTGACCTCGCCACCCGTTAAATCCGATAACACAATCATTTCATAAAAATATTTTAAGTTGTCAGCAGACATTTTCCATTTCGCACCAGTCGACAAACCCAAATAATCTTTCAACATCTCTTGATAATAATCCCCAGATGTATCTGGTTCTAGATTTGTCAATCCATCAAATTCAGCTACCGATAAATCCCTCGAATCATCCACCTTATTGAACCAGATGTCAGCAGTTATGGTCATAGGCGGAGGAAACGAATTGACCAGTTCAAAACGAGATTTAATGAATGACAAAGATTTATCCTTATCGTTGAAACCCTTAATAATCGCAACCATCATAACAAAAAACATTCTGTCCATCTTATCAGCATACCTGAAAATGAACATCGGGAATCCGAATATGTCCCATCTATCGTTCTCCTTCATCATCCAACATATATCCGAAAAAATCCTCTTTCGTTTTTTTATGTCCAACTCACCGATATATTGATGATGGTAAAGCTCCGAAAAAACCTTATCGTACCCATATTTCAAAACAGCTTGCGTAATCCTCTGTCGCCTCATATTCAAGTCAAAATCATAATTCAATCCATCAATTTTTACCTTGCCAATATCCTTTATCATCGGTTCAACGTACATTCCCTTTATCATATCCTTATGGCCTGGATAGTTTACAAATTCCTGATATTTATCCTCATCCAACATCCAACGCATACAATAGTCCAGCATACCATCCTTTACCTTCTTATGCCCTATGGAATTCCAGAACGAATTCAAGAACGAAAAAATACTCAATATCTTAACATGTATAGCAGATGGTATGTTGAAAGAATTCATAATCTTAATGCAATCTACGATATTTTTATCAGTCTCCGGGAAAAACTTTTTCTTGCTACCCAAAAGCACATATAACGCAAAAATCTCGTCACCACTCAATCCCGAAAGAAAACCTTGGTTTAAATAAATTGTAGATAAATCATCATATGGGCCACCAACCGTATCCAAAATATTCTTCATTCCAAATTTGACTTCATATTCTATACCCGATATCATGCTATTTATCAAAGAATCCGAATAACCTATTCTGAATCCTTTTGCCGATGTCCAGTAAGGATTTTCAGACTCACTATTATATAATCCATTGAATTTTTTATGGCCAGAACCCGTTGCTGTCCCAGTATAACTAAACTCGCAAAATTCCGTGCCTATCGGGAAATTCGAATTGCATACAGGACATATGATATATGAATAATCCTGAATATCTGGAACATTCACCACACCACTTCCTGTTTAATCTCAGAAAAGCATCTTGTACTCTTCTCTATCACTCGGTATATCTTGCACATTCTTAATTGAATCTCCATATCTAAAGCTATTATAGTAGATATAATCTCTGTAACAACCGAATGATATGAGAATCTGTCTTTTACCTTTTGGCGAGAATTTGATGGACAATTTCCCGTGGTCTGTCTTCACACTACCAATAGCCATCTGTATTGCATCATTCTCAACCATTGGATATTCATAGGAAAAATCAAAGCCACTCTTTTTACTCGTCGTACCATCAATTTTCTTTTTCATTTTCTTAATCATATCTTCCTTATCCTTGACCTTCCAATCAATGACCTCACTCCCGCCCGTTGTCACGCTCTTTTTGTATTTCATACCCAATTTATCAAAAACAGACACCAAACGCCTAGATTCTTTCAATAACACATATTCAGCATCATCCGCATCCTCCAATTCCGTTAATACATTATTAATGATAACAAAATCATTCAATTTATCAATTACACCAGTAAGTGTACCACTTCCATCAATAACATATCTCTTGCTCTCATCATACACATATGCGTCATCCGTACAAGCATCAATACATCCATTATACATCCTGAGAACTGGCAGCCCAATCTTTTCAAGCCTCTCCGTAGTATCAATATCTATTTCTCGGGGTCTCAAAATTTCCTGAGCGATGTCCAAATTTTTCTGG
>Ga0222679_1000159_pt1 | contig 28457 bp, 29 predicted proteins | sample AntAcemetagen939_FD_179843 | JGI IMG/M metagenome (GOLD analysis project Ga0222679, IMG submission 179843) | Saline water microbial communities from Ace Lake, Antarctica - #939 | ecosystem: Environmental > Aquatic > Non-marine Saline and Alkaline > Saline | place: Antarctica: Ace Lake...
GCTTTATTTTATGGAGGCATATAATGGAAGTTGAAGTCAAATGGATCAAATTACTAACAAGATTTTTTGATGATGAAAAAATAAAACTAATAGAAGCTATGCCAGACGCAGATACAATTATAGTTATCTGGGTAAAATTACTAACTTTAGCAGGTAAAAAGAACATGAACGGATATATATTCCTTGCGGAAAACATACCATACACAGACGAAATGCTTTCCACGCTTTTTAATAGACCTCTTAACACAATAAGATTAGCATTAGATATTTTTAAGAAATTCAAAATGGTTAAATTTAATAATGACGGAATTGCTAAAATAAATAACTGGGAAAAACATCAAAATATTGAGGGATTAGATAAAATAAGAGAACAGGGCAGATTAAGGCAAATAAAACATAGAGATAAATTTAAACAGCTACCAGAGAAAGCTAGTAACGTTACCGTAACGTCTCATAACGGCACAGAAGAGAAGAGAAGAGATAAGAAAGAGATAAAGAAAGAGATAAAGACTAAAGAAATATATAAAGAAAAATTTTTAGAGTTATGGAATAAGTATCCAAATAAAGATGGAAAGACACAGGCTTATAAACACTTTAATACTTCAGTAAAGACTAAAGAAGATTGGTTAGCTATAAATACCGCACTTACTAACTACCTTAAAAGCGAGAGGGTAAATAATGGATATGTTAAAAACGGATCAACGTGGTTTAATGGCTGGAGAGACTGGATTGATTATGTAGAGCCAAATAAGCCACAGCCAGCAAAAGAGCATATACCAGACTACCTTACACATAAATTAGGAGATAAAATATGATTAATAAATTGTTGCCACAGAATTTGGACGCAGAGGTATCTGTGCTTGGGAGCATGCTTATTGATAAAATAGCCTTGCATAAATCCCGTAATTTACTTAGAAAAGAAGATTTTTATGTAGAACAGAATAGTGTATTATTTGAGGCGATATTACAGCTTGACGATAACAACGTAGTGCCAGATATAATCACACTTAGCGAGAAATTGACAGGTAAAATTAAGCCACATATTATTACAGGACTTATATCCAGCACAGCAACAAGTGCGAACATAGAGCATTATGCACAAATCGTTAAGGAAAAATCAGTTGCAAGGGCTTTAATAAGACATCAAATAGAAACACTAGAAAAGGCATATCACACAGAAGATGTATTTAGTTTATTAAATGATGTTAAGAGTGGAGCAAATGACATATTACAGAGAGGAATTATAAAAGAGGGCTGGGATTTAGGCAAGGAATCTATAAAGGTATTAGAACAGATTGAGGCAGACAAAGGAAAGATATCTGAATTTCCCTTAGGATTAGAAGCACTAGATAATATGATACGGTTAGAAAGAGGTAATGTTATGATCATCGGTGCAGAAAGTAGTTTTGGTAAAACCTCTTTTGCTCTTAATATAGCATTGAATCAAAATAAAAAAGTTCTTATATGTAGTTTAGAAATGACTAAAGAGGAATTAATAAAGCGATTTATAAGTATGCTCGGACAGATAAACTCAAATAGAATAAGACTTAATTTTTTAGATGCTAATGATTGGCAAAGTGCGACAAGTGCTATTAAAATATTGCAAAATAAAAATATAATCCTAACAGATGTATCTAATTTAAGACAAGTTCAAGAGGCAATTATAAAATACTCTCCAGATATGGTTGTTATAGATTACTTACAGCTTTTACAATCTCAAGATACTATGGGGAAAAGTAGAGCTGCGATAGTTGGAGAATTAAGCAGACAAGTAAAGCAAATAACAAGAGAAAATAAAATTGCAACGATATTATTATCTCAGCTACATAGAACAACGGAATTAAAAGAACCTACATTATCACGTCTTAAAGAATCAGGTGAGATTGAAAATTCTGCGGATATAGTATTGTTTTTATGGTGGGCATGGAAATCGAATCACGATATAAATAGAAATGAACAGAAAATTATTATTGCTAAAAACAGGAATGGCGAGACAGGATTTAGAGATGTATCTTGGAAACCAGAGTTCTTCTTGTATAGCGATTTAAAGGAGGGCAATAATGACAAAAGATGAGTTGTATGAAATGCGTAAAAAAGAAATAGATAAAAAATGTGAAGGAAATGCAGCACTATACGAAAGAAAAATTAGAGAATTAGTTAAAAAGATAGACGTTTAAAAACTTAGAGGAGATAGGGATATGAAACTTAATACTGTGATATGCGGGAAAGCTGAAGATGTTTTAAAAACCTTTCCTGATGGTTGTATAGATTTAACAGTAACTAGTCCCCCTTATGATAATTTAAGAACGTATCACGGATATGAATTTAATTTTAAATGTATAGCACAAGAGCTGTATAGGGTAACAAAGCAAGGCGGTGTGGTTGTTTGGGTTGTTGGTGATTCGGTTATTAATGAAAGTGAATCGGGAATTTCTTTTAAACAGGCATTGTATTTTAAAGAGATAGGATTTAATTTACACGATACTATGATATATCAAAAGAATAATAATCCCTTTCCTGAAACAGTGAGATATGCACAAAAATTTGAATATATGTTTATCTTTTCAAAGGGAAGAGTTAGTATATTTAATCCGCTTAAAGATAGAAAAAATTTACAATCTGGCATAAAAAAGGGTAGCACAACAAGACAAAAAGATGGAAAAACTAAAAAAATGAAGACGACAACAATCTCTGAATTTGGTATGAGGGGAAATGTTTGGAAATACGATACGGGATTTAATAAAACAACAAAAGATACATACGCATTTCAACATCCAGCAATGTATCCTGAAAAACTTGCAGGAGACCATATATTATCTTGGAGTAATAAAGGAGATACAGTATTAGACCCGATGTGTGGTAGTGGAACTACGCTAAAAATGGCAAAGGAACTAGGAAGAAACTATATCGGCATAGAAATATCGCCAGAATACTGCAAGATAGCAGAACGCAGACTATCTCAAGGTGTATTACCATTTTAAAAATAAAACTTGACAAATAATAGTTGATTGGTATATTATAAATTATGGCTGGGAAGAAATCTTCTATAAAACAAAACAAAATAATATTTCAAGGTCATTTAAAGGAAAGAGTTTGTAGTGTAATAGGTTGTAAAAATAAGCATTATGGTAAAGGGTTGTGTGTTAAGCATTATTGTGAAGTTAATAGCGAACATAGAAAGCGGTATTATCAAATTAACAAAAAACACATAGCTGAAATTGGCAAGCAATATAGGTTGGAGAAGAAAGAACACTATGATGAATATAATAAGCAATACTATAAAAAAAACAAAGCTCGTTTGAATAAAAATTCTAAACAATATCATTTGCTTCATAAAGAACATCTTAATAAATGCCAAAGAATATGGTATCTCAATAATCCTGAATATAGCAGTCAATATTGGAAGAAAAACAAAGAACATCGTAATAAATATGAGAGGCAATGGTTGCAAACCCCAACAGGCAAAGCAAGTAATAAAGCACGTTGTTCTAATCACAGAGCATTGACCAGGGGCTTAACAATAGCCATAGTGCAAAGCGTTTATGAGGATAATATAAAGAAATATGGCAGGCTGACGTGCTGTCTCTGCTTTAAGCCGATTGAGTTTGGGAAAGATAGTCTTGAACACTTAACGCCACTTTTAAGAGGTGGAAGTAATAATTTTAATAATTTAGGCGTTGCTCATCAGAGTTGCAATAGTAAGAAGCGCATAAAAACATTGGAGGAATGGTTTGCAAATAAGAAATAATAAATCACAAATAGTGTTTCAGGGGCATATTAAAGATATAACAAGGAGAGCATTAAGAAGTTTAGATAATCAGCTACGATTAGTTATTGATTGTGTCGGTGAAGAACAGGAGCAGATTGAATTAATGAAGCAATTAGCTGATGTTAGGGCTGATGAAGTTTTACAATTCGAGGTGGAATTATGAGTGATGTAAAACACCAAAAAACACCACATCGTTGGAAGAAAGGGGAAACAGGCAATCCAAATGGTCGTCCTCGGCGTCCCGAAGTTGAGGAATTACGCCAAGCATTAGAGCAAGTCAAGAAGGAAAAAGGTATATCATTTCTAGTTAATTACATTCGCAGATCATATCGAGACGGAGGAATGAGTATCGCATTATTAAGAAAACTTGTTCCTGACTTGATTGAAGCAGATTTTGACATGGGTAAGAAACTTTCAAGTGAAGAGACAATTGATGAGATATTAAAGGCTGCGAAAAAATAGAATGAGCACAAAACAAGAGGATGTAACACACCAACAGGGGCGAGACATTGCGATTTTGGGCTATTGTCGGCTGTTAAATATACGATTAAAGGGGTGTTAATATGAATAATGAGCTAATTAAGTGGTTTATGAATCATAGGGATGACAAGCCAGACAATCTCGCACACAGTAAAACATGGATAATAATGAGGCAGAATCTTAAGACTATGGGATATTGGAAGAATAAAGCTAGAGGGAAGCCAGATGTTAATAACTTTAAGAAATGAGCTGAATTACTTTTTAAGCTCTACAAGACTATCTCTTGTCTCCTCTTGCTCTCAACCTCTTTACTTACGCAACCTCTTAAGGAAAAGCAAAGGACAAAGACAAAAGCAAGATAAAGAAGGAATATATGTTATACCACAGGTTTTTAGGAAAATGAGAAAAGTGATAAATTTCGTGCTTAATATACCCATTAAATACCCGTTGACAAGGTAAAATAAAAGTAGTGGGTAGTTTTATACCCATTGTTAATATAAGTAGTTGATATATAATGATTTATAAGAAGGACAGAAAATGACAAACCTTGACCCAGAATATATCAAATATCTACAAGATGAGATAAAACACTTTGACAAAGAATTAATATCAATCCTTGAACTTCCTAACGTCAAATCACTCCGAGATAGGATTAAGAAAGACAAGAGAGATACAAATGAGATGTTGCACTTATACGCTAAGATAGACTGGGTTAATGAGACAATACGGGATGTTAAGGGGAATATTAGAAGCTGTCATGAAGATGCTAAAAGATTGACAGGATTTGGACTTCAAAGAGTTAAGAGAAAATACAAAGATTATCATAGAGATACGAGTTATGATTTATAGGATAGCATGAATAGCTCAGTTTACAAAGACACAACATACCACGATATACACACACTAGCATCAGACAAACAAGTTCTTGCTAATTTATCACAAAATGACAGGACTGAGGTATTAGACTTCTTATCATCCCCACTACAAAACTTCTTCCCAAATAGAGGACAAAAGCCTATCTTTCAATCTCTTGCGCCTAAAATACTTGTTGCTGGTGGCAATAAGTCCGGCAAGACAGAGCTTGGAGGACATTTATTTTGTTATCACATGACGAAATACTATCCTGATTGGTTCCCTAGAGAGGTAAGATTAGACAATAAGAAGATTCATGGCGTTATTGTTGTACCGAACTTCAATGAGGGCGCAGGGGTAGAATTAGAGCCTTATTTAAGAAACATGATACCAGCACACATAATTGATAAGAAGAATTGTCATAAGAATCAAACTGGGATAACGACTAAGTGGGCGTTGAAGAACGGAAATACATTTATTATTATGAGTTGCGAACAGGATGCAATGGCGTTTGAGACAGTAGTTGCGGACTTTGTATGGGTAAATGAGCCTATACCCAGGGATAGATACTTGGCACTAATAAAGGGATTCATGGTGTCTAAGGGTAGATTGATTATCACTGCCACACTATTGAAAGAGGTTTGGGTTTGGGATGAGTTTATAGATTCAACGGATCCACAGAAGAAATACTTTGTTTTAGATATTAGCGATAATCTAATTGAGAATGGCGGTATGCTCACTCAGCATGATATTGATGAGTATGCCTCTTCTTTAGACCCAGATGAGAGAGAAGTCCGGTTGCATGGTACTCCGAGACATCTTGTAGGTATGATATATAACCGAAGGGGATTATTCCAGCAAGAGATACATGTTCAAGACTTTAAGGATTTAGATTTTAAGGATTTAGATAAATATTCACTTGGAATGACCCTTGACCCGCATGATGCAATACCTCATGCAATTATATGGAGAGCAGTAAACACTTCAGGTACATGCTATTACTACAAAGAGGGCTGGGTTGATGGAGATATTGAGGATATATCAAAGTTTATCAAGGCACAGGAAGTGGGTTATACTATTGACCAGAGAACGATTGACCCAAACTTTGGCAATAAGACTTATGGAAATACAAAGCTAACAGTAAAAGAGGAGTTTCAGAAGCATGGATTGTACTTCAATGATGCGATTGATGATGTAGAATTAGGGCATATGAAAGTTAGGCAAGGATTGAAGTATGACCCAGACAAGGAACTTGGTTTAGGTAATTATCCGAAAATACTATTTGACAAAACCTTATCTCATACTATAAAATCAATTTCAAGATATGCAAGAGACATGAAAGGTAAATTGACTGAGGATTGGAAGCATTTTCCAGATTGTATGGATAATAAAACAGAAATCTTAACAAATGACGGTTGGAAAGGGTTTAATAGTTTGCGAAGTGAGAAAGTAGCAACTTTATCGCCTAAAGGACATCTTGAGTTTCAACAACCGATTGAATATTTTCAACATTATCATAGTGGGGAAATGGTTAAAATTGAAGCGAGGGGAATGGATTTAATGGCAACACTTAACCATAGAATGTTAGTTTATCCTCAACATAATTCACAATTACGTTTTAGGTTAGCAAAAGATTTATATCCGCAAGATAGAATTCCCATTGCCTCTACTGGCATAAAAAAAGGAAAGTCAGCAAATATGATATGGAATAGACAAAAGGTGGATGATGGAGACTTTGCAGAATTTATGGGGTGGTATTTATCAGAAGGTAGTGCATCGGGAACTAAGGGTGGTAAAATACAAATTCCAGGACGAGGATATAGTATTTATATTTCTCAAGATAGTCAAGCAAATCCAGAAAATTGCAAGAAGATTTTTACTTTATTAGATAAATTGCCTTTCCGCTTTGCTTATCGTGCTCATTCGTTTGTTATTTCAAGTCAAGAATTATGGCAGTATTTATTTCCATTAGGAAATTCTCATACTAAATATATTCCTACCGAGATTATGTCTTTACCTCCATTAGCACTAAAGAGATTTTGGCAGTCAGCGATATTAGGCGATGGATGGATATACAAAGGCACAGAAACTTATACTACTGTTTCAAAACAATTAGCTGATGATATAACCGTGATTTTATCTAAACTTGGTTATGGATGGAGTATTAAAGAGAGACAACCACCTGCTCATTATTATAAAGGACAGTTAATAGAAGGCGGTTTGCAGTATAATGTTATGAAAAAGAAGTGTTATAGGGTTGCGATTGCGAATAAAGACCGTGAAAAGAGATATGAAACCGTAGATTATAAGGGAGATGTATTCTGTGTAAGCGTTCCCAATAAAACTTTATTAGTGCGAAGAAATGGATTACCTTGTTTTGTAGGTAATTGTGTGAGGTATGACCAAATGAGTTGTCCACAGAAAAAGAGACCGTCAAGAACACTGCCTATGGGAAATTATGACCCCATGATGGGTTAATTAAGGGAGGAAGTATGGGAACAATAGAAAGAAAGAAGATTAAGAAGGAGTTAGAAGAGATTGAAAAATCTTTTGATAATTTCTATGAGGAACAAAACGAAGTGTGTCCAAAATGTGGAAGCCTTGAAATTAATACTACTTATATTGAACCATTTATGTTTACAGATTGGATGAAGAAAGTCCTTAAACCTAAAGGAAACTTTGCAGAGGAGCATTTAACAAAGGCATGTAAATGTGGATATGTATGGAGAGAAGATTGTAATGATAAAAAGGAGAAGCAATGAAAACAAAGAAATATGCAGGTACACAGTTTCGTTGGGAATCCGGTGGAAAGAGCTTAGAGATTGAGAACAAGTACAGAGTGAGACCTTTTTGTAAGATTATATTTGAGAGTGATAAGATTATTCAAGAGCCTGAAAAGATAGTTGAGAGGCTATTGGGGGTTATGTTTCCAAAGCGTGTAGATATTGTAAAGATTAAAGATAAACTTGTAGTAAAAGATATGGTAAACACGAGGCGTAAAGAGCTAATTGAGGATAAAGTTATAGAAGAGATAAAACAAGATGAGGAGAAAGCTCCTTTTTTTAATAAGGGATATCAAAAAGAAAATCCCAATAATAAACTTGCTGAAAATATGATGCTTAATCAATGTAAAAGATGCGGGAAGATATGTAAAAGCAAGGCGGGACTTTCTGCTCACATAAGAAAGTGTTATAAACCAAAAAAGGAGAACAAAGATGGCAACAAAAAGAAGTAGTAAGGGTAGCACGGGTAGAGGTTCAAAAGGAGCTTGTGGAGGTTCAAGAAGAAGAGACGGTTCGGGTGGCGGAACGGGAAATAGAGGTACTTCAAGACAGCCACGCAAAAAATAAGACTTAATTAAATAAGGGAAAAATATCATGGCATATCAAGATAGAGACGGAAGACAGGAAGTAGGTGCATTTAAAGGTGGAGTGAAGAAGATAACCGTTACAGTAGCACAGAACGCTTCAAGTGGAGAGACAGTTATAAGCGACTTGAATATAGAGACGAATCTGATATTGTTTGTTGTTCCAGCACTAACAAGTTCCCATACAGCAGAGTTAGTAATTCAGAACGAAGATAATGAGAACCTATACGCTTCAGGAGAAAAAGCAGAAAGTAAAACAACGAATTTAGCAATAACAAAAAGACTTGTTGGCGACATAGCTTTTAAAGTAGAAACTTCAGCATCAGAGACAGCGGCAGCAGTAGAGTTCACTATTTACATCTATTTTAATTAGAGGTGCAATATGAGTGATGATAGCAGATTAAGAATAGTTAAAGAACAGCAAAGAGAAGCAACGGATAAATGGGCTAATTGGGAAACAGAATCAAAAGAATCTTTTGAATTTGCTCATAATCAACAATGGAAGCCGGACATTAAAGCTAAAGTGGAGGGAGAAGGTAGACCTGCATATACCTTTAACGAGATAAGTGGAGCATTGAAGCTAGTTATAGGATATCAGCGTCAAAACAGGCAGGATATTAAGATCGTAGGGGTAGAGGGCGGAGATGACTTAACAGCAGATATAATGACCCAGCTTATTAAAAATATCACTTCCAAGCAGAACGGAGAATATAAGTTTAGTGATATGTTTTCAGACGGAGTGAAATGTTCTCGTGGATTTCTTGAACTAGAGATTGATTATGACCAGGATATTCTAAACGGAATGATAGTCTTTCATCATAGAAGCCCATTTGAGATAAAGATTGACCCATATTCAGTTGAATATGATATGAGCGATGCTAATTATCTCATTAGGGAAATACCGAATCTCACAAAGGATATGTTGCTTTCTCGATTTCCTGACCAAAAAGACAAGGTAATTGAGGCAACAGCAACAAAAGACCCAGATGGAGAGAAAAACCATTGGAGATTAGTGGAAGATTGGTATAAAGAATGGAAAATCGTAAAGTTCCTTATTGATACTGGTAGCGGACAGGTAACAGAATTAGGGCAGACAAAAGAAGCTGAAGATAAGAAATTATTAAAAGTTTCTAAAGGTTTGCAGATATATAAAAGACGTGTTCCATTAATTAAAGTTGCATCAGTTGTTGGAGATACTCTTTTACAAGATGATTTTTCTCCATACTATCCTGAGTTAAAAGTATTTCCTTTTATCCCTTATATGTCTGATTGGTCGCCTTCTGCGATTAAATTAGAGCATAGATGTCAGGGAATGGTAAATGCCTTAAAAGACCCGCAGAGATTGATTAATAAGCAAACCTCTATGGGCTTGCATATTGTCAATACATCGGCAAATGCTCCGTGGATTGGAGATGATGACGCTTTAGACGAAGACGGAGAGAAAAATCTTAAGTTATTTGGTTCAAGACCCGGAATTTACATCAAGAAGAAAAAAGGTGCAGATTTACACAGGGAACCACCTGTTCCTGGAACTCTATCACAATTCATATTAACTGATAGGGGTTCAGATATGATCAAGCGTATTAGTGGTATAGATACAAATTTATTAGCACAAACAGAAATGAAATCAATGTCAGGTCGAGCTTTAGCTATAAGACAGCAACAGGGAATTACAGCAATTCAAGAGGTGTTTGACAACTTACGCTTAACAAGACATATACTCGGCAAGGTGTTGATAGGACTAATTCGAAAATCATATACACCCGAGAAAGTAGTTAGGATTTGCGGAGAGAAGAAAGTAAACGCAGAACAAGCTCAAGAGATATTAAAGAATACAGATATGACACAGTACGATATTGCTATTGATGAGATTAGTTCCTCGCCTACTATGAGAGCAGCTAATTTCTTAACAATGATGGAAATGAAGGAGAAAGGCTTTCAATCCATTACAGAAGAAGACTTGATTGAGGCATCAGATTTGCCAAACAAACAAAAAATATTGTCTAGGATACGAGAGCAAAACGAACAACCGATGTCAATAGGTCAACAGCTTAGCCAACCAAAACAGAACAAAGGAAGACATGAGAACTTGTAGTATAGATAATTGTAAGAAACATTATAAAGAAACTCACAAAAAGGAAATAGCGAAATATAATAAGCAATACTACAAAGACAATAAAGAATATTTTTTTCAAAAAAGAAAACAGTGGCTTAAGGATAATTCTGAATATCATAAACAATGGGAACAAAAAAATAAAGAAAAAAGATGTAAGCAAAAACAACAATATTATCAAGATAATAAAGAGTATTTTGTAGAATGTGATAAGCAATACCGAACAGAACATAAAGAACAAAGAATCAAATGGAGTAAACAATATTATCAAACGCCAGCAGGCAGAGCAAGTAGCAAAGCATCTCGTCATAACCGCAGAATATTAAAGAAAGGATTAACATTAGCAATAGTTCAGCGAGTATATGAGGCAAATATCGCTAAATATGGACGATTAACCTGTATCTTATGTGGCAAGTCTATTGTATTTGGCGATGATAGCCTTGACCACTTAACACCACTTATAAGAGGCGGTAGTAACAATTATGAGAATCTTGGAATAGCGCATTTAATTTGTAATAAACAAAAATTCACAATGACTTTACAAGAATGGAACAAGGTAAACAACCAAATCAAAACAAAGGGGGATAAAAAATGGCAGATACAATGATAGATGAAGAAGGATTTCAGTTGGGCGAAGATAATGAAAGAACAAAGGATGATGAAGGCAACGATATTGCGATAAGCCATGATGAAGAAAACAATATACTTGATGAAGATGGCAGTCCTAAAATGGATGATGCTGGCGAGGCAATGAAGGTCAATATTTATAAACCTGAACCAGTGGTAGAACCTCCGGTAGAACCACCAGAACCAAGCGAAATAGATAAACTCAATACTAAGATTGAGGAATTAACTAAGGCTAATACTGGTATTAGGAGTGATTTAGAGAGTGAGAGAGGTAGAAGACGAGAGGCAACACAAGCGGCTCCTCCGGCAATGACACCTGAAGAACAGGAAGAATACCTACAAGAACCAATGACCCGTCAAGAAGCGTTGAATTTGCAGGATTTAATTCGTAAGGATATTAAAGGTGCAGTTAGACCTTTAATGGAAAGCACATCAGAATCAAGCGCAAGAAAGAACCATGAGGATTTTGACGAAGTGTCAAAGTTAGCAGACGAGGTTCTAAAAGAACAGCCATATCTAAAAGCAGCTCTTAATTTATCCGATAATCCTTCTGAAATGAAATATACCTTTGGAAAAACACATCCGAAATATATAGAAGGCATTACAAATAAGGGTAAAATTAATACTGTAAAGACAATAACTAACCCTAAAATCAATACATCTGCAAAGATTAGTGGTGTAGGAAGCACGGATCTAAGCGGTATTGATTTAAAAGCAGCGACAAAATTACAAGAGAGCGACCCTGAAGCATTTGCTAAGTTGCCACAAGCAACTAGAGAGCGGATTATGGGTGCTTTCTAAAAAAAAATGCTTGACATTAATAAATATAGTATGATAATCTATAACAAAAGGGAGAAAGAAATGAAAAAAAGTATAAGCCTGATAGCAATAATCGCATTACTATTCGGAGGACTATGTTTTGCCGAGTACGTTCCATGTAAAGTCAGTTTGAATTTGTTTGAACGATTAGTAGTATTAGGACTTTTACCTAAAGAAAGTAATTTTGCAACATTAAAGATTGTTGGCGATCTACAAAAAGAACTTGCTCCAACAGAGAAAGAATTTAAGCAAGCCGGATTAACCACTATGGAAGATGGTAGTGGAATACAGGCTAAAGATTGGTTTGCAGTGCCTGATAAGGAATTCACTTTAGGAGAGATAGCAGAAGGCATAATTGTAGACGCTTTAAAGAAATTAGATAACAGTAAGAAACTTAAACCAGAACATATAAGTATTTTTAAGAAGTTTATTGACAAGAAAAATAAATAATGTTAGTATTGCACTTGAGACTGTAAAAAGAGAGTTCCATGTTTCTCTGATGGGTTCGTCTCGCATCAAAACAAACATGAGGTCAAAATGGGTTGTAGAATGAGGAAATCGAGTTAATCCTCGTGGGCTCACCCTCCACAAAACTATACTCAGATTCGCCTACAGCGAGGAAGGCTGTAAATAAATCCTCTTAAGACTTAAATAGTTTTTTAAAAGGAGGATTTATTATGGCTTTATCAACAGTCAACACAAATCTTGTTCCTATACTATGGGGACGAGAACTTTGGACTGAAATTCTAAGAGACCTATGGTTTAGAAAATTCATAGGTGTAGGAAAAGAAAACATCGTTCAAATAAAAGATGAGCTTGGTAAAAAGAAGGGCGAAAGTATAAGATTCGGTCTTAGAATGAAGCTCACAGGCGGTGGCGTAACAGGCGATAATGAAAGAGCTGGAAACGAAGAAGCTCTTGATATCAAGGACGATGAGTGTGATATCGACCAGTTGTGGCATGGTGTTACTCTGAAGGGCAGAATGGAAGAGCAGAAAGCTGCTTATAACATGCGTTCAGAGGCAAAAGCAGGGTTGAAGGATTGGTGGACAGAACTTCTTGATGAGTATTTCATAAGGTTTTTGTCCGGTGATACATCTTTAACTTTTGCCAATACCGGCACAGCTCCTGATGCTGGACATCTGGTTTTTGCAGGTGGATTGGCAAAGGCAACTATCACAACTGCAAATACATTTGACGTTGAATGTATTAAGAGAGCAAAACAGTTGGCGAAAGTACCTGCTGCTGGAACTCCAAAAGTTCCACCTCTTATGATTGGTGGAAAACCTCACTGGATAATGATTCTGCATCCTTACCAAGCAGATGACCTTAAAAGTGATAGTGAGTGGTTACAGAGCCAGCGAAATGCTAATATCAGAGGCGAGAAGAATCCTATCTTTAGTGGCGCATTAGGTGTCTATGATGGGGTAGTTCTACATGAGCATGAAAAATGCTTGACCTTCTCTGATTATGGCACAGGCGTAAACTTACCTGCTGCAAGGGCAATTTTGTGTGGACGACAGGCAGCTCTTTTTGGAAGACAAAAAGAAGTTCCTCGTTGGCATGAAGAGACCATTGACAGAGGCAATAAGTTTCATATCGGTGCTGATATGATTTTTGGAATTAAGAAAGCTGTATTTAATTCTAAGGATTTCTCAGTAGTGGCATGTGATAGTTATGCGACGACTATGTAGGTTGAAATAATAATCGAAGGGGTGGAAAACTCTACCCCTTCATAACAAAAGGAGGGTAATACCATGGCATATGATTACAGTACAACGGAACAAAGAGCCCTAGAAACAGGGGAAATGGAGCTTGTTATTGATGTTGATCCAGATGCTGCTACTGGAGATATAACTATCACAGGTTATACTTCTGTAAGAGTTGTGGGTGTAGTTCCATTAATTGAAGATTCTGCGTCTAATACGCAGGTTGCTGTTCAGGCATTGAGGGACGGTACAACCTTGAATAAGATAAACATTAAGCTATGGAAGTCTGTTGCAGCAGCAGCTTCGGCTTATGTAGATTTCAGGCTTCTTGTCAGGGGTATTAGATAACAAAAACCGAGTGAGGGGCGGGTAACTGCCCCATACTCAAACAAAAGGAGGACTGAATATGAATAGAAAAAGATGGTTAGGAATAGCGTTAAGTGTCTGTCTGATTTTTGGACTTACAGTAAGCGCAATGGGTGACAATAGTTACTTAAGCACAAAGTTCTTAAGAGGTTATACTACTAAAGATCTGTATAACATCTTACTTGAGACTGAGACTGATATAACCAATATATTAGATGGAACCAGTCCAATAACAGGAGACATAACAATAACTGCTGATGACTCAAGCACACCATTAATTATGACTAACATAATGACAACCCCAGCCAAAGTTGGATGCAGAGCATTATTCATTGTTCAATCTAACGTTGCTTTGGGTAGTTATGTTAATGCCCTTAAAGGCTACATGGAGTTCACTGGAACATCAGGTAGTACATCTGGTTTGGCTAGTGGAGTTTGTGCAGAACTAAAAACACCTAACAGAACACTTCCTAGTGGTGCATATTATCCGCTAGAAATTGAGCATGTTGCAGGTGGAACATCTGTAGTATCAGACGGTTCAGGTTCAAGGGTAGGATTCATCTACATGGAGAACAGCATCGACCTTGCTGGTGATTTTGACGACAATGGTTATTTAATGACTATTGCTGGACTTACAGCAGGAGCGGGCAAAATACTTAGTGCTGGAAGTCAGACATTAAGGATTCAGGCAGGATTAAGAACAGCTGAGACTACAAAGTATCTAGTATTGAGTGATACTGAAAATTGCATAGTATTAGGTTCAACAGCAACTTATTTGCTTGATTTGAATTCAGCTACAGGTTCAACAGCAGACATCAGATTACAGAACGGTGCAACAATCGCAAATGCTACAGCAGATGCTATGACTATTACAGAGCCAACAATTACATTGACAGCTTCTACTCAGATAAATCTTGATGGAGCAGTAGTATCAACATACGGAGCGGGCAATGCTATTGCCATAACCGTATCTGATGCTGCTAATGGCACAGGTGCTATAAAGATTGTGTCAACTCCTACCATTGATGATGGTGAATACCATGTTCCTATCTGGGTTGATGCTCAACTCGCACTCACTGGAGGTGGCTCAATTTACGGAGTTAGGGGTCATGTAGGAACAGTCAATGGTGTTACTCAGGATGCTACTGGATATCAAATTGGTGTTCATGGTCGAATACTAAATTTAGGCACAGTAGATAATGGTGGAATTATCATAGCTGGTCTAATGGGTCAGACACTCCCAGGCGGAACTTATACTGCTGTTAGCCACATGGCTTGTGCATGGCTTACTTGGCAGAATACCACAACGGTAACTGCTGGGCACACTGAGATACTCTACTTGAGCCACAACGCAGCAGGCTTTACGCTAGATTCATTCATCTATGTTTATGGAGCTAATGCAACAAATTACTTCATGACATTCGACCCTACAATGTCAGGTGGTTGGTTTGATACGGGAACTACTGAAGGCGAAGAATGTGTAGGGCATCTAAAAATCAGATATGGTGGGGCTGATGCTTACATTAATGTGTTTAGTGATAATTCGTAAGCTCTTAAGGGTTTAAGGGGGATAACCTCGTATAAAATCCCCCTTTTTCATAAAGGAGCTTAACATGTTGAGTTTTAAAGAAATACAAACCTTAGTTGTAAGCAAGTTTGGTTTTACCTTGTCAGAAATGACATCGGCTGAAGACCTCATAACCTTAAATCTTTTTAAGTCTTATATCAACTTTGCTCAGGAAATTGTCTACGCAGAGAATAAGATGACATGGATGAAGAAGCAAACTATTATAAGTCTAAAGGCTTCATATTCCACAGGCACTATAACCGCAACACAAAACTCTGCTTCTATTACAGGTGATGGAACTACTTTCACTCGTGATATGCAAGGGCAGAAGATAGTCATTACAGACACAACAGACGGAGATGTAGTTTACAGGCTTAAAGATTTCACTTCTCCAACAGTATTCTCTCTTGACGGCAAATACATTCATACAGGAGCAGCCGGAATGACATACACAATCTACTATGATGAGTATTTACTTCCAACAGATTTCAGTTCATTGATAGAGATAAAAGAAGTTGACGTTTTGACAGGATATAAAGGAGAAGGATATAAACTGCTTTCCGATTATAGGAGAGATACTATTGAATTACTAACTGAAGATACAACTTCTGGTGTTCCAGCCGAAATACAATTCATAGGATTTTCTGAAAAGGCATATTACGATACAGGGACAGTTTCTATTACTAAAGGACTTAAAGCGGTTGTTGGGGTTGATACAGCCTTTGATGACGACTTTGTAGGCAGGAGCATATATATTGGGACTTATAGCAAGCTATATGAGATAGCAAGTGTAGAAAGTGCAACTGAATTAACTATCAATAAGGGATTTGGCGGTGATAGTGTGGCTGGTGGGAAATTTCAGGTTGATCCGCCAATTATAGAAAGAATTAGATTTTCTTCTTCACCTTCTGCTGCAAGACGAGTTCCTTATGTATATTACAAGAAAGCAATAAAACTGCAAGATGATGAGGATTTCTCTCCTATTCCCGCTGATGATGTATTGGTTTTAGGCGGTATATGGCTATATGCAAAGAATGATAATCAACCTTGGCAGAATGTGGCTTTAAATGATTTTGAAGATGCAAAGAATAGAGTTAGAGGCAAGAGAGTAGGCAGTTTGCCAGTTCTCGTAAAATCAAATGAGGCGTAATGGCTAGTTTATTAATAGATAAATTTTTTGGGCAGAATACTCGTGGAGACAAAAAAGATGTCAGTGAGTATGCGTGTCTAAGGCAAAAGAACATGGTTTGCAATAGTGGACTTTTTAAAACTCGTGAAGGATATAAGAAACTAGATGGCGTAACTTATACAGCAAGAATTAATCTTTTGTATTTTTTTAAAATGCCGACAGGTGGAACTAAGACTTTAGTCGCTTCAGGAGGTAATTTATACAGTGTCTAGTGAATCGCAAAAATCTTTCTTAGGGCAAATAACAGAGGGGAATATTAAGGGCATTTCTAAACTTAACTGTTTCCGTCAAAAAAACATGATTTGCTTAGAGAATAAGTTCCTCACACGCAGTGGATATAAGAAAATAGGCGATGATTATAGTAATTTCCCAATTATAGCTTCTGGCGGAAACTTATATGCTGGGATACCATCTAATTCCTTACCTTTTCCAGCAAGAATAAATATGATTTATGACTTTAAAAGAGTGGTGGGTGGTAAATTTCCAATTATTCCTAGTTCTTTATTATGGTGGTGTAAATGTGAAGATAACGCTTCAATAACAACTCCAGAAATAGGAGCTGCACCTAATACTATACTTAAAACATATAGTTATGCCCCAGCAAAATTTAATAATGGAGTTGTAGGAGCAGAAATAGGTACAGAAATTAGAGTAGCCAATGAAGGATTGTGTGATATTCCATACGGTTGTATAGAATTTTGGTTAAAACCGTTTCTTGCTTCAGGAGATATGGTAGGTAGTGGAGTTGTTGGTGATAGGATTGAATCTGGAGAAGGTGCATATCTCTGGGGTCCAAATTTTCGTATTGTTGGAGCAACTTTCCGCTGGGGATGGATAGAAAATCAGACAGCTACAATAAACAGTTATGCTACAAGTTGGTCTATAAACGATTTAATACATATTGCAATTTCTTGGGATTCAAGTGTAGGGCTTTATTTATATGTAAATGGTTCATTAGTTGATACTATAAGCACGACTTGGGATTATACGGCAGTTAATGATGACATGCCTTTTCTTCTTCAGGATGCTGAAAGTTGTTTAGTAGATAATATTAAAATATGGAATTATAAGAAAACTGATTTTTCAGATAGGAATACAGAGGGGTATTAAATGGCGACTTTAATAAAAACAGGTTTAAAAGATTTGCTTTTGAGGGCGGCAACTTTACAAGGTAAGGCATTTATAGTCAACGGACAATCAAGGAATATGAGTTATGATGGCTGGAATGACCCTGTAAATCAAAGCATAGAACCGCCTCCAGTAAAAGCAACAGATGAGGGTACTGACTTAGCAGGTTCTCTGGTAGTAGGTGGAATATATAAATGTAAATTTGAATATTACAATAAAAACAGGGGTGTGCCTTCGGGTATGAGTCCAAAGTCCGCAGAAATAACTTGTCAAAGCAATGGTGGTATAAGAATGAATATTCCCGCTGATTCAGGCGTAGACGATCAAGTAACACATATAAGAGCGTACCTTACGGCTAACGGCGGGAGTGTCTATCGTTTAGACGATGCAGACGGAAAAGCATACACAGGTTCAGCTATTACTTATGACTTCACAGCAGTAGAAAAATCAAGATTAGTGGCTATGGGCGAATTAGCCTCTGATGGCAAGTCAAATATAGATGTTCATGGCGTATTCCCAGCAGTTAAATACATAATAGCTTTTAATGGTAAAATATATGGGTTGGGAACAGTAAAGTTTTCTGGCGGAACTGCTACTGTATCAGCAGACCCGACAGTAACCATTGCAGGAGATACCTTACCAACAGGCATAAAAGGTATGTATTTCAAGGTAGATGGAGATTCAAGAAAATATATTATTGATAAAAGAACTGATGACACACATTTTGAACTTACAAAATCCTATGCAGGTACAGCAGGAGCAGGAAAAACATATTATATCTATGGCGAGAACTCATATCTCTATCGTTCATATATAACAACAAACAGCATACCTTATCCTGAAAGTTGGGCGGCAGAGTTTACTCCTATAAATGTTGATGATAACGATGAGGGCGCAGGTATAGGTATAGCACATAATCAGATTGTAGTATTTAAGACTAGAACAACAGGTATTGTAAGCGGAGCAACTGTCCCTGAATTCACTAGCATAACTACAGAAACTGGCTGTATATCCGGCGACACAATAGACAATAACGACAAAGGCGATTTATTATTCCTATCAGAAAAGGGACTTTGTTTAACTAACGGAAACGAGATTGTAAACCTGTCAGAGAGCCAAATAGGTAATATCTTTACTGGCGAGGGTAATCCTCCTTGGAAAGCAGAGAAAAGCCTCCTAAGCCAAGCCTGTGGTGCTTATGACATACTTACAAATAGATATAGACTGTTTATAACAGAAGATGGGGAAACGCAGAATATAAGAAGGGTGGTTTATGATTTTAATAAAGTAAATGGAGTTCCTATTGGATGGTATGAGGAAGATGGAATTGTAGCAAGATGTTGCGGAATACTTGAGGATAATAAAGGATCGCCAAAGTTAGCCTTTGGTTGTGATGGCGGAGTAAATGCAGATAAGGCTTATGTTCACTATTACGATGAAGATGTTACAAATGACGGAGCAGGTACAACTTCAACTAAGAGAGGTACTGCAACTGCGGCTGATGCTACCAGCTTAACAGATAACGCAGCTACGTTTAATGATGATATTCTTGGTTGTAATGTGTCTATAATTGCCGGCACAGGGGAAGGTCAAGCTGTTCGTAGAATATACACAAGAGATAGTGCAACTAAATTCACAATAGAAGCTGCTTGGGCTATTACACCAGATACTACTTCAGTTTATGCCATAGGTGCTATTGACGCATTTAGGCAGTTTAAATGGAATGATTTAGGTCGCATGGGAGCTTCTACTATGCGAAAGATTAAATTAGTCTTTAAACAAGCTGCCTATTCGTGCTATGTAAAGCTATTTCAAGATTATTCTACTACTGCAAAGATAGATAAAACTGTTAGTCTTGATAATTCAAAGGGCTATAAAGAGCTTGCTTTAGGAGTAAATAGGGCAAGAATGGTTCAATTAAAGATAGGCAATGAAAATGTAGATGAGTCCATCGAAATAAGAGAGGTAACTCTAGCCTATGACATAAAAGGTAAACCAAAAGATTGGCAATAATATAAGGAGGTGTTTTTAAATGGCTTTTAGAACAGGAAGTGCAGAATGGGCGGCTTCAATTCATGCTGGAAATGTAGCTGCTGAAAAAAAACGTGCAGCATATAGAGCAAAGCAAGCGGGTGAAGGATTAACTCCAATATCTTCTATCACAACAGCAATGAAGGAAACACAAAGGCGTGCGGCAGAGGATAGAAAACTTGCTTTAGCAGGAGTAACAGGCAGGGAAACACAGGCAACAGGAGCTATCACAGCAGGTAGAGAACAAGGTATATCTGAATATGATGCAACGCAAGAGCTTCTAGCAGAGGCAAGAAAGGAAGTCAGCCCCGAACGTGAAGCTATGATGTATGAATCTGGCAGAATACCTATTGAAGCAGGTACAGAAGCAGGAAAAAGGCGAATACAAGAGACTTATGCTCGTGGTGGAGCGCCAGGTAGTGCAGCAATAAGAATGATAGGTGATGTTGAATCAGCAGGAGCAGGTCAAAAGTCTGAATTACAAAGAAACATACAGCTTGATAGATTCCAGAAATTACAGGGTCTAACAAGTCAAGCAGGAACAATAGCAGGGGCAAAAGCAGGTATATTCGGACAGGAAGGCAGAAGTCTTGCTGATATTTACGGCACAACAGGTAGAACATTAGCAGATATCTATAAACATACTATTGCTAAAGTGCCTGAATATCCTGAAATACCTAGTTACACACCTAGTTATGGCGGAACTACGACAACAAGTGGTGGAAGTATGAGAAGTGCTGCACCTAGTGGCGGTGGAATAGGTGGTGGAACGACAGCTATAGATAGATTTCAGCAATTATCAAGAGGCGGAGCAAAGAAAATGGTAATAGACCCGAAGACAGGTAAATTTGTTCAACAAGGAACATGGTAACAAGGAGGTGAAAATATTATGGCATTTGGAATAGACCCCACAAGTTTAAGTTTAAGCCCGACATCATATCTACAGCATAGAAGGGCAAGAAAATCACAGGATATACAAGAAGCACAATACGAAAAAAGCAGTCAAGATTTTGCAGATAGATTTAGAGAATCTATGATAAGTAAAGAGGCAGATAGAAAAGCTAGATTTGCAGAAACAGAATTTAATGCAGAGCAAAAGCTATTGATAGAAAAAGCAAAGCTAGAGCAGAAGACAATAGCAGATAAGGCAAAAACAGATAAGGAAACACGAACATGGGCTGAAAATAGAACAGTAGAAGCGATAAAGAATGGTAGTCTTACATGGGATCAATACAATGAAGGTGTTGATTATTTTTTAGGAGTGAGAACAGGACAACCAGCACAACAGCCCCAAATAGAACAGCCTCAATTCCAACCAGCAGGAGCAGAAGGAGGATATGATTTAAGAACCGAAGAAGCAGCTTTAGAAGCTGAAATGGCAAGAATGAATCAGCCAGCACAGGAAGAATGGCAGGGTGTTCCTTATAGGATGCCAGAAGAGCGAGCAGTACAGCCAGCACAGGAAATTGTACCTCCTCCTGTAATTACAGCACCTAAAGCACCAGAAGTCCCTCAATCAGTTGCAGGAACAGATTATGAGCCAGAATATGTGGCAATAAAAGAGAGAAATAAAAATAGAGTTAAGCCTAAAAAAGTCGACTATACGAAAACGGGTCTATTTGGTGAGAGAAAAATAGTTGATATTAAGGCGTTTAATAGTGATATGAAAACATTTCGTGAAGATAAATATGCAGGAGAAAAAGAGTTGCGTGAAATAGTAAGAGATGCAAAAAAGATTGGTAAACTTACACCGGCACAGCAGATAAATTTTGCAGAAAAAATCTTAGAAGTTGCAGCATGGCAAAAAGATTTTTCTTCATATTCAGCAAGACAAGTAAAATGGGCTAAAGATTTAATAACGAAATATACTGGTGGTGCAGGAACGGGAGAAACAGAAAGAATAAGAGTTAAAGAAAAATCAACAGGAGAAACAGGAACTATTCCTGCAAACGAATTTAATCCAGAAATGTATGAAAGGATTTAAATGCCATTTATATCAGATAAACAAACGGGATTTATTCCTGATACATTACCATTAACTGGATTTGTTTCAGATAGAGACGCACAGAAAATCCAACCCCAAGAACAACCTGTCTCTATGTTCAAAGAGACATTAAGAGAATTGCGCAAAGCATATCCTTCTCCAATAGAAACTGCTGGTAGATTAATAAGAAGAGAAGAAAAACCATTTGGAGATATCCCTGAAGCATTATTTGGCGGTATTGCTTATGAAACAGCAGGAATTGTAAAGGGACTTACTCTAGGATATGTTAAACCAGAAAAAATGCTGGAAAAGTTTGAGTATTTTAGAGAAATGCCCGAATTAAGAAAGAAGATAGCAGGTGTTGGTGGTCAAGTTGTGGGAGCATTAGCTCCAATAAGTATGATATCTAAAGGAGTAGGTGGCGGATTAAAACTTCTCAACATAGCAAAATATTCAAGACCATTTATATCTGCTTTAGCACAAGGTGGAATAACTGGTGGAATTTATGGACTTGCGAGAAACCCAGAAGAACACGAAGCTAGATTACAAAATGCAAGAGATGACGCAGGTTTATTTGTTTTGTTTACTGCTGGAATGTTTGGTATAGACAAAGTAATAAAGAATATAAGATTTGGGAAAACAAAACTTTATAACTCATTACGACAGGATATTATAAATAAATTTAAAGGAGTAGGAAAAAGCGAAGCAGAAGCAACGACAGTTACAGATACACTTTTAAGACAAGCAGTAATGAAGAAAGGCGGTTGGAATAAGGTAACAAGACAAACATTGAAAGAAAGTAAGAAATTTGTAAAGAATATTCAAAAAACTGTACCAACAGAACCTACTATGAAGCCAGCAAAACCAACTCCTACTGCAAAACTTCCAATAAAACCCACACCACCAGTAAAAGCACCTATTGTCAAGCCAACCCCACAAGTAAAGCCAACAGGGATTGCTAAGGGTGTTAAAGGTGGAGAGATAATATCTACGGGCGTGAAACGAATTACAGCAGAAAGCACAAAAGAGGAATGGGATACTTTCAAAGATAGATTAGAAGTAGAAAACAATAAATTACAAATTGGTGATGAAATTTGGGAAAATGGTAGATTACAAGGGGTTGTCGCAGAAATAGCCAATAAAGGACAAACTACTAAACTTGGAAGGGATAGGGGATTTATTGTTCTTGATAGCGCAATAACACATGGCGAAATAATTAGTGGCAAATTGAAAACTATTGAAATATTACATGGTGACGATGTACAGGTAGTTAGGAGAGCTAAACCCACCCCAAAGCCAACCCCACAAGTAAAGCCAACAGGGATTGCTAAGGGTGTTGTTAGTTCTGAAAGCATAATACCAGAGAAAGGTAAATCTTTTAAGTTTTCGTACATAAGAAATCTAGAAAAATCTCCTGATAGAGGAGCAAGATTTGGGCAAAATGTTGAACCTGCTGGTAGGTATATGACGGTTGGAAAAGCTAAAAACGTAAAAGACTTGCCTAATTTTGAAACAGGAGAAAAGCAGTTTGATAATCCTCTTATAGTTGATTTTGGCGGAGGATATGGCGAAAAGAGTAATTGGAAAAATGTTGTAAGTAAGCAATTTGGTGGAAAAGTAGGTACTGAACTAACAAAGGCTATAAAAAAAGCTGGATATGATGGAATCGTTACTATATCAAAGAGTGGTGGCAAAAAATACACATCCGAAATACTTGATTTGGATATTAAAAAGCCAACACCTACCATATCCCAAGAAGCAATAAAGGCTAAAGCAGAGGGGAAGAGTGTGGAGGAGTTTGTTAAGGGGCAAGATAAAGATATAAGTAAAAAATTATGGGATGAAGTAGAAAAAAAGCATCAAGTAAAAAATATAAATTGGTCAAAAGCAGATAAAGAAGAATTTGATTATTGTACAAGTTGTGTAGAAAGCACTGCTGAAAAAATAGACGATTTAGTAGATTATGCTAAAGAAATTTCTTACAATAAATTTATAAATATTGTCGGCAAGGAAAAAATTAAAGAACTATTTCCAATTTATGCTTGGGAAGGAAAGGGATTAAAATTAAAAGATGATTATTCTGTATCTTACGGAAGAGGTGTTTTTGAAAATAAACCTGCTTATTATATTCAACATTCTGCAATAGAATATATTTTCAAAGGTAAAAGCGATGTACCTAAATCTAAATTATTGGATGAATATATTGATTATGATGATTTTGTTAAAGAAAACATCAAAACCAAAGCCAAACTCACAGACATATACAACAAAGCTGGGGTAGAGAAAGTAGAGCTCCCTGTAAAGAAAAAACCCGAACCAAAATTTGAAGTACACGCAGGAGTTGACATAGGAATAGATAAATTTGTAGCAGAAGAAGTAAAACCTCTTGCAAGAAAAGTCGTAGAGACTGGTAGGGCTTTAGGAAAATCAGCAAAAATCATACCTAAAACCCTAATAAATATATTTGAACCATCAAAAGCAGTAGAACGACATTTAGGAAAAGAAACCTATGCAAGAGTTATAAGAGGTATTCATAAGCCAGAAGCTAAAGAGATAGAGTTTAGTTCCAAGCAATTAGAAGCAGTTGATAGTAATATAAATGAACTTGGAAAATGGTTTGGTAAATATTCAAGCAAAGACCTAGAAAACGTAATGATTTCAAGAGGGCATGGACTTCAAGGCGATGCGAGAAGATTGCAAATAAAAGCATTTGCATCGCTTCCTAAAGAATTAAAAGCTCCGCAAATAAGACGAGCAATAGATGAAATAGCTGATTTTAATTATAAATTTTTACAAAAAGTTGCAGGAGACGATATTCATTATGTTGAGGATTATTTTTATGGAGTGTATAAAAACCCTAAAGCTGTTACCAGATTTCTTGATTATTGGCGATCAACGGAGAAATTCACTAAACAGAAAATAATACCTACAGTTGCTCATGCAAAAGCATACGGACTTGAGTTAAAAGATAAAAATCCAGTTGAGAACTTAAAACGTGAATATTTAGCGATAGCAAAACTTGAAGCAATGAATTGGATGAAAGGCGAATTATTAAGAACTGGAGAAGGAATTTATATTGCTCCAAAAGAAACTGCACCCACGAACTGGGAAAAAGTCAATGATCCTGTTTTTAAAGACCTACGACTTGAACCTGAATTAGCAAAACTTATAAATAATTTAATCTCTGCTAATAAAATATCACAAGTTCCAGGACTTAATGCTTTAAGATTAGTCAATAATGTATTAAGAAGTATTAAGTTTATAGGAAGTGCATTTCACTTGGGTGTTGTCTCAAAACAATCTGTAGCTGATAGTGGCTATTTGGGATTTGCATATAAGAAAACAGCTTTAAAAGGTGCAACTACTGGATTTAGAACAAATGACCCTATATTTAGAACTCCTGAATATAAAGATTATTTAGAACATGGTGGTGGACATAGATTTAGCATTGAATCGGATGCACAAACAATGCTTTCTAGGGGTTTTGATAAAATTATCAAAGGTAATCAATTAGGTGGTTGGTTACGGATAGGTGGAACTGCGGCGAGACTTCCTTCTGAATTTGTAAAGTGGATGTTTAGTAAATATATTCCAAAGTTAAAATATTCTAAATATCTTGACTTTGTAGCAGAAAAAGAAAAATCATTGGGTAGAAGATTATTAAGTTCAGAAAAGATAGATATTATAAAAGAACAACAGAATTTTTATGGAATGATGAATGAAAGACTTTTTGGTAGAAGTGGCACAGTTACAACAGCATTGAGGTTTTTCTTTATGGCTCCTGGATTTGCAGAGGGTAACTATAGAACAATGGCAAAAGCTGGTATTCAATGGGGGAGAAAAGGAACTTTTGGTGCAGGGCGTTCAAGGTTTAATATAGTCAATTCTCTTATTATATCATCTATTCTTGCCACTGTTGGCACTTTAATATTCACTGGGAAATCGCCAAAGAAACCAGAAACATTAGATGATGTTAGAGATTTATTCAAGATAGATACTGGCAAGGTTGATACTAAAGGTCGCAAGATTATGATTGATTTACTGACTTATGATAAAGATTATTTTAATATATATTTTAATTTAGCAAGAGGAAGACCAGATAAGGCGATAGGCGAGAGCATAAAAAGAATAGGTGGAATGAAAGCAACTACTTTTGGAACAATTACTGATTTATCTATGATTATGCAAGGTAGGGCATTATATGATTGGAAAGGCGATAGAATTGTAGAAATAACAGACCCATTTTTAAAGAAAGTAACAAAAATTGCTCAATATGAAATAGAAAAAATACAACCTATATCATTTAGTGTATTTAAGCAATCAAGGAGAAAAGGGGTAGATACTTTTATGTCTGCGATTGAAGCACTTGTTGGAATAAGACCTGCTCTGACAGAAGCAGATAAAAGAGAACAAAAAATCCTACAAAAGATGTATTCTCTTTATGGACAAAAAGATAATTTGTATAGATATTTAGGAACACTCAATAAACCTGCGGAAAGAGTAGATAAATATAATGAGACAGTAAACACTATCTTAAACAACAAGCTAGTGTCTAAGGAATTGCGTAACGAATGGGAAAAGAAGTTAATTATAGACAAGGATAGATTGCTCGCAGGTAAGGTTTATAGACTAAGAAAAATTAGAATTACAGATGCGGAAGCTGAAAAAATAGAAAAATATATAAGAAATTGGGGAATAAAAAAAGAAGATGAAATGGAATTTATTAGAATGTATAAACGACTAAAAGGAAGAAGAAAACTAGAAGCCACAAAAATAATGAGACGGAAACATTTATGAAATTAAAATGTGATCGCTCCAAGCACAGCGACAAGAGGAATCAATATGATATTTAAGATAAAACATATAGTAGGCAACGCACAAAATAGCGCTAATATGATAAAAAAGATATGTTTTGCTTTCACACCTAAACAATACCAAACCATTTATAATATGTCAAGAGGAATAAAATGCCAGACGGACAGGAATTTATAAATAGATATAACTTTAGTGATCCACAAATGGCTGATTTATGCAGACAAATTGAAGAAATACTTAATGGTAATATTGGAAGTATTAATTTTACATCTGTGGCTAGTTCGGGATTAACCGGTAAATACTGCAAGACAAAACAATACAATAATTTCTTATTAGATGAGGATGTTTTTGCTATTTGGTATTCGCCAGATACCATTTCTCTTACTAAACTATTTCTAAGTATTGGAGAGGTTGCCGATGCTGACATACAAGTAGAGGTTTATAAAAATGACGTTGCAACAGGACAGATTGCGACATTAACAAGCGGAGCAGTATCAGAAATGAATACTTTAGGTACCCCATTAAGTTTTATAGAGACTGATAAAATTAGTTTAAAAATAAAGTCCTGCGGATCCGATACATCCCCAGGGTCAGATTTGGATGTGGATTTTTATTATGAAATTTAGAGATAAAATAATTCTTGGATTATTGCTTGTTCTGTTTGCTTCAGGTATTGCTATGGCAGGGCGCTATATATTAAGGTCTGGCGATGTTATTTTCTTTGATGCTATTACAAGACATGGTGTCTCATCTATGGCAGGAGACGGATTATCCGGTGGAGATTCTACTCTTGAAGTAGATTTTGGCACGACAGCCAATACGGCTTGTGAGGGAAATGACGCAAGAATACCTAGCACAGACGAAAAAGCAGCTATGACAGGAGCAAATAGCCCTTCTGCGAGCAATGTATTTGCAACTATGACCGATGTATCAGCAGGGGAAACAGGCGTAGAATTAATAACTACTACCTCTCCTATTGATGATGATGGGTCAGCAGAACAACCTAATATAATTATAGCAAGTGGATATGCAGTCCCGACTGACGCAGAAAAAGGGCATTATGATTTAGTAGTCTTAGATTCACCGATTTGGCAGGCAACATCAGACAAAGTTGATGCAGATTCATTAGTCTGGGCTGATAAATATACACAAGCGGAAGCAGATGCACTTTTACTAGACAAAGCCGACACTCCCCACGACCATAATAATCTTTATTATACCGAATCTGAAGCAGACGCTCTCTTACTTGATAAGGCAGACACACCACACGCACATGACGATAGATACTATACTGAAAGCGAAAGTGATGCCTTATTATTAGACAAAGCAGATACTCCTCATGCTCACGATGATAGGTATTATACAGAGACAGAACTTGACGCAGGACAGCTTGATAATCGTTATTACACTGAGACCGAATCCAATAGTTTATTAGCTGACAAAGTAGCACTTGCTGACAGTGCTTTACACCAGCATGTAGAAGCGGATATAACCGACCTTGATAAATATAGTCAGTCCGAAGTGGATACTTTATTGCTGGATAAAGTCTCTCTTGCGGACAGCGACCTACACCAACACACAGAGAGCGACATAACCGATTTAGATAAATATACAACAAGCGAGGCGGATGCTCTACTAGAC
>Ga0222679_1000160_pt1 | contig 28321 bp, 18 predicted proteins | sample AntAcemetagen939_FD_179843 | JGI IMG/M metagenome (GOLD analysis project Ga0222679, IMG submission 179843) | Saline water microbial communities from Ace Lake, Antarctica - #939 | ecosystem: Environmental > Aquatic > Non-marine Saline and Alkaline > Saline | place: Antarctica: Ace Lake...
CATATCGGGTACAGCAGTAGCTAAATTTGATGGTAATTTTGTTATTACAAAGATAGACACAGACACCTTTTCTATCCTAACGGCAGCAACACCAGATGGTGAAACAGGTGTATTTGCCACCACAGAATCATATGCGAAGGTAACTGCAATTGATACAGCTACTAATGAGCTAACAGTAAGAAAAATAAGTAGTCATTTCTTAATAGCTTCGGCCATAACTGGTTGGAATATATATTATGATTATTTCGGTGATACTACTGGTGACAATAGAAATCCACTTATAAAATATTCTATAGAGGCATTAAGACCAAGTGTCACAGGTCGTCATTACATAAGCTCAATAGAAGATATTACTGATCTGTTCGGGACTGGTAGTATAGAGGATGCTGATAGTATTCTTGCTTATGATGCATATTATTTCTACCTCACATCCAACACACAGTTTACCATATATGCAACGGCGGTAGATACTGATGATCCGGAGGATGGACAGACAATGTCTATTAATACCACTATCTTAGCAACTGCACTTGGTAAGATGAGTGCATTGACCGGATATTTCATTGTACCATGCTATAGAGCTTCCGCAGCCGCAGATATAGCAACTATTGAGTCTGTATTAGCTGCTGTCCTTGCTTGGACAAATACCAGATCTGGTATAAACTATAAGAAAGAAGGACGCGTTTATGGTGCTCTTCCTATATTGAATAGAGGAGCAGGATATACAGATGGTACTACACTAACCGTTCCGGCACTTGATTTATCCGATAGCAAAACCAGCCTATATATAGACTGTGGTACTGATCCGCAAGAAGATGTAGATGTTTCATTGGGTAAGCCAGCATCATTCGGAGATGAAAGACTTACACTGGTACCTTTCTACGCATATGTTGGGACTACTTTGATTGAGGGTTCTACTGTTGCATCAATAATTGCAGGACAGAGGTGTGCATTGAGTTATGGTAAGTATCTTGCTTATGGCAGAACCAATGACCCCGTATCCATTATTACCAGTATGCCAAGTATTGAATACTATACCGACACACAGTTAGATGCACTTAAAGATGCAGGGTGGCAGGTGATTGTTCAGAAAACATCAGCAGATGCCGTCAGAATCTATCACCAGTGTACTACAAATGTAGCAAGTATTGAAGAGAAAGAAGAACATCTTGTAATAGCAGTAGACGCTATATGCCAGGACATCAGAGAGACACTCGCTCCATATTGGGGACGTGGACTTAGTAATCAAGTTGGTGTTGATACTGATAGTGCTAAAACAGTCAGATATCTGGCTAAACTTAATGCAGGGATATCCGGATTACGGTCGTTGTATGTAGATAAATATGAGATATTTGCGAATGTAAGAATCATATCAATATTACCAAATGCAGATAACGCCGATCAGGTAGATATGAAGATTGCATTATCATATTATTATCCGGTAAATAGAGTTAACATAGAAGTGTACGCTTAAAGGAGGACATGATGGGCGTAGATACAGTAATTCAACATCGTAACAATCCGATAAACGATAATACATCGTCTGATTTTGTTTCAGCAGACCATGTCCTTATTTCATCTGGAAAGGTGGACAATGAAAGTGACTTTAGTAAATATTATGCTATAGGTCTCACTCAACGTATAGACTATAGAGATTCTCGACCAGTCATTACTCAGGGTGAGATTGGATCAAATTCAACATTGGTACTAATGGGCGAAGCACAAAAATCATTATCCCTCAACAAGACTATCATAAAGGGTAATAGTCTGCTATACGCGTTATACTATGCCAAATATAGGCTTGAAACTAATACAGATTATTTACCACTATCAGGCGTGATCAATCAAGGTCAGGATATGCCTTCAAGTAATGACTATGGTGCTGATGATGTTATTGGTGGTGCGGATATTATCCTTGCTGTGCGGAGGTTAGCTGGTGGTGGTGACAATATTGATAACTTGGATGCTATTGGTCTTACCCAGGGATTCCAGTTATCAAGCAATATGCCTGTGACGCAACTTAGCGAAATGGGAACACACGCACGGTTTATCTTATCTGGTAAGGCAGATAAAGCAATGACATTTTCAAGAGTTATGTTACGGGGTAAATCTGCTTTAGCTGCATTATATGGGTTATCCGGTAGTATGAAAATAATACAAGACCTGCAAAGAGATACTTTCAGGACTCCAAAAGATATATTCCTTATATTCATCAATAAGGCAAATACCGAACCTGAAACTATTATAACTCTTGAAAAGTCAGTTATTGGAAGTATTGGAAGTCAAAATACAGCAGGTGCTCAATCCACAATGGAAAACCTTAGCTTATCGTGGAATAAAACACGTTATGGTGATTCTGAAGGTATCCCAAAGAACACTGTAGGAGCAGATGCTTATGGTATTGGAGGAAGTAATATATGGTTGGACCTTGACCATCGTATATTCCGGCAACCATTTAATCTATTGCTTACTTATTGTGATGCCGATGACAATGTTTTAGCCCATCAGATACTTAGCAGAGCGATGATGGCATCAATAGGAAGAACTTTTGCCGCAGGGTCTTATACCACAACAGAGGGTGGGTCGTTATCCTGGGAAAAGACGATAACGTTAGACGTAAACGGAGTTGAAATATAATCGTAAATAGGAGGAATAATGGAAGAGAACAAGGATAAGGTGCAAGAAATAAGCAGTGAAGAGATAGCTGAAACTATAGATAAATATATAATGGGTGAACCGATACAGAAGGAATACCTTATAGTTAAATCTAAGGGTATATCGATAGTGTTTCAGATCCCATCAAGCGGAATGATGGACGCTGCTACAGTTGCTCTATATCAAAGTAAGGACCCAACAAAAGCTATGATAGAGAACAGTAGTAACCTTGTTGGGCTTATGTTGGCCAGATATAATACAAAGGACTTTGTTGCTGAACAAGGAAATAAATATCATACCTTAGAGGGGATAGTTGAAAGAATGGAATATGTCCAAGACACCGTTATTGTACCTATAATGAATATACTTATAGAACGATGTAAAGAGTTTATGGAATGGTATAAGGCGATCTTTACAAAAGAGAACCTGGAAAATTTTTAATTACGCCTGCTGGTCGGGCGAGAATAGAAATGATAGTAGATGGTGTCATAACCCCAGATATTGTAAGGTCCGGGGTTATAGATATATTGTTGAATATGAGATATAGCAGGTGTCGCGAAGTCAACATGTATAAAGACGCTATATTAATGAAAGATAAGGCCAGTAGATTATTATTAGATAAATACTTTGAGATAGCTTATCCTACATCTAAGGAATCTGGTCTTAATGATAGAGCATTATTAGCTAGGTTCAATAAAAAGTTTGGAGCAAACTGTGGCAAACGGTAATATAGGAAATGATATATCTCGCGGATTTGATAGATTATCGAAAGATCTTAGAGAAATGACCGATAAGATTAATCGTAGTTTTAATAGCATTGATAGGGATCTATCTAATACTGCAAGACAAGTAAATAATAGAGTAGAACCTGCTGTTAATAGAACTGCTAGCTTCCTTGGAGAAACCTTTACAAGGGAATATAATAAACCTGCATTGTGGTCTCGTGATCTTGTAACTATGATGGGTAGGACTCCAAGAGATATGACAAGTAGGCAGGCCCAAGCCTATGCTACTGATCATTGGAATCAGAGATTAGGACAGGCAGGGTCAGATGTTTTGACAAACCTATTACCACTTGGAATGTATATGTTTGGCGGTATACCAGGCATAATAGGTGCTACGGCCATGGAAACATTAATGCCACCAGAGATATCAAAAGCCAGAAGAATAAACCAATATAGTGCCATGATAGATCGATCAAGTCAAAATTATATGTTATCTAGTAATAGTTCCAATAGTATTACCGGACGTGGATGGAGCATTGCCCAGAGAAATGAAATAGCAAAATTCCATGCCATGACAGAGAATAAGGATAAGCTTATCAATGGTGAAGAACAGATGGTTATGGCAGAAATGGCCGGTTTGGGTGGATATTTTAAGGGCACTAGAACAACTGATGAATATAAAAATAAATATCGCAAGTTGATCGAAGGAACAAAAGAAGCAATGAAAACATTGCATATGTCACTTGAAGAAGCTACAAACATGATGAATGAAATAAGCAGTATGGGTATTAATAATTCTACTGGGTTCATAAGTAATGTAAGCCTGGCTGCTGCACGATCTGGAATGTCATCAGACCAGGTGATGTCATATGCAAGAAATATCGGGGCATCTTTAAATATGGCAGGAATAGGTAAAGAAGGTGCATATAACTTAGCAACTGGCATGATAACTGATAAGCCGGGAGTGAATAGATATAACATAGAATCAGTTACTAAAACAGTGAATAGCCCAGCACTTATTGCTGGGTTTATGGGTAAAGATGGTATAGATGAAAAAATGATTTCGGGATTTCTTAGTGGTGAAACTTCTTATAGAAATGTACTAAAACAAGGTGCAACCTATATGAGTGGATTAAATATTAGTGAATTATATAAGTTTAAACATAACGCAGCAGATATGTTTGAAAAGGCACTTGGTCCTGAACGAACGGTGCTTGTATCTGGTCAAGTTGAATATAAAAAGCTGTTAGATTTTTATCACGGAACCAACGTTGATGTTGACGAAATATTTAGAGAAAGATATAGAAATAAAGGATATAGTCCTGAGGCTACAGAAGAAGCATTAGAAGCAGCAAAAACACCCGGAAAAGGGCAGAGTATGACTTCGTATTATGATCAGGGAGATTCAAGGTCATTTGGGAAAAGGCCTTACTATATTCCTAGATCAATCAACGATATGTGGAAAAATACCGGAATAACCTCTGCTGTGGATTACCTATCAGTGGGAGTAGGTAAACTTAACAATGCGTTATACGGGCGAAAACCTGTTGGTAAAATGGACAGTGATCTAATGAAAGGCGAAATGTTATATGAATTAGGGGCTGGAGAACGTTATGGGATGAGAAGGGAATTGGGGGGATACTCTGATCCATATTTATATGAAAGAGAAGATAGAATATCTATAGAATATTGGAAGAAAAACGGTAAGTGGCTTGACCACAAACAGCTTATGGGACTAAATATGTACCAGTCAATGAGTGAAGTTATTGACATGGCAAATGCGGTATCCACTGGTGGGCAAAGACATCCGGAAGAGGAAATAGAAGCAGAATATAAAGGTAATAGGTGGATGGACTATGACAAAAAGAAAGATAAATACTATTATATGGACTCTACCGAAGTTAGAATGAAAATCCATGGTGATATTGCAATGTCAATGGCTAATGTATTTGATTTTAAAAAGGATAAGGGGTCTGCTATATTCAGTAAATTAAGTGACAGATATCGCGACAATGAAAAAATGTTCGAAAATGTATGGCAATCATTTATGCTTAACGCTGACTACGGAGATGTGGATATACCAGCACTTGAGTTAGGCGGAAAACCAAAAACATATGGCGAAATATTGGATAGTTCGCTTAATAATCAGTATAGACTAATGGGTAAGAAATATAAACTTGGTATTGGATATACTGAGATAGAAAAGTTATTTGAAGGTTCAGATGCGTATAGGGACTTACTAAAAGGAGACGCGAATTATGGAGAACTTGTTGATTCATTTACGAGCGAGGTAACGAGCAAGCTATTCAAGAACAAAAGGGGTGCTGGTAAAAACGCAGGTTTGGTGGCAAAGGATTTTATGTCTTTTATGCTTACACCAATATATGAGGATTCCATGGTCCCAATAGAATACTTGCAAGACGATGGCACTACGGATGCACACGATAAAGATGCTAAGAGGTCTGGGTATCAAGGGTTAATGGATCCAGAGACGGTTGATAAGGTACATAAGATATTAGATAACTTGGTGGAGGCGACAAAAAATAACGAGCAGTCGTCAAGGCTTAATAACCAATACATTAGGGATAGTTTAAAGGACTAATTGATGGAAAATATATTAGCTAATTATAAAGAATATGGGCGAGCTTATATAAGGCTCGGTTCTGAAGAATATAGTAAACTAATATTCCAGAGTGTTGACGAGAGTTGGACACCTAGAATAATTATGTCCGGGAGTAATGAGAAATGGCTTATAAATCCTGTTGGAAATACAATAGTTTCAAGGCAAATAAGAGGGGTAATACCTAAAGAATATTTAGAAGATTTTGTGTATAATTGGAAAAATAAGTATTGTGCATCTGAAATAACTAAGAATACGCGTAATTCTTTAATGATATCATATAAAAATATTATGTTAGATAAGTGTTATTTAATGAGCCTAGAGGTGGTTGAGTCAGTTGGGAAGATCCCATCATTTGCGATGGGTATTGTTTCAGAAAAAGAAACATTTAATGATGAAACGACAGGGACCTTACCATTAGGAGAATATGAAATCAATAGAGACATGATGTCGTATGAGAAGAAGGCAATTATTGTTGGAGGTGTTGACGATAATTTTGAGACCTTTACATTAATGGGTGTTCGCAGATTATATAAAGATCGGGTATCTCTTATAGAAATGGAGGATAATAATATTAGGATGATGGCATTCGGGTTGTATCCGTGTAAATATACGTTAACGCTTACCGTCCCTGAATATGTAGATAATACTAGTCCCTCTACAACGCTGATTAAGAATTTAAAAGATAGATGGTTAGTAAGGAAGGGTGGTGATCTTGTAACGGTTAACTATGGTAAAAAAACCATAAGAGGTGCCGTTATATCAGTAAATGGGAGAAATACAATAAAGGGTGCAATCAATATAATAATAGAAATGGTTATATCCCAGGAAATACAACAATGATTAAAAGTATAAGGGTTGAATTATCGTGTTACCTTGAGGGGGTTGAGATAGACATCCTTGATGTATCTATCACAAATACAATAAATGCTCCGACTGTTGCCCAAATAAGATTACCTTCGGTTAAAGAAGTCTCAGGAATATTGAGAAGGACAATAGTAGAAATATATTATACTGATTATGAGACAAACACCCAGAGGTTATTATTCCAGGGTGAGGTTACGGGGCGTAGCTATAGTAAACACCAGGGTACACCAGTAAGAACATTATATGCTATGTCAGCCCTTAATAACCTTAATGATCTGCCCTCTCAATATCTAAACACCATGAGTCTGAATGGTGCATCATATGAGTATCAGTTCTATAATATTCCACTAGACGAGACTCTAGATTATATGGTTAATAAAGATCTTTACGTTGACTTTGATATTGATAAAGATGCTGGTAATAATATATTAGAGTTTGTAGACGCTTTCCTGAAAATGGCAATAGGAGAATCTGCCTTTGAGAATTATTATAAAAATGTTGGAAGTAGGCATAGAATAAAAGAGAATCATGTGCTTATAGAGACCGATATGTATAAAACGCTTATGGATGCAGTGCAAAGAAATAATATAATAAAAGATATAAAGTCTGGGATGACATATACAAAAAAGGTTCTTGATACATTAATAAAATACCTTGCTAAATATCGCTATATTTATATATCAATGACATCACCATCGTATAATATTGGAGGCAATTATGGAATAGCTGACAATACTGATTCTGATGTAGTCCTGAGCAAATATTATCCAAACGGGCTAACATCATATATTATAATGCCAAATTGTATAAATATGATACCCCCTAAATGTAACGTAATATATGCAGACAGGTCCGTGCAAATGTCTGTAACTATAAGGGAAAATACCATTACTCGGCTACTAAATATATACCACATCTTTAACGAGAGTGACCCTGAATATCCAGTTGCTGCATCAATATATCCATTATCATTAAGCAAGAAGGTTGCAGAGAAAGGATTAGCTCCATTTGGAAATGGTACCCTACCTGAGGATTATGATCTTACTGAAGATGAAGCATCTACTGGTATGATACCGTTTAGCCAGAAGAAAGATTATATATATGATATATTAATGCGAGATTCTTTAATAAAGACCGGTAATGAACTTAAATCAAAGAAAGACATATCAAAAGAAAACCAAGGGTATTTTAATAATGATACGGCATATGACTTCCACTTATTAAAACATAGAGACAACGTGATCACTATAACACTATACGGATTTAATCCATATATTGTATGTGGTTTAAGTTGCATTGTATATGATCCAGATGGTGACGTATATTATTATGGTAATATTGTAAGCAAAACCCAGTCCATAAACATAGAGCAGGGATCATCTACTGTGACTATAAGAATGATAAATGCTCGCGAGATTGAGGACATCCGTGACATAACAAGCGAATTAGATAACGAGGGGCAGTATATACACACTAAGATAATGTCAGTATTGCCACCAGAAGTATATTGCCCATTCAATAGTAAAGGAGAAATAGTGCTTAATGGGTCTGGTTCTTCAAGACTTACGGAAGAGTTTTATTCATTAATATTAAGAGGCAGCCAATCGTTAATGTTATCTAATGTTAATAGAATAGAGAAGGCATTTGGGTGGCAGTCTGTGGTAGATGAAAGAGACGATGATGAGGAACCAGTAGATGCAGGAAGTATATTAAATATAATTAAATCTAAATTAGAAAACACTAATAGCAACTATGGGAAACGTGAGATTGCAACAGTGTCGGAAGTAAAGCATAACATATATAATGACAATCTTCCTGTTGGTAATGATGACAAGGGTGATCCATATTTAGATGAAAGAACTGACTTTATTACTATATCTGATCTCGTAAATGAAAAATATGACAAGAGTGATGGTAAATCTATATATGTACAAGAAAGAAGGGATGCCGTGCTTCTTCTGTATCGGGCTATTAGCAAAAGGATCGTATCGTCAACTACCTCCGGTTAAACCCGCGGGCTTGTAGTGTGAGCTACACCGATAAAGAGTTGATTAGAGGGCTTGAAAAAAGCAGAAGTTATTAGAAAGGAGTTTTATTATGGAAACAGAAAAGACTAAGAACAGACCTGGGAATGCTCCACAAGTTCCCTGCTCTCTGGTGCGAGTTAAACAGAGTTCAAAGACTCAGTGCGTAGCGCTATTGACTTCTAATAACAACCTCGATGTGGATCTACCTCAGCATAGAGAGGGGCGGAACTTGAGAGTCTCCGCCAACGTCTATGTACTTAATATGAGAGGGGAACCCCTCATGCCATGTTCTCCGAGAAAAGCTAAAAAGTTATTAAAAGAGAGCAAAGCCGTTGTCCGTAAAAGATGTCCATTTACGATACAACTGACAACCCAAACAGGGGAATCTTGTCAGAGCATTAGTTTAGGCGTTGATTCAGGCACGAAATTCATAGGAATTAGTGCCACAACAGAGAAGAATGAACTATTCTCAGCGGAGTTAGTTCTTGACACCAACCTCAAGGAAAGGCTTGCTAGCAGACAAATGTATCGCAGAAACAGGAGAAGCAGGCTATGGCATAGAGAACAACGCTATAATAATAGGAGAAAACCCCGTGGTTGGTTACCACCATCCATAGAAAGACGGTATAATACTCATATCAATATCATTGAATTTATTAAGACTGTTTTGCCTGTGTCTAATGTAACTATTGAACTTGGAAACTTTGATACGCAGAAGATTAAAAATCAAGATATCAATGGAAAGTTATATCAACAAGGTGATATGTATGGATATCAAAATATGAGAGCATACCTTATAGCAAGAGAAAAAGGTATCTGTCAGTTTTGTGGGAAATCTGTTAAGGGAAAGAAGATTTCTTTGCATCATATAGAATCAAGGAAATCTGGTTCAAACTCTGCATCTAATATGGCTTTGCTTCACGAACCATGCCATAAGAAGATGCATAAAATGGGTTTAGAACCAAAAATAAATAGAAATAAGCAGTTCCGTGAACATGCTTTTATGAACATAATGCATGAAAAAATACAGAAAGAAACTGACTATAAACGAACATTTGGTTACGTAACATTTGTTGACAGGAATGCTATCGGCTTAGAAAAGTCACATATTAACGATGCTTTCGTTGTCTCAAGTGGAGGAATCCAAAAAAGATGTATACCATTCTCTATTGAGCAGAAAAGAAAGAATAACAGATCACTACAAAAGAACAGAAAAGGTTATGCTCCTAGCATCAGAAGGCAAAGATATCCAATACAGATCAATGATCTGGTAAAAATAAACGGACAGTGGGTTCAGACAAAAGGTACACATTGCAAAGGAACAAGAATTATGGTAAATAAAAAATCTATTAACATTAAAAATGTGGAAAGTGTATTTCATCGAGGAACTCTTAAATGGAGTATAGATTCTTCTTGTACATATGAAGCTGATGGGATTGTAACTTTTAAACATCATGAAGGGAGCAAATATGACGAATGAATTATTGGTAAAAAGATATAAAGCTACCCGTAAAGATGAATATCTGCAGGAGATAATAAATAACTATGCTCCATTGATCAGCAAGCACATTTCTCCATATACTAAAGTTATACCAAGACATTTACTTGAAGCAAAGGCTAAGGTCCTGATCGCCATGGCGGTTCAATCATATGACCCATCACTCGGTAATATAACTGTTCATATAGATAATTACCTTAAAGGTATTTCCCGCTTTGCCAATAATGCCAGTCCCGTATATATTCCACAAGAAAGGGCTAACGTCTTAGAGTCATATAAATCCACATTAAGAGATATGACGAGCAACCTGGGCAGAATACCGTCCCGTGGAGAGATAGCAGACGAGCTATCGTTGCCGGAAAATGAAATAACCAGGTTAGGTCAAGAAAGCAAACGCAGTATAATAGTTGATGGTGAGATACCAAGCTATATTTCCGGTGTAGATCGATACGATAAAGATGATCATTTAATGGAACTGGTATATAATAGAATCACAGACCCTAAGGAGAAGGAGCTTTTAGAACTTATATACGGGTTACACGGCAAACAGCAGTTAATGACCAATAGAGAGCTTGCAGGTCGGCTCGGTGTATCTCAGACTACAATTAGAAACATGAAAGATAACCTCATAAAATATATTAGGACGTATTCATAATGGCAAAATGTGTACTTTTACCTATAATTACTGCGAAAGAAATAAAGGCATCTATTAATGATGATTGGTTCTGGGATTTAGTATGGGATACGATAAAAAGCTATCTTGCAGATTTCGTGGGTGCAGCACTGAGTGAGTATGACGACCTGGCCGATCTTGCGGCTCTTATGGAAAACACATTATTATTATTAATGCAATCAGTAAACGTGAAGGATCTGGCATGTTACGTTATTAGTTATCAATTAGCTACCTACAATGATAGCCTTAAATCCGAAAAACAACGAGTAACCACTATAATTAATAGCTATAAAGGGATACAGTCTTTCGCTAAGAAAGATGATGATACCTACGGTCCACTAAGTAAAATATTACACAAGTTGATCAAGGACGCACATGATAACTTATGTGATTCATATCAGGAAGCTATTGTTAATAATCCAGAACAATATATTGAATACTTTAAGAGGTCATTTAATCTGATTAAATCTGCTAAAGAGTTACTTGACTATCCAAATAAGGCTGGGCTATTAAAGTCTTTGATCAATCAGACAAATGCAAGTGCTGCACTTACAGGAGCAACAAGCTCAGATAGGAAAAATAAAGAAAAGATAAATACAGACTATGCTAGTGTAATTGATCAAGCCCTAAAGGATCAGCAAAATAATCTATTTGAAAGCATAAATTTTATAGATAATCTCATAAGAATACAGGAATATATGATAACTATATTGAACGCATCCGTAGGGATGGACACCAAGGTGCTTTCAAAACACACTGATTATCTTAGAGAAGTATATAATGATGCTAAGAATACCAGTATATTAAATTGGGACATTAAAGGCAATTTTATCGAAGGTGCAAGCTATGTTAATGACGTAGTGAAAAAAATAACCCTCAGCACGCTGATCCCTGGTGGTAATTACTATACCAGTATGCTTGGACTAAGACAGCAGAATGTATTAACATACGAGGTAATATATTTCCTATATGATATAATAACCTCATTCAATACAAGTTCCGATGAGAGACAGAATTCAAAAGACATAGAAAAAGCCATTGAAGAATTATTAAAAGATAAAAACTTTTTAAATATAATTGGGCAGCCTTTTCATGAAGACTACAAAGAATACCCTGGCCATTACACATATAATAATTACAATTCACTCATATATACTAAAGAACCAAAAGATAGTTCTGGAAAGAATATAATAACCGGTGAGTTCAAGAAGACTTTCGCCTCAGGTAAACTATCAGGATTAAAAAGAAAATATGAAAGAATTGAAGCTGAACATATTATTAGTGCCATAGCCGATATACAAAGAAAAGATTATATAAATTCCATGATGATAGTTGTCCTTACTGTTAAAGCTATAATGGAAGGACCCATGGATAAATACACAGAAAATACAAATATATCTTCTGAAACCAAAAGCGATATAGACCAATTAACGGTGAAAGAATTTCTTGGAGATAGCATTCTTGATGTCCCGATATATCTCGTTAAGTCAACTACGTTATTGCTTGGCATGTTTAGTGAAAAGACCGTGGAAGCATATATAAGTTATTATACAATTTATGCAAATGTCCTTGACGATCTAATTGATGCCGTTAGTACTTTATATCCGTATAGAAGTGAAAGGGTGGAAGCATTATTAGATAATTTAAGGGCGTTGGGCATGTACGGTGCTGTGGATAACATACTAAACGGGACATACTTTTCATTGACAGAGGCCTTGGGTGGTATAGAAGCCCTCAGTACCATAAAAGCCTTAATGTCAGGGATGGCCGGTTTGGCAGGCCTAGCCAATATATTCTCAGATTGTACTGAAAGTATTAAATATAAGGATTTAAAGACAAAAGAGAATATGTCGCGTGTCATATCTGAAAGCAAGGCATATGTAAAAAAGATAGATGAAGAGGCTAAGGCAGTTTCATTGGGCATAATCACTAAGTCTTGTGGGTTTGATCTTGACCCGTCAGACGTAAAGGGTAAGTTAGATGATCTTGTTGCAAAAGAGATGGAAGCAGAAGACAACAATGAAACTAAAGAGCTATTAGCTTCTATGGCTAATAGTTCCACGGAGGCGTAATTATGAAATATGACATCGGTGTTATGGATATCAGTCTTACAGAGGCCATAGTGCATAATATCTTACAGTGTGGAAGTAGGAGTGTAGGTCTTCACAAGGCGTTAGAAAGATGGATAAAGGTTTTTCTTAGTGCCGATGGTGCGGATATAATAAATATATTCGGTGATCCAGACAGATACGAGTTTATTGAAGCCCAGGTAAGAACTGGATTACTAAACACAAACAATTATATATTATCAGCACAGGACGGTCAAAGTCAGCCAGAGAATGAAACTTTCAAGGACTGCAGAATAAAAAGTCTTGACATTGACACAATAACTTCTTCTCTTAATATCAAGTTAGAATTTGAAGTATTGAGTGAAAAAGTAGAAATTATATTATGAGGTTATAATGGATATAAAAAAATATCTTCTGGCTCTTTTTGATGAGGACGAATCATTACAGCATTTAGATGTGATGGATGGGACAAATCTACATGATCTGATTATAGTACCATTATCATATCTTATAGAGGAGAAACTCAGTCAAGATATTCTTGATGCAGAGGCTTCTAAGTTAGATTTAGGAAATTATGCCGACTTTACAGTAGATGATATGCTAAGGATAGCTCGTAATCAATTTATAGACCTTGTTGAAAGCAGTTATACACGCGGTGTGATATATCTATATTTTACATCACAGGTATCTTATAGTGCTCTTTCTGGAACAAAGGTGTATGCCGGGACTAAAGAATTTAGATTTACATATGATGTTTCCTTCACTGAGTCAGATTATACCGAAGTTGGGATCCTTTATAAATCACCACCAATAAATATAGAAAACAGTTCTGGATTAAGTTTAGATGAAAATGCAGTTAGTTCTATTGATGGAGCACCTGGTGAATTAGTCAAGATCACACATGATGCAATGACAAACGGTGTCGCGGAAAACACAGTTAGTGAGATATATTCTACAATTAAAGGATCCATGATATATAAGGCATTTCTAAACCATGCAAGTGCTTATAGATTATTGAAAGAGAGATATCCAGAAATAGGTAGAATACAAGTAGTTGGTGCAGGAGACACTGAAATGTTGCGTGATTTATTGTACAATGTTACATACCCTAACGATAGCATAGAGAATGATGCTGACTTTACCGGTAAAATAAGGGGATACATAACAGATACCGAAGAAGACGGAGTTAAGGTATATAATTCAAACAGTGCCTATAAGATATTTCTTAGTAGCCTGGGTAGTGGATTATCTGCATCTGCTGGTATTGAGTTATCTCAACAAGACTATCTAAATATACTTGAAATAAATAATGGATATCTACAGATGACAACATCATCTATCCTAGAAGAGGGATTTGAACAAAGCTCAGAGGTATCAGGGACCATTCAGACTATTGCATCTAGTGCGTTAGAAGATGATAAGTCGTTGACGCTTGGTGCAGTAACTGGGCTAAGTGCTGGGCAAGAGATAAAAATAATATCATATGACGGATCTGGAAATACTAACAGGGCATTAATTAATATTATTGAAACAGTAGATACCGTTACAAAAATAGTAACCCTATATAACAAAATTGGTTTAGACATAGTTTCAACAACTACCCCGTCTCCATATATAGAGGTTTTAGAGTCTGTTGGGATTAATATCGGGAATGGATGGATCAGGGGTGAAGATGGTATGGCTTTGACTAAAACAATAACTAACAAAGAAATAATGGTGCTTAATAACCAACTCATAATGGGTACTCCGGACGCAGATTTTGAATCTCACCCGATCATTGATATTATAGCTCAAATAGGGATAGGTAAATTCATAGATTCAATTAATAAGTCTTTAACAGTAAATACTTATAGTGCCGAACAGACTGTTAATGACAATACTCAGGGAGATACAAATGTCTAATAATAGTGGAGTTATAAAATTACCTATAGGTAACGTGAAGAGACTACCAAGCGGTTCTCAAATAGAGATGGTGTTTGACATTGATAAGTTTTTTAATCAGTATATTGATAAAGATGGTGGCACCGTATACGAAAACTATAGCCCTGTTGCCATAAAGAAATTGGGAACGGAACAGCAAAGCAATATATCAATTACAGGTAGTTTCAACACAACATTTGATGCCAATGAGTATCCTGGATATACCGGTATGGCATACATAACCGTAAGAAGGAATTCAGTAGGTCTAGCACTGGCTTCTGGTGGATATGGTGTATCATTTAGACCATCTAGCGAGGGCAATATAAAATCTCAAATAGATAATGTTACCGACAACGGAGACGGCACATATGACGTAACGTTAGTTGACGCTACATCGTTCCCTACTGGTGGTGGTTTATCATACATAACAAAATACACTATACTTGAATCAGACCCTAATAATAATGTAAGGTCGGTACCATTCCACTATCTGTCAAAAACTGGTAATGTATTGGAGGATTGTACTTTTTCAAGTAACATAACCCCAGAGGAAGATGACTACATAGCCAAGGCAGCAGACAATGTATTTGTTGTGGATAATGACTTAATTGGTTCGGATATATACAATAATAAGCAGATAGAGCATGAAACAGGGGTGATGTCATATGTTAAATCTAGCTCTGTGGAGATATTAAAAGATACAACATATTATTATCGGCTCATTATATCAGAATCCAACTCGATATCATTCTCACTTAGTACAACTGAATCAGGATTAGATTCGGCAACATCCGAGATAATAACAACGGGTGCATATGTTCCATTAGCTGAGTATCTACAAACAGCAAACATGGACGCATTTGGGTTGTCTGTTGTGAATACAAAGGGGTATAAATGGTATTGGGGTCCAGTAAAAATAAGCAGCGTAGCCGGTGAGTATCCCGTATGCTATTACGAAATGAATGTAAGTAATATGCCCGATATGGTAGCTGCTAACCTAAGGGGTTATGGTGAGGGGTACAACACATCGGATTTAAAAGTATATGGATTAGATTTATATATATGGAATGAGACTAATGGAGTGTGGGAATTACTATTAACAAATTCAAGCGAGGATATGGTAACAGGGACGAACCCGGTATTGATCTCTGAGGAATTCGACAGGAATACATATCAGACAATAAATAGTATAGTCAAACTATATTGCACCACGAAGCATCCGTCTGGTGATATGACCGGTGAAGATGCAAAGATAAATATAGACTACATGAAATTATCTGCATCAATGAACAGTTCAGTTAATGTAGGATCCTGTATGGATATTTATATTGAAGATACAAACATAATAAAATCAGATACAACGGTTACCGTATCACAAGATTATATCAATATTTCTGACTTTGATAATAAAGTGATCGTGTTTGTTGACAGTGTAAGCCTTGTAACCGCGACGGGAGACCTGGCGTTAGTCAACGGAGTAGATTATGTTATGCACGTTAATGATGAAAATTATCGTAATAGCGGTCGAGTTGAATACCTGTTAAAGGTTGGTCGTAATATAAGTGGTCAAGTGAAGATATCATATTATTACAGCAAATGTGTAATGGCTGCTCAGAACTATGCTTTGAGTGAACATAGTTCTTACAAAGGCAGTGATGTCCTATTTAAACACTTTAATATCCATATGATAGAAGTATCTTCTGAGGTCGTAGGAATAGCTACTTATCTTAATACTTATATAGGGACAATAGAAGCAGATGTTAATGGTGGATATGCTTTAACCTGGTCTGGGTTCACTTCTTATCTTAGCACTTTGGGAGTATCAGCTACCACATTGCAGATCACAGATAGTTATTATGAAGAAGGTGTCAGACGGGTGAACTATATGTTTGAATCCGGAGATGAGATTGATATCACAAAGCTTGAAATATTTATGGTAAAAGAAATATTAGATGCATAGTTCTTATACAGAAGCCAATGGGTTATGGTCATTATTATCGAATTATTGGAGCCTTCAGGGTCTTAATAAGAAGCCGATCAACCTTACCTGGCAGGGCATGTACGAAGCTACTTTACAGTTAAAGAGTAAAGAGGATCGTATTGCCGATTATTCAATAGAAAGGATGCCATACTCTAAGGCAGAGTTGTGGGTTGACATACCAATTGAGCAGAACTATGATATCGGGTCTGATGTTATCTCTATACCAACAATAACCGATGGAGTGAATAACCCATCAACAGTATATAGCGAAGATGTGGACTATACGGTAACTGCCGGGATAATAAACTGGACATCGCTCCCTGATCCCGATAATGGATTTCTTATTGCTCCACAGGTTCTCAGAGAGAATGACTTGATGGAATCATATTTTGTTGATGGATATCTTGATCTTGATCTTAGCGGTTACACTGCCGAACAGAAAAAGCATATAATAAGGCTATTGTGGAACATTTTGAAGATAGGACCAACAACCGCGAATATAGAATCAGTAATAAACGCCCTGGCTGGCATGCCATTTATGAGATATCATGGTATCCCGGTAATGACAACATCTGATTCATCGAATAAACATCTAATACCAGTAAGTACATATAGGGATGATGACATTAAGATAGTGTTCCTGACAAAGAAGGAAATCTCTATAACTATAGCAGACAGTAAATTCATAAGCACAGATGTGGATATAAATGATATCCTTTATATCGGTGTAGAATATTATACTATCATAGATAATGATGGAACAAGCCATATATTGTCCGGTGATGTAGCAGACGGAACATATAGTGCTACTGCATATGTGGTACCTAACTGGCCAGTAACGACGTATCTTAATTCCGTAATACTTGATCAGGACACTAATAATATATATTATTACAGGAATGGTGTGATATCAGACTTGCCAACAGGTGAACACGATAATATGCTATTTGGTCATAGGGAAGTAATTAGGCAGAAGATATTGGGTAACACTACCAATAATGTTGATGATCTGATAGATGATATACCAAGAACAACCTCATCATATGAAGGATATTATGTTGATGGTGAACCATTTATGTTACCGGGTGGAGATCAGTTCATGGTCGGTACGCTAATATCTGGAATAGTATCTCCACAGTTTACTCCTATTCAGAAGTTATATCGGATATTTACATGGTATGATATAGATTCAGATGAGGTGAGCGTTATAAATAATGACATACTTAATAATAAGTACAATGGAGAGATCAATAATCCTTACCATATATTTAATATCAATAATACAGAAATATCATTGTATGGTAGTAGTGAGATTGGGAGATTGGGGATCGGAGATTATGTAAGAATAAAAAGAATTGCACGTAGAGAGCAAGATGTATTAGAGATTAAATATTCTGATAGCAAGTGGATGGTTAAAGTAAGCTCTCAATACTCCTACAGATACGGGCAAGATATACACATTATTCAATCTTACTTATCTGGTACATCTACTATACATCGTGGTGGTGCATTTGTTGTTATAGATGGAGCTTATAATGATGGTTTTTACTGGCTTACCGTTAATGGTGATTTGAGTGATATCAATACTGGATTTACCTCTGGGATACTCATGGTTGATGATGGAGCAGGAGGATATGAGGAATATTGGGTAGATGGTAAACCATTTTATGTAGTGGGTTCTTGTAATACTCAAGTGTCTATCGTAGAATGCATATCTACAACAACAAAGATAAATGACACTTCCGGCACTACTATAGATGTAGGAGGGGTTGATTCTGACTCGATCAACGAACTTCCAATATTGATGAAAAGCAGTTATGGAAACTATGGTGATGGTGTAGTAAAAGACGTTTCAGGGGTAGTTGGGGCAGTAATATCAATAGCCGAAGATGTGTCTGATAATAGAGGTCAATATCTGGTGCTTAAAGACGATTATAATCCTGGTAGCATCTATAAGATAATAGGTCGTGAACTGATTAGGGAAATCCTTATGGTAGATGATGGTGCAGGTGGAACCGAGGAGTTTTGGGCAGACGGCGAACCTGTATATGTGATAAAAGAAACCCAACTTACATTAGATCGGGTTTCTGATTATGATTACACTTTGAGTACTCTAAAAGCTATATTTATAAAAACCCTTCCTTACCATAACGGCTTTATGATCAAGTTGAATGGGGCTGTAAATGAAGATGATCTTGCTGATATATTAAGTGCTATCGTAGCAATACATCCGAATTATGTAGATAATATAAATAAAATATTGACATTGTTGATGCCTGGTGCTAATAAGTACGAATGGGATTATGGAATTAGAAGAGAACCTGAGGATGTTATAGTTTATAATGACTTCGGTAATCCTGTTAAGACTGGAACAACGATGGTTACGAAATAAGGAGTAAAAATGAAGTGTCCAATTATGTTGAAGGTAGCGTCATTAAAAAGCCATTTGGTAGTTGGTGGATTGAGTGCTTTAGGGGGAGGGATTGGAGTAGCTGCTTTAAGAAACAAACGAGATAAAGAGGTACATGTATGGGAACCTGACAGCCCTGATTACCCTAATTACCTAAAAGGAATGAATCAGACAGACCCTGATAGGTATAATTTAATAACAACAGGATATAAAGACGGGAATCCTAAACTTTAACCATAGGAGCAAACAATGAATAAATTCGAGCATAAAGACGGACTGCAGATAAAGAGGATAAATGCTTTTGAGCTTGCACAGCAGGAAGCCTTCAAAAATCTATCCCAGAGAGTAATGCCGATGTATAACTCATACGGTGTTGTAATGGACTTGATTGGTGACGGCCTCAGCGAGCAGACATCTTTGAAGGTTGAGCGTGTTAGTTCATCTCAGATAAGGATAAAAAGCGGTTACGCCGTAATAGAGGGAGTATTGCCATCTGACCACAATTATATCGTGGTTGAAGAGGACACTACGGTAACAATAGCGGATAAATTAGGTACGAGCCATACTGGAACTGCGTATGTTATGATAGAGCCTAATCAGGTGTCGGTAGCATCTGGGTATGAGCTATATAAGCCAGGTATGGTTGGTAGTTCGAGTAGGATATTTCTGTTAAGTGAAGAATCTGCAACAATAACAATAGCTACTTCTATTGATGAGACTAAGATCCTTCTTGCTAAAATACTTCTTACGGGTAGCCTTCTCAGGTTTACTAATAAGACATATCTTCTCAACGAGCCATCATCCCGTCCATATGTTGACTCTGATGATACTGAAATGGATATCTCTGAAAGTACTCTTGGTGACAATGTCCCTACCGAATGGGAGCTATTAATTGGTAAAGAGCAAGCAGGATATTCTGGCGGATTATCGGGGCATACACTTACCATAACAAGATCAAGTAACGATACTATTAGAAATATACATCGCAATGGTGCAACGATCACCAACTCTGCTATAATAGATATGCGTCAGACTAATAAAGCCGGTATGGAAACCGGAAATAGTGCAATAATACAAAAGATTATTAACGGTATAATAAATTATGATGACGGTAATGGTGATCGCTTTTTTAAAACGATGAGGGTTCCTGATGTGCCTAACACACCTACTGTTACTGGATTAAATGTCTCTCTAATATGGTTGAATAGTCAGACTACGGGCGGCAACACATCGGAAGATGCACAGAAGAAGATAAACGAGGTGAAGGGTTTGAAGTCAAGGCTCGATAATCTTAGTGCAAGCATGTCGGATCTAAGGTTACAGTTGCCTTCTGCAGACGCAGATACAACAATAATAATAAACCAGAACATAGCAGATACAAGAGTTAAGCTAATGGAAGTACGTGCAAATTTACAAGATAACACTGCTGGATTGTCAATATATTCAAAATCATTTAAGGCTGCTAAGAAATATGTTGCTGCATTTGTTGTTAATCAACCTATACTAATAGACACTGAGCAGATTGTAAAGTACGAAGCAGAAGTAACATATTTACCATCAGACGGCTCTTCGGTAGATAAGATATCTGGCATACCTTCTCAGTTATTCAGTAAAATATTGTTACCTACTGCCATAAACGAATACGGTGATTATGTATATACATATGATATTCAGCCAGATATTGGGTATAGAACTTTGCAAATACCTATAAGATTTGGTGAAAAAATAGAGTTCAAATTAAGGGCAATAACAGAATATAATATGGTGTCAGATTGGTCAGAAGTAGTTACTTATGTGTTTGATGAATTAAGTAATGCTGATATCCAATTAGCAATTGATCTTGATGATATTTCTTCAGGTATAGACCCATACCAAAATGGTATAATCACCCAGGAGACGATAGAGCTATTAAGGCAACTTAGAGATGATTTCATGACCGGGATGGGTCAGTTGCAAAGATATATGACAGACGTTGATGATTTGAAAGAAGAAGTTGCTGCATTGAGAGACTTAATAGCTGCCGCTAATGTCAGACAGGCTGCCATCGCAGAACAGGTAGATAATAACACAGGGTCATCTGCATGATAAGAAGAATAATAGATAAAAGGGGAAAGTATTATAGCCCTGTATCCCCGGATCCAACAGGAACTAATTTCTGTAGGGTTATGAACCAGATCGCTGTAAAATGTAGTGATGTTCTTAAAGAAGCAAGATGTGATCTGGTTATTAGGCAAACCCCCTATAATGGTTATCTTGGGAAAGTAACCTCATTTATTTATAATGAAGTTGAGGATCGGTATGATTTTATTGCTAATGTTACAAATGAAGATAATATTGGAGCTTCATTTACATATTACATGTTTATTGGAATGCGGTTGTTTGAATTAAATAGAGATGAAATAGCTTTTGGAGCGTGTACCATTTATACTTCTGATGCTGATGAGCTATATAATCTTATGCGTAGAACTGAGGATAAGGGACTGATTGATAGCTCTGGTGTAATATCGGGAGTATTATGGTCTGTAAGGGATGACTCTGCACCTATTATAGAATACGAAGCTACCTGGCCAGGCAATACAAAAGTAGTTGATATACCATCAAACGAGTTTACAAATTTGCCTAAAGGGCGAAACGATGATAATTATAAATTAGTAACCAGAACTACTGGGATAGAAATACGCTCGAAAGATAATAACGTTGTGATTGATCATTTTACGGGAATTGCTTGTGTATCAGCAGATAGTAAATATGGGCCAAACTTTATTGAGTATAAGGCATGTGATGATGAGAGTGTGGAGGTATTCCGGATACGTGTATATATGAATATTTTCAGTATTCAACTTGAGTCTCTTTGTACATATGACACCAATGAGAACCATACATGGGGGTCTCCTCGCATTTCAACAAGCCCGATAGATTATAATGATGAGTATCCTAGTAGATACCCATATAATGGATATTATGATGCAGAAGATTTTTCGGATGGAGAAGAATCCGAATATCTAACGCCAAGCGAGCTATATATATTTAGAGTAAAGCTACGATTAGAGATACCTCTATTATTTGCTGATACTAATGAATATGAAATAACAGACCACCATTATAGAAGCTTCATAAATAGCGGTCAAGATACTGCTTATGTTAGTGGGACTTCATTAACGGCTGCGGCGGTAATTGATTATGCCGGATACTTCACCCTCGATGACTTAGTAGGGTCTGAACTAGCCGACACTATAGATAATGTATCCATAGGTGATTATATGAAAATGACCGTTGGATCAGTAGAGCATTATGGCGTAATAAAAGATATAGATTATGCATCAGATCAGTTGACTGTTATATCAGAGACTCTTATTGCAGGTACTATCACTGCTTGGTCTCTCTATGAAAAATATGATATGATTAAAAAGATTGCTTCGTATGCAAGAGCCTATAATGATCTCGAAGGTATTCACGATATGGAATATATGGTAGATCATGAACTGGAGTATGGGGATAAATCACGTGCTGGAAGAAATAACTACAATATTGCGAGCTATTACGGAAGACCCGGTAAGGAAGCCAAATCGACGATAAACTTCTTACCTTTAACTTATAGCGAAAAGATGTATATACCGGGAATTGTTGGAGAAGAAGTGTTGTCTGAATATAGTGAATATGAAGAAGTATATGTGAGTCCAGGAGATATATTATTAGTCTCTGGTGAGCCGTTCCTTGTTTTGAGAGAGAGCACAACACACCACGGAATGGTCGAAGTATTAGAAAAGGGAACAAAGATAAACTTCCGGTTTAACAATTGTGTGCCGTATGAAGATGCAGAAGATGTGACAAATGACACGAGCAACATATTCTTCTTTATCAACAGTGCTGTTTCTGATGTCTATATTGAGAGTATAAGCATATTAAGTAAATACATCGAGAATATATATCTTCAAAATAAGGAATCATACGAAAGATACTTGTGGGTGAGGAATGACGATGAAAGCATAATGTATGACATTGACATAGTTCAAGATAATACGACATTAACCGTTGATATGATACCAAGCACCGTTATTATTACTATCGGAGATACAACATCATTTCCGTCTTCTGGAACTGTGCTAATTAATGGTGAGGTTATGACATATTCGGCAAAAACCGGTACTACACTAACCGGTGTAACCAGGGGGACTAATCCAAGAAGGCATAATATAGGAGATACTGTATATTGCATAAAGAATCTTTTGATAAGAAAGGTGTTGTTGGGAACCATTGACAACTCTATAGACGATGATGATGAAACGATGTCAATTACAGAAGACAGCGGATTTGTTTTACCGATAACAATGCCATATACTAATGATCTTAGCGGAGATACGAGATATGGTATAATAACAATAGACGACGAGATGTTCATAGTGGATTGGAGTGAATATACCGCTGGAACAATTCCCTTTACGGGACTAACTAGGGGTGCACACGGATCAGTTGCTGGATCACATCCACAATATTCTGATGTATATGTGTATGATTACCTTAACAGCGGTGAGATAATAAGAGGTAACGAGTATAATAACGAGTACAACGGAAAATACATTCCTGTTATTTCTATTGACCACAAAGTCGAAACTACGGATGTAATTTCAACATTGAAGGTATATGTTGTGAGGGTTAAATGGAATATGTAATAATTATAGGACCGGGAATACATCATGTTATCGTATATGATATGAACCATATCATAGTGGCGACTTATGTGACTAAGTATGATGGTAAAATTATATTTGTATCTCCTGGTAATGGGTATTATAACTTCATCTGTACCGATAAACCAGAGTTGTCAAAAACAAATGTGGATATAAGGTTATCGCCATATTCCGGTAGAATGAGGGGTTGGTTAACAACGTGATAAAGGAGCCTAAATGAAAACACCCCAGGAGAACATGATCTACAATGAGGACCAGTATAAAGACAAGATAAGAAAAAGTCTTATGGACTCATATGACATAGAGACCTCAACCAAGAGGGTCAAGGTTATAGACGTAGATTTTAAGCCGGTGAATCGGAACCCTGTTAGTTGGAAAGACATAAACTCTGCGATCAAGAATAGAGAGACTATCGGTATTCCAGTAGTAGCTAACATTGAGGTTACGGATAAAGAGACTGGTGATGTATTATCAAAGACAAAAACCACTGTTGGTATTGCTCCTGTTATGACTAAATTAAATAGCTATGTTGTTAATGGAACTCAGTATAATATGCCAATACAGTTTCGGTTGAAGGCAGGTGCTTATCCGCGGAGGAATGAGTCTGGGGACGTTGAAGTATTTAATAATGTTACTCATGCATCTCCATTCAGGACATTGGTAGACCCGGCAAGCAAGAAAGTAACCCTCAAAATAAGACAAGGTAAGGTCCCGTTATTTCCTATATTAAAAATACTGGGCGAGAGTGAATCTGATATAGCTACTGTATTTGGTAGCGAACTGTATGACAAGAACAAGAAATACACTGATTCTGACATAACTAAAATATATAAAGCTATATATAAGAGACCTCCGGAGAACCTTGAAACTGCTGAGATTGGGATAATAGAACATTTTGCCAAGATGGAAACAGACCCAGAGGTTAATCTTAGTACGATCAAGAATGATCATAGCACTGTTGATGGTAGATATCTACTTGACACAGTATTGGCAGCTAAAGATATTATTAGGAATAACACTGATGGTGTTAATAGAAACTCCATGCCGTTTAAGAGGGTAATTGGTGTTGATGATATCGTTAGTGAGGGGATAGCTAAAGATATAAAGTCGTGGCAATTTGCCAGTAATGTTAGGAGAAAATTAAATAAATCAGACGACGTGAGAAAGGTTATAGATAATAACAAAACAAGAAAGATATTTGAGGCCCCCTTTACGATATCTAATATATCAAGATATTCACCACAAAGTAATCTTTCAGCGATAGAGAACTCTCCTTACTTGACAACGCTTATAGGTCCCGGTGGAATAAGTAGCGAGGTGTCAGTACCAGAAGACGCAAAGACATTACAAAATACCAATATGGGGTTTCTTGATCCAAATCACACTCCGGAGAGCCAACTTGGAGGAATAACATTATCAATGGCCGTGAATACGGTAAGAGATGGAGATCAAATAAAGTCAAAAGTTGTTGATGTTAAAACGGGTGAAGAATTGTATCTATCTCCCAAAGAATTATACCATGAACCTCTTGCATTCGCTAATGAATTCAGGTATTCAAATGGTAAGTGGATAGCTAAAAAAGGCAAGACTCATGTAATATATCAAGATAAAATGGATGTAGTTGATAGTTTTCTAGTAAAATATATGATACCCGATGCTACAGATATGTTTGATATATCATCAAACTTAGTACCGTTCATGAATAGTAACCAGGGAAATCGCGGAATGACATCTGCCAAAATGACCGATCAAGCTGTATCACTTACAAATCCAGAGAAACCGTTAGTCGAGCCAATTACTGGTGGAAGATCTTTATTAGACGAGATAGGCTCTAAATATTCAGTAAGTTCTGATGCAGACGGAATTGTTGTTAATATAACTGATGAATACATAGCGGTTAAGGATGGAGAAGGAATTAGAAAATATGAGCTATTTAATAATCTACCTCTTAATGATAATGCAGTATTAGAGTCACGGCTCCGTGTTAAGGAAGGCGATAAAATAACCGCAGGACAGATATTAGCAGATAGCAACTTCACAGTTGATGGTAAATATTCATACGGAGTTAACTTAAATACTGCCTATATTCCATGGAAGGGTTGGAACTTTGAGGATGGAATCGTTATTACAGAGGATGCTGCTAAGAAATTATCTTCAAACTCAATGTATAAGATCACTATTCCAAAGGGTGAGACGATGGTTAATGACCTTAATAAATATGTCTCATATAACCCCTATGGCATTAAAAGGAATGAGCTCGGAAGATATGAAGATGATGGTACTATAAGAATAGGTGAGAATGTGAAGCCTGGCGAGATATTATCTGCTAATATCGCGAAGAATGTGCTGACTGGTGCAGATACAATAATAGCCAAGATAAAGAAATCCGCCGTAGAACCATATAAAGATAAATCTGTAATGTGGGAACACGAAGAGCCTGGTCAAGTAGTAGATAAAAGGTCACACAAAGACGGTACTGATATATATATTAAAACCATAGAGCAGTTTAAGCCCGGTGATAAGATAGTAGCAAGACATGGTAATAAAGGAATTGTGGCAAAGATCATCCCTAACGATATGGCACCCATTACAGAAAGTGGAGAAAAGGTCGAAGTATTATTGGATCCTCACGGTGTTGTTCCACGGATTAATATTGGGCAAGTATTGGAAACTGCTGCTGGAAAGATTGCTAAGAAAACAGGTAATCCTTATTATGTTAATAACTTCGCAGATGTTGATTATAGAGATATTATAGAAAACCAGCTTATTGAACATGGGATAAAGGAAAAGGAAAGCATCTACGATCCTGAAAGTGGAGTAACAATACCAAATATCGCCACAGGGAGTATGTATTTTACAAAGCTACGACATCCTGTGAGGAAAAAGATATCAGCAAGAGGGCTTACTGAACCATATACATATAATGATCAGCCCATGTCAGGGAAAGGTATAGGAGGTCAGTCGGTAGATAAACTTACCATGAATGCACTATTGGCATATAATCCCCGTAACCTTATGCGTGAGATGATGTCAGTCAAAAACAACAGAAACACAGATTATTGGCGTGATGTTCAACACGGCGAGATACCATCTGCACCAGGAAACAGTTACGAGTATGGAAAGTTTAAGAACCTTCTGCAGAGCATGGGCGTTAATATGATAGATAATGGCTCAACTTTAAAGCTGTCTCCTCTTACCGATAGAGAAATAAGGGAAATGAGCAACGGTGAAATCATTGATCCTACAAAAACATTCAGGGGCAAAGGTATTGACTTGACTCCTGATAAAAAGGGACTGTTTGGTGATAACTCAGGTGGACTGAGAGGTAATAAATTTAATCATATCGAGCTTAATGACAGGATCGTGTCCCCTGCATACAAGGAAACTATTAAGTCGCTGTTGCACCTTACTGATAAACAATTTGAGGAAATGGTTAGATGATCTATTACACATCGTATTCAACAGAGAATGAGAAAGAGTATATACTTAGTCATTATACAAACTCAGGGAGTTTCAAGATCATTAGATATAGCGATGATGATCTGAGTAATAAATATGTAAATATAATAATAGATTTACATGTTTTCATTGACATGAGAAAACACATAAAGTATAAGCACACTGTATGCTTTATATTTTTTTATGGTGACATTATTAAGTTCCATAGTTATAAGAGAATGCTTGTAAGGAAGGGTCTTAAATTAGTTAGTCTTACAGACAACAATAAGACTCTTAGGGGATATAGCAATAATAATCAACTTAATATAGAATTTATTGAGGAGAAAAAAAAGTGCAGAAGCTTATTGAAGAACTCGCGGGTATTGACGTTCAGAATCGGATATCTGAGGTCAGTAGGGAGCTAAAACTTGCATCTAATCCCAGGGTTATAAATGCCCTTGTTAAAGAGCTTAAAATACTCCGCTCATTAGATAAGGACGGCAAGTCTCCTCTGGATGCTTATACCCAAACAACTGTGCCTGTAATACCAGCAATGTATAGATCACCAGCAGAACTAAGCAATGGGACCATAAGACTACCAGATATAAATCTGTTACTAAGGGATATAGGTATAGCAAACGGTGTTCTATCTGAATCTAAGAAGGTCGGACTTCCACAGGAAGAGATTGAAAATATAAGGCATAAATTATATAAATCAGTTGAGCAGATGTCAGGCTTTGACGCTCCGAC
>Ga0222679_1000165_pt1 | contig 27997 bp, 60 predicted proteins | sample AntAcemetagen939_FD_179843 | JGI IMG/M metagenome (GOLD analysis project Ga0222679, IMG submission 179843) | Saline water microbial communities from Ace Lake, Antarctica - #939 | ecosystem: Environmental > Aquatic > Non-marine Saline and Alkaline > Saline | place: Antarctica: Ace Lake...
AGTTGCAAAGGATTTTTCCAGATAAATAGGAGGAGTAAAATATGGCTATTTACGATAAAAGACATTTTCGAGACCAGGAGGACATGGAAGTGTTTTATGATAGTTTGGTCTCCATACCAAAGGCGAGATATATGAAATATGGTTATTTATATTTCTTGAGGCATTATTATCCTTGGCAGACATAACTTTTTATAGTTGTGCATATATGGAATGAATCATCTGGTTATGGAAGTTACGTTGAGAGGTGTGAAAAAAAATGTCAATGCGTAGAATGTTTCAGACATGGGGATTCCCGGGCGAATTTCAGGATATAATAGCGAATCCTTTGATTAAAAAAATAGAATATGTTGATGAGCTACGATTTGGTTTAGATATTGTGGTTTTTGATTACCTTGTCAGACCATCTGAAATTATAGTTTTTGATTCTTTGCCAATTTGTTGTGGCAATGGTAAAGGATGGGTGAGATTGCGTGTTAATACTACGGATTATTTTAGAGATAACGATGGTATTCCGACCCATATGGGCATGGATAAGTTTGACGGATGGTTTGATGTTTATGCACTCAGCGGACAATCATTCACATGGGTTTTGAAACCTGGAAAAGGCATTACTGATATTACAATATCAATACCTTATATGCTATATGACGGTGCTGACGGTGCAATGGCACAAGCATTAATTGACCGAGGTATAACTCTTACGCCAGAGCATATAGATGAATACAGAAGGAGAATGAATGAAAGGTTTTCTTTAAATGCTGATAATGGAAGGTCAAACGGTCATGATAATGCAGTAAACGACTTTCAAGACGTAGCAGCTGGTACTTTTTTTGGGGCGGGTTCAGATAGTGTTTCTGCGGATATTTTGGGAGTTTTGGGAGCTAACGAAGAGGAGGAGAAAAAGAAGGAAGAGGAGGAAGAAGTGGAAGAGGAAGAAGATGAACCACCATTCAGGATTTTGGACATAAGGAAATGAACATAGGTTTTTTATATTTCCTTTGATATATAGGATACGGTGAAATTATGAAACACGAATGGATTGTAAGAAGAACCGATGCTAAGGAATATACTTCAGTAGAAGAAACCGATATGGAAGTACTTGATATTATTTCTAAATTGGAGGATGATGGATGGAATATATCTAGCATATCGGGTGCAGGATACCGACGAGGGCTATCTGTATTTGCATATCGTGAAATGAGATAATGGGGGAATTTGATGAAATTGAGATACAATAATTATCCTACTTTTGGATTTGACGATGTTTGTCTTTGTAACGAGGCAAAATGTCCAGATTTTGTTAGGGGTACATTATCGGTATTTATTCCGATAGAAGATATTCTTCTGAGAGAAATCAGCAAAATTGCCCAGGCATGTTTTGGAGGAGCAGATTTTATTCCGATGATAATAACTGGCTACGATGGTAAATTGAAATTACAAGATATATCTTTGGGGAATGAATCTGGCGGTGATTTATTGGTGAAGTTTGAGTTGGATTTAACGGTAGCTGATATGAAAGATATAATAAATAATTTCAAACCGAAACCAGAAGGTATAATTGAAATTGACGAGCCTGACTCTAAATATCTCAAAAAATCGAAAGCAAGGGAAGATTTGTGCGGGTGATGAAGATGAAATATGAATTTTTGGCAGATGAATGGTTCAATGGTAGAACTTGTGTTGGTGCGGTTGCTATAAAGTCGCATAATGGATGGAAGGCATATATCGGTGCTGGTAAAGGTTTCGATATAGATGCCGATAAATATGCGATTGCATCTCATGGATGCAAACTAAAAAGGGAGATAGCTTTGGCAATCTTTTCTCGGTTGAATCCAGATGAATTTGATGACGCATGGTGATACGATGATGATAGAATTGGATATAGATGATAAAATTTATGAAAAACTGAAGGTATTGGAAAAGAATTTGGAAGGTTTCAATTTATTCGAATTTGCAGAAAAAGAGCTAACGAATAAGGCATATTATGGAACTATGAAGGTTGACATGGAAAAAGAGCATAAAAGATTGAACGAGGGTATCGGTGATAAATGGATGTTCGAATGTTCTTTTTGCGGTAATCTTACACCGTATATGCATCATTATTATAGCGAGTATTCAGGTTTCAGGGTATCATGTCTTGATTGTTATGATGAAATTAAAAAAATAAAGGATTTTGGAAATAATAATCAACGTGATTATGAATCTATGGAATGTTGTAGTTGCGAGTGTGGTATTAGTCATAAAATTGGAAGCGATGGCAAGTCTCCATGTGGCCATGATATAGAATTGCGAGAGGCGAGTCGTGGCTGGATGGGTTGGCAGAGATAAAAGGTGATACAAATGGAAATGGAAAAAGTGCATACATACGATGTGAAAATAAAGGAATTGGATTATGTAAAAGAGGGGTTGCAGGGTGATAAGCGGACATATTTAACCAAGTTGACTTTGGATATGGGCGGTCCTTATGAATGGAAATGCGATTTACCAGGAAGACGGGCATTATTGATAATATTTGATGATGGGACAAGACCAGAAGGACTTTGAGGGTATGGAAAATATGAAAAAAATCCCCAATGGTGCAACAGGTTTCAGAGTAGTTCGATTGTTTGGTGAAAACTTACGAGAATACCAGCCTATTCTCTTTGAAACCGAAGATGGTAAACCCACCCAAAAAACTATGTCTATGTGGTTGAACCGATTGAGAGTAAAAGGGCCTTTGGATGTAGGAGATGATGCAAATATTCTTCTTGACTTTATATCAAGTGACTATGATGAATTAGAAAATATGAAAATGACGCAAAGTCAATTCAAGTATTTACGAATGAAATTCAAATTTAAAATTCAAGATAGGGAAGACCCCGAAGTGATAATAATTGTTGTCTAAATATGGAAAATAAGGGGGATAAAATGGCAGATGAATTTAGATGTCCGAAGTGCGGTCTTAATTTCAATAAGGATGATGCATTTCATCCGGACAGAGGGTTATACGATTTCCAGAAGGAAATGGTATTGGAACTGGATGCTATGGGTAAAAAGATAGCTACAATTGCGAATGAGCTTGGATATGATAAGGGAAGGGTAAGAAATTTTTTGGTTTGGAGGAAAGCCGAGATAAAAAAATCTATGCCAATTGAGCCAGTCGAAGAATCCGTAGCGGTTGATGGGCCGTTATCTGAGGAAGATATACCTTCTGATTTACATTTGAGCAATATTGAAATAATTGAAAAATATCAAGAAATTATTCCGATAGGAAGGCTTAGAAAGATAATATGGCAGTTACGCCGGTCAAAACGGTGATGAGGAAGATGCAAAGATTTGTCATTGACCGTAAATATGATGGAAATTGCAGAGGTATTGCATGTGATAGTATAATATGTGATGAAAGTCCTCCAAGTGGAGTTCATGTTGCTGACGGTGCGATATATGTTGATGCGAGTGTAGCTATTTCAGGCGATGGTATAAGTCCAGCTACGGCATTTCGGACCGTAAACGAGGCATATACAGTGGCGAGAGATGGCGATACGATAAATGTGATGCCAGGCATATATACTGAAGATGTGCACATTGACCTTAATGCTTCAACGTCTCAACGGACCGCCTATAAAAATTAATATTTTCTTTGGTCTTGCTGGTTTGTTGCCAACGAATTTTGAGGGCGACTTTGGATTTTGGGCATAATAGTTCGGTTTTGACAGATATACCAAAGTATTATCTTCTTTCATGCGGCACACCTTATCTTGGGTCGGCATCAAAAAGATTAGGACTTCGACCTATATACTTGCCTTTTTTCTTTTTATCCTTTGGCTTGTTTTTGACGAATTTCGATGGTGTTGTTGATACTATATATTCCATGTCTTCACCTCTGTTAATGGGTTTTTTAATACATTTGAGATATTTATCTTTTCCCCTTAGACACCTCGTGGGTATTGATTCAGAAGGAATTAGATGATTGGGATATATTTAAAAGTTTCGATTTAGAGGGGTGATGGGATGTGGGTGACGATACTGCGGTGGTGGCTTCAACGCCTTGTGGGGATTCGGCATATACATAATGCTAATTTTGATTTATATATTTTTCTAGGTTAGTATATCTGAATAATTTTCAACTGTTTCTGGCCAATTTTGATAAATATGTTTGGTCTGATAAAATGATGGTCTTTTTCTGTTCTGCATATATCTTTCCTGTGATTCACCAATTGCTTCATAATCAATTTCGTTGTCATCATCTGGTCCAATTGTCAAAGGTACGCAAGGCCACACTCGCCCACGAGGCGTTGAAGAAAGTGAAAAAAATGAAAAAAATGAAAAGGAATACTATCAACAGATGCTGGTCAGGAAATCCTCATCAACCAAAAAAAGAACCCGAATATTCATTTGATTTTGAAAATTTGATGATAATTTTTGATGCATATGAATATCCATATGGAGGAGAACATTATGAATATCCCCAAAGATTCCCTGATACCGATAGAGCATCATACGATTATCTTGCTACAATTTCACAAGATTATATTCTCAGACAGTATCACTTTCCACTAACTCCTATAATTCACCCCTGCAGGGGAATCATAAGTGGCAAGGGTGGATTTAAAGGTTCCTTGCGTGTGCCCACGAGGCGTTGAAGCCCATTAGGAGTAGGTGGCATTGTCAGTGGAGAGGTTGCGCGTGCCCACGAGGCGTTGAAGCGATTAAAGATAATACGAAAAAAAGAGCAAGGGGAGTCACTGTCCTTAAGCTAGTTGAGAGCTGTTGCACCATCTATAACTACAAGGTTCCTTGCGCGTGCCCACGAGGCGTTGAAGCTTGATGAAGACCAGCATATTTTGCGAAAGGAAGTTCCTTGCGCGTGCCCACGAGGCGTTGAAGCGGATTAGGTTCCATAAATCCCATCCAGTCTACGTGTTCCTTGCGCGCCCACGAGGCGTTGAAGCACTTCTACCTTCGCCATATAATGGCCATTACCGAGTTCCTCGCGTGCCCACGAGGCGTTGAAGCGTCAAGTCCTCATGATACAGGAATAGCGGTATATTGTTCCTTGCGCGTGCCCACGAGGCGTTGAAGCTAGTAGGTTTCTTGCTGTGCCCACGAGGCGTTGAAGACATACACTATAATGCATATATGTGTAATATCTCGCTATGCTTACGAGCATAGAATAAAACAATAATAAACTTTATATACTCCCAATACTATATAGGTTCAGAAGGAAGTGAAAAATCATGGTAACAATTGAATTAGGGCAGACTGTTGTGACTGCTGGAGTTGATGTTCAAATGAAGCGAGATGCATCTTTTGCTGTTCATGTGAAAAATTGCATGGATAAGCATAGCCAGGGTGATTGGGGAGATGTATGTAGCGAGGATAAGGGAGCGAATGATTCTGCTCTCAAGAATGGGGAAAGGCTTCTTTCTGTGTATGGCCATGAATCTCATCCGAAGATTTGGATAATCACGGAACGAGACCGTTCATCAACTACGGTATTATTCCCAGATGAGTACTGAAGGATTATTATGAAAAAAGAGAACAATTTAACTGTAATAATGGTAGGCATAGCATTTATCATCATTGGCATATTTTGTATGATATATGTTGACGATATAAAGGAATTCATAGGAATGGCTGTGTGCGTGGTTACAGGCATATGTTTGATATTACTTGGATTATATACTTGGAATTCGGAGCTTTAACGTCTTAAAGACAGATAGTAATTATATGAGAAAATATTTAAAGGTTTCCATAATGGTGATGAAGATGAACTACGGTTTAAGAAATCCGAAAACAGAATTACTGATACATGCGCTTCAACGTCTTAAAGACAGATAGTAATTAGATGAGAAGATATTTAAAGGTTTCCATAATGGTGATGAAGATGAACTACGGTTTAAGAAATCCAAAAACAGAGCTATTGATACACGCTGACATCATAGAGCAGTCGGCATTAGACCAGATAAATTTAATTATAGAACATCCAGCAATTCACGGATTGGTTGCGATACAGGCAGACTGCCATTCTGGAATCGGAGCCGTAATCGGATTTACTGGAAAGTTTCGGGGTGCTGTGATTCCAAACATTGTTGGATATGATATTGGATGCGGGGTAATGGCATATCCGATGCTTGATGAGGATATTATGGTGCTAAAGTCGGATTTCATGGAATTCGATAATTATGTGCGAAAAAACATTCCTTTGGGATTCCATAGCCGAAATGGAAACGATAAATTCTATCACGATATAATTCCGGAATCGGCTGATGATATAATAAAATTCAATAAGAAAATTGAAGAGGAATTTTTCGACCATTACAATGTTAGGACAAAGTCACATCCGAGAAATCAGTTGGGAACGCTTGGCGGTGGAAATCATTTCATAGAAGTTGCTGAATCGGATGATGGAAAGGGATTCTTGATGGTTCACAGTGGTTCAAGAAATCTGGGAACGAAGGTAGCAAGTTATTTCCAGGATATGGCAAAGAGCATATGCAAAGCGATGATGGTTGACATTCCGAGAGAGCTAGAATACTTGCCTATGAAATACGGCGGTCATGAATACATGAAATGGCTTCACATTACGCAGAGATATGCAAAGTACAATAGGGAAATAATGATGCGATTAATGCTCCGATATTTCGGAAGAGATTTTGAAAGGGAGAATGCAATAGAATCGGTTCATAATTATATCTCAACGAGGGATAATGTGATTCGGAAGGGGGCGATTTCTGCTCATAAGGGCGAGAGGGTAATAATTCCATTCAATCAGGCCGAGGGTTCGATTATTGGGGTAGGACGAGGTGTCAAGAGTTATTTATGTAGTGCACCGCATGGGGCAGGGAGAGTGTTTGGAAGGAAGGAGATGGACCGTAGACTTGCTCGTGGCGATGTAACGATGGTACAGTTTGAGGATTCGATGAAGCATGTATTTTCGACATCGGTAAAGAAGAGGACGATAGATGAATCGAAGTTTGCATACAAGCCGATAGAAAAAGTAATGAAACACATTGAGGAAACGGTAGAGGTACAACTCAGGATAAAACCGATATACAATTTGAAGGACGATACAAAGAAGAGAGTCTATGGGAAGGGAAAAAAATGAAAGATTTAGCTGATGAAGTCGGTAGCGATGATTTTTTGGAAAAAGTGAATTCGGTAGTTGACGACATTGGCAGTTTTCTTTTTTCTATGCCAGGTGAAGATAAATCGAAGGAAAGTCGCTTATTGGGAGGTCTATTGTTTTCGAGTTTCGCTTCTCATGTAATATATCTTGTTAATGAAAAGATAGGAAGGGAAACGGGTACTGATTCTTTTACTTTGTGTGATTTGACTGACAAAGAAAAACTTGCTGCGATAGAGAAAAAGGTTTCCGATGGTCAATTTGACCCGTTTAAAGAATATACTGGATTTATGTTTGGGGTATTGAACGTAGGACTGGCATCACTAGACATAAAGAACATGGAACAACTTCTTTTACTGAAGGATATATTATTAAGTTGCAAACTTGATTTTAAAGATTTAGGTTTGGTAAATTGGACATTATATGGTTTGATGGAAGAATTGAATGAAAAGAATTTATTGTCTGATGTTATTTTTTCTAAAAAGGAGAACGGAAGTGGATATACAATGGGCATAGCAACATTGCGTTAACTTGAAAGAAATAGACCGTGGGTTTTGATTGTACTTAAAGATGAATCAATGTTTGATATGAGTACTATTCTTCGATGGTGGGGGAAATGTGGTATTGTTATTTTGCTGCATATAACTTTTCATGAGGAAGTTATTGGTGAATTGTTAGAATGGTTTGAAGAATATAATTATGTATTTTCTTACAGGGGATAGGGAATACAATCCTCTTATATATGTTCAATGCTATATAGGTTAATGCCATCGGATACGGTCTTGGGAGTGAGGCGTTGAAGCAAATGAAGATTGGTTGATGTGTAGTGAGACCGATGTCACTGAGTTCTTTTTTGCCATGCCCACGAGGCGTTGAAGAGAAAGTTAAATTTCAGGGATTAGAATGACATGGAGTGAAGATACGAGGCGTTTACGTTTATGGAGAAAGGGATTGACGGATAGCGAGATTGGTGCGGTACTTGGTATTTCGAGACAAGCATTTGGGGCATGGAGGAGACGACGAGGATTAGGACAAAATATTGTTAAAGAGTATGTAGCCGATGATGATAGCATATTTAAAGATGATGATTTTTTACAAAACTTTTTTAAGGGAGATGTTCAGTTAAAGAAAAGAGAGAAGAAAAATTTGGAGGAAAAGCATGAATTATAATGGCTGGGAAAAAGGCGACATAAATGGGACTGAGTTCAACATTGAGGTGTGGGAAGAAGAGGGCGTGGAACATGGGCGGATTAAAGCCAAGTCCCATGAACGATATAAATATGTATATCAGTGGTATACAAAGAAGGACGGCAAGTGGAATTTCCTCGTAAGGACGGGAAATCCGTATAAAAGACCGTGGACACATTTCACGGATTTAGAGCCATATGCCCATGAGAACCCTGACTAGGGTGCATATAGGGTGTATTGAATTTTAAAAACCTCATTTAAGGTGTGGATAGGGTGAAAGGATGAAAATTAATGAATTTGATTTAATTGAGATTGAAGTCATTCGGCATATCATAAGTCATAATACATCTGGGTTATCGTATGATGTACTTGAGAAGGTTTTAACGATTCTGGAGAAATTGCGAAATGCTGGAACAGAAGAAGTGGAAATTTTAGAATGTGATACTTGTGCGATGGAAAGGCATTGTTTTTCAATTAAGGATGCCCTTGAAGATTTTGAAGAGACTCGATTCAGGTGTCCGATTGAACATATTGAGATGAATAAATGATTGATAGGAACTGGAAGAAAGCGGATAGCCCATCCAGAAAAGTTTATGTCACCAAGAAGAATGGAAATGTTCATCGTAGTGAGATAGATGGAAACATGAATTTGGAATTAATGAAGAGTATAATTGATGGTATTTCATTTGAGACAGTCATGAGTGATGGCGAATATAATTATGCTCATATCAGGGAAATGTTTGAATGGGCGATTAGAGAGATAGAAAAAGACGCAACGAAAGTTAAATCATATTTTCTTTTTGGCGGGGATATAAATTCGGCTCATGAAGTTTGTTATAATGCTGGTAGAACTAATATTTGTGAAAAATGCCAGGAAGAATGCGAATTAGCGAAAGGATGGAAAAGTGTTGACGAATTGTATGACGGTGTTTAAAATGGGGCATAAAGAGATAGGAAGGGAAACGGGTACTGATTCTTTTACTTTGTGTGATTTGACTGACAAAGATTTGGAGAGACATATCGGGCATGATATTTCATGCAAAAGGCACGGCAATTATGTGAATGTGGTATGCGATACTTGTAAAGGTGTAGTATTGTTGTCAAGTTATGGGAAGTAATGCGATGGCTAAGTGCGTTGATTGCGGAAAATGGGCTGGATATGGAATTATAAGATGTGCGGGTTGCCGAGTAAAACCTCTTTATTTCAAGGACGGGGTACAATTTTCAAAGAATTATGTTCGTATAGAGCATGGTGGCCGTGGGGATTATTTTGAGTTGGAAAAGAACCAGATTTTGGTTAAGTTGGTATCAAAGTTTGGACAAGAATTACCAGATGAGATAAGGGGCGATGAAACATTCTATTATTACTGGCTCAATGCAGAGGGGCGGGAAGAGAAAATATATTGGCAAATCAAAGAAGTCAAGTATGCGAAATATAAACGAGGATATTATTATGTGAGTGTGGATAATGTCGAAGAACGATAGGGCATTATTTATATATTTGATATAGTGTAGAGAAGAAAAACGGGGTATGAAAAAATGTATGATGTTTGTCATTGTTGTGGAGAATTTCTTGTTGACAAGGAAGCGATTTGCGAGTATTGCGAAGATTTCGAGGGAACGCCTACGATGTGTTGCAATAGGTATCCTCATTTGAGGAGTGAAGAAAGGAAATTAGAGGGAGTCCGGATGAGTCCTCAAGAGGGCAAAGACTTTGAGTGGGAGAATGAATATTGTCTTGATGTTTCGGGTTCTACTACTGTAAATGTATGCGGGACAGAAGATGAATCGGAAAGTGAATTGCTGGACAAGGCATATACTTGGCATTTGGATTTTGATGATATAGAAGTTGATTTCAAATCTTTGATAAAAAAGAATGTGCAACGGATTGATATGGAGGGTGAGGTATTTGATGTCAAGGAATGGGAACGAGAGAATGGCATGGATGAATGGTCAGAACCTTGGGAGAAGGAGAGGGCTGAACCCAGAAAGATAACGGAGTTTTAAAAATGATGTCCGTAACTGACGATAATTGTGATGAATCATGTCCTGATTGCGGTGTTGTTTTATCGGGAGAAAGTTCCGTATGTATATGTAATATAGAATGGGAATTGGAAGGTGAAGGACTTTTTTACGTTACAAAAATGGAGTGATAAGCATGGGAATGCCAGAATGGATTGAGGGATATTTAACGAAGAGAATGCACGATAAGATTAAGGAGTTGTTGGAGGATAGGGATTTATTCAAGGAGTACGAGAGATTAATAAAGGGCAACGAGACTAAGTTATTGGCGTGTTTGGCACATGTTGTGGATATAAGTCCTGACAATATGCGAGAAATCTTATCAAAGATGGCGAAAAAATGAAAATGTGCGACATTTGTAAAAAGGCTAATGAAGAATTAGTAGATATATATTTATTAGAAAATGATTGCAATAGGCAAGACTGTTGCTTGAAATGTTTAAAAACACTTGATAAAACTGATAATTGGTTTGGTTTTTATTATAAAGTTTATCCTTTTCGACATTTCGCAAAAGATACGGGTGTCGCAAAAGGCTCGTTGGAAGAAACGATTCTTTGGAGATATTTTAAACCGTTTGGTGGAAGCTATGAGTCAGACAAATCTTTGAAAAAGGTAGAAAGAGAGCAGAATAAAATAACTCAAGAACAGATAGAAAGAGAAAAAGAGCGATTATGGAAAAAGATGGGTGGAAAACATTCTTTTGAAACAAATGATAATTATCAAGGGAATCCGAGAAGAAAGGGCGAAAAAGATAAAAATATTATGCAAATCAGGTTTCATCATATAAGGATGAATTGGGGTGAACCAGGGAGAATGGAGGATGGTGAACCACCCCATTTCAAAATTTGGTATGAAATTTTTGGTTTGCTATATCCAAATGAAAATATATCAAAATTGAAAAAATCAATAGAAAAAGAATTTGAGAAATTATTACCAAAAGGCCAAAGACTTTTTAGCAAAATTAAGTTAGAAGAACTGAAAAAATATTCAGAATCTTCGGGTAAGCAAAATAGGATTGAAAAAAGGCTTAAAGGCTTTTTGCGTACTGCAATTAAAAATATTAGCAAAACTCGTCAACATCTTTCTATCCATGTGGAAACAGAAGATGAATATAGAAAATTAAATTTTAGAGGGGTGAAAAATGAACGATGAGATGTTTGACGAGTTGTTGGATATTTTGATAGAGCATGGAGCTTTAACGGAGAAAGAATTATTGCCTACTCGTGAGGCAACGCACGGGACATGCTGTACTTGTCAGGATTGCGGTCATTGGCATGATGACTGTGTTTGTTTGCATAATGAATTATTACAAAAGATAACCGATTTGAGAGATAAATATGGTAAAAAGGCACTTGGCTAGAGAGGAAGTAACAAAGTTTGCAAATGGATATGCTGTAATTGAATCGGTATGTGGGATGTGGTGGATGCCTGGTGTTACAATCATAGATAATAGTTTGACTCGGATTAGGGAGAATGTGGATTGTAAGTTATGTTTGAGATGCATGAAGATTTTTGAAGAGGTTCGTAGACCAGGAGAAAGAATATTATTTTTTAGATAGAAACTGCTAAATACTCGCATACACATATAGGTATCCTATGATAAGAGAAATTATTTTAACGATATTAATAACCATAACCGTATTGGGCGGATGGGACTGGTTTGCATACGTTATTAAGAACATTTCAAAAAGTTCGTATTTTTCTTCCCGTGTCTGGTTTGCATCATTATTGACGGGAATGGTTTTGATATATTATTGTTTGAACGGTTTTGAATTCTACTGAGGTGTAATAATGGAAAATGAGACAATTACGGAATACGATGAAACGCAAATTAATAACTATCTGGGAATACTGAGGAAAATGCGTAAGAATATTATTTTCAGCGCAGAGCATATATCGAAATTGCTTTCAAATACCTTTGCTTGCTTGGGTCAGGAGAAGGGTGCTCATTATCTCATCTCCAATATTGATGCATATGTGGAATACGATGCTGAGGGTGTTGTGAGCATTGAGGAAATATGCGAATTGAAATGCGAGAAGGGCGAATTCATTTTGAAATCACTTGACGTGGTAAAACGGTGTGATGGAAAACATGAGTTCGGGGGAAGGAGTTTTATGCTTAATGCATATGCGAATCGAACTGGTAAGAATCGGGAAGATGTTTATAAGGAGGTATTCGGTGAGTGATGATTTTGACGGGTATTATCGAATAATTCGAAAGATACCAGACGAAGTTGCTTGTTACAAGTGTAATTCCAAAAGACTCAAAAAAGATTCGAATAGAACATATACTTGCCTTGATTGCGGAGAAGAATTTTTATGGGAAAAGTGATAAAATGGATGTTGTAATGAATATAATTGAAGATGGCTCGGACTTGCCTTTGGGTTCGGCCTATGAGATGAAATTTAGATTTGAGGGTGATGGGGTTGCTATTATTATTCATAATAGAGATGTAACGATGTCAAGAGAAGATTTTGACAATATGCTTCGTGTTATGAGATTAAAGATAATAATTCGATTAATGTATGACTCGGACAATTCTGGCGATAATTCAATTGGATTTGATTTCACATCTCATGTAGATGATTTTGTAGTTGTGAAATTGGAGCATCCTCGTTTGAGGGCAGTGGTTGACTGGCAAGATTTTGAGAGTCTTTTGAAAATCAAGTAGGGTTGGGAATATGGAGAGGTGTCCAGAAGACAATGAAATCGAATGCGAAGGATTTTTGGTAAATTTAGCTTGTAGAATTTTGAAAGAGCAGGGATTGTGTGAGTTAAAGAAAAAGGTAGGTAATATGGAACGAAAAGAAGCGGAAAAGTTGGAAAAGGAACTTGCAGTAATCTATCCTCAGTATCAAGTATTGGCTTCTCCAGGCACAGGCGGATGGTCAGTAACGATAGAGTGATATAATGAGTTTGTTTGTTGGTACTGATGATAAATGGGTATCTACTTTTAAAGAAGATAATTTCTGTGAGGTTTGTAATTCAAAATCGGGACGGGGTAAATATTGCTCAAATAAATGTTACATGGAGGCATATAGGAGAAACCCGATAAAATATTATTGCGAAAATTGCGGTGTGCTATTAAAGGGTCAAAAACGAAAATATTGTTCAAATGGTTGCAGAATGAAGATATACAATCGGAAATTACATCGTAAGGAAGCGGCCAGGGAACGACAATATAACCGGAATAAATATGTTAAAAAAGAGGGCGATAAGGCGGACGTAAGTGGTACAAATAATCCGAATTGGAAGGGCGGCGTAACAAAGGATGCGGACTATTATAAAGTATACAGACGAAAGGAGAGAGCGAAGAAACGAGGATGATTATTATGGATGAGTATAATAAAGAATTATGTCAATTGTTGATAGGTTGCGCGGTTTTTATTGCTGTGATGTTGGGTGCTATTGCAGTATTATATAATATCTTTCCAGAGGAAATCAAACATACTTATTATGAAGGTACAGTAACAGATGTGAAAATTGATGCTCATGGGCTTGGTAGTGTTTTAAATCCTTTGAGGTATGAAACGCATGTATATTTGGATAATGGGCAAGTTGTGATTTTGCATTATAATGAGTCTAATAATTTTTTAATAGGAGAACACTATAATATAACGGTTGAGGGTGAGGGACCTATGTATTATTTGGCTGATGCGGTGTAATTCATGATAATAACGAAAAAATATTTATTGAAAAATCCAAATCATATTTTTGTTTTCGGTGACAATACGATACGGAGGGGAAAGGGTGGTGCAGCGAAATTTAGGGATATGCTGAATACCTATGGATTTATTACCAAAAAGTATCCGAATATGAGGGATTCAAGTTTTTATCGACCGTCAGAATATTTGCCTATTTTTCAAAATGAGTTAAATAAACTCAAGGATACGATAGAAAAAAATCCTGATAGGATATTTTTGATTTCACGGATTGGCGGTGGTTTGGCCAATAGATATAGGATTTTTGAAGAGATAATAAGACCAGGTATTGAAGTTTTGCGTAGAAATAATAACGTAGAGTTTCTATATATATGTTAATTGGTATTAACGGTTATGTTATCATACACGGCAAATTATATAAACGACTATATGTATTGGGGTACTATGATAAAAACACCGATGGAGCTGGTTTTCGGAGAAACACCGGCATTGAAGATTTTGACTTATATGATGTCACTTCGGCAGAATGATTATTCCACTAAAGAATTGGCCAATGGAACAGGGTTATGCAGACAAGCTGTTACGAAATGGTTGAAACCGTTATTGCGATTTGGTTTGATTAAGGAGAATCGCAAAGTTGGTCGTCATAGAATGTATCAGTTCAATGATTCTGAAACCGCTTGTGCTGCGGAACATTTCAATTCTCAGATAGTAGATGTTATCATAATGGAGCAGAAGGCATTACAGAGGCAAGATGATTTGAGAGATGCTTTTGTAAAAATGAAAATAAAAAATGGTATTGAGAATATGAGATGATAGAATGGTAAAAGAAAATCTTGAGATGTGGTTATATGCTACTCCTGAAACTGTGAAACCTTTTGGGGTTGCAATCGGTGTGGTGGGTGAAGGCTCGGTATGCTTGTGGCTCGGTGATAAAGATTCATGCGAGGGTTATGCGAGGTTGATGGCTGATGTGACGGGAATACCGTATATTGGTTTAAGAAAGGTGGAAGAATCATGGTGAGACCAGGCGAAGACGAGGGCATCAAGAGAGTATTGAGAATAATGGACCGATTACATATGCCAAAGTTCAGGGCTTGGGATAAGGATTTTGACGAGATGATAAATCTTAAAAGAGTTGAGAATCGTTATGACTTTGAAGATGGCAAGGTTCTTGCCTTTGTGGTTGATGGGTATGGAGATTTTGGAGGTCATGAGAAAAGGGACGGAAGACCTAATTGGGAAATCATGCGATATTCTGGATTGGAGGATTCGGAAGATATTGAGGTATGTGCCGGCGATTTGCGAAGAGGCCAAGTTTGAATTCTTGAAAGATGAAGAGGAGATTATTTAAGGATTAAAAACGATGTGGAAGATATGATGAGGCATCATAGAATAAGAGGTAGATTATATAATCCTTTTCAGATAGTATCGAAGGTGCTACTTGTTGCTTCTTTTATTACATTGATGGTTCTTGCATTTCTCAATTTTTTTATGAAAAGTGAAAGTGTCATTTATATTTCGCTATATTGTTCTTTGGGATTTATAGTTGCAGGAATTCTGAGGATAGTGGGAATGAAGGTAATGAAACCGAGAAGGGTAGGAGGACTAAGGAGGGTAGGAGTAAGAAGTGTGCGAGAAGAGTCTGTGAATCCACCTTATGCTCCAGTGGATGAGGGAGATTTGATAGTAACGGGGGATGCGGTTGAATAATTTTGAGACATTTATTTTTCTTGGACATACTCATTATCGTTGTAAAGTTTGTGGTGACGAGTTTTGTGGTGATGATGTGGTATGGGCTTACCACGATGATTGTAATGAATAATACCTTTTATAGAAGGTATTAAATACATCCAAGTGAATATAGGTTTATGTATAAAATAAAGTGTCCTTTTCTTGGTTGTAGTGGTACTATTGATATAATGGAGGATATAGAGGATACTTTGAAGATGGGGCAGAGAAAGGATACGAAGGTTGCAAAGATTGGCTGGATGCATTCTACATTTGTGTGTTTGAAGTGTAGGAATATAGTTGGTAGCATCACGCTTGAGCCTGGGTGCTGGGTGTCTTCTACTTCTAAACATGAGGAAATCATAGTTAGAAACATAATTATGAATCCGAGAACGAAACAAGGGACATCTATAACTGTATCTGATGAAAATGACGGATTGAATCCTTATTTGAAGATATGGGCGTTGAAAAATCGTCCGGATAGCGAACCATTAAAAAGTGGCGATTGGGTGAGAGTTGATAATGCGGATAATGCTTTACATGAATGTTTTGGTGTGATATTGCGGGTATCGAATAAAATCTGCGATGTAGATTTTGATGGGTACATAGATTTTTTACATGAATATGATTTAAAAAAGATGAAGCAGTATACCAAGAAATCAGAAGAATCGGAAGAGAAAACATTCAGAAAACTGGAATTCAGGGAGGGAGATTAGATGGAAATATTGGAATGTGATATGTGTTATAAAGTAATAGGGCATTACGGAATGGATAGCATAGGCACAACTCATCAATGGATTTCGGGCGTATATTGTCCAGAATGTTATGGTTCTGAGTTTAGGGCATTGGTTCAAAAGGCTCATAGCTCGGCATTTAAAGTGAGGGCAGATGATGGTGAAGGTTGGCATAATCCAGGTGAGAGGGAGGCAACGATGGATGACTTGAGAGATGCGTTTTTCAAACTTTTGGATGAAAATGAGGCCATGATTTTTGAACGGAATACTGGAAATAGGGGAATAGACCGGGACTGGCGTGGTAATGCTGATGACTCACCAGCAATAGATAATATGAGATTGAGATATTTGATTGAGTCATTCAGGTATAAGGATAGATATTGTCTTGATGGCTCGGGGAAACATGATTTTGAGGCATGGACAGAATGGGAAGATGGTGGGATGTTATGCAAATATGCTGATGACTCACGGAAACTTCCAGATGGGAGTCCTATGGAATGGATACATTGCAGTCCGAGTATAGCGGCAAATTCAGATTATTTTAATAACGAAAAATATTCGGTGGTTCATCCTTGTTTTGCGAGTGAGAGGTTTTGTAAAAAATGTGAATCAAGACAGCGTAAAACGAGAAATAACAGGGATGGCGTGGAAACGAATCCAGCCGAAATGGGGGACTTGAAAGAGGACTTGGAGGCGTGGCGGAATAAAACTTTGAAATGGGGCAAATGGCCTTGGAGTTAATAATATGGTTGATGAATTGAAGATACCAGAGAAGATAAAGATATTGGATAGGTTATTTAAGATTATATATTTCGATAAATCAAGTGAAGTAGATGACCGGGGTGTGCAATCGTTATGGGGTCTTTATTGCCGATATAATCATACAATTAGGGTATTTAAGAATGCTAAATCCCCCGATTGCGAGATATGGCATACGATAATACACGAGACTATTCATGCTATCACGGACATTTTGAAAATTTCACAGATAGATGGATTGGAAGACAAGGAAAAGGAGTCCGTAGTTAACTTACTGACTATTGGAATTAATGCATCTCTGCATGATAACAAACTCCGATTTGATTTTCCGATGGACGGCGAGTCGCATGAGGAAAACTTACCTAAGACATTAAAGATATTGGATAGGCAATTTGATGTGGTATATGTTGATAAACCGAGTGAAGTGGACATAAATGGCCAAGTGTCGTTATGGGGAAGTTATTACTTGTGGAGGCATGAGATAAGGATATATCGCAAAGGAGACTTTGCATATTTTGAAGTTTGGAATACAATAATACAACAAGTTATTGAAGTTATAATTGATTTACTGGAGATTTCATCAATAGAAGATTTGGGGTATGAGGAAAGGCTTCGTGTCATAAACCAGTTGGCTACGGGTCTCAATAGTGTAATGTTTGATAATCATTTCAGATTTGATTTACCTTTGAGTAAAGAGGTGTAATTCATGTTAATAATATGCGTAATAGGACTCCCTGGGAGTGGAAAAAGTACTTTTGCGAAGGTAGGTCAGGAAATGGGTTATAAATATATTCGCATGGGTGAATGTGTTTTAGAGGAAGCTAGAAAAATGGGATGGAAGACTGAGGGTAATCCCGATTTTAGATTTGTGGAGTTTGCTGATGAAATGAGAAAGGAACGAGGAGATACTTTCGCAGCAGATTTAACGAGTGGATGGATACATGAAAATTGCGAACTTGATGATATATTATTCGTTGATGGATGCCGGTCAATAGATGAGTACGCAGTATTTCGGGATATGTTCAATAATGTAAAAATGATAGCTTGTGAAAGTGATTTGGATACGAGGTATAAGCGAGTGAAAAATCGTGGTAGAATGGATGACATGACAACGATGGTGGAATTTGTTGCGAGGGAGAAGGCAGAGAGGTTATGGGGTTCATACGATGTCATGGGTTATGCACATTACAGTATTACGAACAATAATGATGATGTGGAAGCTTTCAAGAAGATGTCGGAATCATTTTTGAGGGGAATTTTGTATGTAAATGTGAAAAATATTTCTCATGGATGTAAATATGAAAATATAAAGAGGATGTGATTTCATTAAACCTGAATTTGAGTTTGAGTGTGAGGAATGCCGTAAAAAATTTACGACTAACAAATGGAAATTGATTATACCTAGTTGGGGAAACGAAGATAAAGCTACAACATATTTGAGGTCGAACAGGGATTGCCCGTACTGTGAATATGAGCATAGTAATATTTTGAAGATTTCGGTATCGGACATATTCATGGTAATGATAGGCGAGATGAAATTCGGAGGAAAGGGAATCATCGGGTGAGGAAATGGGATTATTGAATTTGATATTTAAGCGGTGTAGTTCATATGCTACGATAGAGGTTGACGAATATGAAGGTAAGTGTCAGGTGCGAAGGTAAATACGGGCATGATGGAAAGCATCGGTCCAGTTTCGGAGGAGGCGGTGGTTGGAAATGACGAAATATGACTGGCATGGAAAATGTGCAGTTTGTGGGCATAGTATGAGTTGCCACCGAGATAGTAGCAAGGGTGCTTTTTGTCTGCAATGTAAAAAAGAAGGAGTTCTGGATGAAAAATTTATGCATTATGTTGAATATACGGTTGGTGGAATTGGACATAATTTAGCTTATGCACCAATCCAAAGAAAGAGGGTAATGAGAGTTATAAAGGGGTTGAAAAATGGGTGATGCGGTAGATGGTCTTAAATGGGCATTGGAAATAATAGACGGAAAGACATATTTTGATGATGGTGAGCATAAGGAATATATCAAGAAAATTAAAGATGCTATCCAGGAAGCCATAGATTATAATTCTGATGAAGAGAAGGAGAAATTCATGGGTCATCATGTTCCATACGAGGCAAAGTTATGTGTGTATTGCGATAGTAGTTTGGAATACTGTGGTAAAAATAATGAGGGTGGAAAGATTTGGCATTGTAATAAATGCGATAAACGCATGAGCGATTTTGATTTATATCTTAGACAACATTCAACGGAGTTATAGAATGGTAGATTTGAGAGGAGGAGATAATCATCGTGGTGCATTTTGGCATAAACCACATTGGTATTTTTGCAGTATATGTGAATCATCAATAGCTGTTGACGATGAAATACTTGAAGAAATCACTTTGGATGTTGGCGGATGGCCAGAACAAAGGATGTGTGTATGTCCAAAATGCAGGGATATATCGGAAAAATATTTAAAATTAAAAAACAAGGTTGAGGGGTGGAAAATGAAAAGGCAAATGGCGATTGATGACGATGAAAAATTTAGAAAATTATATTTCAGGAAATAATATTATATTGCTTTGAATACAAATCATTAAATATTGATTGGATTCATCCATATTAATATGGATGAGACAGCGCCTATTTGTAGTGCATGTGGACATCGGATGATTACGATTTTAATTTATGAGTATGATGGCACGGTTCGTGAATGGCGATGTGAAAATTGTTTTGGTATTAGACATGAAAAACAGTAACTATTAAATACTTCCCAAGATAGCCATTCTTTTGATTATCATGAAAGGAAAAGTAGTTTGGTTAACGGGATTGCCGTGTAGTGGCAAGACATGTATTGCGAATGCATTGGCTCAACATATGTCCAATCCGCTTATGTTGGATGGCGATGTAATAAGAAATACTCATATATCTTCGGATGTTGGTTTTTCACCAGAAGACCGAAAGAAGCATATTTTGAGAATGGGTTCGATTGCGAAGATAGTAGCGGATACGGGTAAAAATGTTATTTGCTCATTTGTTTCACCGAATCAAGAGGTACGAGAGCAGATAAAATCGGAGATACCTACTTTTGTTGAGGTTTTCGTTGACGTACCGGCTGAAATTTGTGCTGAGAGGGATGTAAAGGGTATGTGGGCGAAGGCAAAGGCGGGAGAGATAAAGGGGTTTACTGGATATGATGCTCCTTACGATGCACCTGAATTTCCTGGTGTTGTATGCAAGGCTGGAGAAGAGACATTGGAGGAAAGCGTTGATAAAATTCTCAAATTTTTGAATGTGCGATTTGCCCGGGCATTATACATCGGAAGGTGGCAAACTCCAAATGGGCTTCATGATGGGCATCGTTTCATCATTAATCAATCTTTGGATAAGGGAATACCCGTAGCTATCGGAATCCGAGATACTTTTCAGGCAAGCGATAATCCTTATTCTGCCCATGATTTGAAGAAAATCATTGAAAAACAGGTAGTAAATGAGGATATTGAGGTATTCGTTATGCCAAATATTCGCTCGATAAATATCGGGCGAAAAGTCGGATATGATATCATCAAAATAAAGTCACCGGAAGAAATTGAGGCAATATCCGCAACGGAAATACGAAGTAAAAGCAAAGAAATTAAATAAGTGTAAGATAATAATGATTTTCATGGATATGACCGAATCTGATAGCAGGGATGAGGAGCAATCCCCTAAAAAGAAGAAGAAGGAGGATATGGGGGATAACTCTCTTCGTGAACCGATTAATCGTAATTGGCGAGGTGAGGAGGAAGAAGACGAAGTTATGGAGGAAGTGGTGGTGGATAAAGAGACCGAAAGAAAGGAGCTGCTTGAAAATTTGCATGGAAGGCTTGATGATGCTTGGGGAGATAATGATTTTGGGGCTAATGGGAATACGATAATTGATGCTGATGAAATTCCTGTGATTAATCGAGAAAGTCTTCAATTTGATTCACGTGCTGCTTTGGGTGAGATGGTTGGAACTCAGGTATCCGAGGGGGTGCGGATGGTATTGACTGCAAGGAATCGGCATCGTGATAGACACCAGAATGAACCTCGTGAATCTACTCCAGAACAAAGAGAGCATCAAATGAATCAATTGAAAACGGTAGGCGGAGCAATTGCGATAGGTGGATTGGCATATTTTATGTTGTCGGCATATTTCAGGGGTAAAAAAGATGATGAATCAGCCGATGGAGAATGATAGCCATACTCGGATGTTGAATGCGGTTGGTTTTGCAGCTGGAGGAGCAATGATATTGTCATTGTTAGCAATAAATCGAAGAAGATTCTAAAGTTTTAAATATTTCTTATGGATATAAAAAATATTGATGACCATTTATCGTTGTGTGAGACCGTATGATTCTCCAATAATGGAATATATACCATTTGTCAAGCATGTATATTTTAAGGTAGACGGGAAACATATTGGATTACAAGCACCCAATAAAAGTAAAACGGGCATTAGTTTTGTTGGGGAGGATAAGCCTCGGAGGAGGCGGTCGCAAACGGTTTCAAAATGTTATCCTGTGGACATGGATAAAAAATGTTTTTATGACGTAGTAAATAGAAATGAGATGTATGGTCTTCAAAGTAAGTCTGAAATACATACGGCGTTATCGCTTGGATGTATTCGTTGGGCGGATTATGTTGAGTGCGAGTGTGGGGATAGAAGATGTTGTTCAGTTCCAGGCGACAGATTCGGGGCAATGAAAATACTGATTTTGGGTGGAATTTTGTTTTTAGTATATAAATGGTGGCAGAAATAATACTATATTCGGATGGCTTTTATTAAAGGATTTGGGTGGTTCGCAAAGTATTATATATGTGTGGTGGTGTTTATACTCCAGGTGATAAATATGAAAAACGAGTTAAATATAATAGTAATTGTGCTTCTTTTGATATTTGGGGCATTGGTTGTTATTGAGGATTCGTCATTTGATGCTTTTGGCGAAGTCATAGATGGTGGAAATGAAACTGCGAACGATACTCCAAAGTCCAATTATATTGTGACTGGATTATATTTGTATGATAACAGTACTGATAATCAGACTGGAAATGAGACAGTTAATGAAACAGTTGTTAACGGAACGGCTAATGAGACAGACCCGATTATAAATGGTACTGGCAATGAAACGGATAATAATCAGACAGAGAATGCAAATGTCGCTGACGATGATGGTTTGAGTATGATAATAGTTGCGATAGTTGTTATCGTGGTCATCATAGGGATTATATTCTTTATGGTATTGGTTCAGAAAAATGATATTATTGAGGGGGAATCAGAAACCGAAGATGAACCTGAAGTTGAACTCGAAGTCGAAGAAGACGAACCTAAAGTAGAGAAAGTGGTGGAGGAAATCAAGGAGAAAGTTGCGGAAGAACCAGAGGTAGAGGAAACGGTAGCCGAGGTTGTGGAGGATGAACTTATAACGGAAGAGGAAATGGATGAACTGATAGCAGATGAACCGATAGCAGAGGAATAGGTTTTTATATTTTTGATTATATTAACCTTCTTATGATGGAGAAGGTTAATTTTTTTATTCTGGCTCAAAAGGGTTGCGATTTTTGATGATTAAAAGATTTTTGTGTCCAGATGACGAGGAAGAGGAGAGTTTTGAGATAGTCATATCTCGCATAAAATATAGTTTAATGGCGAAATTGATTGGTGAATCGTTGGTGGGAGATATAAAAAAATTAATCTCTGAATTTCCTGATGCAATGAAGGATTTTGCAGATGGTGGTGAATTAATTCCCGCATCAAATAATTATGATTCAAACATAGATATAGATATAAGTGAACGAATAAAGATGAATTTTAAAATTCCTTTTTATGATTTTCCTCACCCGCGTATGAAATTTGAATTGGATGGAAAATGGGAAAGTGTGGAGTTGTGGAGGGTATATGATGTGGATGAGAATGGTGAGCATATACTTGACGATTTACGAGCTATTGATATAATTAGAATGATATACCGTAATTCCAAAGATGAGCAGCATTTTTATGATGCTATAAAGAAAGGGTTTCATAAATTTGAGAAATGGAAAAAGAAATGTAGAGGTAGGGGAAGGCAAAAACGAGCATATCAGAAAAGGGATATGGATTTCAAGGATTTCATGAAAGTGGGTAAGGCATCGGGTGATGTAAAGATTAATAGCATACCAACTTTGGGATGGGCGAGATTCGTATTGCGTGGGGTAGTAGGTAAACGAGATATTTTCATGTCAGTTACAAAGGATGGATACAGGGTTGAATGCCGTAGTCCGACACTTTTGAGTGGCAGAGAGAAAATTTATAGATTTCATAGATATTATGCCGATAAAATGGGCAAAAAGTCTCGGGATTTGACTCGTTCAAAGTATACCAGGAGAAGTCAGATAACTAAGCAGATGAAAGCATGTGATTATATGCATGGCATATATTGTTATATTGATGAGCATGGTGAGGATTCAGACGAGGATATAGTGGCATGGCTTGAAACGGCGAAGAGGTATTAGCATGGAAATTAAAAGATTTTTGTGTCCAGATGACGATGAGGAAGAGAGTTACGAGGTAGTCATAACCAGGAAGGAATTTGTCAGGTATCAAATGATGGAATCATTGCTCGGTTCGTCAATATTGAATGATATAGATAGGTTGATGAATGAGTTACCATATATAGTGAAAATTTTTCTGGAGGGTAGGCGCGATATGGATATAAACAAATGCTCCATCTGTATAAGTGAACGGTTGAGGTTATGTTTCACTACTACTGAGCAAAGTTTTCCTTATCCGTATTTTGATTTCAAATTGGGCGATGAATGGAAAGAATGTTATTTGTGGCATGTTTATGACGAGGATGAGATATTAAGTAATCTGTCTGCCGTTGAAACTATCAAGATGATACATGATGATAGCGATGAAGAAAAGTTATACAATGATGTAATTGAAGGATATAAAGAATATATTGCGAAAGGGAAAAAGTCCAGTTATGGAAGGAGGAAATATAAGATATCAAATATAGATTTTAATGAGTTCATGGAAATTGGTATGGCGAGAGGAAGGCATATAAGGATAATAAATATACCGACATTGGGATGGGCGAGATTCGTGTTTCGATGCATATCTGAGAGGGGGATTTGTTTGTATCCGAGACGTATTGCGAAGACCAAGAATGGATACAGGGTTATAACATACGGTCCTTCCCTTTTGACTGGGAGGAGGAAAATTTATAAGTTCTATTGGTATTATGCAGATAAATTGGGATTAAAAGTTAGGGATTTGATGCGGTGTCGGTATGATAAAAAGGAGCAGGAGATACATCAGATGGCGGCGTGTGAGTTTATGTATGATATTTATAGATATATTGATGAGCATGGTGAGGATTCAGACGAGGACATAGCGGCTTGGCTTGAAACTGCGAAGAGGTATTGAAATGAAAATTAAACGGTTTTTGGGTTCAGACGGTGAGGAAGAAGAATCTATGTATGTGGAGATTAAACGGAGGGATAGGGAGAGATTGGGGGTATTGGAATCAATATACGCTGATGACGTAGGGGTCTATATTGACGAACTTCCGAAGGAGATTATTGACGGGATAAAGAATCATGACAAGAGAATGGGCGATTCGCATATGTTTTTTGATATGTCTGATAAAATCCGGATAGGCATGAAAGTACACGGATTACGGGTATCACCTCGGGTTGAGATATTAATTAGTGAAGACGATATACCAGAAGGAAATAATTTGAGAAGGAACGGGATTCAGCCAGGATGGATTAGTGTATATGTTTTTGATGAATATTGGAATGCTGGTAATATTAATGTGGAAAAGTTATTGGCGAAATATCCCAAGTTAGACCCAGAAAATTCGGTAGCTCATGCTACGGTATTACTATACAAGGAGATAAAGGAAAATTCTGAAGATTTCTTCGAGAAATGCAAAAAAAGTATTTTTTACAGACGGCGAAGACCAAGTAATCCGCGGATTACTTACAGGCATATGGAAATGTCTGAATTCATGAAAAGAGATTATTGGCGTGGTAGAATTTGCGTTACGAATATCCCTACATTGGGATGGGCGAAGTTCATTAAAAAAATTTCATTGGAGAAAGATTATAATATTCCGAGTAGTTCGGTAGGTGTGATTGGAGGGCCATTCAAAAAACGCATATTCAAGCGAGGGAATAATTATCAGGTCAGATTATTTTCACCTACGAGGGCTACTGGCGATGAGAAGGTTTTCGAGTTGATGTTCTATTACATAGACAAGTTAGGTATAGATTCAAAGTTCCATAACCGAAAAACGGCAGAAAGTTATCAAAAGAAACAGAGATTTAAAATAGCTCAAGCGATGCATATTGTCTATGGCCACATTGATAAGAACGGCCAAGATTCTGATGAAGATATATCAAAATGGATGCAAACGGCGAGAAAATGGTGAAATATAGGTAGGTATTAAATGGGTCAAGAAGATATACTTTGTCTGTTGGAGAAATATCCGGATAAATGGTTCAAAACGAAGGATTTAAGTTTATTCATGGATGTATCAATTAAGGGACTTTCATATGCGTTGATACAGTTGAGGAAGTACGATGCTGTAAAATTTCGGGAAGTTCACAGTGGAAGGGCAAGAAGATTTTTCGAGTACAAATGCAAGGGCGTGAGATAATGAGGTTGATATGATGATATATGGCGATATAAGCGAGGAAGAAAGGAAGGAATTGATAAAGAAGTTGGCTGAGATGTTGATGGAAATAAGTCATGAGATGGCCGTAGAAGACATGGGCGGGAGTGGCAGCCTAACCGTGGCGCTTGAACGGTCAAGTGTGGAGGATTCGGTGTAAAAATGGGTATGGGAGATGTGATGGAGGTATTCGAAAATAATCCTAATAGGTGGTATACTTCAAATGAGCTGGTGAAGATATTAGGTCTGTCGCATACGGCTATTTGTGTAACATTGAAGAAGTTGAGGGTACACGGCGAAATTGAATATATAGACAGAAAGAAACGGAAGGAATGTTTTCTTTACAGGTATAAGGAGTGATTTTTATGGATTTTTTGAAATGTCCGTTTTGCGATGGTATTAAGAATCATATATTATCGGTAAAAGTGAACGCCGGTGGGGAGATAACAACTGTTGGATATGATGGAACGACATTGGAATATGGGGAATCCTTGAAAACACAAAAACTTTTTGATAACATAACGAGTGTCTTGAAATATGAGAGTATTACGGTATTACGATTTGCTTGTGATGGATGTTTTAAGATTTGGGAGATGTCATTTCGGTCACACAATGGGCATATATCAATAGATATGGTCGCAGATGGTGATTGGGATTCGGAATTTGAAGCACCTTATGGAGAATTTAATTTAACCAGTATAGATTTAGGAATGTGCCGAGGGAACTGAAAAAGATTTATATAATGTTATCGTGATTATCATTATGTGCGAAAGCACGAGGGTTTGACCACTCTTTCCTAGTCTTGCCCCTTCGCTATCATGTTGAGGTTGAGGAGACTACGGGAACGTATGGGTATGCGTTAAATACCTAGGGAAAGGGACCATTTATAACACCTTCTTGACCCTTTCCCATTATTTTTCGGGGAGATAAAAATGGAAAATCAATCATGTGCGGAATGTCATAAACCGATAGTCCATCCAATGAGGAAATACAAAGTTTGCTTGGATTGTTTTATTGACTGGTGTAGCCAATTGGCAGTAATTCCTGAAAAATGGAAATGATGCGTAATGGAACGATGCCCGAATGACAAATTGTATTTATATTTGAATGGCAATTATTTGAAATGTCGTTTATGCGGATTTGAGAAGGAAAGGAGTATTCATGAATGAAGAGAAGACAGTTTCTATATCTGAACTCGCAGTTTTTTATGAAGAATATACCCAAGGAATAAAACCAAAGGGCATAGATACATTGAAACCGATGTTCAGGGATTTGCAGAGTGTAGCACAGATGAATATAAAACATTTTATTGAATATGTTTCCGTCAGAATATGCACCAATTGTGGAAAACCACGATTCAATATGACATTAGAACATAAGTGCTTGGAATGTGGTAGCATTAGGGATGGCGAACATAGGTGGTAATATGTCGGATGAGGAAGTTATATGAATCTATGCCAAGCTCTGGAAGTCCCTGAACATCGGATTTATCGTCTTTACGACCTTTGGTTTAATCCGTTGGGTATTAAAATATCATGTCATATTTGTAAAAAGGATTTTGTTCCAATTGAAGGCCGAAATTATGAATGTTCTTTTGGGCATATTTCGTGTTATGAATGTAATCATACTGATGTATGCATGATATGTTATGGCTTTCTACTGGTCAATGATGAACGATAACCCCGAAAAGTATTTATAGCGAGGGTGCGATATAGGTTTCAGCAACAAGTGATGTCGCAAAGGCATTCCTTGAGGCTCGTGTCGGGGAGTTTATGAGACTTCGCCTATGTAGGTGATTTTTTATGAACTTTTAACCCCGAGAAGGGCATTTGCTATTCAGAATACATAGAAGGGTGGGGTAGCCTGGTAACCTCATGGGCTCATGGCGGGAACACTAATTCCCGTGAGAAACCCATATCCGCCTGTTCAAATCAGGTCCCTTCTACCATTCATTTCATCGTATCGGGATAGGGTAGCATATGCGTGATATGGGTAAGTTGGAAGAAGACACCCGGAGACCGGACGTTCGACCTACGAAGTAGCAATAAATTGGGAATTACGCAGTTCTTGAGCTACTGGAGTAATCCAAAAGTCGTTGGATGAAGCGAGGGCGACCTCCTCGTGGG